>Ga0335078_10008766_pt1 | contig 15023 bp, 14 predicted proteins | sample Lox_Sample_32_FD_206711 | JGI IMG/M metagenome (GOLD analysis project Ga0335078, IMG submission 206711) | Soil microbial communities from Loxahatchee National Wildlife Refuge, Florida, United States - Lox_Sample_3.2 | ecosystem: Environmental > Terrestrial > Soil > Wetlands | place: USA...
CTCTTCCCGCTCGCCGACCCCATCGTCTTCTCGTCTGCCATGGTCCACTCCCCCGGCGTCCGGCGCCGGCCACCCGCTAGAGCCTGAGCTGGGCGCTGTAGGCCTCACCGAAGAACCCGTGCGGTCGAAACACCAGGATGAGGAGGATGAGGGAGTAGGCGATGAGGTCCCTCAGGGTTGAGGGGAAGACGGTGGCCACGAAGACCTCGATGAACCCGAGGAGGAAGCCCGCCAGGCAGGCGCCCAGGATGGATCCGCGCCCGCCCAGGATCGCCGCCACGAAGGCCTTCCAGCCGAAGAGGATCCCCATGTTCGGATCGAGGACCGGATACGCGATGCCGAAGAAGATGCCGGCCACCGCCGCCAGGGCCGAGCCGATGGCGAAGGTGAGAGCGGTCACCTTGTTGATGGGCACGCCCTGGAGCGGCACCACCGCGTAGTCGAAGGCCATGGCCCTCATCGCCATCCCCCACTTCGTGCGCCGGATGAACTGGTGAAGGAGGAGCATGAGGGCGAGGGATAGACCGACGATGAGGATCTTCTTGTTCGTCACGTAGACCCCGCCGATGTCGTAGGAGGCCGACTCGATGAGCGGGGGGAACTTCACGCGCTGCGCCCCGAGGAGGATGAGGTTGCCGGTCTCGAGGATGATGCCGATCATGAGCCCGGTGATGGCAGCCGAGGCGCGGGGGGCGGTCCGCAGGGGCCGGTACCCCACCCGCTCGATGGTGATTCCCAAGAGCGCGGTGAGGAGCATGGACACCAGGGTGGTGATCCCCAGGATGAGCCAGTTGGGGATGGCGACGAGGCCGGAGTGGTTGAGCGCGAGCAGGGCCATGGCCACCCCGCACCCGATGTACGAGCCCGTCATGAAGATGTCGCCGTGGGCGAAGTTGAACAGCATGAGGATGCTGTAGACCATGGAGTAGCCCAGGGCGATGAGCCCGTAGAAGCTGCCCCACTGCAGGGCGTTCACCACGTTCTGGAGGAAGAAGGTCAAGCTCACGGGCGCTCCCGGAAGGACAAAGGGAGGAGGGCTCGGGGCGCGGGCTCCGAACCCTCCGTGCCGCGGCTCACCGCGCGAGAAACTCGGGCGAGCGGACTACATCTTCGCCGTCGTCGGGCAGGCAGAGTCGAAGTACTCGAACTCTCCCTTGTCGCTGATCCGGACGATCACCGCGCATTTCTCGGGGTCGTTGCCCTTCGAGAAGTCCATCTTGCCGGTGATGCCGTTGAAGGCCTTGATCTTGGCCATGCCGTCGCGCACGCACTGGCGGTCCACCTTGACGTCGCCGGTGATCTTCCCGCAGTTCTGGATGGCCGTCTGGACGAGGCCCAGAGCGTCCCAGGTGAGCGCGGCCACGTCGTCGGGGATGTAGCCGTACTTGGCGTTGTAACGATCGATGAACTCCTTGGTCGCGCCCTTGGCGCCGGCTGCCGCGTAGTGGGTGCTGAAGAACATGCCGGTGCAGTCCTTGCCGCAGAGCTTCGTGAGTTCCGCGGAGCCCCAGCTGTCGCTCCCCACGATGGGCTTGTGGAAGCCGAGCTCATGGGCCTGCTGCACGATGAGCGGCACCTCGGCGTAGTACTGCGGCGTGAAGAGGAACTCGGCGCCGGACCTGATGATCTTCGTGAGCTGCGAGCTGAAGTCCTTGTCGTTGGTGGTGAAGGACTCGTAGGCCACCACCGAGCCGGGTCCGTGGGCCGCCTCCCAAGCCGCCTTGAAGTTCTCGGCTAGCCCCTTCGGGTAGTCGCTCGCCACGTCGTAGAGCACGGCGGCCTTCTTGAACCCGTAGTGCTTGGCCACGAAGCCGGCCACGACCGGGCCCTGGAAGGGATCGAGGAAGCAGGCCCGGAAGGCGTAGGGCCGACCGAGGGTGGTGTTGGGGTTCGTCGACCAAGCGGTGATGAGAGGGGTCTGCAGGTTGTTGGCGGCCCCGGCCGCCGGCACGGCCTCGACCGACGCCTGCGGACCGACGATGAAGAGGACGCCGTCCTCGGTGATGAGCTTGGTGGCCGCCTTGACCGCCGACTCGGCCTTGGACTCGCTGTCCTCGATGGCGAGTTCCACCGGGTACTTCTTCCCCCCGACGGTGAGCCCACCCGCCTTCTTGACGTCCTCGAGCCAGAGGAGGGCGGCGTCCTTGGTCCCCTCGCCCACCTTCGACTTGTCACCGGTCATGGATGCGTCGATGCCGATTTTGATCACGTCCGCCCCTCGGGCGGGCGATGAAAGAAGAAGCAAGCAACCCACTGCGCCGACGAGTGTGCGCTTCATGGCTCTCCCCTTTGCTCTCGCTAGCTCGGACAACCGGTACGGAGCGCCCGAAGTGTGACCTCCGCGGAGCAGGCCGGCAAGAGAGAAACTGGGGGTGTCGGTCGGTTACGGCCGCGGTGCCCCCGGAGAACCCGAACCGACCGTCCCACTTATGGGCTGCTCCCCGAGGGCCCGGAGGGTCGCCCCGAGCCCGGGGCGTGAAGGGCGAGAAGGGCCTCCGTCGTCGCACGCGCGCGCTCCTCCGCCTCAGCGGCCTTCGGGGCCCGGGCCACGCCGAGGAGCAGCCGAACCAAGAGGTCGCCCCACAACAGGGCCAGAAACTGGCCTGCCAGCGCCAGCGGATCGCCGGCGCCGAGTAGTCCGGCCGCTTGCGCGCGGCCCAAGAACTCCGCCAGAGCCACCCGGTTTGACTCGCGCCCCAGCTCGTTCAGGGCGCGGGCGACCTCCGGCGACCGTTGCGACTCGAGCACGGCCAGACGGTAGAGGGCCACCACCTCCGGTGCGCTGACGTGCCGCAGAAAGGCGGCTCCGTACCCTCGGAGAACGGCGGCGAGGGACTCCCGGTCCAGGGCGGCCGGGAGTTCCAGGGGCCGGCGCATCTCCCGGGCGCGCGTCTCGACACAGGCGGCGAGCATGGTCTGCTTGTCTTTGAACTGCGCGTAGAGATCGCGCTTCGAGATCCTCGCTCTCGCTGCGATTTCCCTTGTGCTCACGCCGGTGTAACCCTTCTCCAGAAACGCCGAGAACGCCGCCCCGAGGATTCGCTCGCGAAGCACCCTGGTGGGGTCATGGGGGGACCTTTTCATCGAAGCACCTTGCAATGGTACCGCGTGGTACCTATCATGGTACCGCATGGTACCACTCCCATCCAGCTCCGGGGTCTCCCCTCGCCCCTCTCCCGCCGTCGTCCGCCTCGATGAGGTGGAAAAAATCTACCGGGTCGGCGAGGTGGACGTCCCGGCACTCCGAGGGGTGACGCTCCGGATCCACCCCGGTTGCTTCTCCGTGGTCGTGGGCCCTTCCGGAAGCGGCAAGACCACCCTCCTGAACCTCATCGGCGGCATCGACGTCCCCACGGCCGGCACCGTCGAGCTCTGCGGACGGGACCTCCGCACCCTCAGCGACGACGCCCTCTCCGAGTTCCGAGCCCGTCACGTCGGCTTCGTCTTTCAAGGGTTCAACCTCCTCCCCGTCTTGTCTGCCTACGAGAACGTGGAGTACCCGCTGCTCCTTCTCGGCACCCCGGCCTCGGACCGCCGCCGCCGGACGCTCGCCATGCTCGAGGCCGTCGGCTTGGCCGACCAGGCGGGTCGGCGGCCCAACGAGCTGAGCGGCGGCCAGAGGCAGCGGGTGGCCATCGCCCGCGCCCTCGTGAAGGGGCCGGACATCGTGCTCGCGGACGAGCCCACGGCCAACCTGGACAGCCAGACCGGGGCGGCCATCATCGCCCTCCTGCACGAGGTCCAGGCCGAGCTCCGGACGACCTTCGTCTTCTCCACGCATGACCCGCAGCTCATGTCGCACTCGGACGAGACCTTCGCCGTCCGGGACGGCCGCCTCGTGTCCGAGACGGCGGGGGCGGCGCCATGATGTCGGTGAAGCTCAGCTACCGGAACATCCTTCGCAACCGTCGGCGCTCGGCCATGACAGCGCTCGCGGTCGCGGCGGGGACCCAGGCTCTCCTCCTCTTCGGAGGATTCCAGTCCTACGTCTTTGCGGGCCTGGAGTCGGGCGCCGTGCAGCGGTCGGGTCACCTCACCGTCTACCGGGAAGGCTACTTCCTCTACGGCGCTGGCAACCCCGTCGACTACGGCATCGACCGGTATCCAGAGCTCATCCGCCTCGTCCGGAGCGACCCGGTGCTGCACCCTCTCGCCGAGGTGGTGACACCCACGCTCTCCCTCGTGGGCATCGCCGGCAATTTTTCGCCGACCGGATCGGCGGCCAAGACCTTCCTGGGAGTGGGGTTCGTGCCGTCTGACCGAGCGCGAATGCGCCAGTGGGACGAATACGGCGCGAGCTCCGCCTCCCAGGAGGTGAACCTGGACGACGGCGATCCCAGCACCGGGTTCGTCGGCGTCGGCCTGGGCCGGATCCTAGGGCTGTGCGGCCGGCTCCGGATCGCCGATTGCCCGCCCGCTCCCGTTTCGGCGCCGCGGCGCTCGGCGGCGGGCGCCACCCCGCAGGACTTTAGCTACCTGCAGGAGCCAGGAGACGCCGCCAATGATGCGCACGCCCTGCTCCCCAGGCTGGACTTGCTCGCCGCTACCGCCAACGGTGCACCCAACGTGGTGTCCCTGTACGTGAAGGCGGCGAGCCCCCAGGGGGTAAAGGAACTCGACGACAACGTCATCGGCATGCATCTCGCCCTGGCTCAGCAGCTCGTCTACGGCCGCAGCGAGCCCAAGGTCACCGGACTCGTGATCCAGCTGCGCCGCTCCGAGGACCTGCCGCTCGCGCGCACGCGGCTTCAGGCGCTCTTCGCCGAGCACCATCTTCCCTTGGACGTGCGCGAGTTCTCGGAGCTGAACCCCTTCTACGTCCAGGTGAAGAGGTTCTTCGGATCCATCTTCCTCTTCATCGCCCTCATCATGGGGGTGATCGTGCTCTTCACCATCGTCAACACCATGACAATGGCCGTCCTGGAGCGCACCACCGAGGTAGGTACCACCCGGGCGCTCGGCGTGAAGCGCCGGGGCGTGCAGCGGCAGTTCCTTCTCGAAGGAGGCATGCTCGGGGCCCTGGGCGCAACCGCCGGCGTGGCGGTGGCCTCCCTCGCCACCCTCGCCATCAACCACGCTCACTTGACTTGGACTCCCCCCGGCAACGCCCAGCCCGTTCCCTTCCACATCGCCTTGTTCGGGCAACCGACTCTCATCGCCGCCACCTGGATCGCCCTGACCTCGGTCGCCACCCTCGCCGCCTGGCTCCCCGCCAACCGCGCTGCGCGGCTCCCGATCGTGGACGCTCTCCGCCATGTCTAGCTTTCCCCTGCCCTTCTGGTTCCGCGCCCTCGCCCTGTGGGCCCTGCCTCTCGCGGCACTGGGTCAGAGCGCCGAGGAGATCGTGGCCCGCGCCGACCAGGTGCGGAACCCAGAGTTTCCGTTCCGCTTCAACCTCGCGCTCACCGAGTACGTCGCGGGCAAGCCCGTGGGCCAAAACGCCCTCGCCATCTACTCGAAGAAGGACCCCGCCACGCGACAGTTCCGAAACCTCGTCCTCTACGAGCAGCCTCCGGCCGACGCCGGGAAGGCCGTCCTCCTGGACGGACGGGCCTTCTGGTTCTACGACCCGGCCTCGAAATCGAGCGTGCGCATCTCCCCCCAACAGCGACTCATCGGCCAGGCCGCCGTCGGAGACGTCCTGACCGTGTCCCTGGCGGTCGACTACGTCGCCAGGCTCTCCTCGACGGAGACGATCCAGGACGCGGCCCGCCACCCACGGTCGTGCTGGCACCTGGACCTCCAGGCGGCGGACGACCTCTCCACCTATGCGCACGTGGAGTACTGGGTCGAGCAGGGCACCTACCACCCCGTCAAGGCGAAGTTCTACTCGGACAGCGGACGGCTGCTGAAGATCCTCTACTACCGCGCGTTCGAGGACTGGCTCGGAGGAACGCGGCCGACGGAGGCGGTCATCCTGGACAGCGTGGACAGCTCGCGGGTGACGACGGCCAAGTCGAGCGGCCACCGGCCAGCGAACATCCCGGAGAACTGGTTCCAGCGCGAGTTCCTTCCCCGCTTCCAGGGGGAGTGATGCGGCGCGGCGTGGCGGCCGTGCTCCTCCTCTCACCCGCCCTGGCCGCGTTCGGCCAGGAGTCGGAGGCCGAGCTGAGCCGGATCCCCATCGAGGAGCCGTCGACCCCGGCCACGTCCGCTCCAGGACCGCTCCGCCGCGTCACCTACCTGGAGAGCGCCACCGAGCCGAGCCTCCTGCGCTCCGCGCTTCTCGTACCCTATCCGCCGCCACTGCCGCCCGCGATCGAGCAGCGCCTCCTCCTCGACGCGACCCTCTTCTGGGCACCGCTCCACGACCTCGCCTTCACGCTAAGCGGCCTAGTTGAGCTCCGCGCCGCCGACGATATCCCCTTCCCGACTCATGAGAACATCCGCGTCGACGTCCGCGAGGCGTTCGCGACCTGGCAGCCTTTCCCGGGCGCCTACCTCGACGCCGGTCGGGTGAACCTCAAGAGCGGCGTAGCCATCGGCTACAACCCCACCGATTTCTTCAAGGCGCGCGCCGTGGTGGAGCCCCTCTCGGCCGACCCGGCCGTGCTCCGGGAGGTCCGACTCGGGGCGGTCATGGTCCGGGCCCAGTACGTATGGGGCCGGGCGGCGTTAACGGCCGCGTTCGCGCCCGCCCTGGCTGCCCCGAGCCCTATCCTCCCGGACGCAGAGCTGCCCAGCTTCGATCCGATGCTGGGGAGGACGAACGCGGTGAACCGCTTTCTCCTGAAGGGCACCTTCGACCTCGTCGCCGACATTAGCCCCGAGGTTCTCGCCTTCGTCCAGGGACGGAGCCTCTCCTTGGGCGCGAACGTCGCCGAGAGCATCGGGAAGAGCGTCGTCCTTTACCTGGAGTGGGCCGGCGGGAGGCAGGCGAGCCTGACCGAGGAAGCCCTCTCCTTCGGCGTCCTCACCGGCTCCTTGCCGGTTGCCGTCGTCACAGCGCTCGAGCCCAATCCGGCCCTGTCGTTCCAGCAGGATGCATCGCTGGGACTCTCGTACGCCACGGAGTCGAAGCTGACGCTCTGGCTCGAGTACCACCTCCACCAGGCGGGCTTCTCGCGCCAGGACTGGCAGGGCTGGTTTCAAACCGGGCTCTCTCCGTCCGGCTCGTTCCTCTCCGGCGCGCTCTGGTACATCCGCGCCTACGCGCTCGACCAGGTGGAGCCCATGTCCAGGAACAGCATCTTCGCCCGCGCCGACTGGGTGGACGCCTTCGTCTTCCGCCTGGAGCTGAGCGGGTTCGCCAACGTAGATCTGTCCGACGGTTCCACGCTCGCGCAGGTGAGCGCGAGCTACGCGCTCTCCGACGCCTGGGGGCTCGGCGCTCTCCTATCCGCAAACGTCGGGAACCGCCGGTCCGACTTCGGGAGCCTGCCGCAGTTCCTCTCAGGCGTCCTGACGGCCCGAGCGTATTTCTAGCGCACTCGGGTCCGGCGTGCCGGCGGCCTTGACGGACGCGGCCCGGACCGCTCTCCGGAACTCGTGGAGGAGACGAGCGCGCGACCGTCCCCGCGAAGAGCCGAGGCGCCCGGCAGCGCGCGAGCCAGCGAAGAGGTATCATCCGGCGACATGAGCTCGCGCGAGAAATTCTTCGAGTGCACGTTGGTGAGCGATGAGGAGGAATACCGCTTCTCGACTCGCGCCTGGACCGCCACGGAAGCGGAGGAGCACATGCGCCACTCGCTCCGCGCCAGCGGCATCCGCAAAGCTGGGACGCTTCTTGTCCGGGACCCCGACGGCACTACCCTTCGCACCTCGACCTATCTCGTCGAGCCACTCTCCTCGAGCGCCGGGGAGTGAAACCTCCGGGGGGAGACCCGTCGCCGGGCGAGCCGGCGGCCTAGTTCGAGAACCGGAACCCGATGTTCCCTGTCACCGCCACGCCAGCCATGTGCAAGGTGGCCGTGTTGCTCCCGAAGGAGCTGGAGAAGTTGTAGTCCGTCGGGCTGATGTAGAGGTATCGGGCCTCCACCCCCAGGATGAGGGCCCCGAGAACGAAGTCCAAGCCGCCGCCGAGAGGGGCCATGAAGGCTGCCTTGCTGGAGCTTCCCGAGTTGCCCTCGCTGAACTTGGCCGTGGAGATGAACACCCCCAGGCCCGCCTCGAGGTAAGGAACGAGAAAGAGGACCGGAAAGCGCACCTGCACTACGGCATTCAAGGGAAATCCGGACACCTGGACGCCGGACGCGCTCGTCCACAGGTACCCTGCGTCGAGTTGCAGCCCGATCAGGCCCAAGGTAGCCCCCAGGGCGACATCGAAGTCTCCGGAGGTCGGGAAGGTCCCGAGATTCTCGATCTGGCCTACCGACTGGGACGCCGTCGGAGCGTACACGCCCCCCTTCAACTCGAGGTAGCCCCCCGACTCCTCCGCCAGGCTCCGAGCAGGGAGCATGGCAAGGAATGGGACCGCCGTGACTATCGGTGCTAGTTTACGAAAAGATCGAGCGTTCATGTCCTTGACCCTCGAGGCCCCAGCACCTCTTAGCGCCGTCGCGCGCTTTTTCACGGATGGACCCAAGGAGGGCTCGACCTTCCGAGGAGATGTGCCGAAACAATCGCTTGCTCCGGGGCGATGAGGACCCCGGCCGAACGTTCACCTTGCGCTCTTGGCGGGCGGCTCGAACGATCCGGGACGATCGGGCGCAGCGGGGAGGAGCCTGTCAGGCGGATCGCTGCGGATGCTCGATCCCGCCCCGCCCCGGCTCGCGAGAAGGCGGGTTTCAGCCGCGACCTCCCGAGTCCGCCGCAGACCTATCTGGCCACTCGGAACTCTGTCACCCTGCCTCTCCAGTACGTGAACGGCCCCTCGGGGAGGTGCCAGGTCGCCTCCGCTACGGTCGGTACGCGCACCTCGCCGAACGCTCGATACTCCCCGAAAGCTCCCGACCAGGGAGTATCCGCGACCGCCTTGCCGACCAGGCGGGGGCGGCGAGGCGCCGTGCCCCCGAGAACCCTCCCCTCGCCGTCCACGTCCAAGTCGATCGCCGCCTGCGTCCTTCCGTCGTCGAACCGCACCCGAAGCTTGTCATGGCCCTCGGCCTCCCAAGCCAGGCCCTGCCCCTCCCGAAAGCTGAAGGGGCGCCAAGGCAGTTCCGCGAGCGCGCGCAGGGCTTCACCGAGGTCGATCGCTGCACCCGTCCTGCGGGCGATCGGAAGAACCCCAAGAACCCATAAGGTCAAGGCTCCTCTGCCGGCCTGGAACGAATCCACTACCCGCGCGCGCAGGAGCGGGGTCATCCGTGCGTGCGCACACCACCGAAAGCCGATCCCTTCCCTGGCAAACGACTCCTCGGCCCGAAACGCCATCCACGGGCGGTCCGGTGCGAGCCGCATCTCGCCCTCCTGCCGCAACCAGGTCGCCCGCGCCTCGCCGCCACCATCGGGTACGGCGAAATGTCGGATGCGCTCGAGCAACGCTAGCGCGCGCTTCTCCATAGCCAGTCGCCTCCGTCTCCCCCGTGGAGCCAACGCCTTTCGCCCGCCGAGCCACGAGATACCGGCTCCCGCTCCGTGGCAAGGGACTTCTCTCCTCCCGCGGCGCCCGGGTACCGAAGACCCTGCAGGGGAGGCGAACCGCAGGGATTCTCTACAACCAGGTTGCGCGCTTGCGGCTTGCTCGCTTCCGTTCGAAGCAAAAGTCTCCTCCCGCCTCTGGAGAAATTCCACCGCGCAGCCACGGAAGAAAGTCGCATCGCCGGTTCAAGATCTCTTCGCGTCTACAGTTTCGAAGCCGCATCGGCGCGGGAACCGGCTAGAGGCATTCCCGATGCAAGAGGTGGCCTTCGAGATGTCAACACTCGCCGTTCGAGACTTCGCGATTCGAAATCCGGTTGGCGTCCGTAATCGCCGAGGGGGACATTGGACACAGGGGGAGGGAAGGCAAAGCCCTAAACACGCAGCACCCACGAGGAGAGATGTCATGAAGAAGGCCATTCTCGTTCTTTCGTCGCTTCTGCTTCTTGCCGCGTCGTCCACTGCCCTCGCGGCGTCGCCCAAGCCGAGCTCCGGCACCGATGGAGCTGCCGCAGCGACGGAAACCGGCTCCACGACTTCATCGACGTTCATCAAGGGACGGCACGGAGGGCATTAGCTTCCAATCCCACCAGGGTGCTGATCGCCTGGCGTCCCGAGCGACGGCCCCCGGAAGGGCGCGGCGAGGCGCATGGGCTTCGCCGTCGCCGCGGAGCGAGGGTGGCGCTTTAGCTCTTGCGACGGCAGAGCGCTCCTTCGCCAGGCCGAGAGAGGCGCAATCATGGCGAGAGACGGCGCGGACGAGGAAGCGGCGGCGCGCACCGAAATCGGCCCGGCCCTCGGGCAGCCCAGCCCGCGGAGCGCCTTGACCCTCGTGATCGCGCTCGCCGCCGCTTGCGCCACGGTTCCCCCTGGATACGGCGGGGTGGTGACGAGCCCGTCCGGGGTAAGGCCTGAGCCTCTGACCGAGGGCGTGTCCTTCATCGGCCCGTGGTCTCAGGTCGATCTCTTCGACCTACGAGATCAGGAGCGAAACGAGGACCTCCGCGGCGTAGCTCGAGACGGCGCCTCGGTTCAAGCGAACGCTGCCGTCGTGACGTGGCACTTCCTTCCCAACGAGCTCGTGGCGTTCGACCGGGAGATCGGGCCGCACCCCTACTCACGCATCATTCGCCCTGTCGTCCAGGCCGCCGTCCGCAAGGTCGTGGCGCGCTATTCCGCATACGAGCTCATGGACACCCGGAACCTGCCCTCCATCCAAAAGCAAATCACGGAGCTCGCAGCCCCCCTGGTGCGCCGCATGCACATCCAGCTCGACGAGGTGTACATGCGCAGTTTGACCGTCGTGTCGGCGGCGTTCACGGCCTCCATCCTCGATACCTCTCGCCTCCAGCAACACGTCCTCGAGCTTCAGCACGACATCGAGATCGCGCGCAAAGAGGCGGACGTGCGGCGGGAAGAGGCGCGCGCGGAGGCCGCGGCCAACAGAGAACTCGAGGGCACCCTCACGCCCCAGGTGATCTCCGACTCGGCCCAGCGCGCCTGGACTCGCCTTCTCATTTCACCGAACACGACCGTCCTTGCCCCGCAAGAACTCGGTTCAGCCGTGGAGATCACCCCATGAAAAAGCTAGCTTTGATCTGGTTGCCGCTTTGCGCAGCGAATCCCCTCTTGACCGCCTGCGCCACGGTCGGTCCGGGCCAGGCCGGAGTGGTGTGGACCGTGGGCAGTGGAACCCAGAAGGAGATGTACGGAGAGGGCGACCACCTCATGTGGCCCTGGGACAAATTATCGGTGTACGACTTGAGGTCCCAGAGCCGCGACGAGGTCTTGACCGTGATCGCGGTGAACGGCCTGGCGATCAACCTGGACGCATCGATCGTCTATCACATCATTCCTGGCGAAATCGTCGCGCTCCAGGAAGAGATCGGCCCTCAGTACTACGATGTCATCCTGGAACCAGTGTTGCGCTCCGAGGCTCGGCGCGTCATCGGGCGCTACACGCCCGAGGAGATCTACTCCACGAAGCGCGACGTGATCGAGCGGGAGACTCGCCAGGGCGTGGAGTCGAAGATCACCGGCAAGCACATTCAGCTCGAGGCCATCCTCATCCGCAACGTGGAGCTGCCCGAGGCCATCCGCGCCGCCATCGCCAAGAAGCTCGAGGCGGAGCAGGACGTCCTGAAGATGCAGTTCGTGCTCGAAGAGACCAAGCTCCAAGCGGAGGAGCGCGCCATCGAGGCCAAGGGGATCGCGGACTATAACCAAATCGTGTCGGGCAGCCTGACCGCGTCCATCCTCGACTTCGAGAAGGTGCAGGCACTCGAGAAGCTGAGCCTATCGGGGAATGCCAAGACGGTGGTGATGGGGCCCGGTTCCGCTCCGACCCAAGTCCTTCTCCAAACCCACTGACTGCCATGGGGAGACCGGGGCGACGGCGGTGCCTCCTTCCCCTACCGCCACCCGCACTCCTTCCCCGAACCCTGTGGCCAGAGCCACCGGCCCAAGCCCGCGACGCTCGGCGGCCGACCGCGGCCGCCGGGCTCGCTTCAGGACAGAGGCCTTCCGTTGCGCGCGGCTGCCGGCTCGATGGCGGCCGCGAAAGCTTCCGGCGCACACGCGGGCCGCGGGCCGCGGATCTGGAACGAGCTTGCCATGGCGCGGAGGCGCTCGCCTTGACGGGACAGGTCCTCCGCCGCCGCGGAGGACTCCTCCGCGCTCGTCGCGTTCTGCTGCGTCAACGAGTTCAGTTGCTCGACGGCCCTGTTCACCTGCTCGATGCCGCTCGCCTGCTCCTTCGAGGAGGCTGCGATCTCATTGACGATATCCGAGACCTTTTGAGCGGCGTCCAGGATCTCGGAAAGCCTTCCCGAGACCTGCCCGGCCGCGGTGGCGCCCTCGGTCGCCTTCGACACCGACTCGCGGATAAGCGCCTCCGTGCGCACCGCCGCGTCCTTGGCCCGCAGAGCGAGAGAACGCACTTCCTCTGCCACCACCGCGAATCCCCGCCCGGACTCGCCGGCGCGTGCCGCTTCCACGGCGGCGTTCAGGGCGAGGAGGTTCGTCTGAAACGCGATCTCGGAGATGTCCTTGATGATGTGGGAGGTCCCCACCGCGGCCGAGCGGACTCTTTCCATCACCCCACCCAGCTGGGCGATCGCCGCGTTCCCGGCCTCGGCGGCCCCGCGCGTTCGCGTAGCCAGCGAGGCCGCCCGCTGCGAGGAGTCGGCCGTCCCGCGAGTGGAGGAAGCCATCGCCTCGAGCGAGGCGTTCGTCTCTTCCAGCGAGCTCGCCTGCTCCGAAGCTCCGGAGGCCACCGCCTGGCTGGTGGATGCGATCTGCGTGACCGCTCCGGTGACCTGGTGCACGCCCTCGGCCACCTGGACGATGGCTTCGTGAAGGGCTTCTCCTGTCTCGTTCAGGGCATCCTTGATGCGAGCGTGATCTCCTCTGTAATTGCCGGTGACGCGCGCGGTCAGGTCCCTCTCCGCCAGCTTCTCCAGTACGCTCGCGGCCTCGTTGATGGGCGCGACGACCGAGTCCAAGGTCTTGTTCACGCTCTCCAGGAGCTTCCGGTAGTCGCCCTGGTGCTTCTCGGCCGCGGCTCGGACGGAGAGCTTCCCCTCGATGGCAGCATCGGAGAGCCTCGTCACGTCGGCGGAGAGCGCCCGAATCGCATTCGCGCTCCGAAGAATAGCCGTGGCGATGCGCTGGTATGCCGTGCGGGCTTGGGCCGTGTCGGAGTCGCCCTCTCCCACGGCCGCTTCGATGGCCAGGTCGCCGCGCGACAGCCTCTCCAGCACGGTTACGATTCGCTCCGTCTCCCGAGCCTGGTAGTCCGCCACCTTCTTCGACTGCCGCATGGCCCGCCGGAGCTCCGTCTGGTCGCTGATGACCTCGAAGGCGCCGACGATCTGGCCGTTGGCCCGGACGGGCACGCCGGCGTAGCCGATTTCCAGGACCAGGTCGTCGCCTCTGGGCCGCGCCACCGTTTCCGATGAGACGGCTCGATTCTCCTGCATGGCGCGATGGCAGACGCAGCGCTCCGTGTCGCAGTCCTCCGTGCGAAAGAGCTCGCGACAAGGGAGGCCCAAGACCTCGGCCTTCCCCTTGCCGAGTACCCCCAGCGCGGCGCCGTTCATGTATCGGACCCTGAATTCCCGATCGATGACCATGGCGGGGGCGGGCATCGCGTCCAGGTGGCCCACCAGCGTTGCGATGGAGTTGTTGATCCCTTCCACGATGCGCCGGTAAGCGCCGCGGTGCTGGCCCTCGTCGGCGCGTTCGTCGAGGCGCCCCTCGAGGGCTGCCACCGACAGGTTGGTCGCGTCCCGCTCCAGCGTCTCAAGCGTGTCCAGGCAGGTGTTGAGGCTGGTCTTGATGGCGTCGAAGTCGCCCTGGTAGCTTTCCGTGATTTTCGGAGGGAGATCCCCTTTCGCGATCCGGTCCACATAGTCGGCGGTGAGGCGCAGGGGCTCGCCGAAGGCGTCGGCCATGTCGTTCATCCCGTCGATGATTCCTCGGAACTCGAACCCCACCGAGTCGGGACGCGCCCGCTCCCGGATCCGGCCTGCCCGCACCGCCCCCTCGAGCTTCGTCGTCTCCTCCAGAAGCCCCCGAATCGTGCCTCTCAAGTTCCGGGCGATGAGCAGCGCCGTTAGCCCGAGCAACAGGGCCACGACGAGGGCGGCGACGATGAACTTCCGCGCTCCCGCGGCGACTGCCGCGTCGACGTCATCCAGGTATACGCCGGTTCCCACCACCCAGCCCCACGGAGCGTACAGCTTCACGAAGGAGACCTTCCGTACCGGCTCCGGGCCCGTCGGTCGCGGGCGACGGTAGCTCAGGAACCCTCCTTCCGGGTCCTTTTCGGCGACGCGGACGAACTCTGGGTAGATGCGTATTCCATCTGCGTCGACCTCTCGACTCGCGTCCTTGCCCTCCAGCTCCTTGCGCGGGTGGACGAGCACCCGGAAATTGCGATCCGTCACGAAGAAGTACTCGACGCGATCGTACCGAAGGCCTCGGACCAGCTCGGCGGCGATGCGCTGGGCTTCGGCCAGCGAGATCTTCTTCTCTTGCTCGAGCTTGCCGTAGTAGGCCATTACGCCGTAGGCGAGCTCCGCCGCAGAGCGAACCTTCGCCTCCCGCTCGGACATCACCTCGGACCGGAGGATGTGGACTGCGCCGAACGAGATACCACCCAGGCAGAGAACCGCGATGCCGACGGCCATCCACAGGCGGCCGGCGATGGACACCCTCGCCAATAAACTCGTCATTCGCGGCACCCCGTCGGCCCTGGTCCGAAATCGTGTGGCAGTCGCGTTTCATGCGAGGAGCATGCCTGCCCCGGGATGCGGTTTTCTCGTCCCCTTCCCTGGCTGAATGTCAGGTGAATCGAGAGGGTCCGACGGAACCTCCCGGGTCCTCGGCGTCGCCGAGCCCGCCAGGTGTGCCGGACGCTCACACCTACGGTCGACTCCTTCGACTGAACGCTTCTCTCCAGACGACGCGGCGCGTCGCGCGGCTGGGTCCGTGGGGGGGGG
>Ga0335078_10008767_pt1 | contig 15023 bp, 8 predicted proteins | sample Lox_Sample_32_FD_206711 | JGI IMG/M metagenome (GOLD analysis project Ga0335078, IMG submission 206711) | Soil microbial communities from Loxahatchee National Wildlife Refuge, Florida, United States - Lox_Sample_3.2 | ecosystem: Environmental > Terrestrial > Soil > Wetlands | place: USA: Florida...
CCTGGTTGACCACGCGTTTGCGGAGGGCCAGCGTGCCTTTCTCGAGCGTGCCTGTATCGGTCATCTGCCCCATTGGCATGCTAACCTCATCGACCACCGTCCAGGCGCCGTTCTCGTCCTTCACAGTAGTGGTTTCATCGAGGGGGATCTTCTGAGCGCCCAGTTCGATCGTCGCTTTGTACTTCCACACGCCCGCCTGCAGGTCGGCTGCGAGCTTCGGCAGGCCCACGGACCCGGCGTCGGCCAGCTTCGTTACCACCACCGTCTTCGGATCCACGGTGATTTCCTTCAGTCGCGCGACCACTTCATCCGTGCCACCCTCCTGGTCGCGTCCGTCCAGGTACTTCGCAAAAAACTTCTCCGTGGCCATGAACATGGCCATGTTGTTCACCGGCCGCTGGAATCCGTGGCCTTCATCCGGAGCGAGCATGTATTCCACCGGAAAGCCGCGATCGCGCAAGGCGACGACGATCTGTTCGGCTTCACGCCGGTTCACACGCGGGTCATTGGCGCCCTGAACCACCAGCAGCGGTGTCCGAATATCGGCCACCTTCGTCAGCGGCGAGCGCTCCTGCAGCCAGGCCTTGCCAGCGGGTGTTCCCGGGTCGGCCATGCGCGAATACATAATCTTGCGCCCGGCCTCCCAGTACGGCGGGATGGCCTCAAGCAGCGTGATCAGGTTCGAAGGCCCGACAATGTCCACCGCCGCGGCGTAAAGATCAGGCGTGAACGCGACGCCCGCCAGCGTGGCATAGCCACCGTAAGAGCCGCCGACAATTCCCAGCCGCTTCGGATCGGCGATGCCTTCCGCCACCAGGTACTTCATGCCCCAGGTAATGTCATCCTGCATCTTCCGGCCCCACTCGCCATTACCCGCGTTGAGGAACTTCTTGCCATAGCCCGTGGATGCGCGGAAATTGGGCATCAGCACCGCGTAACCGCGATTTGCCAGGAACTGTGCCACCGGATTGTAGCCCCAGTCGTCTCGTCCCCATGGCCCGCCGTGCGGGAAAGCAATCGTTGGCAGGTTCTTCGCAGGAATGCCCTTTGGCAGCGTGAGGTAAGCCGGAATCGTTAGCCCATCGGACGACTTGTAGCTGATGGCCTTCATGGACGCCAGCGCCTCGCGCGGCAGTTTCTCGCGCACCTTGTATTGCAGCGTCAGCTTATGGCCCTGCCGGTCGAACAGATAGACCTGGCCGGGCTCGGTGTCGGCGTGTGCCGTCACCAGCCAAATGCGGTCGTCCTTTGTGTGCGAGCCGAGGCCGATCTCCTTGCCCGGAAGTCGCTTCTGTAGCCAGTTGTAGTCGGCTTCCAGTTTCTTGTCTTTGAAATAACGGCGCTGACGGTCATCGTCGTAAGTGGTGAGAACCAGCTCGTCGGTGGCTTCTGAGAAGAGCGCGTCGCCGAAGTCCACCTTGTTCAGCGGATCGGACTCTACTCTCTCCAGTTTTTGCGTGGCCGGGTCGAAGAGGTCGAGCGAGGTGAGGTCGGTCTCGTCGCCTTTGTTGGTCTCAATGTACACGCGTTTGCCGTCTTTGTGGAAACGCACCGCGCCGCAGCTTTCAAAGACACTGCACGCATACACCGGCGTCAGTTTGTCAGCATCCACGCGTAGCAATACCTGATCGCCGTTGTCTTCCACGCGCTCGGCCAGCCGGAGGTTGCCCTGCAGATCGAAAATCCAACCCGCAATGCGCTCGGTGTTTTTTCGCAGCAGCGTTCGTTCGCCCGTCGAGATCTTCAGTTTGTAGAGATCGTGCCACGCTTTGTCGCGGTCGTTGAGGCCAATGTAGACGATGTCCGGATCGTTCTTGGGAACGGCGTAGAGCTGGATCCGCGCGCCCTTCACTCCAGTCAGATCGCGGGAGGGCGGGGCGTCGGCGCCGCCGAATGGCACTGCGGCCGGATCCACCGCATAGGCGTTGAAATTCTCGTCACCGGCGTTGTCCTTGACGTAGAGAATGTACTTGCCGTCCCGGCTCCACAGAAAAAACGGGATGGGCCGTTTGGTTTCAGTGGTAAGCAGGTGAGCGGCCGCGAAGGGCTCGCCGACTCTCTTTACCCAGATGTTGCGGGTCTCTTTCCAGGGTTTAAGGAAGGCGAGATACCGGCCATCCGGGGACAGCTCAGCCCCAGTGATCTCCGGGTCACCGAACAGTAGTTGCCGGTCGATGATCGGCGGAAGACCGCTTTGCGCGGAGCTTTCGGCGCGTGCGGGTAAACAGGCAAGTGCAGCCACAGCAACCAGGCATGCGGTGAACAGACGTGACATGGGTTTCCTTCCAATGCTTCTGCGGCCTGCCAATTAGGGAAAGGCCGAGCTTCGGTGCGTTCCTCATCTTACGACGGCGACTGGACCTGCGCCCTCGTAATGTAAAGTATGCTTTCCATTATGGCGATTGGGAGCAGGCCTGTCAAGAGCAAACACGAAGACGGAAGGGCAAACGCGTTCGTGAGCGCAGAATTGATTTCTTACTCGCAGCGAAGTGCATCGTTGGGGTCGATGCGGGTCGCCCGCAGCGCCGGCAGGTAACTCGCCAGCAGCGCCACAGCGGCCAGAAACAAGGTCGCTCCTGCGAAAACCACGGGATCGGATGCGCTCACGTGGACAAGAAGACTGGCCGCCAGCCGCATCAGCGCCAGCGCGAGAACGACTCCCACCGCCACGCCAATCAACGTGAGCCGCATGCCGCCGCGAACCACCATTCCCAACACGTCGGCCGGCCGCGCTCCCAGCGCCATGCGAATGCCGATCTCCTGCGTGCGCTGCGCCACCGAATAGGCCATCACGCTGTAGAGGCCCGTGGCCGCGAGCGCCAGCGCGAAAATGCTCATGCCGGCCAGCAAAGCCGCGGCCATACGCTCGCCGAACACGCCGGCGGTGATGGATTCGGTCAAGAGCATGGAATCGAATACGCGCACCGCGGGATCGGCCGCAGCCACCTCATGCTGCACGACGGAGGCGAAGCGCTCGGGATCGCCCTGCGTGCGCATGTGCAGGATCAGCATCTGGGCATCGGCGGTTTGACGCATGGGCACGTAAACGTAGGGAGTAGCGGCTTCGGTCGGCTTAACGTACTTAATGTCTCGGACGACGCCCACCACCGTGTACCAATCGCGCAGGGCGAAGACGCGGTGGCCGATCGCGTTGCCGCCGGGGAAGAAGCGGCTGGCGAAGTTCTGGTTGACGATCATCACTGGCTTCGCCGTCTCGGTATCGCGATCGCTGAAGTCACGGCCATCGAGCAGCGGGATCCTCATGACGTCGAAATACCCGGGAGAAACCTGACTGAGCGGGATCTTCATGCTCTCGTTGCGCCGGCGGACATAACCTTCCACCGCCGCGTCAACGACAGGACCGCCGAAGAACCAGAGCGGCACGACATTGGACCAGCTCACGCCACTGACGCCGGGCTGCGCGGCCACCTTCCGGCCGAGTCGCTCGAAGAAAAGCCTCCGTTCCAGATTGCTGTAACGAGTCCCTGAGGTGTCAATGTGTGAAATGAGGACGCCGTGCGGCTCGAAGCCGGGTTCGATGTGGCGCGCGGCCTCGAAGCTCTTCGCGAACAGCCCGGCGGCGACAATGGCGACCATGGCCATGGCCACCTCGGCGGCCACCAGTACGCCGCGCAGATTCTGCGAGCGCGCTCCCTCGGTGCCGCTTCGTCCGCCCTCTTTGAGCACGTCGTTGAGGTTGGCTCGGGTGGCCTGCAACGCAGGAGCGATGCCTGACGCCAGACAAGCCGTCACGCAGACGATCAGGTTGAACAGCAGGATGTCGCCAGTCAGGGGCATGTCGAACGACACCGGAAGTCGGGCGCCGCGCGGCATCAGGTATACCAGCGACAGGTTCATCCACATGGCCAGCGGAATCCCCGCGAGCACGCCCAGAATAGCCAGAACCATGCTTTCCACAAGCAGGTGTCGCATCAGCCGGGCCCGGCCGGCGCCCATGGCCAGCCGCAGGCCGAACTCCTTGCGCCGCGAGGTGGCCCGCGCCAGCAGCAGATTCGCGACGTTGGCGCAGACGATGAGCAGGATGACGCCACAGGCCGCCATCAGGATGTACAGCGGGCCTCCGATGTTGGCCTGCCCGCCAAAGTGTCCGTTGCGAATGGGCAGCAGAGTCGCGCCGACGCCTCCGTTTGTGCTCGGGTTCTCTTCAGCCAGCCGCCGGGCGACAGACGCGCACTCGGCGCGCGCCCGCTCCATGCTGACACCATCTGCCAGCCGCGCGACCGACACCATCATGCGCGTGTTTCGGTCGTACAGTTCGACCGCCGGGTGCAGGCCCAGTTGAACGTCCATGGTGACAGGAACCCACAGTTCAAGAAACACGCCGGGCAGGCTGCCGTGAAACTCGGGCGGTGCGACGCCGACAATGGTCATCGGCTGTCCATTCACCAGCAGCTTGCCTCCAATCGCCTTCGGATCGCTGTGGAAGCGCCGCTGCCAAAGGCTGTAGCCGATCACCGCGACTGGAAATGAGCCCAGCTTGTCGCCATACTCCTCGCGCGAAAACACTCGGCCCAACGCCGGACGCACACCCAGCACATTAAAAGCATTGCCCGAGACCCCTTCGGCCCAAATGCGCTCGGCATGATCGCCTTCTCCGATATTGAGCACGCTGGGAACGGAGACCATCAGGCCGGAAACCAGATGCAGCCGGTCGCGATAATCGCGGTAGTCCCGCCAGGAGGTGGCCAGCTCCTTACCGTCCGGGGCCACTTCCTCGAAAGCCACGAGTTCGGACATGTGGGCCGCGCCCGGTATCGGCCGCAGTAGCATCATGTCCAGCCAGTTGAAGACAGTCGTATTGACTGCAATCCCGATGGCCAGCGTGAACACTGCGACGAGTGTGAATCCCGGACTCCTGAGCGCCATGCGGATGCCATGACGCAGGTCCTGGATGAGGTCGGACACTGTGCATTGTTAGGAAGCAATTGTCATGCCATTACAAGCTGTGCTGCGTCAGCACACCACAGGATCCCGCTGTTCGCTGACGGGAACCGGGCGCCGAAAACGGACGAGAGCTAATTGCATCGTATATGCCAGATTCAGGGGCAAGGTCCACCAAAGCTGAGCCCGCGAATGAGAAAGCCTGCGGACCATGCTCGGCACCGAATAGAAACAGTCGTTGGCCCAGCGAAAACCGGAGAGCAATTCTTCAGCGCTCATTTGCTTTGGCTGGAACACCACATCGTTTCTCCCGTTGTATCTCCGCCAGTCGCGAGTCAGAATACGGTTCTCGGCTTCCAGTCGCTGAAAAAGCGGTGTGCCAGGCCAGGGTGTCAGGATGTTGAAAGTGGCGTTTTCGACGCCGGCGGCTTCCAGAAAATCGAGCGTTGGCCGGAATGTCTCCACGCTGTCTCCATCGAAGCCGAAGACGATGCCGGCCTGAACGGCGATCCCGTGGGCATGGACGCGAGCGATGGTGCGCGCGTATTCGTCCACCCTGTTGAATCCCTTGTGTACATCCGAGACGCTGGCCTGAGAAAGCGATTCCAGGCCCAGAAACAGTTGTTTGCAACCGCTGCGCGCCGCGGCATCGAGAACCGCGTCATCGCGCACCGAGTTCACCCCGGCCTGGCTGCTCCACCACTTTCCGTACGGAGCGATGGCGTCGAACAGACGCTTCGCATAGTGAGGATCGGCCGCGATGTCCTCATCCCAGAAGATGATTATCTTTCCAGGAAAAGAGGCGTATTCCGCGGCAACTTCCTCCACCGGTCGCCGGCGCTGTCCGCGCCTGTACATGACATGAATTGCGCAGAAGTCGCATTGGTATGGACAGCCCCGGGTGGCAAAAAGAACGCCCGAAGTATGATCGTTGCGGTGAAAGAGAGCCTTGCTGGACATGGGGATGTTGTCCAAAGGCGCCGCGGAATCCCGGCGATAGAGCAGCCGATGCCGCCCTGGCTCGAAGTCTCGCAGGAATTCCTCCCAGACGCCTTCGGCTTCGCCGGCGAACAGGACATCGGCATGCTGAGCGGCTTCCTCGGGAAGAAGACTGACATGCGGTCCGCCCATGGCCACACAAGCGCCGCGTGATCGGAACCGGGCCGCAATCTCATAGGCGTGATAAGCACTTGGTGTATGAAAGGTCAGAGCGACCACGTCGGCGGGAGCATCAAAGTCGATGGTCTCGGCTTCCTCGTCGATGTGAGCCACCTCCCAACCCGCCGGCACCCGCGCGGCCAGGTATGGCATGGTGATTTGCTGAAAGTTGAGAACGCGGGGCCGGCGCGCGAGCCGAACCTCCGGCGCGGAGACGGTTATCAGCAGCAGGCGGCGCGTCACTCACTCACAGCGTAGCGCCGAAGCGCCCCGTTCCAGGTGACCGTCACTCTCGGTGCAGCGCCACGTTCGGGTCGATGCGCGTGGCGCGACGAGCCGGCAGCCAGCTCGCCACCAGCGCCACCGCCGCGAGAAAGGCCAGCGCTGCACCAAATACAGCCGGATCACTGGCGCTCACGTGCACCAGCGCGCCCGCCACCAGACGAGTTACCGCCAAAGCCAGAGCCGCGCCTACCAGCAACCCAACGGCAGTCAGCCGCATTCCCTGCCCGACCGTGAGGGCCAGCACATCGCGCCCGCGGGCGCCCAGAGCCATGCGAATACCGATCTCCTGGGTTCGCTGGCTGACCGTGTAGGACATGACTCCGTACAATCCCACCGCGGCAAGAAGCAGCGCGATCAGGCCCAGTACCGACAGCAGCGCCGCCGCGATTCTCTGCGCGAACAGGGAGGCCTGAATCGCGTCCGCGAGCGGCATGGCGTCGTAGATTCCCACGCCTGGGTCCATCTCCCTCACCTGCTGCCGCAGAATGTTAAGCGCCTGCGCGGGATCGCCGTGGGTGCGCAGATAGAAAGCGATGGAAAGATCCGCGCGATAGATCTGGCGGAACGAAACGTAGAAATGGGGGATGTTCGACTCGGCTGCAGAGTGATATTTGCTGTCCCGCGCGACGCCGACGATGGTGAACCATCGGCCCCAGCCGTGCACCTTGTGGCCAAGCGGGTCGCGCCCCGCGAAGAACCGCTGCGCGAAGGTCTGAGTGACAATCATCACGAGGTTCGAATTCTCGTCGTCGTGCTCGGTGAAATCGCGCCCTTCCACGAGTGGAATGCGCAGGACATTGAAGTAACCCGGAGCCACCACGTTGCGATAGAGCTTCATATTCTCGTTCGGCCCAGGCACGTAGCCTTCAACCTGCAAGTCCTCCCAGGACTCGTCGGTCCCGAGCGGAATCAGATCCGAGTAAGTCGCCGCCTCTACGCCCGGCTGCGCTTCCAGCCGTTCGCGCAACTGCCGGCAGAATTCCTTGCGTTTCGGCACGGAATAGCCGGCCGATGCAAGCTGTACGCGCGCCACCGCCACATGCGAAGCGTCAAACCCCGGGTTGATCCGGCTGGCCACCTGGAAGCTGCGCGCGAACAGACCTGCGGAAATGATCACCACCAGTGCGAGCGCCACTTCGGAAACCACCAGCAATCCACGCAAACGCCGCGATCCCGCCCCTGCCGTACCGGTCCGTCCACCCTCCTTCAGCACGTCGTTCAGGTTTGCGCCGGCCGCTTGCCATGCGGGCGCCAAACCTGAAACCACGCATGTCAGCACACACAGCACAACAGTGAAACCGAGCACATCGGCGTTCATTTGCGTATTGAGGTACGTGGGAAAGCTGATAGCGGGAGAGATATACGCAAGCGACTGGCTCATCCACATTGCCAGCGGTATGCCGGCCAATGCCCCGAGCATCGCCAGCACCAGAGTTTCGGTAAGAAGCTGCCGCACCAGGCGGCCGTGACCCGCGCCCAACGCGATGCGCACACTCAGCTCACGCTGCCGCGCAGTAGAGCGGGCCAGCAGGAGATTGGCTACGTTCGCGCACACGATCAGCAGCACCACCGCGCACACTGCCATGAGGATTCGCAGCGGCGACAGCAACAGATTCTGCGCGCCGAAATGCCCCTGCCAGACCGGAAACACCGTGGCGCTGAGGCCCGCGTTGCGGTCCAGATGCGCCAGTTCGTGCGCTACCGAAGCCGCTTCGGCCCGTTCCGCCGCGATATTGACGCCGTCTTTCAACCGCGCGAACCCCACCAGAATCCGCGACCCCCGGTCCCTCAGCATCCAATCCGGTAGCGCGTTGAGCTGCGAGCCCATGGTCACCGGAACCCAGACCTCGAAGGCTAGTCCAGGAATGCTCCCATGGAAATCGGGCGGCGCCACGCCGATCACGGTGAGCGGCTGCCGATTCACGTGAATCGTGCTTCCCACGATGGCGCGGTTCGCATTGAAACGGGATCTCCACAGGCCGTCGCTGATTACGGCCACCGGGTAGCCGCCCATCTTGTCGCCATATTCGTCGGCCGAAAAGACTCGGCCCACCTGAGGGCGCACCTGGAAAACCGAGAAGAAATTGCCCGACACCATCTCCGCCCAGACTCGTTCCGTTTGTTCGCCCTCGCCGAGGCTCATCGGGCGGAGCGAGGTTACCGTCAGTCCGTCGAGCAGCTTCAAATGGTCGCGGAAGTCGCGGTAGTCCGGATAGGACACCGTCAGAGGCTGGCCGTCGGGGCCGACGCTCTCGAACGATACCAATCGGTCGGGATTGCCGGCCCCGGGAATGGGATGGACCAGCACCGCGTCGATCCAACTGAATACCGTGGTGTTGGCGGCGATGCCAAGCGCCAGGGTGGCCACCGCGATCAGCGTAAAGCCGGGGCTCCGTAACGCCATGCGCCAGCCATAGCGCAGGTCCTGAAGCAAAGTCCGCATGATGCCCGTATGGCGCAATTGTGGGGCCATCGCGCAGGGCCTGAAATCCTGTGCCCGGAGCCCCGGGTTGTCCGAATCCGGGACTTTTGCGCGCAGGAGCGGACAGGCGAGGCGGCCTTAATTAAGGCCCGGCGATCTCCAGCGGTCAACCGGTGGTCGGTAAGGTTCCTTTACGAGGCTGTCGGGCGTGCGGCCGCTTTCGCGCGCGGTTCTTTGCCGGTGGGTGGTCAATCCTGGTCGGCATCGGCGGCAGATTGGAAAGCGCGAGCAGCATATTGTTGGCCGCCTCGAATGGATTAATCGGCCAGCGATGCGGTGTCATCGCCAGAAATACACCGGTGTGCTGCGAAGGATTGAGCGCGAGGTAGGTGGCGAAACCAGCGCCGGCCCCCGTCTTTTGCAGGATCATGAACGGCTCTTCCCTTTTTCCGAGCTGGAGCCAGCCTAGTCCGATGCCCGATGGCTCGCCCGCGTGCCTGAGGCCCTGCGCGCTCTTGAGGCTCGCAGGATCGATGTAGATGGCTTGCGCAGCGGCCGTCTGCCGGTTCAGAAGGTAGCCGAGCCAGCGCGACATATCGGAAGCCGTGGTGTACAGCCCGGCGGAACCCGTGGTGGCCGTGGTATCCGAGCAGTCGCCGCCGCTATCGCTGCCGCGCAGTAACTGGCCACATTGCCGCGGCGTGGGACTGAATGTCGTGTCGTGCATGCCGAGCGGCGTGGTGATCCGTTCGGCCAGTAGGCGCGGATACGGCTCGTGCGCGGCCGATTGCAGCGCGTCGGCCAAGAGATCGAACGCTACGTTCGAATAGAGCGCCCTGGAGCCCGGCGGAAACAACAGCTTCTGCCGGCGGAGCCACGTCCAGCGCTGCGCATAGCCGGGAAAAGTGAAATGCGGCGTTTTGGCGGGCGAAGGAAGAACTTCGCGCGGGAGGCCCGACGTATGGGTGGCAAGATCCTGCAGCGTAATGGCGCGCGCGGCGTTCCCCTGCAGTGTTCGCGTGGGAACGCGCGCATTATCCGGTGCGAAACGTTGCAGAGGGTCGTTCAGATGGATGACATTCTCAGCAGCCAACCGCGCGAGCAGATCCGCGGCGAAGAGCTTGGTGATCGAGCAAAGGCGGATCAGCGAGTCGGCGGTCGGCTTACGGCCGTTGCCCGGAGAGGTCTCGCCGAAGGTCTGAATGTAGATATCCGAGCCACGTACTACAACCAGAACCAGCGCCGTGGACTCGGTCCGGCGGAGAATCTCCGCAGCCGGTTGCGATGCGCTCGAAAGCGGGGGAGGCGCACCCCGGAGCAGCAGGCACGCGAACGCTGCGAGGCAAAACGACAGCGCAAAGTGCCGTCGTGCGCGCTCACCGCTTCCAATCATCAATACGCTTTGGCGATGACGGCGCGCTTTTCCACCGGCTCGCCCGTGAGAATGCATTTGCCCCCGCCGTCGAAGGTGTCGACCAGCGGAATGCAGCGCACCGTTGCCTTGAACTCCTTTAGACGCGCGTCGCACGCCGGGTCGTCCTTCAGGTGGGCCATGACGAACTTGCCACCGCCGCGTTCCGCTGTGACATCACGGAGCACTTCCTCCACTTGTTCGATGGAGTTGGCCAGCACCGTGTTGTCGGTGAGACGCTGGCGCGCGCGGCAGAACAGATCCTGCTGCATCTTCTCCAGTTCCGCCGCCAGCAACTCCCCGAGACCGGCCTGAGGCACCGGTTGTTTGCTGCCGGTATCCCGGCGCTTGAGGACCACGTTGCCGCTTTCGAGATCGCGCGGGCCAAGCTCGAGTACGATGGGCACGCCCCGCCGCTCCCAGTGGAAGAACTTAGCCCCGGGCGTTTGACCCTCGCGGTCGTCTACCTTTGCGCCGATGTCTTTGGCGATTTTCTGCGCGGCTTCAAGGACCGCCGACTTGTCGGCATCCCTGCGATAAATCGGCACCATTACGGCCTTGACCGGTGCGAGCTTCGGTGGCAGCACAAGACCTTTGTCATCCGAGTGGGTCATGATCACGCCGCCGATCATGCGGGTGCTGAGTCCCCAGCTCGTTTGCCAGACGAATTCGAGCTGGCCCTCCTTGTTCTGGAACTTCACGTCAAATGCCCGGCCGAAGTTCTGGCCAAGATCGTGACTGGTGCCCGATTGCAGCGCCAGTCCGTTCTGCATCATGGCTTCAATGGCGTAAGTGCGCACGGCGCCCGCGAATTTTTCGGCACGCGTCTTGACGCCCTTGATCACCGGGATGGCCGCGACATTCTCGGCGACATCGGCATAAACATCGAGCATTCGCAGCACTTCTTCCATCGCTTCTTCGTGCGTCGAGTGCGCGGTGTGGCCTTCCTGCCAGAGAAACTCCGTAGTGCGCAGGAACATGCGGGTGCGCAGCTCCCAACGGACAATATTGGCCCACTGATTCATCAGCACCGGCAGATCGCGCCAACTCTGAATCCACTTTCCGAAGAAATGACCGATGATGGTCTCCGAGGTGGGCCGAACCACGTACGGTTCCTCCAGCTCTTTACCGCCGGCGATGGTCACTACCGCGAGTTCGGGTGAAAAACCCTCCACGTGTTCGGCTTCTTTGTGCAGGAAGCTCTGCGGAATGAACAGCGGGAAGTACACGTTCTGGTGGCCGGTGGCCTTGAACCGGGCGTCCAGCTCGCGTTGCAGGCCTTCCCATACGGCGTATCCGTTGGGCTTGATAACCATGCAGCCCTTAACGATTTCGGCCGGCTCGGCCATGTCGCCTTCGATGACCACGTCCTGGTACCATGAGGCAAAATCGTCCGCGCGGGCGGTGATGCGGGATTCTGGCATTTAAGACCATGGTACAAGTACGGGAAAGTGAACCATCGTCATGAAGCTCTCGCCGCATTCCCGGTCGTTGTCGAAATCCCTTTGTTGTGGGGAGATCAGGATGCGTTCGGCCATGTCAACAATGTGGTGTATTTGCGCTGGTGCGAAACCGCACGCGTCGAATATCTGCATCGGGTCGGCATCTGGGTGCCGTTGCCGCCCCGCGGAACCGGGCCGATACTCGCCAGCATCAGATGCGACTACAAACGGGTCTTGAACTACCCGGACACCGTGCATGTTGGCGCGCGGGTTACGCGGATCGGCAACAGCAGCATTCGCATGGAACATTGCATTGCGAGCGAATCGCTGGACGCGGTGGCGGCGGTGGCCGATTCAACCATCGTGCTCCTGGATTACGCTTGTCAGAGGCCAATCACAGTGCCTCCGGAGACTCGGGAGCGCATTGGCACGCTCGAAAAAGAACCGCTGGACACCAAACTGCCGTATGAGAAATCTAAACTTCCACTATAGATTTCTCAACACTACATTTGACGATGACATTATGTCACGGCCGCGCGGCGGCTGCTCGAAGCCAGCGCCTCCACGAACTCCTGCACGCCGAGAGCCTCAATCCCTGGCCTAAGCGCGCGTGTCGCCGGAGCGTTGCCCGCCGCCTGCAGATGCACCACGGAGACCCGCCTGGGGGCGCTTTGGCCCATCGCTTGTCTGAGCGAAGCCAGTTGGTTGGCCATGGACGGCACCACCGTTCGCGAAGCCTTGCACTCCACCATCCACGTCTTGCCCCGAACATCCGGAAACAGAAAATCCACCTCCAGACCCTGTTGATCCCGGAAAAAGTACAACTCCCTCCGTCGGCCCCGATTGACCTGGCTTTTGAGGATCTCCGCGGCGATAAAACCCTCGAAAATGGGCCCCAGGAACGGCGACCTCTCCAACTCCGCCGGCGAGACAATGCCCAGCAGATGGCACGCCATGCCGGGATCTCCGATATAGACCTTGGGCGTCTTGAGAAGCCGCTTGCCGAAGTTCTCAAAGTAGGGAGGGACGGTCATCACCTGCCCGGTGACTTCCAGAACGTGCAGCCACTCAGTGACAGTCGGAACGGTAACGCCCAGCGGAGCCGCGAGATCGGCTTTGTTCAGCACTTGTCCGTGGCGCGCCGCCAGAAGGCTGAGAAAACGCCGGAACATGGCCAGATCGCGAACATTGAGGATTGCGCGAACGTCTCGCTCCAGATAGGTCTGGATGTAAGATGAAAACCACAATGCGCGGCCACGCGGGCGCGCCAGAACCTCCGGATAGCCGCCTTCCAGCAGGCCCACTCGAGCCGTCTCCTTCAGGCTGAACGGCAATAGCTGCAGAATGCCCGCGCGCCCCGCCATCGATTCGCTGACGCCCCGCATCAGTGGCGCCTCCTGTGAACCGGTGAAAAGCCACTGTCCCATCTTCCGCGGACGCTCATCGATGCGCGTGCGAATGTAATCGAAGAGCTCGGGAGCCTTCTGAATCTCATCGAAGAGCACGGGCGGACGAAGCTCTTCGAGAAACGAGCGGGGATCCGACCTCACCCGCGCCTGCAGATCGGGATCTTCAAGCAAAACGTAACGGGCTGCCGGGAACAGATGGCGGAGCAACGCGGTCTTGCCGGCGCGCCTTGGGCCGGTCAACACCACGGAAGGAAAGCCACGCGCCGCCCGAAGCACTTCCGCCTGGATGGCGCGCGGAATGAACTTCATACGAGTATTCTAAGCCACTACTTTAGATTACTCAACACTTACAGCGCCCATGCGTTGTGACCGTCTGAATGTAACCCTATGTGTTTCAAATGGTTTGGCTCCAGCAACCTTCAGTGCCGAGGTTCGAATTCCAGGTTGAAGTTCTCGCCCAGGTAAACACGGCGTACGTCCGGGTCATTGCCCAGCTCTTCCGGGGTGCCCCACTTAAAGATCCGGCCGTTGTTGATGATGTAGGCGCGGTCGGTGACTGCCAAAGTTTCGCGCACGTTGTGGTCGGTGACCAGAATACCGATGCCGCTGTCGCGCAAATCGAAGATGATCTTCTGCAGTTCCAGCACCTGAATGGGGTCGATGCCCGAGAAAGGCTCGTCCAGCAGCAGGAACCTGGGGTGGATCACCATGGCCCTTGCAATTTCCACGCGGCGTCTCTCGCCGCCTGAAAGCATGTAGCCCTTGCTGTGCCGCACTGTCTCCAGGCCGAGTTGCTCGATTCCCCGATTCAGACGGTCGCGGCGTTCCGCCGAGCGCAGTGGCAGCGTCTGGAGGATGGCCATGAGGTTTTCTTCCACGGTAAGTTTGCGAAATACCGACGGCTCCTGCGGAAGATAACTGACACCCCGCCGCGCCCGTTTATACATGGGCATAGTGGTGATGTCCTCTTTCTCCAGTAGTACGCTGCCGGAATCGGGAGTTACCAGCCCCACGATCATGTAAAAGCTGGTCGTTTTGCCCGCGCCGTTTGGCCCCAGTAGCCCAACCACTTCCCCCTGCTCCACCCACAGCGAGACGTTATCCACCACCTTCCGGCCTCGGTAAGTCTTGGACAGTTCAGTGGTTTCCAGGGTCATGCGTGGGATAGCCGCAATTACTTCTTCTTCCGAAGGACGACACTACCGGCGGGCTGGGTTTCCACCCCGTTCACCAGCAGCCTATCATCCTGTGAAAACCAGGTCAATTGCCGGCCTCTGGTGGTTCCTTTCAGGCTGTCCACCACCTTCGGGTTACCTTCAGTCAGCACCACGCGGCCGTCGGCAGTGAAGTATTCGGCGTGCTCGGACGTGCCCGTACGTGTACGGTCCGGCTGGGTCGAAACAACGTGAACGGCGCCATCGGCGATCGCGTGATCGAGCGATGAGCCGGCGTCGTTCGTTTTCCCATCCACCGGACTCATGGCCGTGGCCGCCGCCGTTTTCCTGGCCGGTACCGGCTCCGCACCACTCGCCGGCGGATCCTCCTGCCTCGGCTTCAGGAACGCTCGAATTTCCCGGCCCCTGACATTCAGATCGGGACGCTCAAGAATCGCCCCGCCTGTGTAGCGCGCCTGCCGGTCCTCGTCGGTGTAGATCATATCCGGCGCGCGCACCATCGTGTACACCGGAGGCTGGCTCTGCTGCCGCGGGGACTGTGGCGAGGCGGTCGTATTCTTGTCCAGAAGCTGGCTGATCACGTGGCCATGCGCTTTCATCACGCCCTCGTCGCGGTCGATATCCACGACGTCGGCCTGCAGCCGGTTGGCACCCTGCCAGAGCACCGCATTTCCCTCATAACGGATCTTCGCATTATCGTCGCTCGTGGCCATTTTCGCCGCGCGGGCATGGAGCGGTTCGTCGTTGGACAGCATGGAATTGTCGCCCGATTTGTCGGGCATCCGGGTCGAGTTCACATCTCCAGTCGCCGTGAACTTG
>Ga0335078_10008768_pt1 | contig 15023 bp, 10 predicted proteins | sample Lox_Sample_32_FD_206711 | JGI IMG/M metagenome (GOLD analysis project Ga0335078, IMG submission 206711) | Soil microbial communities from Loxahatchee National Wildlife Refuge, Florida, United States - Lox_Sample_3.2 | ecosystem: Environmental > Terrestrial > Soil > Wetlands | place: USA...
AGCTGCGTCCCGCGTCCGACCTCGTACTCGCCGGTGATGAGCCAGCCGGAGGCGGGCTCCCCCCGGTCGTTGCGCGTGTCGTAGCGGAACGAGGCCACCAGCGCGTGGTACCGCCCGTCGCTCACGACCGGATTGACGCGCCACGTCTCGTCGGTGCGGAACAGGGTCCACGGCGTGCGCGCGGCGAGCGACGACTCGCGCTCGTCCCGGAACTCGGCGCCGACGGACGCCGCGCGCGAGATCCGCCACGAGGCGAACAGCCCGCCGCCGTGGCGGCCGTAGTAGTCGCGGTAGTCGCGGTGGAAGAAGAACGACGCCCACCCGACCTCGAACTCCTTCAGCGGCCAGGGCTCCACCGGCGCCACGACGTCGTAGGCGCGCAGGCCCACGCCGAATCCGCGGTCGGGGCCGCCGACGCTCAGCTCGCCGTGCACCCGGTAGCCGATGTCGTCCGTGTTGAAGGAGATGTCGCTCGTCCGGAAGATCGCCAGCGCGTCCGCCTGGAACCTCGCGGCGTCGCTCACCCGCAGGTCGGTCCGCGGTCCGAACAGCACCGGCAGCCCCTCGATGCGGTTGTAGGTCCCCGCGAGCGCCAGCAGCATGCCGGCGCGGTTGCCGTGCTCGGGCGGGCCCCATCCGAGCTGCTCGATCCACCGCGGCGCGATCCCGCGGGTCGGCGCGTAGACCAGCGCGCCGTCGGCGAGCTGCCGGTAGGGCAGCGGGTCGCGGTACGCCTGGACCTCGCCGTGCACCGTCGCGCTGTCCTGGCCCGTGATGGCACCGCCCACGACGAGCACGTCGCCCGCGACCGTCGCGCCCGGCTCGAAGGTCAGGTCGCCGTTGATCACCACCAGCGATCCACCGATGTGGCCGGCCACGACCGCCGCACCGCCGAGGACCGCGACGTCGGCGTTCACGGTCGCCGCACCCGGGATGCGCGCGTCGCCGGCCAGGCGCAGCGTCGAGTCGGCGTTGTAGAAGGCAACGACCCGCGCGGCGACGTCCGCCGGCAACTGGTAGACGGAGAGTCGCTGCACCACGCCGCCCCCCGTGGGGTGGATGGTGATCGTGGTGTCTTGCGCCCGCAGGGGGCCGGCGAGCACCAAGCCGAGCAGTGCGATCCCAGCCTTCGTCATCCGTCACTCCTCGAGGAGGGCCGCCCCTCGTGAGGCACGGCACGTGCCGCGCGGTCCCCGTCCGTAACGCAATACTCCGGCGGGACTTGCCGCGCCGCAACCCGCGCGCCGCCCGCGCCGCCCGCCGCCGCCGGGGACAGCGCCGTGTCGTTCGGACACGTCACGCCGCCGGCTCGATCCCGAGCCGCCGCATCCTCCGGTAGAGGTTGGCGCGGTCGGTCGAGAGCCGGCGCGCCGCCTCCGCCACGTTGCCGCCAGCCGCGGAGAGCGCTCGGGCGATGAGCACGCGCTCGAAGCGGTCGAGCTCGTCCGTCAGCACGACGGTGCTCGCCTCGGGATTCGGGAGCCGCCCCTCGAGGCCGTCGCCGGTGGGCAGCGCGGTGCCGACGTCGCCGGCCGAGATGGTCGCCGTCGCCGAGAGGATCACCAGCCGCTCGACGATGTTGGCGAGCTCGCGCACGTTCCCCGGCCACGGGTGTCGCACCAGGAGGTCCATGGCCTCCGGCGCGATCGTGACCGCGGGCCGGCCGATGCGCTGCGTGACCAGGTGCGCGAAGTGGGCCACCAGCTCCGGGATGTCGCCCGGACGCTCGCGCAGCGGCGCGATGGTGATGGGGAAGACGTTGAGACGGTAGAGCAGGTCCTCGCGGAAGGCGCCCTCGCGGGCCGCGCGCGCGAGATCCTTGTTGGTCGCGGAGACGACGCGTACGTCCACCGGAATCGGGCGATCGCCGCCGACGCGCTCGACCTCGCCCCCCTCCAGGGCCCGCAGCAGCTTGGCTTGTGCCTCGAAGGAGAGGTCGCCGACTTCGTCCAGGAACAGCGTGCCGCCGTCGGCCTGCTCGAAGCGGCCGAGCCGGCGCTCCGTCGCGCCCGTGAAGGACCCGCGCTCGTGCCCGAACATCTCCGATTCCACCAGCTCGCGCGGGATCGCGGCGCAGTTGACGCGGACGAACGCCCCGTCGGCGCGCGGGCTGGCGGCGTGGATGGCGGCCGCGACCAGCTCCTTGCCGGTGCCCGACTCGCCGGAGACCAGGATGCGCGCCTCGGTCGGCGCCACGCGTGCGATCACCGCCCGCAGCTCCGCCATCTGCGGGCTCGAGCCGACCAGCGTGGCGGTGGGACCGAGGGCCTCGCGGAGCGCGGTGGCCTCGGCGCGCGCGCGTGCCAGCTCCAGCGCCGAGTGCAGCGTCAGCAGGACCGTCTCGGGCGCCAGCGGCTTCTCCAGGAAGTGATACGCGCCCAGCTTGGTGGCGCGCACGGCGTCGGCGAGTCCGGCGCGGCCGCTCATCATGATCACCGGGACGCCCGGCGCCTCGGCGGCGAGGCGCTCCAGCGTCTCGAGCCCGTCCGGGCCGCCCGGCATCGAAAGGTCGAGGAAGACCGCGTCGGGGCGGTGGCGGCCGACGGCGGCGAGCGCCTCCGGTCCGGACGCGGCTGCCGCCGTCCGGCAGCCGTCGGCCGCGAGCACGGCGGCCAGCATGCGGCGCAGGTTCGCCTCGTCGTCCACCACGAGGACGAGCGGATGCCGGGTCACGGGCGGCCCACCGGCAGCGTGACGGTGAAGGTGGTGCCGCGGCCGGGCTCGCTGGCGACGGTGATGGCGCCCCCGTGGTCGTGGATGGTCTGACGGACCAGCGCGAGGCCGAGTCCCGTGCCGTGCGCCTTGGTGGTGAAGTACGGCTCGAAGACGCGCGGCAGGTTCTCGGTCGGGATGCCGACGCCGTCGTCCCGGATCGCGATCTCCACTGCGGGACCCGCCCCGCCCCGGTCGGCCACGGCGCGCAGGGCCACCACGATCTCGCCCCGCCGCTCCGCCCCGGGGCCGCCGCGGCCCGCGGCCCCCGCGCCCGGCGCCCCGTCGCCTCCCTGCGCCGGCGCGCCGGGACGTGTCGCCTGGCAGGCGTCGCAGGCGTTCAGAATCAGGTTCGAGAACGCGCGGCGCAGCGGCTCGTAATGCGCACTCACCAGCGGCAGGTCGGCCGGCCGCTCGAGGCGCGCCGCCAGCGTCGGCGGGACGGTGCCGCGCATCAGAGACTCCACCAGCTCGCCGACGTCCACGGGCGACGGCGGGCCCTCGGGCAGCCGGCCCAGCGTGGCGAAGTCCTTCGCCATCTGCTCGATCCGCTCGCTCTCGCCGTTGATGATTTCCAGCAGCTCCGCCTGGTCGGGTCGCGCGTCCTGGGCCAGGCGGTGCGCGGCGAACCGCAGCGGAGTGAGCGGGTTCTTGAGCTCGTGGGCCACCTGGCGCGCGAGGTCGCGGAACGCGCGCAGCTGCGTCGCCTCCAGCTCGCGGGCCCGCGCCGCGGCCAGATCCGCGGCCATGCGGCGGAACGCGCGGCGGAGCACGTCGAATTCGGGGGCGCCGCGGGCCGGCGCGGTGTCGGGCAGCGGCTCGCCGCGGGTGAGCGTGTCCGTCCACGCGATCAGTTCGTCGATCGGGCGGGAGAGCTGGCGCGAGAGATGTCCCGCGAGCCGGACCGTGCCGAGCGCGACGAGGGCCAGCAGCGCGGCGGCGACGCCGCCAAGGGCCGCCGCCGCGGCGTTGCGGATGAACACGCTCTGGTGGGCGCGCTGGAGCGAGTTGCTCAGCTCGGTGCTGTGGCGGGCCAGCGTGGCGCGCGTGGCCGGCGAGAGGTGCTCGCGCGCCAGCGCGTGCTCCGCGTCGCGCCAGGTGGCACCCGCGCGGTCCCAGGCCGCCACGCCGCCCACGGGGGCGGCGATGCGCGGCGCGAGCAGGGCCAGGCCGACGCCCACGCCGGCGGGGATGGCCGCGACGACGACCAGCCAGACGAAGACCCGGCGCCGGAAGGCAAGAGCCACGGGCCAAACTTGGACTGCCGCATCGGGAGACTCAAGAGACGAGATGCCAGCGGACACGACCGTTGCCGGGCGGCAAGGGCGCAGTGGCGCCCAGGCGCCAACGGGGCACGCGCCAGTCCGGTTGCCCGTCCTGCCCTCTGGTCTGCCGCCCGGCGACTCCCGACCGGGAACCGCTGACACGTAGCGTCCGGCGACCTGTCCGGCGGCGGCGTCTGGCAACTCTGCTGGCGCCGAGCACTTAGCTCCCCAGACTCCAGCGCGAAACTGGCCCCCGCCGGCACCTCCGGCTATCATTCATTGTTGGGCTTGCGGAAGGGGCTCGCCTCTGCCTTCGGCACATCTGGCGGACGTTTTCGAGGCTGCGGCGGCCCGCGATCCGGATCGGCCGTGCGTACTGGCGGGCGAGCGCCGCCTCAGCTATGCGCAGGTGGGCCGCGAGGCCGAGGCGCTCGCCGGGGCCCTCGGCGAGCTGGGCATCGAGAGCGGCGACACCGTGGCCGTCAACCTGCCCAACTGGCCCGAGTGGGTGACCACGGCCCTCGCCGCGGCCCGGCTCGGCGCGGTGCTGGTGCCGGTCAATCCGGGCCTCGGGCCGCACGAGCTCACGTACCAGCTGCGGCACGCCGAAGCCTCGGTGCTGGTCACGGCCGAGAGCTTCGGGTCGCGGGACTTCGTCGAGCTGTTCGACGAACTGATCGCCGAGCTGCCGGACGTGCAGTACGTGGTGGCGGTGGGCGGCGGGGACTACTGGTACGACGACCGCGTCTTCCCGTACCGGGATCTGGTGTCGAAGGGCGGGCAGGGCGGCGCGGGCGCGGCGCGTGATCCGGACGCGACCCTGGCGATCCTGTACACCTCCGGCACGATGGGCAAGCCCAAGGGGGTGCGGCTGTCCCACCGCAACGTGGTGGCGACGGCCACGGCCGTGAACGCGGTGCTGGGTCTGACCGCGTCGGACCGCGTGCTCGCGGCGATGCCGCTGTTCACGGTGTTCGGCGTCAGCGTGGTGGCCGGCGCGCTGGCGGCCGGGGCGGCGCTGGTCGTGGACGAGCGGTTCGAGCCGGGCGCGACGGCAGCCCTGATGGCGCGCGAGCGGGTGACGGTGTGCCACGGGGTGCCGACGATGTTCCACCTGCTGGTGCGCGAGCCGACGTTCTCCCGCGAGCGGCTTCCGCAGCTCAGAACGGGCATCGTGGCGGGCAGTCCGGTGCCGCCCGATCTGGTCGTCGCGGTGCGGCGGACGTGCGACGTCGAGATCGCGTACGGGCTGACGGAAACCGGGCCCACGGTGAGCCTGACGCGGCCGGACGACGCCCCGGCGCGGCGCGTGGAGACGGTGGGACGGCCGCTGCCCGGCGTGGAAGTCCGGATCGCGGACCTCGGCACGGGGGAGCTGCACGGCCGGGAGGCCGTGGGCGAGCTGGCGGTGAAGGGCCCGAACCTGATGCAGGGCTACCACCGCATGCCGGCGGAGACGCGGCGGTCGTTCACGCCGGAGGGATACCTGTTGACGGGCGACCTGGCGATGGTGGACGACGAGGGGTACGTGCGGATCGTCGGGCGCCGCAAGGAGATGATCATCCGCGGAGGCACCAACATCTATCCGCGGGAGATCGAGGACGTGCTGCGGGCGCATCCGGGCGTCGAGGAGGTCTGCGTGGTGGGCGTGCCCCACGAGATCCTCGGCGAGATGGTGTGCGCCTGCGTGGTACCGAGCGAAGGCGCCATCCTGCGGGGCGAGGACATCACGGAGTACGCCCGGCGGCAGATGGCCGACTACAAGGTGCCCGACCTGGTGCGGTTCTTCGACGCGCTGCCGCTCACCGCGAGCGGCAAGGTCAAGCGTCGCGAGTTGGCGCAGGTCGTGGCCCTCGAACATCCAGCCTCGTGAAGGAGTCCATGACCTTTCCGTCTCCGCGTCCGGCGAGCAAGCAGCCGCCGGCGCACGCGCCGAATGCGGCGCTGCTGATCGACTTCGACAACGTGACCATGGGCATCCGCTCCGACCTCCAGGCCGAGCTGCGGAAGCTGATGGACTCGGACATCATCCGGGGGAAGGTGGCGGTGCAGCGGGCCTACGCCGACTGGCGGCGCTACCCGCAGTACATCGTCCCGCTGTCGGAAGCCTCGATCGACCTGATCTTCGCGCCCGCCTTCGGCTCCAACAAGAAGAACGCCACCGACATCCGGCTGGCGATCGACGCCGTGGAGCTGGTGTTCACGCGGCCCGAGATCGGGACCGTGATCCTGCTCTCGGGCGACTCCGACTTCTCCTCGCTGGTCATCAAGCTCAAAGAGTACGGCAAGTACGTGATCGGGGTGGGCATTCGCGAGTCGGCGTCCGACCTGCTGATCCAGAACTGCGACGAGTACTACTCATACAACGAGCTGGCCGGGCTGGCGCGGGCCGGCGAGGACGAGGGGCCCAAGCGCGACCCGTGGGACCTGGTGGTGGACGCCGTGCTGGAGATGAAGAAGCGCGGCGACGTGATGCGCTCCGACCGGCTCAAGCAGGTGATGCAGGAGCTGGACCCGGCGTTCGACGAGAAGAACGCGGGGATGAGCCGGTTCTCCAAGTTCGTGGACGAGGCCAAGCGCAAGGGCCTGTTGATGGCGACCAAGCTCGAGAACGGCCAGTTCGAGATCGACCTCGGCCCGTCGGCGCCGGGTGGCGAGCGGGCGCTGCCGCCGATCCCCGGCGGCGCGGACGAGCGGCGCGGGCAGGAGCGCGCCGCGCACGAGCGTGACCGCGGCGAGGGCCGGGAGCGCTCCCGGCGTGGCCGGGGCGGGCGTGGCGGCGGCCGCGACGGCGAGGCCGAGCATGCGCCCGCGGCCGAGGTGGCGCCCGCGCCCGGCGGGACGGCGCCGCTCTCGCTCGCCGAGGCGTTCGAGCTGCTGAAGCGCGTGCTCCGCGAGATGGGCGCGTTCACGCCGAAGGTCGTGGGCGAGGACGCGGTGCGCGAGCGGATGGAGGAGCTGCACGGCAGCGCCGCGGACCCGCTCTTCCACCGTCCCCGGTTCGGGCGGCTGCTCCGGCAGGCGCACGACGCCGAGCTCGTGGACCTGTCGAAGAACGAGCAGGGCTACGAGGTGACGCTCAAGCAGCAGGCCGGTGCGGCGCCGGCGGAGCCGGAGGCGGAGCCGCGGGAGCGGGGCGGCCGGGGCGGACGCCGCCGCCGAGGCGGCCGCGGGCGCGAGGAGGGGCCGCGGGCTGCCGAGCCGGAGCCCGCCGTCGAGATCCGGTCCGCGCCGCCGGCGGCCGAGCGCACGGCACCGGCGGCAGCGGCTCCGGCGCGTGCGCCCTCGGGGCGCGGCCTGCTCTACCGGCGCGGCTCGAAGCATACGGCGGCGCCGGTGGGGGGCGTGCCCCTCGTGGGCGTGGTGGAGATCGAGGAGGCGGCCCCGGCGAAGGCCGCGAAGTCCAAGCCCGCGGCGCGCCGTCCGTCCGGCCGGTCGCGCGGCGGCTCCGCGCGCCGGCCCTCCGGCCGTTCGCGCGGGAAGAAGTCCGAGGAGCCGTCCTCCGAGTCGTGACGCCGCGACCACTCCCGCAGCGGTTCTTCGCTCGGGACACCGTCGTCGTCGCACGAGCGCTCTTGGGGCAGCTGCTGGTCTCCGACATCGGAGGCCGGCGCTGCCTCGCGCGCATCGTGGAGACGGAAGCGTACGTCGGCCCGCACGACGCGGCCTGCCACGCCGCCGGCTGGCGCCGCACCGCCCGCACGGAGGTGATGTACGGCCCGCCGGGCGTCGCCTACGTCTACTTCACCTACGGCATGCACTGGTGCCTGAACGTCGTCACCGGCCGGGTGGGCTACCCGGCCGCGGTGCTGCTCCGCGCGGCCGAACCGCTCGAGGGCCTGGCGACGATGCGCCGGCGCCGCGGCGACGTGCCCGACCGTGCGCTGGCCTCGGGTCCCGCCCGCCTCACCGAAGCGCTGGGCGTGGATCGCCGCATGTACGGCCAGCCGCTCCGGGAGCCGCCCCTCTGGATCGCCGCTGGTGAATGCATGCCGCCGCGCCGCATCGCGGTGGGCCCGCGCATCGGGATCCGCGTCGCGGCGGACTGGCCGCTGCGGTTCCACGTCCGGGACAATCCGTTCGTCAGCCCGGGGCCTCGCTGAGCCTGCAGCAGGTGGCGATCAGATTGCAGAGCCGTTGCCAGACGGCGGGTGCCAGGGGTTCCCAGGCGCCAGCGGGCGGCAGCAGAACAGGCCCCGGTCAGCTCCGTGGAAGCCCGAGGCCTGTCCTGGCTCCGCCGACGGACGTCGTGGAACCACTGGCAACGTGCCGTCTGGCGACTCTACTTGATGACTCCCAGCTTCCTCCCGACGTTCCTGAAGGCTGCCACGGCCATGTCGAGATGCTCGCGCGTGTGCGCGGCGGAGACCTGGCAGCGCACCCGCGCCTGGCCCTGCGGCACCACGGGGTAGCCGAACCCGGTCACGAACACGCCCTCCTCGAGCAGCGCGTCGCTCATCCGGATCGCCAGCGCGGTCTCGCCCAGGATCACGGGGACGATCGGCGTCTCGCCCTCCAAGGGCTTGAAGCCTGCCTCCTTGAGCGCCGCGCGGAACCAGCGCGCGTTCTCGTGCAGCGTCGTCACGCGCTCCGGGTGGGCGCGCAGCACGCGCACCGCCGCCAGCGCGCTCGCGGCCACCGTTGGCGGCAGCGCGTTGGAGAACAGCTGCGGCCGCGAGCGCTGCGTCAGGTAGTCGCACAGCGCCGCCGATGACGCGGTGAACCCGCCCGCGGCGCCGCCGAGCGCCTTGCCGAGCGTGCTGGTGACGATGTCCACCTCGCCGAGCAACCCCAGGTGCTCGGCGGTGCCCCGGCCGGTCGCGCCCATCACGCCCGTGGCGTGCGAATCGTCCACCGCGACCACCGCGTCGTACCTCCGGGCCAGCTCGCAGATGTCGGCGAGCCGGGCGAGGTCCCCCTCCATGGAGAAGACCCCGTCGGTGAACACCAGCCGCGTCCGCGCCCCGCGCGAGGCCCGGAGCTTCTCCTCGAGGTCCGCCATGTCGGAGTGCCGGTACACGGCCGACTGACACCTGGTGATCTGCCGGGCGAGGCGGATCGCATCGATGATCGAGGCGTGGTTGAGCTGGTCCGAGATGACGACGTCCTGCTCCCCCAGCACGGTGGCGACCAGCCCCTCGTTGGCGTTCCAACAGGAGACGTAGGTCAGCGACGCCTCGGTGCCCACCAGCTCGGCGAGCGCGCGCTCCAGCTCGCGGTGGACGGTGAAGGTCCCGCAGATGAAGCGCACGGACCCGGTGCCCGCGCCGTACTTCTCCAGCCCCGCCTTCCCCGCCGCGATCACGTCGGGGTGGTCGCACAGGCCCAGGTAGTTGTTGGACGAGAGGATCACGACGTTCCCGCGCCCCGCCATCACCGTCCGCGCCGCCTGCGGCGCGTCGAGATGGTTGAGGCGCTTGTACACGCCGGTGCGTTTGAACTCGTCCAGCTCGGCCTGGAGCCTGGCGGTGAAGGCGGTTTGGGTCATGGGTCAGGTCCCGATGTCGAGGATGACCTTGCCGGCGTCGCCGCTACGGATGGCGGCGATGGCGTCGTCGATCTTCTCGAGCGGAAAGCGGTGGGTGATGGTCGGGCGCGGGTCGAACTGGCCCGAGCGCAGGAACCGCTGCATCAGGTGCCAGGTCTGGTACATCCGGCGGCCGATCACCCCGTAGATCGTGATGCCTTTGAACACGATCTCGTCGGCGAAGTTGATCGGGACGTCGCCGTCGGGAATGCCGAGCAGGTGCACGCGGCCGCCGTAGCGCACGACCTTGAAACCCGTGTGCAGGGCGCTCGGCGCCCCCGACATCTCGCAGACCAGGTCGGCGCCGTCGCCCTTGGAGATCTCGAACACGGCCGCCTCGACGTCGTCGGTCCTCGGGTTGAGCACCCGCGTGGCGCCCATCTTCCGCGCCAGCTCGAGCCGCTTGGGGTTGACGTCCACCGCGATCACGGCGGCCGCGCCCGCGGCCTTGGCGATGCCGACGGCGAAGCAGCCGATCGGCCCGCACCCCAGGATGAGCACGACGCTCCCCGACACGTCGGTGCTGAGAACCGTGTGAAAGGCATTGCCCATCGGGTCCATGATGCCGCCGATCTCGGTGGGGATGCCGTCGAGGAGCATCACGTTGCTGGAGGGCATCGCGATGTACTCGGCGAAGCAGCCGTCCCGGTCCACGCCGATGATCTTCGTCCGCTGGCAGACGTGCCCGTTGCCGGTGCGGCACTGCAGGCAGTGGCCGCAGATGACGTGGCCCTCGGCCGTGACGAGCTGCCCGACCTTGAAGTCCTCGTGGACGTCACCGCCGACCTGTACGATTTCGCCGGCGAACTCGTGCCCGACGGTGAAGGGGGGCTTGCAGCGTCCCTGGGCCCAGGGATTCCAGTCGTAGATGTGGAGATCGGTGCCGCAGACTCCGGTGTGATGCACGCGGATGAGGATGTCGTTCGCGCCGCACGCGGGCTTGGGAACGTCACGCACGACGAGCCCCGGCGCCGGAGCTGCCTTGACGATCGCTTTCATGGTTCCTCGGAGGAGATGGAGGTCGGCCGCCGTTCGGCGGCCCGCCATCCACTGCAAGAACGACGCCGATAATATACCCGACGCGCCCGAGGGCCAGAAACGCCGGCGCGCGTCGCGCGCGCCCGGGTCGTCGCGGGGCGCCGGGCGTGCCAAATCGGCCGTCCGCGGTATTGCGCGTGACAGCGACTCTTATATATTGGCATTCAAAGCCTTGCGCACTGCGCGGAGACGCCTGGTTGGAGCCATCCCGCAAGTCTCACGATCGATCACCAGTCGCCGCGTGTTCGACGCCGAAGCCGGCGTGCCGCGGCGGCGGCGGCATCCTCTCCGCGATCCGTTCTTTCACCACCTACAGCGCTGTTCGTGGTGTTTGACCGCCGGCCACTTCCGGCCGCCGGAGTGTTCCACCATTTCGAGGAGGCTGTATGGCGATGAAGAAGAAGAAGGCCGCGAAGAAGACGGCCAAGAAGACCGCGAAGAAGAAGAAGTAGTTCGCGGAGATGCACAGGGGCCGGCGCTTTTGCCGGCCCCGCGCATTTCCGTATATTGCGCCGCGTGATCCTCCACGACGAACGGCGCAAGCTGGACCTGGCGGTCGAGGGCGCCTCCGCGCGCCTGGGCCGTGATCCCACCCTCGAGCTTCCCTGCGACCCCGACGACGACGTGGTCAGCGCGGTGCACGCGCGTCTCTGGCGCGAGGGCGACGGCTCCTGGTGGCTGGAGGATCTCGGCAGCACCAACGGGACCTGGCTGAACGGCCGGCGGCTCGCCGCCGGGGCCGCCGAGCCGCTGCATACCGGTGACCGGTTCTCGCTCGGGCAGCGCGGGCCGGCGCTGCGGGTGACGATCCCCGGGCAACGGGCGCGCACGGCGCCCGAACCCGCGATCGATCCCGCCCTGCCGCGGCTGCGGCTGCGGCGCGTCGCGGGAGGCGAGGACCTCGTCGCCGCGGGCGCCGAGATCCTCATCGGCCGCGCCAGCACCTGTACGGTCCCGCTGCGGACCGTGGCGGACACGGTGGTCTCCAAGCGCCACGCCGTGGTCGCGTTCGATGCGGCGGGGGCGGCGACCGTCGCCGATCTCGGCAGCCGCAACGGCACCTTCGTGAACGGGCAGCAGATCCGCGGCCCCGCGATGCTGAAGGCGGGCGACCGCATCATGCTCGGGTGGCACGGCCCCCTGTTCGAGGTGCGCGTGCTCGGCCAGGCGAGCCTGGCGGAAGGGGAGGGGGCCGCGTACCGGCCCGAGCTGCAGCCTCCCAAGACGCTGGCGGGCATGGTGTCGGCGGCGCGAGCCGCGAGGGCCCCCGGCCGCGGCCGAGCGGCGGCGTTCGCCCGCTCGCTGGTCGCCCAGATGGCGCACGAATCGTCGCCGGTCTTCCGCACCGGCGCGCTGGGGACCATCGCCGTGCTCGCGCTCGCCGTGGCGCTCCTGTGGCGCTCCGCAAGCCACGAGCGGGCGGTCGCCGACGCGCGGCTCGCCGGCGCCGAGCGCGACTTTGCGGCGCAGCTGCGGGCGGCGAGCGCCGCGCAGCTCCAGGCCGATTCGGTCATCACCCGGCTGCGCCGCGACCTCGACGCGGCCCGTCGGACCAGCGTTCCGCGCTCCGTCGTGGACAGTCTCGAAGCCCAGCTCGCGCAGGCCGAGGCCCGCTCGAGCGCGGCCGCCAGCTCCGCCACGGTCGCCGACTTCACCCGCGTCTCGCGCGAGAACCAGGCCGCCGTCGGGCTGGTGATCGCCCGCTACCAGGACGACTCCGTCATGGGCAGCGGCTTCGTCATCACGCCGTCGGGGTACCTCGTCACCAGCGGGCACGTGGCCAGCGATCCGCGCCGCGCCCCGGCGCGCTCCCTCGCCGTCGTGATGGCGGACACCCGCCTGCCGCTCCCCGCCGACCTCGTCGCGGCCGGCACGGCGCGCGACGACGACATCGCCATCCTCAGGATCCGGGGCTACCGCGGCGCCGTGGTCCGCGCCATCGACTGGACCGGCACCGGCGTGCAGCAGGGCGCGCCCGCCGCGCTGATCGGCTTCCCGCGGGGCACCCAGCTGGCCTTCGACCGCGCGGGCATCGTCCGCACCACCATGTTCGCCGGCGTCATCGCCAAGGCCACCGGCGAGTGGATCCAGTTCGCCGGCTTCACCGACGCCGGCTCGTCGGGCAGCCCCGTCTTCAACGTGGACGGCGAGGTCATCGGCGTGCACTACGGCGCCGTCACCGCGTCCAACGGCGAGTCCGAAGTCGTGCCGCTCGGCTTCGCGATCCCGGTCGGCCGCGTCCGGGCCCTGCTGCCGGCGGCGGCGAGGGCGGAACTGGGGCTCTGACCGCGCCGGACGGCAGCCTGCCGGCGCACGGACGTCGGCAGCGTGGCGCCGGCAGCCACTGCCGCCCTCGCCGTCTGGCGACTTTCCCGGGTCTCGGGCCCGCAGACTGCCGGCCCGGCAACACGAAAAAGGGCCCGGCGCGTGCCGGGCCCTCGTGATCGCGTGCGAACGCTCGTTACTTCCGCTCCCGCCACTCCTCCTCGTCCGTCGCCTCTTCCTCGTTCGCCCAGAACCACATCAGAATGCGCGGCGCACGCTGCGACTCGTCGCCCCCGCGAACCACGATGCCCATCGGCTCATCCGCCGCCAACACTGCTGTCGTCATACGACCTTCCATCCACGAGGGAACGCGACGCGCCCACCGGGCGCACCTCAGCCGCCGCATCCTCCTATGGCATGAGGCATGCCTGGCCTGCAATAATTGTAAGATATTGTCGCACAACGTATTACGACTTGACGTGGATTCTGCTCGATGGAGAACCGTGTCAGTTAGACACAGCCTCGGCCGTATCAGTCTGACTCTGGCCCGGATGGGTGGCGAGGAAGCCGACGTTGTGGCCGCGGCGGGCGCCGGCCGTCGTCTGAGCCCGGGTGACCGCCCAGTCGGCGTACAGCGACCGCAGGGCGTCGCTCGAGACGCCGGGGTTCTTGGGGACGGCGCCGGCCGCTGGCATGACGGCGTGGTGGCCGCTCGCTGCGGTCACGGTCTTGAGGCGGCGGACGAGCTCGGCGCGGTCGCCGGCCGAGAGTCCCGCGAGGGCGGCGGTCTCGATCACGCAGCCGTGGATGACGCGATCGGGCGTCCAGGACTCGAGGGGGACGACCAGGCACTCCACGCGACTGCCGAGCTGCTCGGCGATGGCGCGGTTCTCGAGGCCTTCGATCACGGCGAGGTCGGGATCGCCGACGAGGACGTTGGCGCCGCGGGCCGCGAGGAAGAGGGCGCAGGCGCCGTCCGCCGCGCCGGCTACCGCGATGACGTCCTGGTCGTGGACGAACTCGGCGAGGGCCACCACGGGGTCCCGCGGAGCGAGGCCCCAGTGCGAGGGCTGGGCCTGCGCGGCCCGGAGCGCGAGATGGCGCTCGCGCCAGCGGCGGTACGACGGCAGCCGGAGCCGGCGCCGGATGATGGAGTCCACCTGCTCCTGCAGCAGCACCTCGGTGAGCTGGTACTGCTCGGTGCGCGTCAGCTCCTGCACCGCCTCGTCGCCGATGCCGAGGATGGAGGCGCGCGGCAGGCCGTCCTTGTACTCCTCGATGCGCTGCTCGATGAACTCCTCGTACTCGGCGCGGAGGCTGCGCGGCGCGCGGCGGGACCGGGAGGGCGGGGGGCCGGGCTCGAGGGGATTCAGCACGGCTCGACGTGCACCACGACGCGGTCGAGCTTGAGGTCGTCCTTGAGGCGGCGCTCGACGGCGTCGGCGATCTCATGCGCCTGGTCCACGGCCAGGGAGCCGGAGACCTTGATAGTGAGCTCGGCGAAGGCGACGCCGGCCGCGAGGCGCGAGCGAATGTCGGTGGCGGCGGCCACGCCCTCGACGCCCTCGGCGGCGCTGCGCACGACGTCGGGCTCGTGGGCGGCCTGGTCCACCAGGATCGGCACGCCGCGCTTGAGGATCTGGTAGCCGACGCGGACGATGAGCGCGACGACGCCGATCGCGATCAGGGCGTCCACGTGGGGCACGCGGGCGCGCGAGCAGAGGCCGCCGGCGATGACGCTCGCGGTGATGACGACGTCCATCCGCGTGTGCGCCGCGTCGGCGAGGAGCAGGTCGCTGGCGAGCGCGCGGCCCTTCACGGCCTCCACCCGGGCCACCGCGAGGTTGACGACCAGCGTCCCGCCGAGGATCCAGAGGTCGGGACCGGTGAGGGCCGGCGGCAGCCCGCCGGCCAGCAGGCGGGCGACCGCGCTCTTGAGCAGCTCGAAGGACGCGATGGCGAGGAAGATGACGATGCTCAGCGCGCCGAGGACTTCGAACTTGCCGTGGCCGTAAGGATGGTTGGCATCGGCTTCGGCGCCCGCGTACCGCATCAGGATCGTGAACAGGACGTTGTTGAGCGCGTCCACGGAGGAATGGACGCCGTCGCTGATGACGGAGAGCGAGCCCGAGGAAACGCCGATGACGATTTTGGCTCCCAGAACCGCGAGATTGGCGGCGAGGAGGCCGAGAAAGACGCGCTGGATGGAAGCCGTG
>Ga0335078_10008769_pt1 | contig 15022 bp, 14 predicted proteins | sample Lox_Sample_32_FD_206711 | JGI IMG/M metagenome (GOLD analysis project Ga0335078, IMG submission 206711) | Soil microbial communities from Loxahatchee National Wildlife Refuge, Florida, United States - Lox_Sample_3.2 | ecosystem: Environmental > Terrestrial > Soil > Wetlands | place: USA...
CGACAGTGATGTGGTGAGCCAGGCCGTCACGCTGGCTCGCTGGGTGGGGACGGGCCGCCGTCCGGTGACGGCCGGACGGGTGCTGCGCAAGGCTGATGTGCCTGCGGCAGGCATCGCTGTCGGAGTTGAGGTGCCGCTGCGGCTGCGCACGATGGCCGACATCCCGGGGTTGCACCGGCCGTGGTGCGTCGCGGTCGCGACTGGCCTGCTGCAGGTCGATGGCGGATGGGTGGGCGGCGGTCCTGTGCTCGGATGCTGGCCGCCGGGCGATGCGGACCTGTTGGCCGGATGGATGACGGGCCTGCGGGCGGTGTGCGCGGCGGAGTCCCGCCCGCAGGACGAGGACAGCGTGCGCCTGCTGGCGATGGCCTTACTCACGGTACTCGGCGAGGACCGCCCGTACCTCGCCGACGGCCTGTGGGGGCCGGTGCGTGCGGCGCTGCAGGACCTGTGCGACAAGTATGACAAGTCGTTGTGGGCACCGTTGCACGCGGCCGATAGGTACTACGATCCCGGCACCGGAACCCCGCTGGCCGGGTTGGTGGCGCTGCTGGCCGGGTTCGGCGCGGTAGCCGACGACCCGGGCAAGCCGGTGATCACCCCGCTGGGCCGCTGTGCGGCCGGGCGTCTGGCAGCGGGCCTGGCTGGGCCGGCGGACCCGGGCCTGCCGGCCGCGGAGATGCTCGCCGAGGCGGCTCGGTTCGCCGATGAGGGACAGCGCGACCATGTGGCGTGGGGGTGGCTGACCGCACGCCGGCCCGCCGAAGCGGCACGTGAGATCCTTACCGCCGCCGAGGGGATGCCGCCGCTGCTGCGCGGCGTGGCCGTCGGGGTGGTGCAGCGACTCGGCGAAGAGGCGCTCCCGGCTTGGCGGGAACTGACGGCGGCGCCGCACGTCGGACCGCACGCCCGCGCGGTGCTCGCTGCCTGGGACTAAGCCCCCGAACCCAGCGAGGCCGACTGGGGCTGGCTGGCGGTCGAAGCAGGGGCTGCCGCGCTGCGGGACAAGGGCCCGGATGAGGCGCTCACCCGCGTCTGGGAGGGCCTGCCGGGGATGGACCTGGACACCTGCCTCGCCGAGGTGCAGGCCGCGGGTCATCTGGATGCAGCGGAACTCTCGCGGGCGCTGGCGGAGTTCGCCGCCTCGGGCACGCCGCGCAGCTTCGATCAGGTGGCCGAACTGAGGGTTTCGCTGTCCGGCTCCTGGCCGCCGGTCTGGCGCCGGGTCCGCCTGCCTGTCACCGCTGCCCTGGCCGACCTGCATCAGGTCATCCAGGTGCTGTTCAACTGGGACGGCGACCACCTGCACGTGTTCGGGGTGGGGAAGAGGCACTACAGCGACCCGTTCGTGGGCCTGGAAGGGGCTGCGGACGAAGATGCGGTCCGGGTACGGGATGTGCTGACATCCGCCGGGACGATTAGTTACACCTATGATCTCGGGGCCTGCTGGGAGCACGAGATCACGCTGGAGCAGATGCTGGCGCGCGACCCCGGCCAGGACTACCCGGTCTGCGTCGCGTACAAGGGGGACTCCCCGATCGAGTACTGGTCCGAGGACGAGCCCGAAGACCCCGAGCCGTTCGACCTGGCCGATGTCAACCGCAAGCTGGCCGCGCCCGGCGAGGCGGAGGAGTGACGTGGCCCCCCGGACTGTGAACCACGGCGGGGACGGGCGGTCGCTTGCCTCGCTCATCGAGCGCAGCGCGGAAGCCGCAGACCGGGCTCGCGTCGTCTACATGCCGGACACCGCCTGGCCAGTAAGCGGACACCCGCCAGGCTCATCCCGGGATCTCCAAAACACCCCGGTTTCGATGTCATCTGAGTGGGTTTCGACACGTCAGCAACGATTCGCTTGCACTCGCCTTCCCGGTCCCCACCTGACGCCTCTCACGACGCCTTTTCCTCATCGCTCACCACGACGGTCTTCAGCCAACGCAGCATGAGGTGGTTTGAAGCCTCCCTCCGCAGGGCGACTCCGAAGGGCCAAGATCCTTCATCTCCCGCACAGCACCGCATCAAGGACCCGTCCTACATCGGCCCCTCCTTGCGCTCAGGACACACTCTGGAACCCCGCACGGGCTTCGCTGCGAATGGAAGCAGGCGGTGCGGCGCGCTGGCCGCTGGCTACGTTCGGTGCAGCCCGGCCCGTATCGGCTGGGCGGCCCGGCACCTTTGTCTCTCGCCTGACATCATCGGCCAGCCTGAGAACAGAGTTTGGCTGATCCCCCGTCGCGCTGATCCAGGCTGCCGCAGCCGGCGGGATTGTCCCGCTGCTATGTTGGGAGCCGTGCCTGACCTGCCCTGGACAGCCCGCGCGCAGATGGAGCCCGGAGTCGGCTACCTGGTCATGGCCTCGCATCTGCCGCTCAAGCGGATCACCGCCACGGTGCGTTTCTTCCGGGCAGTCTCGGCGGTGCGTAAGCAGCTGGCCACTGCAGAGGGCCTGATCGGCTACACCCTGCGGGCCATGCCGCTGGCCCGCGACTACTGGACCCTGTCGGTGTGGAAAGACGAGGCTGCGCTCCGGCAGTTCATGCGCACCCCTCCGCACGTGCACGTGATGACTTCGCTCAAGCCCTCCATGGGCCCGACGAAGTTCGTCACCTGGACGGCCTCCGCCGCCGACGGCCCTCCAACCATGCCAGCTGCCCTGGAGCACCTGGCTGCCGGGTAGCGCGCGCCCCGCACGATCGAGTCCGATCACACAATTGGCGGCTGCCATCACGCATCGTCGTCCATGACAGCCGGCGGCCGAAGAGGCCCAGATCACGGTCACCGCGGACGCCGCACTCTGCTGTGCCGTCCACGACGTCCTGCAGTCCCCGGAGGCCCTGCGGAACGTCATGAGTAAGCGGCACCCTAGGGCACCGGTGGCCGTGGGCGGAGGCAAGTGGGCCGCGCCGGTGATGGTATTCGGGAACCTGCTGATCAGCATGCTTCACGCGCCCTACGTGCGCAGCTTTCGCGGGTTCAGCCGGCCGTGGGGGCATCTGGAGCAGCTGGTCGAGGATGTCCAGGTCCGTGAGGTGGCATTTGGCAGCGGGTACATCATGACCGGCCGGGCCCGTCGCTGATCCCGGCTTAGCCGCACACCGCGTCCGGCGGTCCGTGCTCGCGGGCCCTGGCCTTGCTCGGTGGCGCGGATTAACCTGCCGCCCAGCTGGTGGTGATCCGGTATCCCTCGCTGATGTGCCTACTCACCTGCGCACGCGCCTACCCGTTGCGCATCCCGCTGTTGCAGGCGAGGGATCACGCGGACAGAGCGACCCGTGCCTCCCCAGGCTGGCCACCGCCGAGGAAGCGTGTGATGATCGGCGCGACGCGTTCCGGGCTGTCCATCAATACCAGGTGCCCGCCGCCCTCGATGGTGCACAGCTGGGCGCGGGGGATCAGTGCCGCCATGATCCGGTGGTTTAGCTGCGGCGTGATCGGGTCGTCGTCACCGCAGATGACCAGCGTGGGCTGGCGGATCGCCCACAGCCAGGGAAGGCTCGTCCAGCCGAGGAGCGGAGCCATGTTCTGCAAGGCCGTTGGGATGTTCCGCGGGCTGCAGATGGGAATGGCGCGCACGAGTCCTGGCTCGGTGCGCAAGCGGCCGCCGAACGTGTCACCCGCGATCTGCTCCATCCGGCCGCGGTGGCTCCCGGGATGGATGATGTGCCACAGCGCCGCCGGATGGCCAGGGAGGGCGCATGCCCCGAAGGAGGTGGAGGCAAGCACCAGACGGCGCACGCGGCCTGGATAGCAGATCGCCATGTGCTGGGCGACGGCGCCGCCGAAGGATGCGCCGAGCACATGGGCCGATTCGATACCGAACTCGTCGAGCAGGGCGGTCCCCAGGGATGCCAGTACCGGCATGCTCACCGGCAGGGCGGGCGTCGGCGAGCGGCCGATGCCCGGCGGATCGAAGACGATGGTGCGGAATCCGGTCAGGTAGGGCAGCAGCGGCTGCCACACCTCGGCTTCGGACCAGATGGGAGAGTACATCAGCAGGGGTTCGCCCTCCCCGCGGATCTGGGCGTGGATACGGAACCCTCGGATATGCAGCTCCCGGTGCCCGGCATGTCTGGCCGAAGTGGCCGATATCATAGGAATCCCTCCGTTATCGGCGCGTGGGCTTCCTGGACCTGGAGGCCGTTATCGGGCCTTGGTTGGTTCGCGCCTTACCCCAGCTCACGAAGATGAGCCTGGCGACCCTGCAGACAAGGCTGCAGGGTCCGGCCATGCCGCGCCAGAACGGATCGGCCTATCTGCCCGGGACTTACGTCCCGTTGCCAGGCAGCCGCTTCCCGCGCTGACACTGACCAAGACGTCAGCGAGATCACTGCTGGCCCGACCACCAGCCACGAAGGATTTGTACGGGACAATCCAGATGCGCCATTCGAGCTGCACCATCAGACCGGTCAATATGCGCAGCGGCACGGCGCATACTTATGAAGGGTCACGGCAGCGGAGCATCCGCTATTGCCGCGGACGGGATGCATCCGTGACCGCTGAGCCTTACCGGGTGAGCGTTTCCTTTGGGCGTATTACGCAGAACTCGTTGCCCTCGGGGTCGGCCAGGACTGTCCAGGATTCCTCTCCGGTCTGCCCGATGTCGACGCGACGGGCCCCGAGCGCCACAAGGCGCTCTATCTCCTGATCGCGGTCCTGCGCGCTGGTGGTGAGGTCGAGGTGCACCCGGTTCTTGACCGTCTTCGGGTCGGTTACCGGCATGAAGCAGATGCCGACTGGATCGTCGTCGTCAGCCCCGATGACGATCTCCCGCTCACGCTCGGAGAGAATCTTCCAGCCGAGTGCCTGCATCCAGAACCGGGCCAGCCTGGGCAGGTCATAAGTGTCAACGACGATGTGATGAAGCCGGACAGGCATGCCGCCAGTATGGCCTCAGCCGCCGGCCTTCTGCACCTCAGCCCGCACTCTCATGCTGCGAGTCGCGTAACGAGGACTCAAGGTGCGCTGACCGTCCCGCCTCGCGGAGAACCGCGTTTGCCGTCCGAGATCACGGCAGAGCGGTACCCGGAAGGGAGGGCCGGGCGCCCTTGCGGATCCCGGGCAAAGACGTAATATCTCGATTATGGCTGAGTGGTGGTCGATCGAGGTAATGCACGGTGAGCTTTCTGCTTTCCGATGGCAGGAGCAACATGACTCGACCCTCATCGAGGCAGCGCTGACCAACGGCGCCACCGACGGGACGTGGCATGCGGACGGGTGGGGGGTGGTCTTCGAGGTGCAGTTCGAGACCGAGGAACAGTGGGAGGCGTTCCGCAACCTGCCCGTGGTGCGCGCGGCCCTGGACGCCGTCCCAGACCCGGTCAACGGCCTGCTCGTCTACCGCGGCCGCGGCGGAGGAGCAGGCACGCGGAAGCCGCGCAGGCCAAGGCCCGCGCCGAGCGCCACCGCTGTTTCATTGCCCGAGCCCGAAGCCGAGCCGCATCTGAATCTAACTGGTATTTCTCCGCCCGGGCCGGCGCACTCCCCGATGGCGGGCCGGTAAACGCACACCCACGAACTGATGCGCCTCGGGCTCATCGATAGGTGCGGCATCGAATCCGTTCTGCTGCATCCACCGGAGCGTCCGGTCTGCAGGCCAGCTGCCGTCAGCTCGCTGCAGGTCAAGCTCCGCAAGGTGGACGACAGTGAGGGACTGCTCAGCAATCTGCAGCAGTGACTCCAGGACCACCTCGGCCGAGGAGAACCGGGGGACACTCGTCATCGATTGCCCCGCCGCCGATGAGCCTGCCGCCTCCACCACTCCCCTTCCCTGCTGCGCGTCTGGCCGACATGCACAGAACTGATGCCTTCTCGACGGTAGGGGCGCCTGCCCGGGGCTGATCGCTCATTTCCGCGGCGGCCACGGGCATTGCCTACCGGAGACTGGCCGACTCCCGCAAGCTCGCCGCGCCCGCGCATGTTTTCTGTACCCGCTGCGGCAGGTGTTGCCGTCCGTCCCGTCTGCACGGATCATGGACAGTCGAGACTAGGTCCGCGGATTGGAGTCCCACTGGATGACGCCGCGGCGCTTCTATCATGTGAACCGGCCCGAGCCAGGTTTGCAGCAGGTCGAGGCGTGGTCGGTTACCCGTTGCAGTTCGCTGGCCAGCGGCGTTTCCGGTGGCAGGAGCAGATGGCGGCCGACCTGCATGCTGCGCTGGCCAGAACTCGCGGCGATGCCCGGCGAGACACTTGCCGGCGCGTACCTGTCGACGGACCAGGCGCCCTGCGATGCGGAGAACCGGCTGTTCACCAATCCTGGGGCGGCCGGGTTTCCTAACCCGGACTTTTCATCCGGGTTAGGGCGTGACCGGCGCGTCGACGATGAAGAGTGCTCCTGAGCTGGGACGATAACGGTTGCTGAAGTCGATACCGGTCCAGGTCGAGGAGCACTCTGAGGGTGAATTGCGACGTGAAGCCGCTCGCGTTGAGTGAGCGCGTCGAGGGAGGCCGGTGATGCCGGTGACGTGACTCCGGGCCAGTGCCTGAGGCTCGTCCCCGCTCTGGCATGCGCGGCTGGGTCTTGCTCAGCCGGGTGTGGAGCCCAGGGTAAAGCCCGAGGGTCCCCGTTCCGTCCGGGGGCTACAGGTGAGGGGAATGGCCGGGAGGGGCGAACGCCAGTGAACCCTTGCTGATGCCTCGTGAAGAAAGCATCCCGGGACGGGGTCGTGTCACCGGGGTGGCAGGGACCGGCCGTTGCAAGGCGGCAGGCGGCGGTTGCGGGATTCACACGTGGCCGTGCAGGCACCGTCGTCCCCGGGGTACAGAGGGCGCCCGGCCCCGGCCGCGTCTCACGCGTGCGGAACATGGAAACCCCGCTCGGGTCCGTGCTGGTCAGCGCGGTAGGCCGATCGCGAGAGGGGCGGAATCCCCGGGCGGGACAGGATGCCCAAGAAGCGAACGCCGGCGGCCGAAAGGCAGCAGGAAGCCAGTGCCGTCATGCCCGGGTCTCCCGCCCGGGGGCGCTGCATAACTGGCCGGATACCGGGCCTGGTGCCCGGGCGCGAAAGCGAGCTGACGTGGGCAGGTGAGCCGATGAAGCAAAGCGGCCACGATCACCGGAACCGAAGGGCAAGTTAGACGCGATGACGGGCTACAGTTTCTCCACCCCGGTCTGGGAGGGCGGCCAGTGGGCCGCCCCCGCTGTTGCCGGGGTGAGGGCGACCGTCAAAGCGAACGGACCGGAGGGCCAGCCCCCGAAGGCACCCGCTCAGTGGGACAAGACTGACTGGCGGGCGCAGGAGGAGCAGGTACGGCGGCTGCGGCAGCGGATCTTCAAGGCGGCGCAGGAGCAGGACTGGCCCAGGGTCAGGAACCTGCAGAAGCTGATGCTGCGATCACGGGCTAACACGCTGGTCAGCGTGCGGCAGGTGACGCAGCGCAATGCCGGGCGCGGGACCGCCGGGATCGACGGGGAGGTCGCGCTGACTCCCGAGGCCAGGGCGCAGGTGGCGGTGCGGGTGCACCAGTCCATCACGTCGTGGCGTCCCCGCGCGGTCCGGCGTGTGTTTATCCCGAAGGCATCAAACCGTGCGAAGCTGAGGCCGCTCGGCATTCCCGTGCTGATGGACCGCTGCCACCAGCAGCGGGTCCGTCACGCGCTGGAGCCCGAGTGGGAGGCCCGGTTCGAGCCCAGATCGTATGGGTTCCGGCCGGGCCGGGGCTGTCATGACGCGATCGCGGCGATCTACAACGTGTGCAAGGGCCCGATGGCCAGGCGCGTGTGGGCGCTGGACGCCGATTTGGCCGCGGCGTTCGACAAGATCGACCACTCTCATCTTCTAGCGCAGCTCGGCTCGTTCCCCGCCAGGGACATGATCCGGGACTGGCTGAAAGCTGGGGTGTTCGAGGCGGGCAAGGGATTCGCGCCGACCGGGGAGGGAACCCCGCAAGGCGGCGTGATTTCGCCGTGCCTGCTGAACGTCGCGTTGCACGGGCTGGAGGAGGCCGCCGGGGTTCAGTACAAGACCTCCGGCGTTCACGCCGGGGAGCCTATGGCGGGTTCCCCGGTCGCGGTCAGGTACGCCGACGACGTGGTCGTGCTCTGCCACAGCCAGCAGCAGGCCGGACAGGTCAAGGCGCGGCTGGCGGAGTGGCTGGCGCCCCGGGGCCTGGCTTTCAACGAGGACAAGACGAAGATCGTCCACCTCGGCGAGGGCTTTGACTTCCTCGGGTTCAACGTCCGCCGCTACCACCGCAAGCTGCTGATCAAGCCGTCCAAGGCGGCCATCAAGAGGCTCCGGGAACGGCTCGCCGCCGAGACGCGCAAGCTGCGCGGCCTGAACGCGGTGGCGGTCATCACCACGCTCAGCCCAGTCATCCGGGGCTGGGCGGCCTACTACCGGACGGTGGTGTCATCGGAGGTGTTCGGCTCACTGGACACCTACCTGTGGAGCCTGCTCTACAAGTGGGCCCGGTGGCGCCACCGGAACAAGCCGAGGCGCTGGGTCGTCGCCCGGTACTTCGGCAAGTTCAACAAGTTCAGGAACGACCACTGGGTATTCGGCGATCGTGACAGCGGCGGCTACCTGGTCAAGTTCTCCTGGACCGGCATCGAACGGCACGTGCCGGTCAAGGGCGGAGCATCCCCCGATGACCCCGCCCTGGCCAGCTACTGGGCCAAGCGGCGCACGAAAGTCAAACCGCCGGTGGACAGGTACACCCTGCGCCTGCTGGCCAGGCAGGCCGGGATGTGCCCGCTATGCGGAGACCACCTGCTGTCCGCCGAGCAGCCACCCCAGACACCCAGGCAATGGGAACGGTGGTGGCTGCACGTCACCCGCAGGGCGATAGCCGCCAGCTATCTCGTCCACCACGGGCGGCCCGGCCCGCCGGACGATGACCAGACCCGCCTCGTGCACTCTTCCTGCCATCGCTGGCCCCAGGCCCGCCAGAGCAGGAAACCGGCACCTCAGCCCGCGACGTCCTCGCGGCTTGCTTGAGCCGTGTGCTGGGTCAACTGGCACGCACGGTTCTGAGGGGGCCCCGGCCGGGAAACCGGCCGGGGCTACCCGGCCGTTACCGGCTGGTCGAAGGGACTGGAAGTCACCGGCGGCGGTGAGGGCGTCGTGTCGCATGCCGGGCTGGTGCTGCTGCGGGGATTAGCGGGCAAGACCGGGCTGACGGCCGGGCTGGCGCGGGCGCTGGCCAGTGACCGGCTGCTGGTGCATGACCGGGGCCGGGTCGCCGCGGACCTGGCGTGCGTGATCGCCGGCGGCGGTGAGGTGATCAGTGATTTCCGGGTGCTGGCTGATCAGCGGGAAGTGCATGGCCTGGTCGCCTCGGTGCCCACGGCGTGGCGGGCGCTGAGCGAGATCGCCTCCGGTGGGCCGCGGGTGCAGGCCCGGATGGCCAAGGCGGTGAACGCCGCCCGCCGCAACGCATGGCGGGCGATCGAGGCCCGGCACGGCGCCATCCCGGGGGTGCGGGTGGCGGACAAGGTGATCGAGGGCGTGATCTGCATCCGGCTGGATGCCAGCGTGGTGGCCTGCCATTCGGATAAGGGCGGCGCGGAGCCCAATTTCAAGGGCTTTGGCCTGCACCCGCTGCTGGGTTACTGCGATAACACCACCGAGGCGCTGACCGGGATGCTGCGCCCGGGCTCGGCGGGCAGCAACACCACCGCTGATCACCTGCAGGTTCTGGGTGACGCGATCACGGCGGTGCCGGCGAGGTACCGGCGGCGGCTGATGGTCACCGCCGATGGCGCCGGGGCCAGCCACGGGCTCATCGGGCGGCTCGATGAGCTGGCCCGGCGGCCCGGGCATCAGCTGGTCTACTCCGTCGGCTGGGAACTGGGCGACCGGGAACGCCGCGCCCTGCACCGCGTCCCGCAGCAGGCATGGCAGGCCGCGGTGGACGGCCGTGGCCAGGTCCGGGAACGGCGCGCGGATGATGCCTGCACCGACCCCGGCTGCGCACATGCGCGGTGCCAGATCACCGAAGCGCACGTGACCGAGCTGACCGGGCTGCTGCGCGAAGGCCCGGACGGCGACCAGCTGGCCGGCTGGCCCGCGGGCATGCGCATCTTCGCCCGCCGCGAGCGGCCCCACCCCGGCGCCCAGCTGTCACTATTTGAGGAAGCCGATGGCTGGCGCTACAGCCTGTGGGTCACCAACCTGCCCGCCCGCCTGCGCGGCTGGCGCGGCCAGCTGGCCTACATCGATGCTGCGCACAAAGTCCACGCCCGGGTCGAAGACGCCATCCGCACCGGGAAAGATTGCGGCATCGGCAAGTTCCCCTCACACAACCTCGCGCTCAATGCTGCCTGGATGACCATCTCGCTGACCGCCGCGACCCTGCTGGCCTGGCTCAAGCTGCTCGCTCTCGACGGTGACCTGGCCCGCGCCGAACCAAAGACCCTGCGCTACCGCATCCTGCACGCCGCCGCCCGGCTTGCCCGCAGCAGCCGGCGTCGCCGGCTGAAAATCGCCGCAACCTGGCCGTGGGCCGACGCGATCACCGCCGCCTGGACCAGGATCGCTGTCTTGCCGCAAGCCCCATGATCCGCAGCAAGACGCCCCTGCGAGACTCATTAGGAAACCCCGGGGACGGTGGAACCCCGGTCACCCGGCCCGTCAGCCGGGTCACTGTCCTACCTGCACTCTAAAATCAAGATCACCACGGCGTCTCAGCCGCCCCAGAAGGCCGGCGACCTCTCCGGGTGAATCATCAGGGCCAAGGTGAAGCGATAGGTGTGCCCCCAGATCAGCCCTTCCTGCCAGGTAGGCATGACAACGGATCGGATGCCGCTGAACGGCTTATCCGACCATGGTCAGGTGCTTGGCCTCGCACCATCGAAGGTGTGCTGCGCGTTAGACTAGGCGCCCAGAACGTCACCATCTAGCACCGAAAAGGCTACGCATGGATCTGAGCCAGGAAGACATACAGGCTGAGTTCGAAGCTCTCGGATCCGGCGTCTGGACAGCTGTTTGTTCTGATTGGTATAGCGACGACACCAATGGTGGCATCTATTGTACCTTCGCCCCTCCTGAGGGACGGTCTGGAAGACTTGGGAGTCCAGAATGGGATATTGACATGGAAAGTTTCTATCCCGGCTTCTCAAAGCACCGCGAAGAAAATGGCGACTGGGTGACGACCTACCTACCAAGCGGGCGTCAGGGAGATTTTGAACCGCTGGTACTAGTCAGAACATATCATGGCGTTGTTCCATCTACGGTGGAGCTTGCTGAGCAATTTCGCCTGTATCACAATCTGTACTGGGACGACCTCACTTCACAATTCTTCAAGCCAAACGACGACGGCACCTCTACGCTTGCAGCCAAGGTATCTGGCCTTAAAGTAGCAGTCCGAACTAAGCTCATTCGCCAGTACCAGGCAGCACGTCAATTTGATTTGATGCTCTACATTGATTCGAGACGCTTCGGATCCAAGGATGATACACCACCTCCGAAGAAAGAGTGGGCTACTGGCAGTCTGCGGGCAAGCCTCTTCCCGAGTAACCCTGAAATGAAGCTAACCTTGGGCGGCCGCTGCTTTACGCGCTATCTTGGGAGTAAAGTCTTGCCACCGCCACCAGTAGAGAAGGCTGGCGTATGGCCCTACGAAGAGGAAGATGACTACTATCCAGACTTCATAATTGACGTCGATGCCGACGGCGGCGAGATCCGATATACATGTAATCCCGATGCTTTGGCTAATTACTTTGGCGCAAACCCCGACGCGCCACACTACTTGACCCCTGTCCACTTCAGGCGCGAGGTCTTGCGCAAGTACTATGACAAGCCGGAACTCTATACTGTGTCTGATGGGCAGCTCAGCTGCGCGTCCTTGTGGGGCATACAAATAGACAATAGCGCTGAGGAAAATGTGATCGTATTCCTCGGAGATCTAGGGCGCGATCTGCCCAGACAAGAGCGCGACTACTGGCGCAGCTTTAATGTCTCCCCTGACTCGGCGCCCAGCAAGACATTCGTCCGCCGCTCTTTTTTCGCGCAGTTCACTGGACCAGATGCCATCGATTTGCAACTACGTTCAAGGTACATCTCTGCTCGAGGGGCTTGGCGTGATTTCTTCGGCTGGGACCTATTTCTCGAGCCAGAAGAGGCGGACGCCGGCCTCTTGCAGCGACTTCGAGTACCGCTAGACGAATCGCAGGCTGAATTCGAGGCCAGCATACGCATCCTCACACAGTTGTTCGTCGACGCGATCAACGGGAAGCAGATACAGAGCTTTCTTTCAGAGCGACGCAAAGATGAGAAAGGTATCTCTAAGCTGCAGCGCTGGCTGGAACAAGAAGGCTACCCTCACATCGAGCGCGACATAGGGTTTCTGCGGCGTTTGCAGAGAGCCCGCTCGGAGATTACCGCTCACCGCAAAGGTTCCAACTATGACAAGACTCTGAATGAGCTGTTCGGTAAACTTCGCGGAAAGACCGCGATCCAAAATCTGTTCGAGTCAGCGCTTTTGGCACTTACAGGACTTGATGAGTGGCTTATCGCTCGCCGACCTGCTCAAGATATTCAATAGTGCAGGGAAATGCCAATCACACCGATGCACACAGCTCACCCGAAAACCTAAAGCTGTCTCAGCGTTAACAGCTGTATCAGATTGGCCAGCAAGCAACCGGCATTGGCACTCTCACCCAGGACAGGCAGGTGTCCCCGCTCGTACTTGGGTTCTGAGCGCCCCGACCGCTCGCGGTCATGGGCCGTTGGCAAGTCGAAGAGGGTCACCGCGGTGGCCACGATGAGCGGCCTGGCCACCAGGCACAGATCGGAAATCTGGTTGCACGAGCCACATACGGTCCGTCCGCTTTCTGCCGTACGATGCTGCAGTCGTGACCGACGACGAGCTGGCGCAAATCGCTAGTCTGCTCACAGAGCGCAACGCCATCGATGACACCATCGCGGCGATCATGGACCGGCCGATGACATCAGGACATCTCGGCGAGTGGATCGCCGCCCAGGTCTTCGACATCGAACTGGAGCGATCCGCCGTCACCGCAGCCATCGACGGCCGGTTCCGCTCTGAACCGCTGCTGGGCCGGACCGTGAACGTGAAGTGGTACCCTCAAGCAGGAAGGCCTGCTCGACATCAGCGGGTCCCCGGCCCTCGACTACTACCTGGTGCTGACCGGCCCACGCTCCTCCCTGCTCACTTCCCGCGCAGGCACCCGGCCCTGGCGGATCGACCACGTATACCTGTTCCACGCGCCCACCTTGTTGGCCGAGCAGCGATCACGCGGAGTCAAGACAGGGGTCGCGTCCGGCGTCCTCAAGCGCCAGTGGATCTCGGCCGAGGTCTATCCCAGCCAAGTCAATCCACTCCTGTCACTCTCCGCACGCCAGACGCAGCTACTGGAGCTCTTCCAGCCAGATCATTTATATGGGAAAGGTGCCTTTGACCCGGAAGGATAGGTTTTGTCGAGCGATACCCAGCGGTCACTCGGGGTTAGGACTTGGGGTAATTCCAGTTCCAGTCCCCGTTACTCATGATGAAGAACCGGCCACCCGTGCCCACATACGGGACCTTTTTTCCATGATGTGTCCAGTAGTGCACCCTGGCGTTGCCGAAGTTCCGGCCGGGACCACTATGGGTGTACACCCCGTAGAAATACAGCATGGCGCGGGCCCAGTGTCCGCCCCCGCAGGCTGGAACAGCGTAGTCGACCCAGACCTGGCCCCGGGCGTACGCGGTGCTGTTGCCGTAGCGGACCCATGACAGATGGCGGCTAGATGGGCCAGAGCAGGACGCCCACCGCCGAAGTACACGGCTGACGGCCGGACCTTCCAGGAACTAGAGTGCCAGCCCAGAGGAGCGGTCTGGATCTTCGGCAGGTGACGCGCTGCAGGGGCAGCGCTGGCCGCCGTCGTGGCGAACGCTGCAAACAGGAACGCTATGGCGGACGCGATACCTATGATCCAAACTGCGATGTTTTTGCGGTTCATGACTCCCCCTACTGTTACCCTCCTGACTGTTACTCAAGGTAGCGAACTAGTTACGCCCAGCACATGACCCTAAGGTCCCGACTTCGGTTCCAACTTCCGCTGTGCCAGGCGGAAACGGCATCTCCTGTGCCGTTCGCTGAGGGCTAGGTTTCCTATGCCTAGACTGGGCCGCCCGGTGGCCTACGGCCCGCGGCCGCACCAACTGACGGGCCAGGGCCTGTGAGCCTCAGGCTTTCACCCGACAGCGTCCGGGCTTGACGCTTTAGCAGCCAAGCCGAGCAGAAGCTCGTGCCGACGGCACGGAGCAGGCTTTCAGGCGCTTCAGACTCAACCACGAGCACCCGCGAACTCCCGGATCCAGCCGGACTCCACCGGCAGGGCTCCGGCGTGTTCCCGACTTACGGGGTTTGGCGCGATACGGGCGGATGGTGCAGTAACGCGGCTTGTGGGCGCGGGCACGCCACGGTGATCATGTAGGTCTCTAAGGTCTACGTGAACGAGGTGCAGCGTGCCCGCTGTGGCATTGTCGCGCGTGGGAGCGCGCGTGGTCGAGTCCGGCCCGGATGGAGAAGACCTGGCCGCCAGTGCGTGGCATCGGCTGGAAGCACTGCCGGACCCGCGGTCGCCCCAAGGGCGGATCTACCCGCTGGCCTGCCTGATCGCGGTCGCGGTGTGCGCGTTCACCGCGGCCGGGAACGACCGGCTGACCGCCGTCGGGCAGTGGACGAAACGGGCCAGCCAGGAAGACCTGGCCCGGCTGCGCGCCCCCTGGGATCCGGTGGCCGGGCGGTACCGGGCACCAGATGAGAAAACGATCCGGGTGGTGCTGGACAAGCTGGACCCGCGGGCCCTGACCCGAGCCCTCCTCGGCCCGCGCCGCCGGTGCCGAAGATCTGGCGGGCCGCCTTCGGCAGGGGTGCGGGAGTACCGGGCGCGGCGCGCAGTCCAGGAGGTGAAAGCAGCAGCCCGCAGCGGGTTACCGGCGGTGGCGGTGGATGGTAAGACCTCCCGCGGGGCCCGCCGCGGCGACGGCACCCGGGTGCACCTCCTGGGTGCCGCGGAGCACGGCGGGCGGCTCCTGGATCACCTGGAGATCGATGTGAAGCACAACGAGACCA
>Ga0335078_10008770_pt1 | contig 15022 bp, 15 predicted proteins | sample Lox_Sample_32_FD_206711 | JGI IMG/M metagenome (GOLD analysis project Ga0335078, IMG submission 206711) | Soil microbial communities from Loxahatchee National Wildlife Refuge, Florida, United States - Lox_Sample_3.2 | ecosystem: Environmental > Terrestrial > Soil > Wetlands | place: USA...
CAGGCGATTCCAGCTCGAAACGCACACATCCACCCCCTGCGCCAGCGCCTCCTCACCCAGGTACTTGCCCCATTCCCAGCAGGCGATGTAAACATCGATCGGATTCTCCAGCGGGTTCACCCCAACCTCGCCATAGCCCCGGAACGCAATCGGGCGCAGGTAGCATGCGTTCATCCGGTTCACCCGCACCAGCTCCACCATCGCCTCTTCCAGTTCCGCGGGCGTGAACCCCAGCGGCTCCATGCGGTAGATTTTGGCGGAATCGAACATGCGCCGCACGTGTTCGCGCAGCCGGAAAATCGCCGGCCCCGCGGGCGTGGCATAGCAGCGGATGCCTTCAAACACTGAGCTGCCGTAATGCAGCACGTGGGAAAGCACGTGTACCCTGGCGTCTTCCCACTTGATGAAACGGCCGTTGTGCCAGATTTTTTCCGTGGGATTCAGCATGGCTTAATTATAGCGTTATCGTTTCGCGCTTCCCAGCCGATTTTTCCCCCGCGCCGGCGCCTTCACTGCGAAGCGCAACCGGTTGATCGTCAAAGACCTGGTAATTCGCAAACGGAATCCGCGCCCCGCTCTATCGCCGCGCTTCGCTGCGCGCCGCCCGGGCGGTGCTTGTCGCATGCTCGCGCAGGTCGCCCAGGTTCAGGCGGGCCAGCGCGGTCGCTACCGCCCCGCCCATCAGCAAAGGCAGCGTGAGCGAAAAGAACATGATGAACGAAAATGTTTTGGCATCGTTCTTTTCCACGTCGAACAAGCCCAGCGCCACCACGCACGCCACCTGGAACAATCCCAGATTGCCCGGCGCGCTCGGCACCACCGTTCCCAGGCGCACCACCGCCAGAACCCCACCCGCCGCCCAGAAGGAAAGGTCCAGGCTGTAAGCCTTCATCAGCGCCCACACCGTGGCGATCTGCAAAACCAGGTACAGCAGGCTGATCAGCGCCGTCTTCCCCAGCGTCGGCAGGTTTCCCATCAGGTGGAGTCCTTCCACCACGTGTCGCAGCGCGGACGCCCCGCGCCGCTTGCTGATCACCGCATGCGCCTGCTGCTTGTGAGCCGCCACCCACGCGAACAGGCCGGCGCCGATCATCAGCACCGCCGCCAACACCCGAACCAGCAGCAGCAGGTCGCGCGGGATTCCCTTCACGAATCCCGCGGTCACCGCAAACGCCGCCAGCAGCCAAAACCCATCGATCAGCCGTTCCACCGCGGCCGAAGACAGGCTCAGGGAAATGCGGAAGTTGTTCCAGTGCGCCAGCAGGTAGCAGCGGATCACTTCTCCGGTGCGCAATGGCAGCAGCTCATTGGCGAACAGTCCGATATACACCGCTTGCACGCTGCGCCACAAGCGCAGTCCAACTACCGGCGCCAGCAGCGTGTTCCAGCGCCAGCCGTGGCAGACGTACACCGAAAGGTCGAAACCCACCGCCAGTAGGACCCAGCGGAAGTCCAGCGTGGCAATCGCGCTCACCAGGTCGTGCAGCGGATAGCCGTGCAGCACCCAGACCAGGCAGCCGGCCGACAGGCAGTACAACGCCGCGTGCGGCAGCCACGCGGGAATCGCGCGCGGCTGCGGGGACGTCGCTTCGGAAGAGGCCATAGGGTCAGAGCGGCAGATCGCCGGCTGCGCGCAACGAAACTTGCTTTCCGGCAGGCGCCGGCGCTCGGGGCCTCACGCCTCCATCATAACGTGGCAGAATGGATGGCTGAGATGAAAACGTTTCTAACCGTCGTTGCGCTCGCGGCAGTTGGCTCTCTCGCGGCGCCGGCGCAGTCGCCCGGCGCCCCGGCCCAGGGCCAGGAGCATGCCGTCGCCTACCGCCCCTTCACGGATTTCCACGGCATCCTGATCGACGCCGCATGCCGCGACTTCTCGCGCTTCAACCTCGGCCTCGCTCCGCAAGCGCTCCCGGCTCCCGCGCAGCCATCGAACGCCAAGGCCGCCGGCGGCGCCGCCGCCTCGGGCATTACCGTGGATGCGCGCACGCTGGAACTGGAACGCCTGGATGTGATGCCGCACCAGATCGCCGACCTCGTCAGCCGGCAGTCCGATCCCACTTGCGCCATCAAAGGCAACACCCGCGCCTATGCGCTGCTTATGGCCGACGGCCGGGTGGCCGATCTCGATGAAGGCGGCAACACTTTCGCCGATGCCGCGGTAAAGGCGGACCCGCGCGGCCGCGCCATGCTCGCCGGCCAGGGCGCCGGCTTCAAGCCCACGGTCACCGTCAGCGGCGAAGTCCAGGGCGCCCGGATTGTCGCCCGCGCAGTCACCATCGCCCCGCGCTAGGCGCGGCTCATTCCACCGCGACGTGCGTGCCCTTGTGCTCTTCCGGTGACATGCGCGCAATCCGGTCGTCGATCATGCTCCGGATGCCCTTGAGAAATTCGACCCGCGAGGCGCGGAAGTGATCGCAGGCGTCGCCCGGCCAGAGGTGTTCCAGAAACGGCATCGCCACGTTACACACGAAGCAGCCCCGCGCGGCTTGTCCGCTCGCGCCGCCGGTTGGATTTTCACTTTCAGCCATCTTCAGCTCTCCTTCATTTCTACCGTAAGAATCCGGTTTTCCAGCTTCGCCCGGGTGGGCGCCAGGCCGGCCATCGAGGTCGGCAGGCCGATGTGCCGCCGCAGCGTGCCCACCTCCACCACCAGCTCATCGCCCTTCTTAAATAATCCCACTTCGCCCTTCACGGCGAAAGGCAGGCGCAGTTTCACTTCGTAATGGCCGTCCTGCTTGCTGAATGTGTAAGGCGCCTCGGTGCGCTCCACCTTCGCCGGGTCCTCGCCCGTCGCGTAGAGCGCCCGCGCCAGCTCTTCCAGCCGCTCCCGCCCCAGAACCTCATGGGTGAACAACGGGACGCGCTTCACCGCGACCGGCGCGAAATACCCCTCGATTTCCTTCAGCACCCGCGTCTGCGAGGCGCGCCATTCCTGAAACCATTCATCGGTCACCGCATCCGGCAGCACACGGTTGACGATCACACTGTCCACCGTCAGCCCGTGCAGCGAAAAATAAACGAATGCGCGCTGGGTCTCGCGCAGCACCATCCGCTCCGGATTCGTCACCAGACGCACGCTGGTCGACTTCGGATCTTCCAGCAGCTCCGGAATCCCATCCAGCTTGGCGAATAGCTGCTGAATATTCGAAAAATATCCCTCCGTCGGCAGCTCCACCGGCGACACCCGGTTGGCGATCGGCCGCACCGCGCGGATGATGCCGCGCTGAAACGGGAAGATGTGCTTCATGTACCACTCGAGCGTGGTCGGCATGCTCACGAAGCGCATCGATTCGGCCGTCGGCGCGCAGTCGAGCACGATCACGTCATACAAGGCCTCTCTGCGGAACTGGTTCACCCACATCATCGCGCTCAGCTCTTCCATCCCCGGCAGGATGGCCAGTTCCTCCGCCTCCACGTCGCTGATTCCCGTGGTGCGCAGCACCGACACCACGTAGGACGAGATCTCCTTCCAGTGGCGTTTGATCTCCTTCTGGATATTCACTTCGTGAATCGCCAGGCGGTCGTTGATCGGGTATGGATCGCCCGTCTTGCCGTGGAAGAGGTCGGTTTCGAGATCGAATGCGTCGGCCAGGCTGTGCGCCGGGTCTACGCTCATCACCAGCGTGCGGTAACCCAAGCGCGAAAGGTCCAACCCGGTGGCCGCTGCCAGGCTGGTCTTTCCCACGCCTCCTTTGCCGCTGAACAGCAGGATGCGCATACCTTTATTTTAGGCGCAGCCGGGGCCCCACTCGCCGCGCCGCGCAAAAACCCCGGCTACAACACCACAACCGGATGGTACAAATTCGGCAGCACCGCTTCGCCGATGGCTACCAGGCGATGATCGCGCGTGATCGCCTTCACGTAGCGCGACGCCGGCTGCGAACGGAATGGGGAAGCGGGAAAATTGCGGCCATTGCGGATCAGGCTGGCCGTCCGGTCGTCGACCAGCACAGCCGCCATGCCAGGCAGCATCTGCGCCGCCGGCACCAGCGCATCGATCAGCCGCTCGCCCGCCGCGAGCGATTCCAGCTGCGCAATCGTGCGCGCCTGCGCGATCTCGAACTCGCCGCTCGCCAGGCGCCGCAGATCCTCCAGGTGCGCCCCGCAGCCCAGCAGTTGGCCCAGATCGTGCGCGATCGAGCGCATGTACGTGCCCCCCGAACAGTGCGCGCGCACCCGCGCCAGCGGGCCGGCCACGTCGAGCAGAGTCAGCTCGTAAACCTCCACCGGAACCGGTACAAGCTCCACGGTGACATGCTCGCGCGCCAGCCGGTAGGCCCGGCGTCCCTCCACTTTCTTCGCGGAAACCGGCGGCGGCGTCTGCAGGACCCCTCCGCGGAAGCGTTCGAGCGCCTGTTCGAGCGCGGCCGCGTCAATCTGCGGCTCGGTCTTCTCGCTCGTCGCCTCCCCGGCACGGTCGTAGGTGAGCGTCGACCAGCCAAAGCGAATCACCCCTTCGTAGATCTTGTCGCTGCGCGTGTAGAACTGCGCCAGCCGCGTGGCGCCGCCCAGCACCAGCGGCAGCACCCCGGTCGCGATCGGATCCAGCGTGCCCAGGTGGCCGATCTTCTTCGTCCCGGTGATTCGCCGCGCCTTGCCCACCACGTCGTGCGAGGTCCAACCGGCCGGTTTGTCGATCACGATAGCTCCGTCCAAAATTGTCCTTTCGGTCTCCGCGCGCGAGCCAAATCCTTAGCCGGCTCGCAAACCGCGCCGCCTGCCCCGCTAGCGCCTGCGCGCCACGCACACGTGCCCAAGGGTAAAATTGCGGTCGCGGTCGAGACCATCCAGAAAGGGCAGGATCAGGGCTGGCGGGACCACCAGGATCGCCGCCGGTATGAAACCGAGCCAGCGAACGCCTCCTGCAAAGAATTGTAAGCCGTTGAGCAGCCGCCGCGCGAGCAGCCGGAAATAGCCGCCGTGGGACCGCATCTCGACGATCTCGAAACCGGCCTGCTCCAACAGGTGCTGCAAGCCGTAGCGCGTGTAGCGGTAGTAATCGTGCGGCGTCTGATGGGCTTCCCAATCCTGCGGCACGGCCACCAGCAGCGGCGCGCCGGAAGCCAGCACGCGGCCGATCTCGGCCAGCGCCCGCGCCGGTTCCGCCAGGTGCTCCAGGGTCACGATGTTCAGCGCCGCGCCGAACGCGCCGTCGCGGAAAGGAAGAGCCGCGAGGTCGGCAATCGCGTCCAGCTTGCTGTAGTCCCAGCCGGCGTCTCCCACCGCCAGGTCCACGCCGCAATAGCGCTGCCGCGTGAAGTGGTGCTGGTACCGGTTCTCGCCCGCGCCCGCGTCCAGAACCCTCGTTCCCGCGGGCAGGCTCCGCGCCAGCGCGGCCACCGCGTCTTCAATCTCCGCTTCCACCGTCAGCACGTGGCGCCGCAGCGGCCCCGGCAGCCGGTAGGCGATGTCCTGGTATCTCATGCTTTGCGCGCCTCAATCATGATCGTCGCGCCGGCGCCCGCGGCGGCCTCCGCGAGCGTGAACGGCGCCGAACCGGCCACCAGCGCGAAGTATGCCAGGTCCTTCGCGATGCGCGCCCACGTGCTCTCACGCACCCCGCGCGTGCGGCGGCCCATCGGGTCCAGCCCGGGCGCCGCGCTGCTCGCCAGCGCCGCCGGATTGTCCCGCCACGAGAATTGCTTGCGGCGCAGCACGCGGAAGCCGCTCGATTCGATCAGCCGTTCCAGGTCGCCCGCGCGGAAATCGAAGAGATGGCGCGGCACATCCAGGCCGCTCCAGCGGGCGCCGAGCATGCCGAACTGCCAGCACGCGGCGTTCGGTGTCTGAGCAATCAATCGCCCGTTCTCCGCTAATAGATGATGCGCTGCCGCCACGTACGCGCGCGGGTCCGGCACGTGCTCCAGCACGTGAAACATGGTGATCGCGGCGAAGCTTCCGGCGCGCAGCGGGGCCTGCTCCAGCACGCCGCAAACCGCCGGCGCCCCCTGGCGGCTCCAGGCGATCGCCGCGGCCGCGGCCGAATTGTCCAGGCCCGTCACCCGAAAGCCCCGCCCGCGCATCATTCCCAACAGCAGGCCGCCGCCGCAGCCCACATCCAGCAAGCGCCCGTTCTCGCCCGAATCGCGCAGCGCGCGCTCCACGAAGCGCGCATGATCGCGCAGCACCAGCCGGCGGTACGCCTCCTCCATGCCCCCCGCCGCGGTTTTGTCGGGCGCGAACCAGTAGTTCGCGGGATGATACGCGCGCGCTTCGGCCGCCGTGGGCTGCGGGTCCAGCCGCATCAGCCCGCACTGCGCGCAGCGCAGGATGGTGAAGGCGCGCGCCGTGGTCCGGTGCAGCCGGTCGGTGGCGCCGAATCGAAACGAAACATCTTCTGAGCCGCACAGCAGGCAGGCGCTCATGCCAGCTCCCGCAAGCCCAGCCGATTGCGCCAAATCAGCTGGCGCGCCTGGCCCGGAGTGAGCCGCCGGATGCGGCCCAGCGCCGCCCGTTTGCGGAGCATGCGCGGAGCCAGCAGCGCAGCTTGGAGCTGTCCGCCGGCCAGCCCCCGCGCCAGGCGCCACTTGCCCGCCAGCCCGGGGAAATACGCGGTGTCGCCGGCGCCGCGCAATGCCGCCCACGCGCCCGCCATCAAACGCGCGGCGAAAAACACCGGATTCAACAGCAGCAGGCTCCAGGGGAAAAGCTTCAGCGCCAGCAGCACGCGGTTCCTTTCGATCAATTCCAGCCGCCGCACCGACTCTTTTCCCAAGGTCGAGCCGCGGTGGTGGCGCACCACCGCCTGCGGCGTGTAGATGCATCTCCAGCCCGCCAGGCGCGCGCGCAGGCCCAGTTCCGCATCGTCCCCATACGCGAAAAAATCTTCGTCGAAGCCGCCGATTTCCTCCAGCATCCGCTTGCGGTACATCCCCGCGCAGCCGTCCGGCCAGAGCACTTCCTCCTGCCGATCGTATTGTCCCCGGTCGATCTCGCCGCTGCCCCGGCCGCGGTTCTGGCCGTCCGGGAAAATCAGGTGGCCGGCTTTGTCGATGCGCCTCGCGTCCTCCCATACCAGCACCTTGCTGGCGGCCATACCGATATCCGGCGCGCTCGAACACGCCCGTTCCAGCGCCGCCAGCCATCCGTCGGCAGCTTCGGCGTCGTTGTTGATCAGGGCGATGAATGCGCCTTGTGCGGCTGCGATTCCCTGGTTGTTGGCCGCGCAGAAACCGCGGTTCTCCTGGTTCCGGATCACCCGGACGCCGAATTCCTCCCCGGCCATTTCCGCCGAGCCATCGGTCGAGCCGTTGTCCACCACGATCACTTCGAACGCCGTGCCACCCTGCCGCTCAAGCGAGCCCAGGCAGGCGCGCAGCAGCTCCTTGCGGTTCCAGTTCACCACCACCACGGAGATCAAGCGACTATCCTAGCAGGCGCCGCGCGCAGCCGATCTGACTCGGCTTGTCTGCGCCGCAGTGGGGCAACCCGCTAACCCCTCCGGTCGCCGCGATCCCTGGAACAGCTCCCGCTAAGTTCGCCCGTTGTATCATGAAGAATAAGTGCCAGGGTCCACGTTATGACGTCGGTTGGTGAGACGCTGCGCCAGGAACGGTTGCGGCGCAACGTCCAGTTACAGCAGATCTCCGATCAATTGAAAATATCGTCGCGCATGCTCGAGGCGATCGAGGCCGGCGAATACAACAAGCTCCCCGGAGGCGTTTTCGCCAAGAGTTTCGTGCGCCAGTATGCCGCCGTGCTGGGCCTGGACGAAGAGGAAGTGGCCGCCGAGTTCGAACGCGCCGTGCAATCTCCCGAGCTGGCGCATCTGTCCGAGCTCAGACGTCCCCAGCCCGCCGCCCGCCTGCCCCGCATCGATGAAGTGCGTTTCAGTACGGCCTCGCGCCGCGGCGTTTTGCCTTCCCTGATCGCTGTGGTGGTGGTGATGTTGATCTGCTCGGGAGTCTACGCGTGGTGGCAGCGGAATCGCCAGCTCGCGGCCACCCGCGCGGAAACTCCGCCCGCCGCGGCGCAGCAAAGAGCGCCTGTCACCGCCGCCCGCAACCAGCCGCGGCGCGCGCCAGGCCCGCAAGTGGCCGCTGCTCCCACCGGTCCCATCGCCGCCGCGCAAACCGCCGCGCCGCCCGCCGCAGCCCCGCAGCCTCTGGCGCCCGATGCCGAAGTCTCCGGCACCGCCGCCGTTCGCGTGGAGCTGGTGGTCGCCCAGCCCGTCTGGATCAGGGCGCGGCAGGATGGGCATACCGTCTTCGAGGGCGAGCTCGAGCCCAACCAGGTTCGCACCATCGCCGCCAACTCGGAAGTTACCCTCAGGCTGGGAAATGCCGGCGGAGTCACCATTCTGTTGAACGGCAAGCCGATTCCACCGGCCGGGCCGGAAGGGCAGATCAGGACGATTCAGTTGACCTCGGGCGGTTTCCAGATCGTGCCGCCCGCCGCGCCGGCTCCGGCCTCGGCCCCCAAGGCGCCGGCTCTCCTCGAACCCCTCTGATGCATCGCTTCGCGTTGCCGCTTTCTTTCCAGCAGCAGCAGTTCGCGCCGCCGGCGCAGCTTGACGTGCTCATCCACCTTCCGCCAGAACTTGCGGAAGTAACTCACCGCGGAAAGCAGCGCGAAGAAAATCACGCCCCACATCATCCAGATGCCCGGCTGGTGCAACTGGGGATGGCGCACGCTCACCAGCAGGCACGAAACCGCGGCCACTTGCGCCAGCATTTTGGTCTTCCCCAGGTCGCTGGCGCGGATCGTGTAGCTTTCCGCGGCGGCGATGGCGCGTAAGCCGGATACCGCGAACTCGCGGCCAATCACCAGAATTGCCATCCAGCCCGGCAGTGCCCTCACTTGCACCAGTGAAATCAGCGCGGCCGAAATTAACAGCTTGTCCGCGATCGGATCGAGCAGCGTGCCAATCGTGGTCACCTGTTTCCAGCGGCGCGCCAGATAGCCGTCCAGCAGATCGGTGCCTGCGGCCGACAGGAATATCGCCAGCGCCAGCCATTCGTTGGTGACTTGCCACCGGCCCAGGTGGATGCTGACGCTTTCCTCCACCAGCACCGCTACCAGCAGCGGCACGAAGAAGATTCGCAGAATGGTCAGCGCGTTCGGAAGATTCATCCGCCCAAACCATTATGCCTCACCGAAGCCGGGGACACGCGGCACGCTGCCCGGGGGCTTGCGCCTGCCCTTTTGCCGCGATTTGCCGCCTGGCGAAAATAAATTGGCCCCACCCCCGGAACAATCGGGCATGATCGCCCGTCTTATCTACGTGCCCCGGCGCAAAAACCAGTGGAGCGCCTCCCTTTGGGAGGCTGCCCGCATCGCCCTCGATTCACTGCGTAAGAATAAGCTGCGCAGCTTCCTGACCCTGCTGGGGATCATTCTCGCCACCACCACCCTGATCGCCGTCACCGCGCTCATTCACGGCATGGACCGCTACATCGCCGACAAGGTGTCCAACATGGGCGCTGACGGTTTCCGCATCGTGCGCATGGCATGGTTTGGACCATGGGATCCCAAGAAGTTCTTCGAAATGGACAAGCGCAACCCGCAGATCCGCGTCGACGAGTACGAGTTTATCCGCGCCAAAGCCACCTTGCTCAAAGATATCGGCATGATGACCTCGCGCCAGGCGCGCGTGTCGTTTAAGGGAAGCTCGGTCGAGGGCGTGACCGTCAACGGCATCACCGACAATATTCCGGCCATCAATCATGTCCAGGTGGGTATCGGGCGCGGCATCACTTATGACGAAGTGCGCCGGCACATGCCGGTGGCCTTCATCGGCAACGACATCTTCACCCGCTTCTTCCCGGGGCAGGACCCCCTGGGAAAGACGATCGCGATTGAAGGCAACCCTTATCAGGTGGTCGGCGTCGCCCAGGCCCTGGGCAGCGTGTTCGGCCAGTCCCAGGACAACTTCGTGATGATCCCCATCGAGAGCTATTTCAAAACCTACGGAGCGCGCAACGGGATCCGGCTGGTCGTCAAGGCGATCGATCAGCAGCACCTCGCCGAGGCGCAGGATGAAGCGCGCGTCCTCTTGCGCTCCTACCGCCATCTGGGGCCGGCGCAGGACGATAATTTCGTCGTCTTCGCATCCGAGACCTTCGTCACCCTGTGGGAGCAGCTCACCAAAACTATCGCTGCCATGGCCGTCGGCATCGTCTCCGTGTTCATGGTCGTCGGTGGGATCGTGATCATGAACATCATGCTGGCCGTGGTGACCGAGCGCACCCGCGAGATCGGCATTCGCAAGTCGCTGGGCGCGCGCCGCCGCGACATTCTGAATCAGTACCTGGTCGAATCCGCGGTGCTCGCCGGCACGGGCGGCCTGGTGGGCGTGGGCACCGCCTGGGTGATTGCGGTCGCGGTGCGCAGCTTCACCTCCATGCCTATGTCGCTGCCCGCCTCGTCCATCGTCATTGGCGTCGGCCTTTCCTCTGTGGTCGGCCTTTTCTTCGGCATCTATCCGGCGCGCAAGGCCGCCCGGCTGGACCCCATCGAAGCCTTGCGGGCGGAGCGCTGACCGTGACCAGGCTGGCTTTCCTCAACGGCTTGAAACTGGCGCTCGATACCATTCGCGGCCATAAGCTGCGCGCGTTTCTCACCGTCCTGGGCGTGATCATCGGCACCGGCACCATCATTGGCGTGAGCGCCATCCTTACCGGGTTCGACGCTTCCATCGCTGGCGTGCTCCGCAGCTTCGGCCCGAATTCGATTATCGTTTTCAAGTTCCCGGTCGGCCCGCGCGTCGGCAACCTCAGCCCGGAGGAACGCACCCGCAAGGACCTCACGTACGAGAACGCTCTGGATATTAAGCAGCGCTGCACCGCCATCGCAGACGTCTCGCCCATGATTTTCCCCAACAAGACCGTCAACGTGCGCTACAAGGGCAACGACATGTACGACGTCAATCTGATGGGCGTCGAGGAGGCCTACGCGCGCGGCGGCCAGGTGGATATCCACTTTGGGCGCTTCTTCGCCGACGAGGAGGGGCGCCGCCGTATGCCGGTCGCCGTGGTTGGCGCCGACATTGAAAAAGGTCTTTACGCCAACATGGACCCCATCGGCAAGACCATCCTGGTGGACGGCCACGAGTTTCTCGTGGTCGGAACCATGCTGCGCCCGGCCGCTTCTTTCTTCGGCGACACCGATAACCGCGTGCTCGTCCCTTACGGCATGATGCGCAAGATGTACCCGGGCGCGAAGGAAATCGCCATCGTCGCCACGGCTTACGATGGCAAACTGCCGGAAGCGATGGATCAGGTCCGCACCGTGCTGCGCATCGATCGCCGCGTGCCTTATAGCAAGCCCGACAACTTCGCCCTCTCCACCGCCGAACAGATGGTCGCCGATTTTCGCCAGATCACCGCCGTAACATTTTTGGTGATGGCCGTGCTGAGTTCCATCGGCCTCCTGGTGGGCGGCATCGGCGTAATGAACATCATGCTGGTCTCGGTGACCGAGCGCACCCACGAAATCGGCGTTCGCAAGGCGATCGGCGCGCGCACCACCGACATCCTCATCCAGTTCCTCCTCGAAGCCGCCGCGCTCACCGGCCTGGGCGGCATCGCTGGCATCATCTTCGGCTGGCTCATATCGCTGATCAGCCGCCTGGTGTTCACCTCGATCCCGGCGAGCGTCCCGCTCTGGGCCGCCGTCACCGGCGTGGTGGTCTCGGTCGGCGTCGGCCTTTTCTTCGGCATCTGGCCCGCCAACAAAGCCGCCCGCCTCGACCCCGTGGAAGCGCTCCGCTACGAGTAGGTTGTCGGGAATCCCAGACCGGCACGCGGCCGGCTGGATGTTTGTTGCCGCACCCGTGGTACAAATTCCCTATGCCTTCTTTTCGCGTCGTCACGCCCCACGGGTGTTATGACGCCACCGTCCAGCGCGGCATCGTCGCCGGGGCGGCGCAGTTCGTTCCGGCGCGCGCCGGCAAGGTGTTCGTGATTTCCACCCGCGACGTTTGGCAGCACCAGGGCGCGGCTCTCGCCGCCGGCCTCGGCAGCCTGCCGCACCAAGTCCTTCACTTGCCGGGTGGCGAAGAGAACAAACGCATGGCGCCCCTCGAAGCCCTGGCCGAGCGCATGGTGCTCTCCGGCGGCGACCGTTCCAGCCTGGTCATCGCCTTCGGCGGCGGCATCGTCAATGACATGGCCGGGTTTCTCGCCGCCATCTTCATGCGCGGCATCCCCGTGATTCAGGTTCCCACCACCCTGCTGGCACAGGTGGATGCGGCCGTCGGCGGCAAGACCGGCGTCAACCTCGAGAGCGGCAAAAACCTGGTGGGCTGCTTCCACCAGCCGCTCGCCGTGTTGATCGATCCTGCCGTTCTCGAAACTCTGCCGGAGCGCGAATACCGCGCCGGCCTTTGGGAAATCGTCAAGGCCGCGATCATCCGTGAGCCGGAGCTGTTTCGCTTTCTCGACGAAAACAGCGCCGCAGTGCTGGCGCGCAACCCGGAAGCCGTCGACCGCATCATCGCCGATTCCGTCCGCATGAAATGCGAAGTCGTTTCCGCCGATGAGCGCGAAGGCGACCTGCGCCGCATCCTCAATCTCGGCCACACCTTCGGCCACGCGCTCGAAGCCGAAACCCGCTATTGCCGCTTCCTGCATGGCGAAGCGGTCGCCTTCGGCATGCGCGCCGCCGCGCGCCTGGGCGAATCCGCCGGGCGCCTCTCGGCAGACGATGCCGGGCGCATGCTCGAGCTCATCCGGCGCTACGGGCCGATTCCATCCCTCGAGGGCATCGCGGCGGAGCGCCTGCTGGCGCGCCTCGTGCATGATAAGAAAACCCTGCGCGGCCAGGTTCACTTCGTTCTCCCGGTGCGCATCGGCGCCGCCGAGGTCTCTAGCGGCATCGCCGAAGCCCAGGTGCTCGACGCCATCCGCTTCGCGCTCGCATGAAGGGCCCTGTTTTATGAAGGGAACCACGCCGCTGGGCGCGCGCAATGAGCAGGAAGCCGCCCGCTGGGTGCGCGACATGTTCGCCCGCGTCGCGCACCGCTACGACCTGGCCAATCACCTGCTCTCCTTCAACATCGACCGCTACTGGCGCGCCCACACCGTCAAGCGCCTGCGCCACGTTCTCCGCCGGCGCGAAGCGCGCGTGGTCGACATCTGCTGCGGAACCGGCGACCTGGCGCTCGCGCTCGCCCGCGCCCGCCAGGGAACCGTGCTCGGCTCGGACTTCTGCCATCCGATGCTGGTAGCCGCTCGCCGCAAGGCCGAAGCGCGGCGCGCGCCTGCCGCTTGGTTCGAAGCCGATGCCTTGCATCTGCCCTTCGGCGATGGCTCGGTCGATCTGCTCACCGTGGCGTTCGGGTTTCGCAACCTGGCCGATTACCCGGCGGGTCTCGCCGAAATGCGCCGCGTGCTGGCTCCGGGAGCCACCGCCGCCATCCTCGAATTCTCGCAGCCACCCGGCGCCGCGTTCGCGGCCCTCTACAATTTCTACTCGCGCCGCATCCTGCCGGTGATCGGCGGCGCGCTTTCCGGCTCGCGCGACGCTTACGCCTATCTCCCGGAATCGGTGCGCAAATTCCCGTCGGCTGCCGCTCTGGCTGACGAAATGCGCCGTGCCGGCTTCTCGCAAGTGAGCTACGAATACCTCACCGGCGGCATCGTCGCCCTGCACCAGGGCCTGGCCGGGTAAATCAGGCAGCCTTCCATCCTGTGCGGCCGGTCGATCACCTGCGCGCCGCTACCCGGCGTCACGGTCACGCGCCGTCCGCATGGATTCTTCCCCGCGTTCCCAGTCACTTACCACTCTTGCCCGCCGCGCGCCGCGGACCGCTCCTGTCATAGTGAAACCGGATCGGGGCAGCGCGTCCACCGCGCTGCCGCAACCGCTTTCTCCCCGGCCGGGGAACGTTGCACTGTAGTGATACTGAACTTCCGGCGCCCCTCAAAGGCATGCGGGGTCCCCTACGGGCAGGACTCCCGACGGAAGACGTTGGATTCTGGAATCCTTGACCGCCGGCGGTATACGGATAGCCGTGATTGCCGCCCGCCGGATATCAGAGAGTAAGGAACGAATCGGCAACGATATGTCCGCCATCCAGCGGGCCTAGATCATCGAAGTACCTACTCAATTCACGGGGTGGCCGATACGCACGGCGATAAGTCCGCGAAGCCCGGCCACCCGCAACGAACTTCCTGCCTTTTCCATCCCCATCTTTCGGCCGTAGTGTTCCCGAAGCCTCTGCGTCTGAGACGGCGTGTCGCATCCAATCGCATAACCGACAAGTGTTTGAGGCTCCCGTCACCGTTTCAGCGATGTTAGCCCCCTTGTCCTACGGCTTCGGTTCGGGCTGCAGCTTGATCTTAAGCGCCCTGACCTCGCCTGGCTTCATGGTGAGCGGTCCCGCCTCGTCCGAGTCCGGGTAGGGAGCGTAGCGCCACAGCAAATATCCTTCGGCACCGATCTGGAGGCCAACCCGGCGGTTGGACGGAACCAACAGTGGGTCCATGACGCCCGCGATGAAATCATCCGGGTCGGTCCAGTCCCACATACGGAAGGTCCACGTTACCGGCTGTCCCGTCACCGCGTCTGTAACCACCGGCTTCAGAATGCCCGCCTTAGGGCCCAAGACTACCTTCACTTCCCCTATCGGATTCGCGTCTGTCAGAACCACGCGAACATCAACTCCGCTATGGTAAATCTTGCCGGTTTGATCCGGATACGCCTCCAACGGTTTGCTCGCAAAGACGATGTATTCATCCACCAGCAGGTCGCCCATCTCGAAACGCCCGTCTTTGTCGGTAAAAGTCCACCGCTTGCTGATCCCGTGGACGGGCAGGGGGCGAACCTCCGCCTCTTCCACCGGCTTGCCGTTTTCGTCAACGACAACCCCCCGGATGATCCCCGGACCAGGAGGTGCGATCGTAGGCCGACCGGTATCCTGTGCCAGCAAGCCGGGAACCCACACGCCAAGCAGGCACGCCGAAATCAGGGTCACAGTACAACCATCTGCTCGTATCTTCATTGACAACTCCCTCCCGGTATTTGCGTACCCGCCGCCATGCCGGTCTGGCCCGGCGCCGTGGTCACGCTGCTGTTG
>Ga0335078_10008772_pt1 | contig 15021 bp, 14 predicted proteins | sample Lox_Sample_32_FD_206711 | JGI IMG/M metagenome (GOLD analysis project Ga0335078, IMG submission 206711) | Soil microbial communities from Loxahatchee National Wildlife Refuge, Florida, United States - Lox_Sample_3.2 | ecosystem: Environmental > Terrestrial > Soil > Wetlands | place: USA...
AGTGTCTTTGTTGTGGCGCGAGACATCGGCCCTCCTAGCGCACCTTCTTGAATTTCTCCTAGTCGCGCTCCTTCGCGGCTGCGAGAATTGTCTGTAGCTCTGATGCCGTTGCCGCAATTTGTTCCAGGTGAAGTTGTCCAGCACCGTGGCAGCGGCCTCCTTAAACACGCTCCGGTTATTACCTGGGATTTCCACTTAGAGCTTCCAACGTCCCACATCGTACACCCATACGAGCCGCTCCGGTGCATACATTAAGAAACCTGGGAATTCCGGTTTTGTGGTGGGTAAGGTTGGCCTGCCGGCATTGTGGAGGCAAAAACAAAAACCCTTCCTGAGAGGGTAAAAGTTAGGACTCGGTTGTTCGAGGCGGGCTGCTGACGCGCATAAGCCGCTTGGCTTGCCTTCGTTGCCGCTGTTGAGGCTCGGCGGAATACAGCGGCAACTTCCGGCGGCGACGGGACCGCTTGCTCACGCGCGCGGCTCACGCTCGCGGTGAACCAGTGGCATTCCCCAAAACGGTTGGGCACCCGGGCCGCATGATATCGTGCGTTCTTGGAGACTGACCGTCTGATGGCGGAGCCTGACGCGGCAGTGGCGATCGTACACGCGCGGGCGGAGGATTCGGTGCTGCTGATGCGGCGCGCGGAGCATGCCGAGGACGCGTGGTCGGGGCATTGGTCGTTTCCAGGGGGCCGTTGCGAGCCCCAGGACAGTGACCCCCTGCACACCGCCCTGCGCGAACTCGAAGAGGAATGCGGCGTCCGCCTGACGCGCGGGCAGCTTCACGCCGCGCTACCCCTCTCGGTTGCGCGGCGCAGAGTGGGGCGCTTCCTGCTGGTGGCGCCTTTCGTGTTCGATATCGAGACCGAACGGCCCGCGTCATTGGATGCGCAGGAAGCCGTGGAGGCCCTGTGGGTGCCGCTCAGCGTGTTGCGTGACCCGGCGCGGCACGCGTTGCGGCCGGTCCCCGGTTTGCCGCCGGAGGTGCTCTTTCCGGCAATCGATCTGAATGGCGTACCTCTGTGGGGTTTTACCTACCGGCTGATTACCGATTGGCTGGAATTGACGCCGCGCGGAAGCGCTGTCGAAGAAGCAGGCGTGCGGACGGCGCGGGCGCTTCTCGACTGGATCATCGCGCACGGATGCACGCTCGAACACGACTGGGCCGACCGGGAAGGCGCGCAGGTGGCCGCCGTACGGGGCGCAATTCCCGTTGAGCTGCTCCGCGCGCATCTGCCGGCGCTGACCGCGCCCATCCCGTGCGTCAACCGGCTGGAGGTGAGCGCCGGTCGCATTCGCCTGGTGGGCCTGGCGTTCGAGGAGTACGTGATCTCGGTGGAACCGGACCGCGCCTGAGAGATCGGCACTGCCTCCGGCAGTGGGTGTTGGGTCCTGGGTGCTGGTGTGCTGTCCCACATACCGCTTGCTAACGCGCGCGGCTCTGAAGCACTGATTCTGAACCACTCCCTGTGTGCTGCTGAGGTGCTCGACGGAAGCGGTGGCGCAGAGACTAGTGTCTGCGCCACATCTATCAGATATAATAAGGTTCTAAAATCTTGCATGAAGCGTCGATTGTCGACAACCTGCTGGAGCTGGTAACCAGGCGGACTCCAGCCGGCGCCCGGGTGGCGAGCGTGCATGTTCGGGTGGGAGGCTTCTCCGGCGTCAGTCCGGAGTCGCTCGAATTCTATTTCGAAGCTCTCCGTGCGGACCGAATCGGCGACCAGGCCACATTGGTCATCGAGCGGGAGCCGTTGCGCGCGCGTTGCGGGGAATGCTTGCGCTCCTGGACTTTCGAGGAACCGCAATGGGTATGTCCGGGCTGCGGCGCGCCGAAGCTGGATTACGAGAACGGCATGGCGCTGGAACTGGTGGCCATCGAGGTGGATGATGCTGGAAACGATTCGGATCGAGCAGAAGATCCTCGGGCAGAACGAGGAGTATGCTGCACGCAACCGGCGCCGCCTGGATGAAGCGGGCGTCTTCACGGTGGTGCTGTCGGGCTCGCCCGGCGGCGGCAAGACCAGCCTGCTGGAGCGGGCACTGCCGCTGATGCCGCCCGATCTGCGGCCCGGCGTGGTGGAGGGCGACATCGAAACCGCGCTCGACGGCAAGCGCATCGCGGCCTTAGGCGTGCCGGTCACCCAGGTGGTCACCGGCGGCACCTGCCATCTGGAAGCCGGCATGATCGAAAAGGCGCTCGACCATCTGGATCTGCAGGCTCTCGACGTGCTGTTCCTGGAAAATGTCGGCAATCTGGTCTGTCCCGCGGCTTACGCATTGGGCGAAAGCATCAGAGTGATTGTCCTGAGCACCACCGAAGGCGAGGACAAGCCGCTGAAGTATCCGGCCATGTTTCGAAAGGCCGACGCGCTGATTATCAACAAAGTCGATCTATTGCCCTATCTGTCTGTCGACCTGGCTGCGGCGGAGGCATACGCCCGGCAGGTGAAGCCCGACTTGCCGGTTTTCCGGACCTCCTGCGTGACGGGCGAAGGCATCGAGGAGTGGATTGCATGGCTGAGCGAACTCAGGCAATCCTGGAAGCAAGCCAGTTCCCGCACCTGATCGAAGCACTGGCCCGCCGCGGCTACCAGGTGATTGGCCCCACCCTGCGGGATGGGGCAATCGTCTACGACGCCATCGAATCGGCGGCCGAGCTGCCCGCCGGATGGACTGACGAACAGGAACCCGGCCGCTACAGGGTGAAGCCGCGCGAGGACGGCGCGCTGTTCGGGTACTCCGTCGGACCGCAAAGCTGGAAGAAGTACCTGCATCCGCCGGATGTTTCGTTGTGGACTGCCGAGCGCCAGAACGGCGTGTTCCGGATTCTGAACAACCCCAGCCCGCCCAGGCGGCCGTACGCATTTCTGGGCGTGCGATCCTGCGAGCTGGCTGCCATCCAGGTACAGGACAAGGTGCTGCTCGGCGGCCCCCAAAGCGATCCGATCTATCAGGCGCGGCGCGAAAATGTGTTCATCGTCGCCGTGCAATGCACACAGGCGGCCGCTACGTGCTTTTGCGCCTCGATGGCGACGGGTCCGCGGGCGAAAGCAGGCTTCGACCTGGCGTTGACAGAGCTGCTCGGGGAGCAGCGGCACCAGTTCCTGGTGGAAACCGGCACGGCCCGCGGCGGCGAGGTGCTGGCCGAACTGGCAGCCGCTCCCGCGACCGCGGAGGCCCGGCAGGCGGCGGACGCGGCGGTGGAAACGGCGGCGCGCGGGCAGGTGCGCCGCATCGATACCGCCGGCATCAAGGACCTGCTGTACCACGGTTTCGAGCACCCGCGGTGGGAGCAGACGGCCGAGCGCTGCCTGAGTTGCGCCAATTGCACGATGGTCTGTCCCACCTGCTTCTGCACCACAGTGGAAGACGTGAGCGGCGTCACGGGCGACCGCGCGGAACGCCGCCGCCGGTGGGACTCGTGTTTCACCTTGAGCTTTTCGTACATCCACGGAGGCAGTGTCCGGGCTTCCGGCAAGGCGCGTTACCGGCAGTGGTTGACGCATAAGCTGGCTGCGTGGATCGATCAATTCGGCTGCTCCGGTTGCGTCGGCTGCGGGCGCTGCATTACGTGGTGTCCCGTGGGAATCGACATTACCCTGGAGGCTGCCGCCATACGGGAGACAAGCAACCATGGAAACTCTTGAGCGCATCATTGCCGAACATGCCTTCTTTGCGGGTATGGAGCCGGCCTACACGGAACTGTTGGCCGGTTGCGCCTCGAACGTGCGTTTCAAGGCCGGCGATTACATCATCCGGGAGGGAGACGAGGCCAAGACGTTCTACCTGATTCGCGAGGGAGAAGCCACCGTGGAGATCGGCGTGCCGCACCGCAAACCGATCATCGTTTCCACGCTGGGCGAGGGGGAGATCCTAGGCTGGTCGTGGCTGTTGCCGCCTTATGTTTGGAAGTTCAATGTCCGCGCCATCGGGGGCATGCGGGCCTTCGCGCTGGATGGCAAGTGTCTGCGCACCAAGTGCGAAGAGAACCACGACCTGGGATACGAACTGTTGAAACGGTTCGCGCAGATCATCGAGAGCCGGCTGGAGGCAGCCCGCTTCCAGTTGCTGGACATCTACTCGGCGCGGTGAGATCTATGACTGATCCCATGATGCCCTGCCCGTACGTGGTGCGCCAGGTGGTGAAGGAGACACCAGATACCTTCACACTGACGCTGGCGCCGCAGAACGGGGAGCAGCACGGCGCGTTCAAGCCGGGGCAGTTCAGCATGCTGTGGGTGTTTGGCGTAGGGGAGCTGCCCATCTCTATCAGCGGCGATCCGGGCGAGCGCGACCGGCTGGTTTATACGGTGCGTTCGGTCGGGCAGGCGACGCAGGCGCTGGTGAGCCGCCATGCGGGAGACGATGTCGGCGTGCGCGGCCCATACGGCACGGGCTGGCCCATTGATGCGGCCCGCGGGCGCGATGTCATCATCGTGGCGGGCGGCATCGGGCTGGCGCCGTTGCGGCCCGTCATCTACAGCGTTCTGCGCAGGCGCAAGGATTTCGGGCGCCTAGTGGTGCTCTACGGCGCGCGCAGTCCGCACGAGCTGCTTTATCGCAAGGAACTGGCCGCCTGGGGCCGCCATAGCGAAGCCCAGGTGCTGTCCACAGTCGATTACGGCGGCCTGAGCTGGCGCGGACATGTGGGGGTGGTCACTACGCTGTTCAAGTACGCGCGATTCCAGCCGGCTCACTCCGTGGCCATGGTCTGCGGTCCCGAAATCATGATGCGGTTTGTGACTCGCGAACTGGAGGCACGGGGCCTCTCGCGCGAGGACATCTATCTTTCGATGGAAAGGAACATGAAGTGCGCCGTGGGTTTCTGCGGCCACTGCCAATACGGACCTTATTTCATCTGCCGGGACGGACCGGTCTTCCCCTACGACCCGATCCGGCCGCTGCTGGAGAAGTATGAACTCTAAAGCCAGGCCCAAGATAGCCGTCTTCAAGTTCGCTTCTTGTGACGGATGCCAGTTGAGCTTGCTGGACGCCGAGGATGAACTGCTGGCCGTGACCGGCGCGGTCGATCTCGCTTATTTTCCCGAAGCCACCCGCGTGATGCGGAAAGGGCCGTACGACATCGCGCTGGTGGAGGGTTCCATCACCACGCATCAGGATGCGCAGCGGGTGCAGGATGTGCGGCGCCAGGCGCGCGTGCTGATCACCATCGGCGCGTGCGCCACGGCGGGCGGCATCCAGGCCCTGCGCAACTGGAAGGACATTGACGAGTTTGTACGCGTGGTGTATGCGTCGCCGCCCTTCATCAGCACGCTGAAGCTCTCCACCCCCATCGCCGAGCACGTGCCCGTGGACTTCGAGCTGCGCGGCTGCCCCATCAACAAGCATCAGCTCATCGAGCTGATCGCGGCGACGCTGGCGGGCCGCAAGCCCAACATCCCCACTTACAGCGTCTGCATGGAGTGCAAGCGCCGGGCGAACGTGTGCATCTCGGTGGCGCGCGGGGTTCCATGCCTGGGACCGGCCACGCAGGCGGGTTGCGGTGCGTTGTGTCCCAGCTTCGACCGCGGCTGCTACGGTTGCTACGGTCCCATGGAGGGTCCCAACACGGCGTCCCTGTCGAACCAGTTTCGCGTGCTGGGGCAATCGAGCGGCGAAATCGCGCGGGCCTTCCGCGGATTCAATGCCTGGGCTTGGCAGTTCCGCAAAGCCAGCGAGGAGTGCTGAACATGCCCGCACGGACGATCCATGTTGACACTCTGGCCCGCGTCGAGGGCGAAGGGGCGCTGTATATCAAGATGGCCGGCGACCGGGTGGCCGACGTAAAACTGAAGATTTACGAACCGCCGCGGCTGTTTGAGGCTTTTCTTCGCGGCCGGCATTACTCCGAGGCGCCCGACATTACCGCCCGGATCTGCGGCATCTGTCCGATCGCTTACCAGATGAGCGCGGTGCACGCCATCGAACGGGCGCTGGGCATCCGCATCGATCCCGCGGTGCGCATGTTGCGGCGGCTGCTCTATTGCGGCGAGTGGATCGAAAGCCATGCGCTGCACATCTACATGCTGCACGCGCCCGACTTCCTGGGTTACCAGGATGCGATCGCCATGGCTGGCGATCACCGCGAGGTCGTGGAGCGGGCGCTGCGGCTGAAGAAAATCGGCAACCAGATCGTGACGCTGATCGGCGGACGGGAGATTCATCCCATTTCCGCGGCGGTCGGCGGATTCTACAAAATGCCAGCCAAGGCGCGGCTGCGGGAGTTGGAAGAAGACCTGCGCTGGGCGTTGGACGCGTCGCTCGAAACGGTGCACTGGACGGCGGGCCTGGAGTTTCCCGACTTCGAACAGCAGTACGAGTTCGTGGCGCTGCGCCATCCCGATGAGTACCCGCTCAACGAAGGGCGGCTGGTATCGAACCATGGCATCGACATCGATGCCGCCGAATACGAGGACCATTTCGTCGAATCGCACGTGAAGTACTCGAACGCGCTGCACTCGGTCGTGCGGGGCCGCGGTTCGTACCTGGTGGGTCCCTTGGCGCGGTTCAGCCTGAACGCGGACAAATTGCCGGAAGTGGCTCGCCAGGCCGCCGCGGACGCGGGGCTGCGGCCGCCGGTGAAGAATCCCTTCCGCAGCATTGTGGCTCGTGCGGTCGAGGTGGTATTCGCCTGCGCGGAGGCCTTGCGCATCATCCGGGAGTACGAACCGCCGGCCGCGCCGAAAGTGGAGGCGCCCCGCCTGCACGGCGTGGGGCAAGCCATCACCGAAGCGCCGCGCGGCATTCTATACCACCGCTACGCCCTTTCCGAGAAGGGGCTGATACTGGCCGCCAAGATCGTCCCACCCACTTCGCAAAATCAGAAGCGGATTGAGGACGACCTGCGCGAGTACGCGGCGCAACTGGCCGCTTGGCCGATCGAGGAGGCCACCTGGAAATGCGAGCAAGCCGTACGCAACTACGACCCCTGCATTTCCTGCGCGACGCACTTCCTGAAGCTCGAAGTGGAACGGACCTGAGCGCGCATGCGGATCATCGGCTGCGGCAATCCCGACCGCGGAGATGACGGGGCCGGTGTCCTGGCTGCCGAGCGCCTGCGTGCTTTGGGCATCCCGGCCGAGATCCGCTGCGGAGAGACGCTGGACCTGATCGAAGCCTGGCGGGGCGCCGAGGATGTCATCGTGATCGACGCGGTAGTGACCGGTGCGCCGGTTGGCACGATTCAGGTGTGGGACGGCGACCTTCCCGGTTTAAGCACCGCATCGGCATCCACGCACGGTTTCGGGCTGGCCGAAGCGGTGATGCTGGCCCGCGCTCTCCACTGCCTGCCGCCGCGGATGCGAATCTATGGAATCGAGGGAGCGTGCTTCGATCTGGGAGCCGGACCTTCGGCAGAAGTGCGGCAGGCGGCCGAGGAGGTTGCCCTGCGAATCGCCATGGACCACTTCGACAACCGCGCGGGATCGGAAATGATTGAGCCGCAGATGCACACAGATACACGTAGATAAAAAACCAAACCACCAGCCACCGTCGAACGTTTATCTGCGTGAATCTGCGTGCATCTGCGGCTAATATTCTTTGTCGCCTTACGCGTGAGGCACTTCGCTCATGAGCGCCAGCAGGTTCCCGTCCACATCGCGGAAGAACGCCATCCACAAATCGTAATCCGGCATGCTGGCCAGCCGGTGCGGCATGGCGTCAAAGGCGACCCCGCGCGCCGCCAGCGTGGCGGCCACCGCCTGGATATCCGCCACCTTGAAATAGAAAATCGAGCTGGGGTGGTCGAACTCCGGCTTCTCGGCCACCGCCAGCATCAGGCGCAGGCCTCCGCAATCGAAAAATGCCATCTTGGGCCCGGCCTGAAACAGGAAGCGCAGACCCAGCGCGTCGCGATAGAACGCCACGGCCTTTTCGACATCGTGCACGTTGATGGAAGCCTGGCCTACCGAGGCGGAGGAAAGATCCATATCTGCCATAGGTGCTCCTTTCGGTCCAGATTACGTCAAGCGTCGGGGAAACACTTCTTCAATCCTGCGAATTTTTGCGGAAGGCCCGCGGCGGCACGCCGAAGCGTTTGCGGAAGAGCCAACTGAACGAGCCCAGGCTTTCGAATCCGACCGCCAGGCAGATGGCGGTGACGTCATCCTCCGTGCCGGCGAGCAGCCGGCGTGCCGCCTCCAACCGGGTGTGTTGCAGGAATTGCATGGGAGTCCGGCGAAAGGCCAGTTTGAACATGCGCTGGAAGTGAAACGGTGCGATTCCGGCGGCACGGGCTGCCTGGGCCACCGTAATCGGCTGCGAGTAACAGGAGAGCAGAAAATCGCGCGCCCGATAGAGGCGGCGATAGAGTTCCCAGCGCGTCGCGGCGCGCAAACCGGGAAAGGTCTGCGCCTCGCGTCGGGTTGCCAGGTGCAACCCGGCCAGCGCCGCGCCCAGCGCGTAGATGCGGTCCTCGAGCCAAGCAGTAGAAACCTGCGGGGCGCGCAATCCCGCGTCGAGATCCGCCAGAGCCAGCCCCATGGCGCCGGTTTTGGGACAGAGCCGTTCGCAGAACTCGAGGGCCGGCGCTTCCGGCTGGAGATCGTCCAAAGCTCGGGTCCACGCCTGCTCGACAAAACCCGGCTGAAAGAACGGGCAGAGCGTCTCGGTCGGCAGGCGGCCGTCGCCTTCAAACTCCAGCGAATAACGCTGGCCGCCGTTCAGGACCAGGAAGGAATCCGGCGTCACCAGGTATTGACCTTGCGGCGTCCAGTAGCGCGCCGCGCCTCGGGTCACGGATTTCACCGACAGCGTGGTGCGGTAATTGTGGACCGCGTAGCGCGTGCCGCGTCCATTCAGCACGGCACAGCAATGTGGGAGTCCTCCGGCAGGCGGATTCAAGCGAAACCGGAAATCAGCCATAGGGGGTATTGTCGCACGGGCAGGGCTGCTGGTCCCGGAGAAGCCGGGACCAGCCATGAAGGGGATTGGAATGTCAGGATTATGAATTGCTCTGCCGGACAACCAGTTGCACCGGCCGTCCGAGGTGGACAGATTGCGCGGCGCACTGCCACCGCAAGGCCCTTTCGGCCGGCTCGACCGCCGGCTCACACAATAAACACCAAACGAATGCCTGCGAGCCGGTCGCGATTGGCCCGCCGTGTTCTCTAGCTGCCGCCGGCCGCGCTGGTCAGTTCCGAGTTGGTTTTTGACCAGATGGTGTTGATGCTCTGCCCTGCGCTCGAGAACAGCGCTGCCGATGCCAAAGCCACAAAAGCCAGCATCAACGTGTACTCGATCAGGTCTTGCCCTTCTTCGTCACGCCACAGATGTGCCAGAAACGTTTTCATACTCATTGGCTCCTTTGCCTTTCTCTAGTCACGGGATGCCTGCTTGTTGCACCGCCGATCAGCCTCCTCAGAAGCACGGAAGGGTCCAGCCCGCGCCAACCGCTAAGTGCCTTGAGTGCAGTGAATCGCATCAGACCCGGCCGGGACGGATGTTTAAGGATGAGATTTGTGTCTGGAAATGAGACGCCCGAAACCGGACCCTCCGGCCCTCGCTCGCGACCCTTTTCCCCGGCCTGTTAGACTGGCCTTAGGTGCCCCGTAACATTCTGGTATCGGCGGGCGAAGCATCGGGCGACCTCTATGCCGCCCTGCTGGTAGAAGAACTTCGCCGCCTCTGGCCGGCTGCGCGGTACTTCGGCTGCGCCGGCCCCCGCATGCGCCGCGCCGGCGTCGAGTCAGTTGTCGACGCCGCCAGCCTGGCGGTCGTCGGCCTGGCCGAAGTGGTGACCCACATCCCCCGGATTTACGGCGAATACCGGAAACTGGCGGCTGCCGCGCGCCACGTGCGGCCCGATCTGGCCATTCTGACCGATTCCCCGGATTTCCATCTGCGCCTGGCCCGCCGGCTGGCGCGTCTGGGAATCCCGGTGATTTACCTGGTGGCGCCGCAGGTCTGGGCCTGGCGCCGGGGCCGGCTGCCCGGCATGCGCCGGACGCTGAGTCACCTGCTGTGCATCTTTCCCTTCGAAGAGGAGTTTTTCCGCGGTCACGGCCTGGCGGCCACCTACATCGGCCACCCTCTCGCCGGGCTGGTGAAACCCGCCCTCTCGCGCGCGGATTTTTTTCGGAAACACAGGCTCCCTGAGGGCCGTCCATTAGTATCGGTGCTGCCCGGAAGCCGCCGGGGAGAGGCTGCCCGGCATTTGTCGCCACTTTTGGATGCTGTGGAGCGCCTGCATCGCAGTCAGGCCGCGAGTTTCATACTGCCGGCATCGCCGACCGCCGGCGTAGGGTTTATCCAGGAGCGGATCGGCGATGCTCCTATCCAGGTGATCGACGGGGAAAACTGGGATGCCATCGCGCATGCGGACCTGGCCCTGGCCGCCAGCGGCACGGTAACGGTGGAGGCGGCTCTGTTGGGAACTCCCATGGTTACGTTTTATAAGGTCACCACCGCAAGCTGGATCGCCGGGCGCATGCTCGTGCGGGTGCCGTTTTACTCGATGGTGAACCTGATTGCCGGCCGTGCCGTGGTCCCCGAGCTCATGCAATCGCAACTGACCGGCGAACGGCTGGCCGCGGAAGCCCGCCGGCTGCTGGACGATCCGCGCGCGCGGGCACAAATGCGCGCGGACCTGGCGGAAGTGGCCGCCCGGCTGGCCGGTCCGGCGCAACCCATGGCCCGCGCCTCAGCCATTATCCAAGATCTGATGGAAGGACAACTCGTCGATGTTTCGTAGTCTCTCAACCTGCCTCGCGCTGCTGGCCCTGCCGGCGTTCGGCCAGATGCAGGAGCGCAACGCGCGCATTCGCGTCGATCATTACACCATTGACGCCCAGGTGCGCCCGGCCACCCAATCCCTCACCGCCACCGCCGAAGTGCGCTTCGTGCCGCTCGACAACACCTCCTCGGTCTCCTTTGAGCTGAATAACGCGCTGCATGTCTCGAGCGTGGTCGACGACAAAGGGAACGCCATTGACACCACCCACAACCAGCAGGATTTCACCGAGCGCCTCAGCTTCAGCCAGCCGCTGGGCAAGGGCCAGCCGGTCACCGTCAAGTTCGCATATGATGGCCGTTTCACCGGCAACGAGGACTCGCCGGTATACGGCATCAAGTTCGCCGCCATCCACAACGATTACGCCTACCTGCTGTATCCGGCGCGCTGGTTTCCCGTCAGCGGCTACACCACCAACCGGTTCGCGGCGGACCTGCACATCACCGTGCCCGCCGGCTACCAGGTTCTGGGCAGCGGCCTCGACTCGCACCAGGCGTCCGGCGACAACATGGTGTACAGCTTTCAATTCACCCAGCCGTCCTTCCCCGGAAGTATCGCCATCGTGCACGAGCCCGGCGCCAAAGTCTCATCCGAAGGAGTGAACACCACCCTTTACTTCCGCGGCGACCAGCAGAACATGGCGCAGGCCTATGGCGACCAGATCGGCCAGATGATGACCTATTTCACCGGGATCTACGGCCTGCCGCCGGAAGCGAATCTCTCGATCGTCGAAACTGAAAACGGCGCGCCGAACGGCTATGCGGCGCCCGGTTTGATCTTCATGAACCCGCACGCCATCGGCAACACCGTGGGCGCCCGGTTGCTGGCCAACGAAATCGCGCGCGAGTGGTGGGAGGACCTGGTTTCTCCGGCGACGCGCAATCACCTCTGGCTGAGCAACGGCATGGCGGCCTATGCCGAGCTTCTGTGGACCGAGCATACCGCGGGGCCGGGCGCCGTGGAGCAGCAGTTCCACGACGACAGCGTGGACGCCCTTACGGTAGACAACGTGCCCATGATCCAATCGGCGCGCATGGAGGATTATTCCCCCGAGTTATGGGCGCTGACCGGCAGCAAAGGCGCGGCCGTGCTGCATATGCTGCGCTATGTGATCGGCGACAAGGCTTTTTTTCAGACTTTGAAAGAATATGCCACCCGCTACGCCTGGAAATCGGCTTCCACCGAGGACTTCAAGAAAGTGGCCGAGGACGTCTCCGGCAAGGACCTGGACTACTTCTTCATCGAGTGGATCGAATCGAGCGGCGCGCCCGAGTTCAAGCTCGATTACACCATCTACCGCACACAAAAGGGCTTCCGCGTGATGGGTAAGGTGTCGCAGGACATGGACACCTTCCGCATGCCGGTCACCTTAAAGATCGAGACGGAGGGCAATCCGGAGAGCCGGCGCGTCGAGGTGGTGGGCACTTCCTCGGAATTCAGCGTGGATACCTTCGGCAAGCCCAAGAGCGTGGTGATCGATCCGGATAACAACGTGCTGCGCTTCAGCGACAAGATGCGCACGGCCGTGGCGATCCGCCGGGGCGAAGAGTTCATGCAGATCGGCCAGTACGCCGACGCGCTGAAGGAGTTCCAGAAGGCGCTGGAGAACAACCGCAACAGCTCGCTGGCCCACTACCGCATTGCCGACGTGTTTTTCCAGCAGAGCAATTTCCAGTCCGCCGCCGACGAGTACCGCCGCGCTCTGGACGGCGACCTGGAGCCCAAGTGGACCGAAGTGTGGGCGCACATCCACCTGGGCATGATCTTCGACATTACCGGCCAGCGCGACCGCGCCGTGAACGAGTACAACCTGGCGATCCGCACGAAGGACAACACCCAGGGCGCACAGGAAGCCGCCGCCAAGTATTTGAAGACTCCGTACAAGCGCAAGCGGAACCCGGAAGAGGACCAATAAGGCCGCACTGGCTAGCCCGCAAGGCGCGTAGGCGCCTCAGATCCGTGAAATAAAACTGCCCACGCGCCGTTTTGCAGGCTGTTACTTAGAAGCGCTTTACGTGGGCGCGCAGCCAGGGGACCAGATGGTCGAAGCTGAAGCGGCGCGCTTTGTAAAGCGATCAACCGAAAACATACGTCGTGGCGAAGGCCGTGCGTTTGTTGGCGTCTATGAACGGGTGGTTTACCGAGACGCTCTCCCAAAGAGCGGCGCCTCCTCGAGCGGGTCGGCGTCATGACCTGTCTGTGACTGGTGAGAGCGGCTTCCAGCAACCCGGGATGATCCTTCCTGGCCGAAAAGGATCGCCGGCGGTCAGGCGGGCCTCTCGAAGTATCCATAAAACCGACCTCTCGGAAAGCCAAATCGGGCGGGCTTAGAGGCCGGCGCGGAATATTTTCGCTAGCGATCAAGGCCCAAACGGGTGCGAGAGCGGAAAATTCAGACGGCGCAGGAGGTCCTGAAAGGGCGGGTCGCCGCGAACCGGGTCCCACGCGCGCGATGCGTTCAACTGGACCATTCGCCAGTCGTGCTGCTGGTAGGATTTCTCCAGCCAGGCATAGGCCTGGCCGGCATCGCCGAGACGGGCATATGCCCGCGCGATCTGGAAGGGAGCGTTGCGGCGTTTGGCCTCCGACAGACGTGACTCCCAGTAACCTCGCGCGCCCGATTGCCGGTAAGCGCGTTCCAGCCCAACTAGTTTCTCGGGAGGCGCTCCTGCTTTTTGCGCTTCTCGGATGGCTTCTACGTACATCTCCTTTTCTTCGTAGATCCCGCTCAGGAACTCGTGTGCTCTCGGATCCTTGGGCTCCAGTTCGGTAGTGCGCCGGAATTGCCTGATGGCCCGTTCGTCCTGGCGCGCCTGAAAACAGATGTCGCCCAACGCGAGATTGGCGGAAACAGAGAGGGGGTCCCGATCGACCGCGAGTTGCGCCTGCATGAGCGCCTCGGGGAAGCGGCCCATACTGCACAAGAACCAGGCATACTCGAAGCGGGCCTCATTGAGACTTGGATCGAGCGCGATGGCCTTCTGAAATTCCCGATCCGCCTGCGGCCAATCCCAACGGTAGTAGAACGCGCTCGCGGCCAGCGCGTAACGCACCTCGGCAACCCCGTCATCAATCGAGAGCGCTGTGTTCAGTGCGGCGCTGAACCGAGGGAGCGCCTCCTGGGGCGCTAAACCGCCCTGGATCCAAAGCCAGCCGTACGAGGTGGCGAGACCCGCATAAGCCGGAGCCCAATCGGGAGCGGCCTCGACCGCCTTCTGAAAGTACTCAATTGCCTTTCGAAAGTCGTCGGGCGTCCACTTGTAATAGTGATACCGCCCCTTCAGGTAAAATGCGTATGCCTCAGGATTGACCGATCGCGCCGTGGCCAAGCGGCGGGACTCGCCCGGAGAAATTGCAACTCTGATCTCCCGCGCCACGTCCTGGGATACCTCACTTTGCAGGCTGAGCACGTCTCGGGAATCCCGTTGGTAGCTCTCTGCCCACAGGTGACGGTCGGTTTTCCCCTGCAGCAGTTGTACGGTGATGCGAACGCGGCCGCCGGAATGCTGCACCGTGCCTTCGACAACGGCATCCACGTTCAACTCACGGGCAATCTCCGGCAGCGGCTTGCTGGATCCTTTGAAGCGCATGACGGACTGCCGCGAAATGACACGCAGGGCGCTGATCTTGCCTAGGTCCGTGATCAACGCGTCGGTCATGCCGTCGGCGAAGTATTCCTGTTCGGGATCGCCGGACAGATTCGCTAAAGGCAGCACGGCAATGGATTCGATCTTGGGAACAGGCAACGCGAGCCGCAGAATGCGGTCGCGCAGGCCGGCAACGTTCACGGCGAACAGGATCGCCAAAACCGCCACCATGGCTGCCGCCACCATTGCCAGCCGCTTCCCCAGCGCTGCCCCGCGAGCCTCGCCTTCGCCTCGCCGGTCATGGACGGGCGCAACTTCAACCGCCGGCGAGGACACCGGCTCGACTAAGCTTTCCACCGGTGCGGCAAAGCGGTAGCCGCGGCGGGGCAGCGTCTCAATATAGCCAGGCGACTCGGAACCGTCCTCCAGAACCTCGCGGAGTTTCCTGACCGCGTGGTTCAGACTGTCGTCGAACTCAACAAAAGTACCTGTCGGCCAAAGCCGCGCTCGCAGTTCTTCACGCGTGATGATTTCGCCGGGCCGTTCCAGCAAAGCCTTGAGCACTTCAAACGCCTTCGGCGGGAGGGTAACCTTCTGCCCGTCTTTGTGGAGTTCGCCCGAGGTCAAGTCCAACTCGAAGCTGCCAAAGCGCATTCGAGGGCACAAGGGTGCGGGGGCGGGCATTGTCTGTCTTGCACCACT
>Ga0335078_10008773_pt1 | contig 15021 bp, 14 predicted proteins | sample Lox_Sample_32_FD_206711 | JGI IMG/M metagenome (GOLD analysis project Ga0335078, IMG submission 206711) | Soil microbial communities from Loxahatchee National Wildlife Refuge, Florida, United States - Lox_Sample_3.2 | ecosystem: Environmental > Terrestrial > Soil > Wetlands | place: USA...
CTTTGTTAATGGTCATGGCGCCGACTTCCGGGGACAGACCGCCGAATATGGCGGCCTGTCGCGCTGGATTCTGTCCGAGACCAGCGGAAACAACGTTGCCCATAATGCATTCGTCAACCTGACTAGCATCGATATTCGCGCGCCGAACCGCTTCGCGTACAACCAGCGCCCCGAGTCGCGGCGCACTAAAATCCGAAAGACTTCCTTGAAACTTTCCGACCGGTGTGCGGCATCCCGAGATGATCACCACATCTTGCAAAGCAGCCATTCCTGTGCTCCCTCTGTTTCCAGTACTCTCTGAATTATAGATGCGCTAGCGCCCTTCGGCAGTTCATCGATCTTCATCCGGTTCTGATCCGAACAACTCACGAGTGATTGGATCTCATGCGACAAATTTCACCCAGGTTCATCTCGCCACTTCCACTGAGTGACTTTGGTGTGGGGTGCGAGTGGGCACTTCACCTCATTTTTTTCTTGACATCACTTTTTATTAACTCTAGATTTCAATCAGTTGCAACAGAAGATCGTTGCTATCCATGAAAAATGGAAAGGGAGAATAGTTAGAATGGCAACCAAGAAGAAAGCAAAGAAGGCCAAGAAGCACTAAGAGCCTTCAGCAAAGGTAAAAAGGGGACGCAAATTGCGTCCCCTAAGTTTTTTTGCAACTAATTTGGCTTTCGGCTTGTGACAACGTAAAGCCGCTTTTCCGTTGCCGGACAAAGATTCCGATAAGCGCAAAACCTGCAATTGAAGCTTGGTTTAGGTCGGAAATCTTTTGCTGCGATTCTCGCCGCAACTTCTTCCACCTTCAATTCCGCTTCTTGAAGCTGAACTTCGCTGCGTGAGGTAATGACGAATGCATTCTCTGCGAGATTGTAGAAGGCGAGGCGCTCTGCGCGATACCCCCATTTTTCGCGGGCGGCTAACGCATAGATCGAAAGCTGAAGGCTTTCATCAGCATCTTCCTGCGATTGCGGCTTCCCCGTCTTGTAATCGATGATTGCAATCTCGCCGTTTGATGACTTATCGATGCGATCGATTCTTCCCACCACCATCGCCTCGCCTAGTTTCACCTTAAAACGCTCTTCCGTATGGACCACCTCCAGCGTCGACGTACTGCGGGCGAGAGCAAGGAAGTCCGTCAGTTGTTGCACGCCTTGCCGTTCGTACAAATCGTGCTGGTAGGCATCCTGCAAGTGAGCTTCGCGCAGATCACTGCGAAACATCTCGATCACCGCTTCGTCGGTCAATGTTCTCCCCAGATGGACCGAATCGTAGTAAGTGCGCAGAACCCGATGAATGGATGCGCCATATTGCATCGCGGCCGGAACTTCTCCCGGGATGCGCCATTCGCGGTCCAGTTTGAACTGCAAAGGGCAGTTGTCGTAAGTTTGCACCGCGCTTGCGCTGAGGACCGCGCCTAGTTCCGATGCCGGAGGCATCTGGAGCCATTGATTCAATCCAGACAAGGCCGCTGGGCTAGCTTCGGCGAACAGGTCGGTCTGAAATTCGCGTGCAGGACGCTGCCGCAGCACCGTTGATAACGACTTGTCTTTGAGAAGCTCGCGCAGATATCCGGCTGGCGTAGAGTCCTTGCCGGTGCCTCCCTTGGCATACATGCGAAGCGAGTCCCGAGCTCGGGTCATGGCTACATAAAATAACCTTCGCTCTTCTTCTTCATGAAGCGTTTTGTCATCCTCGTTTACCATCGACTCCGCGTCTCGCAATTCACGGGGAAAGTCGACGAGCGATTCCTTGTAGGAAGCCGGGAAGGAGTTCGAATTGGCACGCAGGATGAATACGTGTGGGAACTCCAAACCCTTTGCGGTGTGCGCCGTCATGAGGTGCACAGCATCGTGGCCCGGCGAGGTCATCGGGATCGCGCCTCGCGCTTCCCGAAAGTAATCCAGGTATTCAAGAAATTCCGCCAGCTCCCCAGTCTCCACAATCGGCTTATCCTGCCAGCGCCGGACGAAATCCAGAATCGCAGCGAGCACTGGCGAGGTGCGATCGAACCGGAAACCCCGCACCACTATTTCGAATGCCGCAAGGCCTGTCACAGCCTTGCTCGCTATTTCTGTCCGAACACCTTCAATCGTATCCAAAACAGTCTGGCCGCCCGAAATCTTCCCAAGCACAGAAGCCACGCCGCCGTGGTCGATATCTCGGGGAAGTCCTCTTAGGCCCGCACGCAGTTGCTCGGGATCGATCTGAAATTGAGGTAACGCAGCAACTCGGAATACGCTGGCGTCGTCATTGACTGAGACCACTGCTCCAACGCAGGCAACTAAATCCCGAGCTTCCGGCGTATCCAAGACATCCATGTTCTCGATCGCGTAAGGAATTCCTTTGTCGGTTAGTTCTTGTACGAGGTCGTCTCGATGCAAATGTTGGCGGTATAAAACCGCGAAGTCACTCCACCGGCAGCGCAATTTTCGATGCTGCTCTTTCAGTACGGCAGCAACATCGCTGCACTCAAGTTCCTTTCCTTTAGCACTAAAGAGGACGGCCTCAACTGCCGTACTATTCAGTGATCGCCCACTGTTGATAGCTTCTTCTTCGCGCGCCGAAATCAAAGGCACTCTCTTATAGGACAAAGTGGACGACCTGGTGAACGACTCAGGATTTTTCGCGATGATCGCAAAAGCCGTTTTCAGGATGGGCGCCGTGGAACGTCGATTCTTCTCCAGGGCAACGATCTTCGACATTGGAAAAGCGTGTTGGAAAAGGCTGAATGCCGCGCTCGAAGCACCGCGAAATCGATAAATCGCTTGATCGGGGTCCCCGACCGCAAACAAATTCTTTTCTTCCCCAGAAAGAATCTGGAGCAGCTTCACCTGGGCGAAGTTCGCATCCTGGAATTCGTCGATCAGAATGAAGCGCGCCTTTCTTCGCTCGCGGTCCAGCAACTCGCTGTCACTTCGTAGCAGATCATACGCTCGGGTGATCATGTGCCCGAAGGTCCCAAGGTTCTTGGAGCTAAGCATCTCTTCGACTTTGGAGAACACATTGGAAATCTCGCCGCAGCGTGCAAGCACTTCTTCATCGGACAGCTTGTCCACGTCTTTGCTTTTGCAAACGCGCGGGACTGGCAACTCTCCGCGTTCCAGGCGGCGCACGTATTCAGCATATTGTTCCGGTCCGACGAGTTCGTCCTGGCAGCGACGCATAAATTCCAGCAAGTCTTCGAGAAACTTGGAAACGTTCGCTGCGCGTACGAAATAATCCAATTGGAGGTCGCGCATCCTTTTGCGGAGGTAAATCCACAGGTCCTTGTCATCCAGGACCCCGAAGCTGCGCTTGTTTCGGATCAGCAGATTGTTGCAATAGGCATGAAATGTTCCCACCTGTAAGTGGGAAACGCGGTCTTTACCCAATTCCGCTTCGATTCTCTCCTGCATCTCCTGAGCGGCATTCTCCGTATAGGTGAGCGCCAGAACTTCATTCGCTTCGGCAAATCCTTCGCGGAGAAGCGCCACAGTTCGCTGGATCAGTACACTCGTCTTGCCGGTCCCAGCTCCGGCGACGACCAACATGGGTCCGTGGACGTGCTCGATCGCTTGCCGTTGCCGTTCATCCGGATCGAAGGCTCGAACACCCGCAGTGGCTTTGGTTGCCATTGAGCAGGAGCATAGCAGAGAGCGGTGAGGATTTCTTGAGGACGCGAGTTGATTTCTGTGCTTAGGGCAATTCTGAAAGGACGACCGCCAATGCTGCGATTGCCGCGGTCTCAGCACGAAGGATCGTTCCTCCGAGTGACGCCGAAATCCAACCGGCATTGCGGAATAAGGCGAGTTCGGCATCCGACCAACCACCCTCTGGGCCAAACGCGAGTACAAGGTGCTGTTCGCCAGGAGATTGCAGGACCTGCCTGAGAGTGCTTGTTTCCTCGATCTCGGAGAGAACGATTTTCAGATCGCCGTTAAGGCCAACCCCCTCTTTTACCTTGATCGGGTCCGATATTTCAGGAGGAGAGACCTGTCTTGATTGCTCGGCTGCTTGCGACGCGATTCGCCGCCAACGTCCTACCCGTTTCATGGCAGCAGCGGCAAGATGAGCCTCGGTGCGGTCGGCCAGCATGGGAACGATTCGGACAGCACCCAGTTCTGTGCACTTCTCGATCGCCCACTCCATGCGATCGAACTTGAAAATCGAAATTGCGAGCGTGACTTGGTACGCACTGACGGCTGTGCGGATCTCTTCTCCTAACTCGAATTCGACTTCATCAGAATCGATCCGGAGAATTTTTCCTCGCCGAAGAACCTTATTTGACGAGATATCAAACTCTTGACCCAGGCGGGCGCGGAGAACGCGCGATAAATGTTGGGCGTGGGCACCGGTCAACCATGCACGATTGCCGGATGTTCGATCGGCAATCCATCTTCGACGAGTCATGCGATTGCATTTCAGGCTTCAAACTTGCAGGCGTCGTTAACTGAACATGTCCTTCACCTTGCCCATCAGGGTGCGGCGTTGAGGCTTGTTGTCGATCTTTGTGCTGCCCTCGAGTTCCTGCAAGAGTTCGCGCTGGCGCTTATTCAATTTCACGGGCGTTTGCACACGAATCTCTACAAACAGGTCGCCGCGGCCATGGCCGTTTAAAACCGGTACGCCTTTGCCGCGGATCTTCATGGTCGTACCGGATTGTGTTCCTTCCGGTACTTTCAAATTTTGATCGCCATCCAGGGTCGGTACTTGAGTCTCGAAACCGAGAGCCGCCTGGGTGTAAGACACCGGAATCACGCAATGAAGATGGCTGCCTTCCCGTTCAAAGAAAGGGTGTTCCTTGACATGGAGCACCACATAAAGGTCACCGGCAGGTCCACCGAAAGCGCCCGCTTCTCCGAGACCGGTGTACCGAATGCGAGTTCCATCCTCGACTCCAGCCGGAATCTTGGCGTCTATGTTTTTCTGCCTCAAAACCCGGCCCTCGCCTTTGCACTTAACGCATGGGTCTGTGATCACCGTACCCGCCCCCTGGCAACTCGGGCAAGTCCGCGACATGGTGAAGAAGCCTTGCTGGTATCGAATCTGGCCTCGTCCGCCGCAAGATCGGCAGCTCGTAGGAGATTTTCCCGGGGCGACACCTGCACCATGGCAAGCCTCACAAGCCTCATGGCGGCGGACCATTACCTCGGTTTCTTTGCCGAAGACAGCTTCTTCGAATTCGAGAGTAATGTCTTCCCTGAGATCGGCGCCGCGTTGCGCTCGACTTCGGCGTCGTGACCCTCCCCCCCCAAAAAGATCGCCAAAGCCGAAGAAGTCTCCGAAGATCTCGCTGAAATCCTGGAAAGCGGTCGGATCAAAGCCCGCGGCTCCTACTCCACTCACTCCCGCATGGCCAAAGCGATCATACGCAGCGCGCTTGTCAGCATCGCAAAGGATGGCATAGGCCTCACTGCACTCCTTGAATTTCTCCTCGGCATCCGGGTTGTTAGGATTGCGGTCAGGATGGTATTGCAGTGCCAACTTTCGATAGGCACTCTTGATTTCTTGTTCGCTGGCGCCCCGAGCAACCCCGAGCACCTCGTAGTAGTCACGTTTTACGTTGCTGGTCAGAATTTGTACCTTTGAATCCTCTCAAATACGATGGGTAATCAGCGCTTCCCTGAGTTCTGCGCCACCTTCACCATAGAGGGTCGCAGTAAACGGTCCTTCAGCTTGTACCCTCGCTGCAGCTCTTCCAATATCTGATGGTCCGGCACATCTGAGGTTGCAATCATCTCAATTGCTTCGTGGACACGAGGGTCAAAAATTTCGCCTCTGGCTTCTATGGGCCGCACTCCGAGTTTGGACAATGTATCTTGCATCTGCTTATAGATGAGTTCCACTCCGTTGCGCAGGTCCGATTTCTCCCCGGCACTTGTCTGCAACGCTCGCTCAAAGCTGTCCATCACAGGAAGCAAAGTCTTGATTGCGTCTGACAAGGCGAAATCTCGGTACTCCTGTTGTTCACGAGCGGCGCGTTTGCGGGTGTTCTCAAAGTCCGCCTGCATGCGAGCCATGCGATCGACTAGCATGTCGCGCTCCGCCCGCAGCTTTTGCAGTTCATCTTGCGCACCGGTTTGGGAACTCACTTGCGAACTTTGCCGCTTGTCCTCGGTGTCGTCGGACGCAGGCAGTTCACGTTCTGCATCCAGTTCCCGATCTACTTCGGATTTTCCATTTGTTCTAGCCATAAAAACCTATTCGGATTCATTCAGAACTTTGTCGAAGAGCCGTGCGATGTACGACACTGCAGTGATCGTGTGTTGATAGTCGAGGCGCGTCGGTCCCAAAACCGCGAGAGAACCCATGACCTCTCCTCCAACCCGAGCCGGAGCTCCGATTAAAACGAAGTTCCGCATCGAGGGCAGCGCCTGATCGAGCCCGATCACCACGCGAACCGCTTCCTGTTTCGTGTTCAAGTACGCATTCAGCAGTTCCACGACTTTTTGCTTCTCCTCCAGCGTCTTCAGCAGTTCCTGAAGCCGTTGGCGATCCTGTTCGCTTGTTACCAGGTTCGCTGCGCCTTCGACGTACACCATTTGAGAGCCTTCATCGGCGGAAAGAGCGCCTTGGCGATAGAGTTGTTCGACCGACGTCATCAACCGGTCGTATTCACTCCGCTCCTGCTCGAGACGGCGCGCCAGTTCCGAGCGCATCGATTCGATCGTCCACCCGCGAAAGTTCTCATTGATATAGCGTGCTGCGATGTCCAAATCGCCTTGCGAGATGTCCATCCGTAAGAGGCGGTCGCGGACCACTCCAGACTTCGTGACGACAACGGCAAGGACTTTCTGATCGCCCAGCCGCGAAAAGTAGACGTGATCGAGTGCGTTCTTGGGCCCTCTTAGAGCAACCGCGACCCCGACGTTCTTGGAAATGAGCGATAGTACGTGCGAAGTTCGCTCCAGAAACTCCTGCACATCTGACACTCCGTGCAGCGTTTCTTGAATGATGCCTTTGTCTTCGGTCGAAATCTGAGTGCTGCCCGTCAGTTGTTCAACGTAATAACGATAAGCTTCTGCGCTCGGTACACGACCCGCCGAAGTGTGAGGCTGCTCCAGAAATCCCGCGTCCGCAAGATCCGACATCACATTGCGAATCGTGGCCGGGCTTAACCCCTCGCGATTCGAACGCGCGAGAGTTCGTGAACCTACTGGCTCACCGGTGCTAATAAAGGTCTCGACAATAGCGGTGAGGATCTCGCGTTCCCGTTCACCTATGGGTGATCCCTGGGTCATATTGTTCTCGTCGTATCAACTTGAGCCGCATCCAAGCCACTCTTAGTTTTAAGCTAAGTTGTTTAGATGCAATAGTTAAGCTTTGCGATTCACGTGTGGCCTAACAGAATTCTAGGAATCTTAGCCACCTGCTGTCAAGGATTAGCACTCGGGGTTTCCGAATGCTAAATATCCTCTCTGCTATCTTTGATCCCTCATGAGTCAACTCGCAAAATCGCGCGTTGCTGTGGTCGGAGCCGGTGCATTCGGCGGATGGGCGGCTCTCTCCTTGCAACGGCTTGGCGCACACGTGACCCTGATTGACGGATGGGGGCCAGGAAACTCCAGAGCATCTTCCGGTGGTGAGAGCCGGATCATTCGCGCAACCTATGGACCCGGTCAGCCCTATACACGCCTGTCGGCCCGGGCACTGCAATTATGGAGAGAGCACCAGGAACGTTGGAAGGTGAAGCTCCTTCACCGTGCCGGAGTTCTTTGGATGGCGACGGGGGGCAATGACAGTTATGAGCGCGCGTCTTTGCCTCTTTTAAGAGAGGCTGGGATTCCGGTTGACGAGCTATCGGTGGAAGAAATGCACCATCATTGGCCGCAAATTAACTTCGAAGGGGTGGGGTGGGGAATTTATGAGCCACAAGGCGGGTTGCTGCGTGCTCGCGTTGCATGTCAGACGGTCGCGAACAACTTGGTGCGGGAGGGTGGAAATTTCAAACATGTCGCCGTGTCGAAGGATGGATTGGAAAACGGTTGCAAGGGTGGTTTAACCCTGTCCAATGGGGATCAACTTCGTGCCGACACATACATCTTTGCGTGCGGCCCCTGGCTTGCGCAGCTTTTCCCTGAAACGATTGGCAACCTGCTTGAGGTGACGAAGCAAGAAGTGTTCTTCTTCGGAACGCCATCGGGAGACGATCGATTCTCAGAAGGCAAGCTTCCGGTTTGGGCCGATCATCAGGAACGCTTTGTTTATGGAATGCCGGCATGCGATGGCCGAGGCTTTAAAGTTGCAGATGATACTCGTGGCCCAAGGTTCGATCCGACCACTGGCGAACGTTCGATAAGTGCCGAATCGCTTCGCAGCGTCCGCGAATACGTGGGATTCCGCTTCCCGGGTATGAAAGATGCACCACTTTCAGAAACGCGAGTGTGCCAGTACGAAAACACTCCCGACGAGCATTTCATTATCGACCGACACCCGGCGGCAGAAAATGTTTGGATTCTTGGCGGTGGGTCGGGTCATGGATTTAAGCATGGGCCCGCCATCGGAGAAATGATGGGAGAGCTACTGCTGGGTCGGAAGGAGCCAGATCCTTTTTTCCAATTGGCGCGCTTTGGTGCGAAGCCTCGCACTGAACGGCCCCAGCCTCACTGAATCTGAATCACATTTTCCGGTGCTGCGGACTTGATCTTGTCGACTCTCAAAACTACTTTGCGTGCGAAATCAAATAATGACTTGGCGTGAGGGGAATTCTCTCCCGCTAGCACCGAAGGTTTGCCGCTATCCCCGGCCTTCCGAATATCAGGATCGAGTTGAATACTTCCAAGAAACGCGATCCCGAACTGCTCCGCTGTTTTCTCGGCCCCGCCGCGCGAAAAGACATCTATCTCGTGCTGGCAATGCGGACAGACGAAATAGCTCATATTTTCGACCATGCCGACGATGTCGACCTTCATCTGACGAAACATCTCGATCGCCTTGCGGCCGTCCTGCAAGGACACGTCGGACGGCGTCGAAACTACAATCGCTCCGGTCAGCGGAACAGTTTGAATCAAGGAAAGTGCCACATCTCCGGTTCCAGGCGGCAAATCTACGACGAGGTAATCGAGTTGTCCCCAATCCACCGAACCCAGGAATTGCCGAATAATTGAATGCAGCATCGGGCCGCGCCAGATCAGAGGCTTATCGCCGGGATTAAGAAATCCTACCGAGATGACTTTCAGTCCATAAGCTTCCAAAGGCTCGATGCGCTGATCGGGCAGAACCTTCGGCTGAGTGTTGGTACCAAGCATGAGTGGAACGTTGGGACCATAGACATCGGCGTCCAGGAGCCCAACCTTATGTCCCATCTTTGAAAGGGCGATTGCCAGATTCACTGCCAGCGTGGTTTTTCCGACGCCGCCTTTGCCAGAACCAACCGCAATGATCGTTTCGACTCCGGGAAGCGGTTGCGGTCCGGCAGGCTGCTGGCCTGGGCGTGGGGGCATGTGAGCGCTCAAGAAATCACCTCTTTTCGATTATACAGAGCCAGAAATGAGCATTCAGCAAAGGTGCACGGAACGGTGAGCACGGATCAGAACCGGGTTTTCTCGATCAAACCGCCAAATAGCCACCATCGACTGGAAACACTGACCCAGTGACCCAGGATGACTCATCGCTTGCCAGATAGACAGCCATACCTGCAATGTCTTCGGGATTGCCCAATCTTCCAATCGGATGCACTCTCGTACGCTCAGCGCGAACAGCTTCCGGATCAGGTGCGCGAGAAATGACTGCTGCCGTCAATTCGGTTTCAATAAAGCCCGGACAGATCGCATTAACACGGATTTTGTCCTCTGCATGATCCAGGGCCATGCATTTCGTCAGTAATACCACGGCCCCCTTCGACGGAGCATAAGCACCTCGATTGCGTGCTCCGTTGATTCCCAGAACCGACGCAATGTTGATGATCGAACCACCGCCAGCCTTTCTCATAGAAGGGAGAACAGCGCTTGACAGGAGCCACACGGCGCGGACATTGGTATTGAAGGTTTCATCCCACTGTTCTTCAGTGATTTGCTCGGCCGTCCCGATGTGCAGCACGCCTGCATTATTGAGCAGAACATTTACTTCGCCAATTTTGCCCGTCACAGTATTCAGGACTCGGTCGATATCCGCTTTGCGCGAAACGTCTGCCGGGATTGCAAGACAGGAATCGCCAATTTCGCGTGCTACCTCATTTAAGCGGTTCGCCCTGCGGCCAACTAGCGCAACCTGCGCTCCTTGGTGCGATATTGCGATTGCACAGGCACGTCCAATTCCGGTGCCAGCCCCGGTGATGATGGCACACTTGCCTTCCAAACGGAGATTCATGGGAAAACAGTGTAGACGAAGAAGCTTTGTGGGCGTAAGCCAGCTCCGCAGGATCGATGGATCGAGCTAGTATCCGCCCTCTTCCAGTCGGACCTTGCCGCGAAACATGCGGAAGACAAAAACGAAATAGATTAAGGCGAGAACAATTCCTACGCACCACCACGTGATGCCGACCACGAGCCCATGATGCCCGGCAGCGGAGTTATAAATCGTCAAACTGTACTCGGGGTTGGTAGCGGGAAGAACCATGGGGTAAAGAGCAAAAACCGCGCCCACGAGCATCGCAGTGATATAGGAACCGGAGGCGACGAAAGCAATCTTTTCTTTGCTCTTGGATGTAGCCCAGAGCATCACGCCCAGGCTCGCTAGAACAATCAGAGGAATCAGCAGACCTGCTGGATATGTCCGATAGTTATTCATCACTTCGGGTCGAACTTCGTAGGTTGCGATCAAGCTGACAATCGTAAGCAAAACCTGAATGGGCCACAGGAGCAGGGCGATTCGCCGCGTCCGCTGATTGACTTCACCTTCCGTTTTGGTCAGCACGTAAAGTGAACCGTGCGCCGTCAACGTTACTAACGCGACTACTCCGGCCATTACCGTGTACCAATCAAGAATTCCTGGATCCGGCCCGACGCGCCAGTTTGTCCACAAGGCTTCGAAGAAATAACCATCCGGGCCGAGAGGAACTCCGCGGATTACGTTTCCTAAGGCTGCTCCGAAGAAAATGGTCAGCAGTGTGCTTGAGGCGAAGAAAACTATGTCGAAAAAGCCCTGCCAAACCGGATTTTCAATGTGGGTGCGAAATTCGATCCCGATGGCTCGCAACATCAGCAGCCAGAGCACCATCATCAATGGAAGATAAAAGCCACTGAAGCTCGAGGCATAGAGTTGCGGAAAAGCGAAATAGAGAGTTCCACCGGCAGCGAGCAGCCAGACCTCGTTACCATCCCACACTGGCCCAATCGCCCGCAGGATCGCTCGCCGTTGACTGCTGTTTCTCGCCGCATACAGGTAGATGACACCGGCGCCAAGATCAAAACCGTCGAGCACCACATAGGCGGCAATCATTACCGCGACCACAACGAACCATAGCGTTTCCATAAACCCTCTTAATCAGCGGTCGCCCGACTTGCGAGTCCGCGCGGTACGGCCGTTTCGCCCAAAGGACCGTGCTCGATTTCTCGCCGCACAAGAAATAGGAAAAGGATGCCGAGAACCGTGTACATTCCCATAAATCCAAGCAAGGTGAACATGCCGTTCCCCGCCGAAACTGTTTTGGAATACCCGTCCGCCGTTAGCATCAGCCCGTAAACAAGCCACGGTTGTCGGCCGAGTTCTGCCGTCAACCAGCCGGCGGTGTTTGCAATGTATGGGAACGGTAGACTAAGGAAAAGGATCCACAGCATCCAGCGGGAATCGTAAAGCTTGCGGCGCCACATCAGCCAAACAGCCAGCAACAGAATCGCGATGAAGATGGTCCCGAGGCCCACCATGATGTGGTAGCTGTAGTACAGCAACGCGACATTCTCCGGCCATAGTTGTTGCGGAAATTCGTCTAGACCTTGCACGTGGGCCGACCAACGCCGGTACGTCAAGAAGCTCAGCATTTTAGGAATGACCAAAGGATTGTCAATCTTGCGGGCACTGACATCCGGCTGGCCTATCAACACCAGAGGTGCGCCCGGTTGTCCTGTAAATAAAGCTTCCATTGCCGCCAGCGTCACCGGTTGATAACGGGTGACCATTCGCCCCTGCCCATCTCCGGTTGGAAACAGTTGCAGAATGCTGAAAATGCAACCGGCGATAACTCCTGTTCGGACGAAAATACGTCCGTGCTCTCGTTGCTTTCCCCCGAGCAGATAAAAGGCTCCAATTGAAGCCATCACAAATGAACCCGTAATCGCTGCTCCGCTCATGTTGTGTGCATACTGCCACCATGCCCAGGGATTCAGGACGAGAGCCCAAAAACTGGATAGTTGGGCTGACCCGTCTGGGGCGCGCTCGTAGCCGACCGGGTTTTGCATCCAGGCATCCGTCGCGATGATGAAATATCCCGAGAGCCACGACCCGATGAACACCGCAACCGCCGACCAAAAGTGGCCTCGTGGACTGAGCCGCTTTTCCCCATACAAGAAAAGTCCAAGGAAGGCCGATTCCAGGAAGAAGGCAAACATCCCTTCCATGGCGAGCGTTTGCCCGATCACGCCTCCCGCGAAACGCGAAAAATGGGACCAGTTGGTACCGAACTGGAATTCCATCGGGATTCCAGTCACCACGCCGAGCACGAAGTTAATTCCAAAGATCCGTGCCCAGAACCGTGCAGCTTGGTTATAGGTTTCGTTGTTCCGTTTGAGCCCCAGCCACTTCAACACCACAATCAGAGGTGCGAGGCCCATCGTGAGCTGGGGGAATAAGTAATGAAAAGTTACTGTGAATGCGAAATGCAGGCGGTGAACAAGCAGAGCGCTATCCATAGAGAATCCCGCTTCAGTAGGGAAGGAATATTATCTTGGATGTGGAAACCACTAAGATGTGATGCTTGTCACAACTGCATCAACGCGTGGTACGCCGTTGCAGATGCTCGCGCCGCATTTCGCGCCGTCGGCCTGCGTCCTCGTAACGGCGGCGTTGCTCCTCTGTTTCCGGGATCACAGGCGCTACCGCCAAATGCCTTCCCGCGCCATCCACCGCCACGAAAGTAAGATAGGCTGAGCTAACGTGCTGACACTCGTCTTGAAGGTAATTCTCCACCCACACCTTCACCCCTACTTCCATCGACGTGTGAAACACGCGGTTGACCGATGACCGCAGAATCACAAGATCCCCAATGTGTACGGGGACTAGAAAATCCAGGTGGTCGATGGACGCAGTGACAGCGTAGTTCCTTGAATGGCGATGCGCCGCCATCGCTCCAGCCAGATCGATCCAATGCATCAAGCGGCCGCCGAGCAGAGCGCCCAGAGGATTGGCATCATTGGGCAACACAATTTCTGCCATTTCAGATTGAGAATCACGAACCGGACGGGCATGCAGAGGGTTGGCTTCATTCATGAGTTTGCGCTCGAGTGTGGCCTGGAGAAGCAGGCCGGCTTCTGCGCAGTAAATAGCTTTGCAGGTAGCATTCGGCCATCTTCTGAATTCGCGGTTCTGGATGCGTGGTTACCCAGCGTTCGTGGACTAAGTCATATTCCAGCCTGCCGTGACCAGCAGGACGATGCCCGGCTTCGAAAACGAAACAAATTTCCAGTTGGTCGCAGAAGTCGCGGGTCACGGAAAATCGTACGGCATCGCACGGTCGCTCTTGCGGAATTCGCGAGCATGACGCGGCATACCCGAGATTGCAGCCTTCCCGCAGTTCCTGGTCGCTCGGGATTCTTCCACCTTGGCCGGGCGCCCAGCATTCTCCGCGCCATCCCGCGCCGAGAGGAAGACGAGAAGGGTGCAGCCATCCTGCGTCATCGAATCGAATGGTCGGCATAAAGAATGGGCAAGCCATAATTTTCTGGATGTCGCATTGTATAGCGAGAAGTTTCGCGTTTCTAGTATCGGTACAAATTCTGGTTTTGCTAAGCTGATGATCTGAGAGCCGACTATGGATCGAGTAGCAATGCTAACGGAAGTTCTTGCGCAAAATCCGAACGACGCATTTGCGCGCTATGGCCTTGCCATGGAGTATTCGAAGACTGGGCAAGTGGATCGGGCTCTTGAGGAGTTCGGGAAACTGCTTTCTTCCAACCCGGATTACACCGCCGGATATTTTATGGCTGCTCAGACCCTCGCACAAGCGAATCGCGCCGATGAGGCCAAACGAATGTTGGTGGATGGGATTTCAACAGCTCGGCGGACAGGAAACTCCCACGCGCAATCGGAAATGACCGCAATGCTCGAAGAGCTAAAATCGGCAGAGTAATAGGTGCTAGTCGCGCGATTGGAGACGCCTGTTAATGCCCCACTCCAGCAGTCCTGGAAAAAGTTGATACAGCTTTACAATCGGGTGCATTAGCCACGGCACAATCACTTCCCGCTTGTTTTTCAAGTAACCATCCATAACCGCCTGAGCAACTCGTTCAGGAGAAATGCCTCGGACTGAGGCGGGCCGCACTTGTTTGCTCTCGCCCCGCCGCTTCGCATTGGCGCTGAACTCGGTCCGCACATATCCCGGGCAGACGGTAAGTACGTTGATCTTTGAATTCTTTAGCTCAATTCGCGCTGCTTTTCCAATCGCATTTAGTGCAAATTTGGTGGAGCTGTAAAATCCGCTGAATGGAAGGGGAACGTGCCCGGCAACACTCGAGATGTTGATAATCGTGCCCCAACCTTGCTGCTTCATTACGGGAATCACCGCCTGCATCGCTGAAACAGTACCGAAGAAATTTGTTTCGAAGGTGTCCCGGATATCGGCCATCTCCGCGTTCGCAACTGAAGAAATTATTCCCTGGCCGGCGTTGTTGACCCACACGTCCAGACGGTCGAAGTGGTGCATGGTCAGGCCAAGGACTCGATCGATTTCTTCCCGGTTTCGAACATCGCATGCCAGCGCAATGGTGCGCTCAGTGTGACCGATACGATGGCGCGCGGCCTCAGCGCGTCCGGCCTCCCTCGATAGAAGCACGACGCCAGCTCCGCGATCAGCGAAAAGTTTCGAGATTGCTTCGCCGATTCCCATCGAAGCGCCGGTAATTACTACAACCTTCCCGGAAAGTTCCATGCTGCGCTTTTATTCCA
>Ga0335078_10008774_pt1 | contig 15021 bp, 12 predicted proteins | sample Lox_Sample_32_FD_206711 | JGI IMG/M metagenome (GOLD analysis project Ga0335078, IMG submission 206711) | Soil microbial communities from Loxahatchee National Wildlife Refuge, Florida, United States - Lox_Sample_3.2 | ecosystem: Environmental > Terrestrial > Soil > Wetlands | place: USA...
TCGCCAGCGTGCGTTCGGCGCTGCGGCAAGGGGAGGGGGACCAGAGGCGCCATACCGAGCGTGCGGAGATCGACGGGCGTTTGGCGGCGCTGTCGAATCGCGAACGCGAGGTGCTGACCGGATTGGTGGCCGGCCGCGCCAACAAGCAGATCGCTTACGATCTTGGCATCAGTCCGCGCACGGTGGAAATCTACCGCGCCAACCTCATGAACAAGATGCAGGCGGGAAGCCTTTCTGAACTGGTGCGCATGGCGCTGATCGCCGGAATGCTGGGTGCCGACTGAAGCAGATGCCGGTCCGGCTCTAACGCGGCCGCACTGACGCGATTTGCTTGACTTGGCCGTCGGCAAATTTGAACTCGTGCAATCCGCCGCACATCGCGCAACGCAACCGAATGGCCGCAGCACGCGGCATCGCCTTGAGGTCCGCCGCCTCGGCTCGGAACCCGCTGTCGAATTCCTTCTGAGTTTTGGGGCACCTGAAGATTACTGGACCCATGCTGCAACCCGGATGCGAATGTTAGAATCGGATCACTAGGCGCCTTGATACAGCTCGACAAGAGCGGCTCTCGACTACAACTATAACTGGCGCAAGTCAAACTCGCAGAAAAGTTTCGACACTCGCCGAATTTGAGGCAAATCAATGTGCCGGCGTCAAAGTTACGGCATTTGTCAGACGATGGTGGAGGCGCCGCAACGCGAGCGGCGCGCAGGCCGAACTGATGACGCCGCAAGACGCATCGAAAATGGAGCCCCCCGTCGTTGCGGTCGTCGACGACGATCCGGCGGTTTGCAACTCCCTGAAATTCTCTCTTGAACTCGAGGGATTTAGCGTGCGTACCTATGGCGGCGGCGCCGAACTCTTGCGCGCGACCGATCTTGCCGCATGCGATTGCTTCGTGATCGACCAAAAAATGCCGGGTCTCAGTGGGCTGGAGGTGGTCGCGAAGCTGCGCGACCGTCACGTTGCGGCGCCGGCGATCCTGATCATCAGCCAGCCCGGCGCGTCATTGAACATGCGCGCCGCCAAGGCCAAGGTTCCCATTGTCGAAAAGCCGTTCCTCGGCAATACGCTCATCGAGCGGATCCGCGAAGCTTGTGCGCGCGGTTGACGCGTGGCTGTCATCGTTTGCCCGGGGAAATGAATGACGCGTTATCCTGCGAGCGCACGCACCGTCGCGGCCGGCACCCGTCCGACAAGTTGTGCATAACGGTCGATCGGCGCCGGGTGGCCGACAAAATAACCTTGAACCTCGTTGCATTCCTCGCGCGCGAGGAACGCGAGTTGCTCCTTGGTCTCGACGCCTTCGGCGACGACCGGCAAATCAAGGCCGTGCCCGAGTCCGATTACCGCGCGGATGATCGCCGCTGCCTGCTGGTTGCGATCAAGATTGGCGACGAAGGCCTGATCGATCTTGATCTTGTCGAACGGGAACGACTGCAGATACGACAGCGATGAATAGCCGGTCCCGAAATCGTCCATGGCGATGCGCACGCCGAGCGCCTTGAGCCGGCGCAGGATGGAAACCGCGCGCGTGAAATCGTCGATAAGCACGTTCTCAGTGATTTCGATTTCAAGCCGCGAGGCGGCCAAGCCAGTTTCGAGCAGGACCGTATGAACCAGCATCGGCAGGTCGCCATGACGAAACTGAACCGGCGAAAAATTGACGGCGACGTTGAGCGGCTTCGGCCATGAGGCTGCTTCGCGGCAGGCTTCACGCAAGATCCATTCACCGAGCGTGATGATCATGCCGCTCTCTTCGGCAAGGGGGATGAATTCACTCGGCGGAACCATACCGCGCATAGGGTGCTGCCAGCGCACCAGCGCTTCGAAGCCGGTGATTTCGCCGGCGATCAACGCCTGCGGCTGGTAATAGAGCTTGATCTCGCCGCGTGACATCGACGAGCGCAGATCGTGCTGCAAGGCGCGACGCTCGCGCAAATGCTTGTCCATCTCCGGCGCAAAGAAACGCACGGTGCCGCGGGCGTCGGCTTTGGCGCGATAAAGCGCGGCGTCGGCGTTAGCCTGCAACAATTCGGCATCGCCGCCGTCGATCGGATAGACCGCGACTCCGATGCTCATTCCGGCGCGAAGCGTCTGCCCGGAAATCTCGATATCTTCGTCGAGCGCGCTCAGCAGCCTGTCGGCGAGCCTCTCCGCCGACGCCGGCTGCACTGCGCCGGCGCAGATGACGGTAAACTCGTCGCCGCCGAGCCGCGCCAGAAACGCGCTGCCGGTTGCCTGCTGCAGCCGCTTGGCTATTTCGCACAGCAATCCGTCACCGATCGCATGGCCGAACACGTCGTTGACTTCCTTGAAGCGGTCGAGATCGATGCACATCACCGCGAAGGTTTCGCCTTTTGCCTTTGCGTCGGCCAGTGTGCTCGCCAGCGCAGTATTAAAGGCAGTGCGGTTGGGCAAATCTGTCAGCGGGTCGTGGTGCGCCATATGCTCGATCTGTGCTTCGGCGCGTTTGCGTTCGGTGATGTCCTGGACGACATTGACCAGATAGCGCGGTGCGCCATTGTCGTCGCGAATGGCAAGTCCGGTTGCGACCGTGACGCGAGTTCCTTGATCGTGGCTTGGCACGGGAACTTCCTCGAACAATACGGGCGCGTGCGAACGTAACTGTACCTGATCGTGCTCCTCGATGCTGCGCGCGGCTGCGGCCGGAAAAACCTCCACGACGCTTCTTCCCAGCAATTTGTCGCGCGTGACGCCAAGCAGTTTTTCTGCGTCACGATTGACGAGTACGAAGCGGCCATCGGGCAACGCGCGCACGAAAATCGTCACCGGCACGTTATCGACGATGGTGTTGAGAAAGGTCTGGGTGTCATCTAATTCATGGTTCTTACGTCGAACCTGCTCTTCGGCCATGCGTAGCGCCTCGTTCGATGCGGCAAGATCTTTCACCCGCCGCCAGGCAAAAGCGGCCAGGGCGAAGGCTAGAACCACACACATCATGACGAGATCGTCGAGACCCCAGTCGCCATAGATGGCCTGAAATTTCATGATCCCGGCAAACAAATCGAGCCACTCGCTGAGCGCCCACGTGATCAATCCGAGCGCGGCGAGAGCGGCAGCATCGCGAACGGCGCGCTGTTTCCAGTCGACCCGCGCCAGCAGGCGGTGGACGCGGTCCTGCGCCGATTCGCGAAACGAATTCATAAAACGACGCATTTGGGTCGAAGCCGTGTGTCAGTTTTGCTTTGCGATGAGAAGCCGCTCGCGCAGAAAATTTACTCCGCTTTCCGCGCGGTGCGGTCGTAGAGCAAACATCCTGACGATCCGCTAATCTGCGCTAAGGACTAATACGGATGCTTCGCCTGGGCTGCGCCGAGCGGCGGCAATCGGCACGGGCGATGCCGCAATGCAAGGCCCGGAATTCAGCGTGGACGTTTTCGACAGCTCGCTGTCAGACGCCGAGATAGCGGTGCTGCACGTCCGCTGCGGCGGCGAGGTCCGCCGAGGTGCCGGTCCAGACCACGCGGCCGCGCTCGATAATAATGTGGCGATCGGCGATGCGGTTTAGCGCGGCGACATTTTTGTCGATGACCAGAATCGACTGGCCGGCGGCGCGCAGCGCCTTGAGGCAGCGCCAGATTTCATCGCGGATGAGCGGCGCCAGTCCCTCGGTTGCCTCGTCGAGGATGAGAAGTCGCGGATTCGTCATCAGCGCGCGCCCGATGGCGAGCATCTGCTGCTCGCCGCCGGAGAGCAGATTGGCCATGCTGCCGGAGCGCGCGGCAAGGCGGGGAAACAGCGCCAGCACCTTGTCCAATGTCCACGGATCGCCCGCGTCGCGGCGATTGGCCGCCGTAGCGACGAGGTTTTCGCGCGCGGTGAGATTGGCGAAGACTTGCCGCCCTTCGGGTACAAGTCCGATGCCGAGCTTGGCGACGCGGTAGGCAGGCAGTTCGCGAATCTCCTGACCGGCGAAGCGGATCGAGCCGGCGCTGGCGCGCGTCAGGCCCATGATCGATCGCACCGTCGTGGTCTTGCCCATGCCGTTGCGGCCCATCAGCGACACCATCTCGCCGGGCGCGATGACGAGCGAAATACCGAACAGCACGCGGCTTGGGCCGTAGCTGGTTTCGATGCCGGACAGTTCCAGCAAGTTTTCGTCGTCGTTTTGCTCAGGCATCGGCGCGCGTATCCTGCTCGCCGAGATAGGCCTCGCGCACCGCCGCATCGGCCCTAATCGCCGCCGGATCGCCCGAGGCGATGACTCGGCCGTAGACCAACACGGTAATGCGATCCGCCAGCGCGAACACGGTTTCCATGTCGTGCTCGATCAACAGCACGGTGACGATGCCTTTGAGCTTGCGCAAGAGCGCCGTCATGCGCGCGGTTTCGTCGGGGCCAAGGCCGGCCATCGGTTCGTCGAGCAGCAGGAGCCGCGGCTTGCTGGCGAGCGCCACGGCAATCTCAAGCTGACGATGCTCGCCGTGGCTCAAGCGATCGACGCGGTGATTGGCGCGAGCTTCAAGTCCGACGGCGGCGAGCGCCTGTAGCGCCGGTTCGCGCAAGGAAGGGTCGCGCCGCGCATCTTTCCAGAAATGAAACGAGTGGCCGGCACGGGCCTGCACCGCCAACGCAACGTTGTCGAGCGCGGTAAATTCCGGAAACAAGGAGGTGATCTGAAACGAGCGCGCCAGGCCGAGCCGGCTTCTGCGGTCAGCGGAAAGCCGCGTAATCTCGGCGCCATCGAAGCGGACGCTGCCGTTTTCTGGCGCAACCTCGCCGCAGAGCAGCGCGACAAGCGTGCTCTTGCCGGCGCCGTTCGGGCCGATCACAGCGTGGAATTCGCCGGTGGGCAGGTCGAGCGCAATACCGTCAGCCGCCACGACGCCGCCGAAGCGCTTGGTCAGGCTTTCGACCTGGAGGAGGGGCGCGCTCATCGCGGCGCCTTGCGGAACAGACCCTCGATGCCGCCGCGCAGATAGATCGCGACCAGAAGCAGGGCAGGTCCAAGGAACAGACCCGAATATTCGGTAATGCGCGACAGCGCCTCCTCCAGCAGCAGGTACACGACGGCGCCGATCACGGGGCCGAACGGCGTGCCAAGTCCGCCCAGGATCACCATGACCATGAGATCGCCGGATCGGGTCCAGAACATGAGCGACGGGCTGATGAAATTGGTGTGGTTGGCGAGCAGGGCGCCGGCCAAGCCGCACAGCGCCCCGGCGATAACGAAACAGACGAGCCTGTAGCGGAACACCGGAAAGCCGATGGCGCGCATGCGCCGCTCGTTCGAGCGCGCGCCCTGGATGACGAGACCGAAGCGCGAATTGACGATCCGCGACACCAGATAGACGCTGCCGATCAGCGCCGCAAAGCACAGATAGTAGAACATGGTATTGTTATTGAGGTCGATGAGTCCGGAAAAGCTGCTGCGCTGGTTGATGGTGAGGCCGTCGTCGCCGCCGTAGCGGTCGAGGCCCTGCGCGACGTAGTAGACCATCTGCGCGAAGGCGAGCGTGATCATGATAAAATAAACGCCGCGGGTGCGCAGGCTCAAGGCACCGACCACCAGCGCGAACAGCGCTGAGATCGCTATCGCGGCAGGCCATTGCACGAAACCCGAGGCGAGGCCTTCCTTCCACAGAATGCCAACCGCATAGCCGCCGATGCCGAGATAGGCGGCGTGGCCGAAGCTCACCATGCCGCCGTAGCCCATGATCAGATCGAGGCTCATCGCGGCGATCGCCATGATGACGATGCGGGTGAACAAAGTCAGCGCGAACGAATCGCCGGTTGCCGCCGCATAGAGCGGCACCAGTGCCAGAACGATCAGCAGTCCCGCAGTCAGTGCGGTGCGCGGATCGTTTAAGGATGCGAAGCCGGACTTGCCGAAGAATTCGCGCGCCGATTTCATCGGCTTGCCGCCGGGAACAGCCCTTCCGGCCGGATGACCAGGATCGCCGCCATCAGCATGTAGATCGACATCGACGACAGCGCCGGCGCCAGGGTGAGCGCGGCGTTGGTGCTCAGGACGGCGCGCAGCATGTCCGGGAGAAAGGCGCGGCCGAGCGTGTCGATCAGGCCAACGATCAGCGCGGCGACAAACGCGCCGCGGATCGAACCGATGCCGCCGATGACGATGACCACGAAAGCGAGGATCAGGATGTTCTCGCCCATGCCGATCTGAACCGTTAGGATCGGCGCCTGCATCAGGCCGGCGAAGCCGGCAAGCGCGGCGCCGAGTCCGAACACCAGCGTGTAAAGCAGCTTGATATTGATGCCCAGGGCGCCAACCATTTCGCGGTTCGAAGCGCCGGCGCGGATCAGCATGCCGAGCCGGGTGCGCATCACCACGAGATAGAGCATCGCCGCGACCGCCAGCGCCACCAGGATGATGACCAGCCGGTATAGCGGATAGTAGAGACCGGGAAGTATCTGGACAGCGCGCAGCATCTCGCTCGGCAGCGACAGCGTCATGCCGGCCGGGCCCCAGATCAGCCGCACCAGATCGTCAAAGAAGATCAGCAGCCCGAAGGTGCCGAGCACGTGATCGAGGTGCGGCCGGCCGTAGAGCGGCCGCATGGCGATCACTTCCAGCGCCATGCCGGCGGCGGCGGTGGCGAGCAGCGCCAAGAGACCGCCGAGCACGAAGCTGCCGGTGACGGCCGCAAAGGTCGCGGCGAAATAGGCGCCCAGCATATAAAGCGAACCGTGCGCCAGGTTGACCAGGTCCATGATGCCGAAGATCAGCGTCAGCCCGGCGGCGAGCAGAAACAGCAGCATGCCGAGCTGCACGCCGTTGAGACACTGCTCGATGAAGTAGAGCATGGTTCCCGCGTGGCAGATCCTATCGCGTCATGCCCGCGCTTGTCGCGGGCATCCACGTCTTTATACGATTTCAGCAGGCAAGACGTGGATGGCCGGGACGAGCCCGGCCATGACGCAGTTGGTCCCGAACATCATGTGATGAGAGAGTCAAGCTCGCTCACTTCATCGGGCATTTATCGTGATATCTGTCCTGGTCGTCCTTGACGATGAGCGAGACGGTATGCAGCGAATAGCTGCCGTCGGCATCCTTCTGCGCATCCTCGAGGTAGAAATTCTGGATCGGCAGATGGTTGTTGCCGAACTTGAAGTCGCCGCGCACCGACTTGAAGTCGGCCTTCTCCATCTCCTTGCGCATGCCCTCCTTGTCGGTGAGGTCGCCTTTGACCGCGGTGACGGCGCTGTTGAGCAGCGCCACGGAGTCATAGGTGTCGGCGCCGTAGAACGAGGGCGTGGTCTTGTACTTGGCCCTGAAGTCGGCGACGAATTTCTTGTTGGTGTCGTTCGTCATGTCGCTGACCCACAGCATGGCGCTGGGATTGCCGATCGCGAGATCTTTGAGCCGCGGCAGCGATAGATCGTCGATGGTGTAGACCGAGTAGAGCGGGATTTGTCCCTTCATACCGGACTGTGCGTACTGGGTGACGAACTGAATGCCGGCGCCGCCCGGATAGAATACGAAGATCGCGCCGGGCTTGGCGTCGCGGGCTTTGGATAGCTCGGCGGAGAAATCGAGTTGATCGGGCCAACGTGTAAGTTCTTCACCGACGATCTGGCCTTTGAAAGTCGATTTGAAGCCCGTCACCATCTCCCTGCCGGCGACATAGTTCGGTGAGATCAAAAAAGCCGACTTGATGCCCTTCTGATTCATATAGGTGCCGACGGCAGCCGGCACCTGTTCGTTTTGAAACGATGTCGAGAACACGTACGGCGAGCACTGTGCGCCGGCGAGCTCCGCGGCTCCGGCGTTGGTAACGACCGTCATGGTCTTTGAATCGACAAGTGGCTTGAGCGAAGCCAGCACCACGTTCGACCAGATATATCCCACCATGAAGTCGACATGGTCGGATTCGATCAGCTTCTTGGTCTTCTGCAACCCAACGTCCGGCTTGAGAGCGTCGTCCTCATAAATGACCTCGACCGGCAGGCCGCCGAGCTTGCGGCCGGTGTGGTCGAGCCCGAGCTCGAACGCGTTGCGCATGTCTCTGCCGATCGCGGCGGCCGGTCCGCTGAACGTCGAAATGAAGCCGATCTTGATTGTCTTTTGCTGCCCGGTTGCCGGAACCGCGAGCGCCACCGCTACCGCAGCCAGCGCGGCGGTACCCAACAGCCATGAGTTGCCGATAATGCACTTGCCGATAATGCGCATCCTGTCCTCCTGTCTGGAAACCGGTCTGTCCAGCGTATTTGTAGAAACAAGCGCCAGCCGGCGCAATATCGATCGTGGTTTGTGCACCCGATGCTCCGCGCAGCTGCTTTTAGCCGACAGCCCTTTGTTCTTCCTGTACGGTCGCCGCACGGTAGTTCAAAGCACGTACAGCGTCGCCCGAACCTTCCACGAGCATGGTTGCCGCAGCGCTCAATGATCGAAACGTTCGCGAGTCGAGCTTGGCGAAGAAGCAATCGTTGATTGCGCGACTTTCGCTGCTGGCGCGATCGAGTTTGAGCCGTCCGGACGGCGCGATGCTCAACAGAACGCCGCGGCGATCGGCCGGATTGGTACGCTTGAGTAAAAAGCCACGGCGAACCAGCTTACCGGTCTCCGAGGCGACGAAAGCGCTCGAGACATGCAGTGCGTGCGCCACCGAGCCGACGCTGATCCCGATGCCGCCTTGCAAATGAGCGATCGCCACAACCAGGCTATATTGCGGACCTGTGATGCCAAGCTTGCGGCCCAGATGGTCGCGCACAACTTCCATCCGAGCCGAAATCGTGAGCAAATCCGCGACCAGCGAGCGGAAGCGCCGATCGGAGCCTCCGTCGAGCAGCGCTTCGCGCGACACCGTCAATGGCAAGACATGACTGCCAGCCGCCGGCACCGAGGCCGCGCTGGCGCCCGCGGAGCGTCGTTTTCTCGACCGCATGCTAGAGGTTCACGTATCCCGTATCCCCCAAAAGCTGCGTCTCGACCGGAATATGCAGACTGTCGTGGACGGTATTGTAAAATTTCCAGAAACCGGCGACGCACGCAAGTTCGACGATCTGCGCCGGTGTGAGATGCTTCTTCAGTTGCTGCAGAATTTCGTCCGGGACCGAGGTCGGGTCTTCGGATGCCGAACGCATATAATCGAAGCAGGCCCGCTCCATTTCATTCTTTGGCTGATAGTCGCCGGTGATGATTTCCTGCAGCTCCTGTTCGCTCACGCCCCAACCTTCAAAGTCTGAGTTCGCCGACTTCTTAAGCATCGAACAGCTGTGCGCGGTACAATACGCACAGCCGTTTGTCGCGCAGGCAACGGCGGCAAGCTTGCGCTTGAGCAACTGATCGAGCTTCGAGGTCGGATCGCGCATGATCTTGCTGTTAAGCGCCCAAAGCGTCTCGGCGATTTCCGGCCGGTACGCGTAAAATTTGAGGGCGTTCGGCAAGAAACCCATTCGCTTCTTGTAAGGATCGAGCACGGGCTTGAGCCGCGGGTCGAAGTTTTCTTCCTTCATGTAAGGGATGAAGGGCTCGGCTTCGACCAGAACTTGAGGTTTTGGCGGGGCAACGGCGTCCATGATAAGCTCCTTTCAGAGATAATCCGCAAGCTTGACCTTGCCCCAGTTTCGGGGCCAGGCACGCTCGAAATCCGCGGGGTCGTGGCGCGATTTTGCCGTGGCGTCGATGCCCATTTTGCCGACGACGCGCCATGGATAATGGCCTTCGAGGGGACGCGCGGACGGATCGTATGGCGAGCCGCGCGTATTGCCGACAATGATGATATCGCGCGCCGGATCGCAGCGCGTCGCGATCGCATGATAGACATCGGCCGGATCGTCGAGATCGGTGTCCGGGCTGACCGCAACCACCAGCTTGGTGTTGAGCCAAGGCGCGCCCATTGCGGTCATCAGCGCGTCGTTCATGAAGCCTTCGCGGGGCGCCGTGACTTGCAAGATGCAAGACAGCGCGGCGCCCCAGGTCGGAAAGCGCACGTCCATCACTGCAAGGCCGATTTCAGTCAGACGATTGTACAGCACCGCCTCATGGCAGAGCCGCGGCAGCGGCTGATGGTCGGTCGCCGGCGTCGTCTGATGGTTGCGGTAGATCGGCAGATCAGCGCGCATGGTAATTGCCGTGACCTCGACCTCCGGCAGATCTTCGTAGTGCGGCAGGTGATACATTGTCGGCGACGTCACGTCGCCGACGCGGGTGCGGCCGTTCAGCTTGACGCGCCCTTCGACGACGATTTCAGCCTGCGCCGGCACGGTAAGATCGATGGTCTCGCATGGGATCATTTCCACGTCGCGGTCCATGATCGTGCCGACCATCTCCATTTCGCCCCACGAATCCATATGGAGCCCGGAGAAATTCGCCATGATCTCGTAAGCCGGCGGCACGCCGATCACGAATGCGATCGGCATGTATTCGGCGCCCATGGCGATGTATTTACGCATGACAATGTGAGAGTGCGGGGTAACGAAGCTGATCAGGCCGCGCCGCGGGCCGACGGCGTGGGTGCCGGCGTGGCAGGAATTGTAGAACCCGGTCTCCGGGTCCTTGATGATGTTCATCGCCGTGAGGTAGGGCGTGGTATCCTTGTCCTTGTGGAACGGTATCGGAAGTTGGGTCCAATCGGCGTCGCCGCCGATTTTGATCACCTCCTTCACCGGTCCCGATTTCACGTTGGTAAAGCCGCGCGGCGGTTGACGCAGCCGGAATGCCAGAGTCTTGAGATAGTCCTTCGGGTCGACGCCAAGCGCGCGCGCCTGCGAACGGCGGTTCTTCACCAGGATGTCGCATAAGCGGAATCCCGGCTTATCGATGATATTCTCGAACAAAATCGGCTGATCGCTCTGCGCCGACAGCGCGCCGATATCGTCCATCCGGACCGGTTTTGAGATCCGCGTCACGATGTCGGCGTTGCTGTTCAAATACTCGCGCAACGACCGGTCAAGCATCGAATTGGATGGGGGGCGGTTCGTCGATCGCGCATCCAAGGGCGACTCCGTCGCGATTGCTATTTAGGTAAGTAACTTTATGATTTGAACTGAAAAAGTCAACAGCCTGTAGCGGCCGGGAATTGCCGAGTCGTGCCAGCCTGTTAAGGGGAGGCCTTGCGTTCGGGCGCAGTCCACCTCGATGCCGAACCGCGCCTACTGTTTGTGCGTCACCGTCGTGGGAATGTGGTTCAGCTCTTCGCAGCCGGTCGCGGTGACGACAACGGTGCCGCCGATATTCACCCGGTGATTGCCGATGCAGGCGTTGGGCTCGAACGCGAGCACCATGCCGGGCTCGAGCACGGCCTTGCGCTGGCGCGCGGCGTTGGGGCCGACGAAGGTGACGTTGAGATTGGCCTGATCGATGTTGACCTGGGTGCGGCCGGCGAGAAAATGCGGGCCGAGCGAGTGCAGCAGCGGTGTGTAGCCCCAGCATTCCGCGGCGCGGTGCGGCTCTTCCATCGCTGTCAACAGATCGGCGAATGTGATGCCGGGCTTGAGCGCCTTGAGGCCGGCGGCGTACGACTGCAGCGCGACGCGCTCGCACTTTTTGCTGATGTCGTCGAGCGGATCGAGCGCCACCGTCATCTGCACCTGGATTTCCTGATTGCCGCACATCGGCATCAGCTCCATCTGCAAAAGGTCGCCGCGCTGCAGAATGCGCGGCGCTTCGCCGCTCGTGGTCCAGCGCGGCGGTCCCCACGACAAAGTGTGCGGGCCGGAATTCATCACGATCGTCGGGTAGCGCATGCCGATGCCGTGGCGCAGCATCTCGCGCGTCGCCTCGGCGAACACGACCTCTTCGCCGATTCCCGGCGCGGCGACCTCGGCGATGACCTTGCAGGCTTGTTCGGCGGCATGCGCGGCGTAGCGCACCTGCGCCAATTCCTCGTCGCTCTTGACCAGCATGAAGTGGCTGAATTCCTCGGAGACGTCCTCCCACTGCGCCTTCGGCGCGGCCGACGTCAGCTCCGACCAGAAATTCGCCGGGATGGCGCCGTAGATTTCGGTCGGCGCCTGCGAGCGCAAGCCGACGACACCGAGCTTGGCGTCGGCAAGCTTCTTCTCGCGCAGCACGTCGGCGACTCCGGTGCCGCTGGTCGCCACGCGGTAGTCGTCGACCCAAAGCTTGTTGCCGCGTTCGGCCGACCAGCGCGCCCGCATCACCCGCAGATACGCCCAGGTGATGACGACGGGATCGCCTTCGAGCGGAAAGATAACGCAGCCTTCGTTGTAGTCGTCGCTGATGTAGGTCTCGTAGGCTTCGCGCGCGCGAAAGCCCGCGATCAGCATGCCGGCGAAGCCGCGCTCGCGCATCAAGCCCCGGACGCGCGCCCAGCGGCGGTTGCGCTCGGCGAGGGTGAGAACGGGCGGTTTGATTTCCGGATGTGTCATGACGCCCTCCGGCGCGAATTACGCGCTGCTTTCGTTGTTTTCTGGCACGACGACCGAAACTAGCTTTGGCGCGCTGAAGCGACAATACACTCGGTTGCATGGCTCGGTCTCGTGTCTGCGCCAATAATCAGCGTGCTATATTCGCGCAAAACGCTGACCGCTTGGGAGAATGAGTCAATGACGCTTATGGAACAACCGGCACAGTCGCGTGCGATCTCGTCCAGGCCGTTGACCGATATCGATCTCGCCACCACACGGGCCGGCACGCCAGGCGGCATTTTCATGCGGCAATTCTGGCATGCCATTTATCGCAGCCAGGATTTGCCGACCGGCCACGCCAAGCCCATCCGCATCATGAGCGAGGATTACGCGCTTTATCGCGGGCAATCGGGGAATGCGCAGATCATCGACTATCGCTGCCCGCATCGCGGCGCGCCGCTGCACCTCGGCTGGGTCGAGGATGACGCGATCCGCTGCGTCTATCACGGCTGGACGTTCGATTGCTCGGGGCAATGCATCGATCAGCCTGCCGAGGAGGCCGGCTTCGCCCGCAAGGTGAGCCTGCACACCTATCCGACGCGGGAGCATCTCGGCCTCATCTTCGGCTATTTCGGGCCGGGTGAGCCGCCGCCGTTTCCCCATTTTCCGCATCGCACCACTGACGGCCTGATCCAGGTATGGAACGTCGAGCACGTCCCCTGCAATTATCTGCAAAGCTTTGAGAACAGCATGGACGAGGTGCACGTCGCTTTCACCCACCAGCCGGGCGGCTCGCATGCCAAAATGTCGGTGGATCTGCCGGTGATTACTGCCGAGGAAACCGATTGGGGCATGCTGCGGTTCGGCACCCGCAAGACCGGCAAGGTGAGGCAAACGCTGCATTACGCGCCAAACCTGACGCGCGTGATCGTGCCGCCGCTCGCCGGCATGGATGACGTCGGCGGCTGGTCGGAAATCTATTTCAGCTTCACGCCAGTCGATGACGAGAATCATTTGTGGCTGATCACGAGCCACGTCGAAGTGACCGGCAAGGACGCCGATGCCTATCGCGTCAAACGCGCCGCGTACGACCACGCTGTCGCCGCGGCGCCGCCGGTGATGGACGTGGTGCGCGATCTGTGGGCGGGCAAAGTGCGCTTCGCCGACGTCACACACCCGGACCTCGCCATTGTGCAGGACATCGCTGTGCAGGCAGGACAGGGACGGATCGAGGATCGCAGCAGCGAGCGGCTCGGCCGTTCCGACGCCGGCATTATTCTCTGGCGCAAAATCTTGGCGCGAGAATTGCGCGCTATCGCCGAAGGTCGACCGGCTAAGAAGTGGAAAACGCCGCCCGCTGCGGTGGCGCCGACATTGGGTTTTTAGCGCAAAAGCCGTAAACGCCGGTTGGCGAACGCCGACGGCTCAGTGCAGGTGCTTTTCCAGAAACCGCTCCATCGCTTCGTAAAATTCGAAGCGGTTCTCTTCGTTCTGGAAGCCGTGCCCCTCGTTCTCCTTGACGAGGTATTCGACGGCAATGCCGTGCTTTTTGAGCGCTTCCACCATTTGATTGGATTCCTCGATGTTGACGCGCGGGTCCTGCGCGCCCTGCGCGATCAAGAGCGGCACACGGATCCTGTCGGCGTGCAGCGCCGGCGACGCCGCGGCCAGCAGATCCTTGTCGGCCTCGGGATTGCCGACCATCTCGTAGAACATGTCGAGCAGCGGCTTCCAATAGGGCGGAATAGTCTTCATGAACGTGAAAAGGTTCGATACACCGACGTAGTCGACGCCGCAGGCGTATAGTTCCGGCGTAAAGGCAAGGCCGGCAAGCGTAACGTAACCGCCGTAGCTGCCGCCGTAGATGCAGACCCGCTTCGGATCGGCGATGCCCTGCTCGATGGCGTATTTCACGCCGTCGGTGACATCGTCCTGCATCTTCTTGCCCCATTGTTTGAAGCTTGCCTGCCAAAATTCGCGGCCATAGCCGGTCGAGCCGCGGAAGTTCATCTGCAGCACCGCATAGCCGCGGTTGGCAAGAAACTGGACCTCGGGGTCGTAGCCCCATACGTCACGGACCCACGGCCCGCCGTGCGGGTGGACTATCAACGGCAAAGTTTTCCCGCCGCCGCACGGCAGCGTGAGATAGCCGTGAATGGTGAGACCGTCGCGCGCCCGGTAGGTGATCGGCCGCATCTCGGCTAATTGATTTTCATCGAGCCACGGCGCGATTTCGCCAAGCTTGGTCAGCGTGCGCGACTGCTTATCGTAGAGGTAGCGAACGCCCTGCGTGCGATCGCTCCAGGCCGCAACGACGAAGACATTTTCGTCCTTGTTGGTGCTCTGCAGATCGATCTCGTAGCCGGGCAATTGCCGCTCCAGTTCTTTGAAGATCGCTTCCATTTCGGCGTCGAAGAACTTGCGCTCACGCTTCGAAGTCACGAAGTACGCTGCCGTGTAGACCTTGCGCTTGCGCGACCACGCCAGGCCCGCCGCGTCGACCTCGGGATGCTGGAAAATGATACTTTTCTCCTCGGCGGTGGCCGGATCGAGGCGCGCGATGGCCGCCTTGTCGCGGTCGATATTGGAGGCGGCGAACAAAAATTTGTTGTCGGAGTCGAAGAACAGCGGCGTAATCTTTTGCTTGAAGTTGGTCGTGATTATTGTCTTGAACGCGGTACTCTCGTCAGGGCGATGCTGAATGCTCGTGTTCACGCCGTC
>Ga0335078_10008775_pt1 | contig 15021 bp, 8 predicted proteins | sample Lox_Sample_32_FD_206711 | JGI IMG/M metagenome (GOLD analysis project Ga0335078, IMG submission 206711) | Soil microbial communities from Loxahatchee National Wildlife Refuge, Florida, United States - Lox_Sample_3.2 | ecosystem: Environmental > Terrestrial > Soil > Wetlands | place: USA: Florida...
ATCTCCGGTGAAAGATTCATGTACGGGACCAGCATATATGCAGCGCTGGCAGGAGCCATGAGCTGGTACCGCTTCTTTCTCATCTCCGGCCAGACATATTTCGCCGACGGTCCGAGGACAATGCGGTCGATCTTCTTCATGAGCCGGAGCGCATGACTTACGCCCTTGACGAGCGTCCGGTAAGGAATGTGAATCGGCCCGTGCTGTGCCCACTGTTCCGGTAATTCTTTATGGCTGATGTCTTGATTCCGTTTGTGCTGGAACTTCTCGCGCGTGATGAAGCCTCTGAAAGCGCGCTCTTCGGCACCCAGTTGTCCGAGCTTTTCAGCCGCGAAGTGAAAGGTCAGTCTGCCGATCTTCCGTTCAGCGAGCTCCGACAGGCGCGCAACGATTTCATCAGAAAGCTTGTTTATCAACATTTGCACGAACGTCAGGCTCTCGTTTGCCATATCCTTGGCGACATCATCCGAGCTCAGCTCACGGGCGCGCGCCATCATGTGACGCAGAAGAACCCAGGACGTGACGACCTCGCCCACTTCGCCACGGAGGTTCGAGATCAAGTTGTCTAACTGAGTGTTCTTGACGCGCAGCTTTTGTTTGCTCACTGGAACACCTTATGGGTTACCGGATTTCAGCTTGCCGGATAGCCTCTTCGAGACGATGGGCTTCGGCAACGCCGAGGCGAATGAGTTTGCCCATTAAGCCGTCGATTTCGCGCCTTGCAGGCTGGTCCGTCGCGAACAGTCCCGGCTCAATCGCCAAAATCGCCTCAAAGAGGACGCAAACCCGGCGACCGACGGCTTGCCCAATCCAAAACTCCCGGTTATCCGGATGGGCCGACAGCCAGCTTCCCGCCGCCGCGCAGATAACTGCCAAATGAGCTGGTTTCGGTGAAACTTCGAGAAGGTTGAGGAGTGTCGTCGCCACAAAGAGAAACGGCCCGCCCTCCGCCAGATCCTTCAACAACGGGAGAAAAGGACCCAGTCGCTCGATTGCGTTCGGGAAGAGGTAGCATTTGGCGGGCTGGAAGTGGCCGAAATCGTTAAAAAGAAGAGCTGCGATTGCGGGGCCCAAATGGGTTGTAATCGTGTCGGACAGGTCGCGGCGTTGCCATTCCCATTGCCTCGACGTCATCAGACGTCGGGCTAGGACTGTGCGGATATGAACAGCCTCTGCGTCGCCAAGGGACTTGTCGTTGAAATACACGGCATCAACGCTTCGGAGAAAGATTGTCATGACGTCAAGGAACGCCTCTCCCGGCAGTTCAAGGATCGGCGCAAGGGCCAGTTCGTCGATTTGAGAGACCGTCAGACCCGGAAGGCAACGCGCGACCAGGTTGAAATATGCGCGATTCCATTCGTGCGGAGTTCTGTCCGGGTCGTCATCCTTCTCCAGTTCCGAGCCGTTTGCAACGGCTGTCCAGGTCGAATAGGCTCTCGCAAGAGCGCGCAGCCAGGGCTGTTTCGAAACATCAAAAACGCCTGAAGCCTTGCCGAGCCATAATGCCGCTGCTTGATGATCCGTGTATTGCTCTGGCCGTTCCTCCGGCTGCTCGCGCTCACGGCGTCTGAAGTGATGCCGGGAATACGTATAGGACGGTTCAAAGGCGGGCCAAGCCGGTTCATTCTGCTCTCCCTGCAACCATGCGAGCTCCGCTTGTATAGCGCTCGCGACCTCGCGCTGCCGGGCCTGTAGTCGTTCTTTATGTTGCTCCTCCGGCATGTCCCATTGCCGGGACGGCTGAACACATGCCGAAAACGCGCAACGGAGGACGGCACGCGGCAGGCGCCCGTCGATTGCTTCAAGAATCTCGGCGGCCTGATCAAGGCCCTGAGCCGCGGCGGGGTTCCCGTCTCCGGCCGCTTCAAGGAGTGTCCTAACATCCTCCATGTCGAAGCGGTTCTTGAGCAGCAGCGCCGTTCCCAGGAACGCGATCGCAATCGGGTTGTATTGCAGGCCGTCGCGCATCCTGTGCGCGGGGTCCTCTTTTCCGCTAAATGCAACCCTGAATGTTTCGCGAATCCAATCGCCATGGGCGGTGATGAGGTCCGGGCCGCCATCGCGAGCCGCGATCATCGCGGCCGAGACTATCGCTTCCGCACGCATCCACTGTTCGGTTTCGTTCTCGGCGGGTTTATTCACCACAGCCTGCGCCCATTTCACTGCGGCGGCGGCGAATTCAGGCGAAGATCGCTTCGGGTCGTTCATGGCAATCCGGATGGAGAATTGCATCCCCGAATCTTCGTTCCGCTCCCGTATCTCGTCTTGCAGAGGTTTGAGATGGTCGCGCTCCGCCGCAGGCGGCACATACTCCAAAGCGTCCTGTGTGCCCTCCGCCGTTTGAACGGTCGTTTCCCGCCAGTTACTTGGGTCAATGCGGTTGAGAGCGTGCAAAACCATGAATTCCGGGTCGCCCAGGTCCGATTGTCCTTGTGGCGGGCCGAGTTTGGTTGCCGCGCGGTGCAAGAGGTCGGTCAGGATCGGACGGTCCGCATCGAATTTTCCATGCGCATAAAGGTCGAGCAGCCGCTCAAGAGCAACGCGGCGCGAAACTCTTGCTTTAAGACTATCGAGTGTGACTGGTCCCGAGGGCGGCTCTTGAATTTCTCCAAGGCCGAATATGTCGGGCATCTTGACGGTGTCGTGCGCCGCTCTTTGACGATCAAGAACGAGCAGTTCGGGACAAGCGACGAAAGGCACCGCCGCCGCTTGGGTTTTCGGCCAATGGGACAACAGCAGATCGACGGCGACCAAGAGGTAAGCCGCCGGTACCGGTGACTGCCCAATTACGTCGTTCAGCACGACATCGATAGACTCGCCTTTTTCGATTCGTCCGTGCGCCCATGCTTCGAGAGCCATCAGGGCGGATGCCACGACGGATGGTCCTGCGCCCATATCTCGTGACCAGTTATAGGACCGAGGCCAGGAAAACACCTCTTCGCTGCCATCCGGATAGGCGATGGTTATCGCATTCTTGCCAAAGTCCTTGCCCTTCGTCTTGAACGCAATCGCATGATCGACGATACGGCGGATCAGGGGCAGCCCATACTGAGGCGCATTCACGAGCAGCTCATAAAATGGACCCTGCGTCGGAGCCGCGGGCACGAAATCCAAATCCACGTATTTGAACGCTTCGGGAAACGGGCCGCTATATTCTTCCTCGTCTTCCTCATCGCCCTTCGGCATAAGGTATTCGGCGGTGAGTTCAGCCAGTTCTTTCGGCGCCGCCTGCGCCAGCAAGCCGCGGAATTTGAGAAGGCTTTGCAACGCTTGTCGTCGGTAGGGGCGGTTACTGAACGATTTCAAGTACTTTACGGCGAGATCAGGCGTGTGATTGCAGAACAAAAGGAAGCCCGTCCTGAGGTCCTCCGCCAGCTTGCCGACCTCGTCGCTCTTAAGCTCGCCGTTGAAAGGCCTTGGACGCTCGTCGGCGCTGACGACTCCGAGCGCAGGATCGATCTGGCTTAGCCAGTAGTACAACCATCGGACGATGGCAGGCGTCAACGGATCTCTGCCGCCGAAAACAATCGACCAGTTCGTATAAAGCGAAACAACATCCGGGAGCGCAGCGGCGGGGATGCCGACCCCCGTCTTAAGAAGCCAGAGGAGCAGCCTCGACCAGGACGGTCCCTCAGGGACATTGATACCCGCCGGAATCATGCTCGGATCGACGCCCATCGCGGCGTAGTATTTGCCGGCGGGCTCGCTTTCCACCGCCATGACGATGTGGATCAATTCGCGTAGAAGTTTTGCGCGGTCCAGGAACAGGGCCGCAGAGGCCTTGTCGAGCATCTCGCCCGCAATCTCCGAGCGCACGAGCGCCAGCAAGACGGCGCGGCCCCACGATTCGTTCACGCCGGCCTTGGTAACTGAGGCGTAAAAAGACCGCCAACCCTCAATGTCCGGCGTACGTTCAAGCATCAGCCGTGCCGCCAACTCAACGCCCCGGCTGAGATCCGCAGGCGCAGGCCGGTCCAGCGGCAGTTTTTCAATCAATGAGGGATCGGATAACAACAGATTGGCGACCGCCCATTCACGAAGAACATCGTGTTGGAAGGCAACCCGGTCGTTGCCGAGGTCGCGCAGGCTTTCACTCGTGACGAGCGCATCGACAGCCGCGGCGGGCATCCCCGAGACGCTAGGGTGATCGGTTCGCACCAGTGCCTGTTCCGCCAGACCCTTTAGTACCCGCGTCCGCTCGCGATGGCCCGCGTCCTTAATGCCGTCGGCCGATTGCCACCATTCCTCCGCCATTTCAGCCTCAGTGCGGAGTGCAGGCGCGCCGGAAGGCCGACTGGCAAGCCGGGAAAGGCGAAAGAGGTTGCGAGCAACGTTCCGGGCCGGGTGACTTTCCGCCAGGAGTGCGGTCAACTGGGGCGCCGCCCCCCGCAACTCTTCGGTTTCGCCGTCGTTGAGCTCGTCGATGACTACGGGCTCGGCGCGGCCCAACTTTTCAAGCGACTCCGATGGTAGCCAGTTTGGTTCCGCGATTCCGAAGTCGCGGCGTGCTGTGACGATCACCGACATGCCGGGAACCGTGGCGGCTTCCCGCACAAGATCGATTACCGTCAAACGTTCTTCCGCGCCGAAGAAATCGAGACCATCCACGAAGAGATGAGCGCCGCCGCTCGCCGCCAGGTCGGAGAGGAGGTCATGCGCGGTGCCGTCGAACCCGAGAACGGAGCGCAGCGCCGTCCAGCCTTTGGCAATTGTGCGGGAGGGGCTAAGTGCGATGATCGTGGCTTCGGCCGATAATTGCGCGGCAAAATGTTTCAGCACGCCGGATTTGCCAACGCCGGCGTTGCCCCTGATTTCGACGTAGCGGCCACGGTCGAGCGCGCTGTGAACTGCGGCCACGCGTTCATGCCGGGTGAGCATGACCCCGCCGATCCGGTCGCTGATATCTCCGAGAGTATTGCGGGATGCTTCAGCCAACGCCTGACGAGCAGGAAGGTTGTGACGGTCGCCCGCGAGCCGGAAGGACGTCAGGTCGGCGAGCAGCCGATCTCGTGTTCGGTCTCCGCCAGATTTGGCGACATCAATTGCAAGCTCCGTCAGGACTTTCCATAGCTCTCCTGCGCGGAGGCCATCCTCCGGGTGAAGCGCGCGGACCGCGCGCTCTTTCGCGAGTTCCTCCGACGCAGAACCACTTGCGTTGAAGTCAAAAGGCAGAATTTGCAGGCTACCCAGGAGGCGCCAGACGGTTTCGTCGTCGTGCGCGACGCCCGCGTCCTTCAAATGCGTTCTGAAGGTATCGACGAAGCTACGCATGTCATCGTTGGCGGAGCCAGGGCGTTGGATACGCTCGAAAAAGGTCTTGGCGTCTCCCAACTGGCGTGCCCAGGTGAGGACATCCTGATAGGGGCCGTCGACCTTGTGGGAGCTTCGTGAAATCGCGATTCCCAGTTCGTGACGGGTGCTCCAGAAACCTGGGTTGCTGGAGGCCTTGGCAATCTGCCCGACGACTTTCTTGAATACCTTGTCCTTGGGGGCGAAAGTAATATCCCTCTTTGCCTGGACTTCGAGAGTGGCGGCGTTCCCGGATGCGTCATGTGCGTGCACAATGACGTCATCCAGCGGGTGCCCCTCAGCCGCCCTTTGAAACTCCACGCGGTCGATGATCGTACCAGGCAGCCCGCGCGGCTCCGCGTTAACGAGCATGCTTAGCAGATACGAGGCACCCACCTGGCCCTCGAAGTGGCTTCCGGCCGGTCCGCTCGCTGCTGGGCTCGTCGCCTCGCTCATGATTACTCGTTTAATAACAGTTCGGCCATGCCGTCGAGCCTCGCCTTGACGCCTTCCCACGAGGGCATGAGTTTCCCGAGAAGACGGTAATAACGCGGGCTGTGATTATGCTCTTGCAGATGGCAAAGCTCGTGGCTGATGACGTAGTCGATGCATTCGCGCGGAGCTTTGACCAGGTGCGGATTGAGAAGGATGACGCCGGCCGGCGAACAGCTTCCCCATTGCTTTTGCATGCGTACAAGCCGCCAATCGGGCATCTGACGAAGCCAGCCAACGCCATCGGCGATTTCATCGAACCGTCGCGCGAATACGTCCGCTGCACGGCTCCGGTACCATGCGGAGAGGCATTCCTTGATCTCTGACCCGTCGCGTGAGCCCGCTTCGACACAGATCTGGCCACGAAGAAGCTTCACGCTCTGTTCTGGTCCGCGCGGGTTCTTTACTTTCAGTTGATAACGGCGACCGAGATAGAACACAGTCTCGCCGCTCGTATATGTTCTGGGCAGGGCCTGCGCGCGCTGACGTTTGAACTCATCCACGTGATGTTTGATCCAGCCTGCACGCTTCAACACGGCGCGATGAATTTCCGGAAGATCTCGTTCCTCCGGCGCATCGACCCTGACGGAGCCGTCGGGATAGACATGGATCGACACTCTACTAGATTTCACCGGCTCGAAGACGACTTCGTATTCAATGCGGTCGGTGCCATAGATGAAGCTTTTGCGCGTCGTCATGCAGTCCTCCTGCTCAGGCCAACGCGGGTGATTTGAATCACGCGCTCAATGACGTCTTTCGCGTGGTCGAGACCGATGAGGTCGAACAGCCGAGGCAGGAGAGTGCGGCGGATTTCCGTTTCGATATCCTGCGGATTTACTGAGTGTTCCGCAACAGCCCGCTTTACCGTGTTGTCAATGACGAGGGCTTCGTCGATGAAATCCTGGCCGTCCTGCGCGCCGAGCTGTTCAAAATAGCTCTCTCCGAGGGCAAGCCGGAACGCGCCATAGTATGCGCGGGCGCGTTTGTTATCGCCGAAGGAATCAGGCACGGTCTCTATTGAGCGATCAGAGACTTTTCCTTCCAGATCTTTGAACAGCATGTATTGCTTGTAGGGATGGTCAAACATCGCCTCAGCCTCGGCGATAGCTCGCTTTAAAAGCTCCGAAAACACTGCCTGGGCGTAAGGATCATCGGCGAGCTCCTGGATCGTCTTCTTAAGCCTGCTGCGGATGATGTCGGTTTCGTTGCGCGTCTTCTCTTCGGACCATTTCTTCGGGTCCGCGCCTTTTCCCAGCTCGTTGACGACAATGACGCCGTCTCCTTCCCTGACCTGCTCGCCCACGACATGCTTGTCAACGAGGCGCCGGATTTGGTCTTCGTAGGCGCTGTAGTCAACCGTTTCCTGGGCGTCCTGCTTGGCGATCTTGCGCAGGTTGATGAAAAACCGCAGATCATTTTTGTAAGTCTCGATGAGGTCTTCGGTGAAGCTCTTATCCTCGAAAAACGTCCGGGAAGACAGGGCCACCTTCAGACACAGGCCGAAATTGGTGAGAGCCTCATAAAAGTCTTCGCGCACGGCCTGCCGTATATCGTATGTGTTGCCTTCCCCGTCTTCCTCAAAGCGGGGCACGAGGATCTGCCGGTACTGTTCCAGGTCCTGCCTGTTCTCGACAGTCTTGAACACCGCCCACAGCCGGTCATGCAGGCCCGGCAGGCGCTTGTACTCCGTGCTGACCTGTTGGTAAAGGCCTTGCAGGTCGTCGATGTCATAGCCGCCCTGCGTTCGGCTGGCAAGGTCTTGATACTGGGAGATCGCCGTATCCAGCTCTTTCAGGATTCCGCGGTAGTCGATGAGGATGCCGTATTCCTTGGCGTCATGCAGGCGGTTGACGCGGGCGATGGCCTGCATGAGATTGTGCTCCTTCAGCGGCTTGTCTATATAAAGGACCGCATTGCGCGGCTCGTCGAAGCCCGTCAGGAGCTTGTCGACGACAATCAGCAGATCGGGCTTTCCCTCCGTGCTGAAATCCTCGACTACGCGCCGCTCATACGCGTCCGCGTCGTTGCCGACGTTATCCTTCCACCATTGCTGGACTTCGGGCAATTCCCTTTCGTCAACATCGGAATGGCCTTCGCGGGTGTCGGGCGGGGAGATGACGACAGCGCCGGTGACAAGGCCGGTGGCATCGAGGGCCTTCTTGTACATGATCGCCGCGCGCTTGCTATCGGTCGCGATCTGGCCCTTCAAGCCCAGATCCAGCTTCTTGAAGTTCTCGTTGAAATGAACGGCGATATCCCAGGCGATCAGTTCGATGCGGTTGGCCGACCCGTAAACCGGGCCTTTCTTGCCCCATTTCTTCTTGAGATCCGTCCTCTGGCGCTCTGAGAGGCCCAGGGTGATCTTGTCGAACCAGTTATCAATAGCCTTTTCGTTGACCTGCAGCTCGGGCTTGCGCTCTTCGTAAAGAAGCGGCGTGACGGCCTCATCCTCGACCGCACGCTGCATCGTGTAGGCGTGGACGATGGGACCGAACTTATTTGTCGTCTTTTCGTCCTTCAAAAGAGGCGTCCCGGTAAACGCGACATACGCGGCGTTGGGAAGCGCTTTGCGCATGCGTTCATGGCCTTCACCGCCGTGACTGCGGTGCCCCTCATCCACGAGGACGATCATGTTCTCGCTCGGGTTATGGCACTCCGGCAGCTTCGAGGCGGTGTGGAACTTGGCGATGATCGTGAAAATGATCCGTTCCTTGCCGTGGCCGATGCGCTGGGCGAGATCGCGCCCGGAGCTGACTTTCGCCTTCTCGCCTTCCTTCTTGGTGGCGATCACCGAACCGAAGGCGCCGCCGGAAAGGAAGGTTTTTGAAAGCTGGTCCTCCAGGTCGATCCTGTCGGTGACGACAACGATCCGGCATTCCTTGAGGCTCTGATGGAGCAGAAGCGCCTTGCACAGGAAAACCATCGTGAAGGATTTGCCTGAGCCGGTCGTGTGCCAGATCACGCCGCCTTCGCGCCCGCCGTCCGGCTTGCGCTTGTTGATGCGGCCAATCAGGGCCTTGATGCCGAACGCTTGCTGGTGGCGTGCAGCGATCTTGCCGACCTTGCGGTCGAACAGAATAAAGAACCGGATGAATTCCAGCAGTCGCTCCTTGCCGACCAGACTGATGAGCAGGCGGTCCTGATCGGTAGTCAGTTGCTTACCGGCCCACAGGCTCTCGAAGTAGCTGCGCAAATGCGCCGGCCGGTTCGCGAAAACGGCCTTCTTGACCTGATCACTGACAGGCGCATTCTTGATCTTCGCGAATTGCGCTTCGTCAAATTCCTCCTCCCGCCAGCCGGTCCAGAACTTCTTGGGAGTCTTCGTAGTCGCATATCGCCCGTCGGTGGCGCTGATGGAGAGCAGAAGCTGTGAATAGGCGAAAAGCCTCGGGATCTCCTCGTTCTTCTGGTTGCGGATATTCTGGCTGATTCCCTCATCGATCATGGATTTGTTGGGGTTGCCGGAATCCGGCCTCTTGGCCTCGATCACAACAAGGGGCAAGCCGTTGACGAAACACACGAGATCAGGCCGGCGCGTGTGCGTGCCGCCTGACGACAGAACCTCAAACTCTTCGGTCACGATGAAGCTGTTGTCGGAAGGGTTGTCCCAGTCGATGACCGGGATCGTCGGGTTATGCTTCTTGCCGTCAACAAACTCCGTGACCGTGACGCCGAAGGTCAGCTTGTTGTAGAAATTCTCGTTGGCCGTGAGCAGACCCTCGTGCAGTGGCGGCGCTGCCAGCTCGCGCACGATCTGGTCGATTGCATTGGTGGAGAGAGGATAAAGCTTGCCCTTGTACTCAAATCGGCGCTTGCGAAGCTGCTCCACAAGGACACTGGCGAGCACGACCTCTTGCGTGCTGCCACGGGCCGCCAGACAGTCAATGGGGGACATATACTCCCAACCCATTGCGGATAGAACCCGTAACGCGGGTATGTGAGCGCTGTATTCCTCCTTGGTCTCTGGCGTCGTCACAAGATGACTTTTTCCAGTCGGCAACATTACGTATCCCCCCACACGTTCGCGCTCGATGCGTCGAAGAACACCATCGTCATGGAGTTGCGGGCAGAGCGCACCGTCGCAATCTGTTCAGCGCCTTGGGCGATAAACTGTTTGGAGCCCGAGTTCAGGTCTCCGTCAATCCCCCGCTGGAAAGTAAGACTTTCAGGCACGAGCCACCTTATTAGGTTGCTTGCACGGGACACGGCGCTTGCCCGTAAGAAGTTGCTGCATCAGGGCTGAGCGCTGTAATCGGAGATTCTCAAGCTGATTAGTGAGCTTGACAACGTAAGATTCCGCAATATCAATCGCGCTTGAAATAGCCTGCTGTTCCTCAAGAGAAGGCAGGGGAACGTGAAGTTTAGCGAATTCCGTCCACCGCAGGCTGCCGCGTCGATCAACTGACGAACTTGTTGCGGCAGAGAAAATCTGACGGTAGTGATCCGTCTTGAACAACCGGTAGAGGTAACCGTCACTGACTGGTCCGTTCGTCTTGAATAGGCAATAAATCGGACTTACAAGACCGGCGTCACAGATATTCTGATAGCCAATGGAACCCTCTTCGATATGATTTGCCGGAAAGCCAAAAGTGCCTCGGGGCACAACCTTGTAGGTCGAGGTGTCGTTGCTATAAACTTTCTTTTTGAAATACTCTAGAGAGTTGACGAAGCCGACGTATTTGGAACAAGCGAGAACAGGAAGATCACTACGTTCTGTATTACGAAATGACACTTCGCGAGCAAGCTCGCGAATCGCGGGGAAACGCCAATCCTTTGGAATAAGTCCGTATTTGGTCGGTTGATAATCCTGAGAGGTGGCGAAGCTGACAAAACGATTGTTCCCCCAAAGAAGCCGCTGTGTCAGCGCGCTTTTTTGCGCTTGACCGTTTTGAAGAAGCTTCTCCACCGTGTGAATTGCCCGGTCCCAGGTAGACGTAACTTCGATGATTCGCTGTTGTTCGGCTAGCGGCGGAAGGGGAAGCCGTAACTTCTTGTACTCGGAAACATTCAGGTGCTTCTGGGCTAATCCTCCTTGAGACCCGAATATCTGCTTTTTGCCAGGCTCTGAATTTGTAAAGGCGCATAGATACTCTGGAAGAACTTTAGCCTTATCGGGTCGAGCAAAAATGATGTCGATACAATTGCATCCGTCAAACTGATCCGTGACAACGCATGCAGTCCCCGGATAACCAGAACGGACGATCAAGACGTCTCCAACTGCGAGGATGGATTTTGCATTACCTAGGTGTCCTTCATGTGACAGATAGACCCAACCGGAATCATTGATCGCCCCCTCCCTAACATTCGCCGAGCGGAAGGCGCGGACCCCGCCGCCTGGGTTGACATAGTACTGTGCAGGTTTGACTACAATGCCAACGCTGACTGTCTTGCAGAGCTGCTCTACGGTTGCAAGTTCCCAGTTTTTAGGAACCATAACCTAGCTCCTTTAGGTAGCCTTCCATCGCTATTTCGATCTTGGCTAGTTCGGCCTTTAGCATTTTCCGTTCTGCAAGGATGGCAGTCAGATCGATTTCCTGCTCAAGCTCGAATGTATCTACGTAGCGAGGAATGTTCAGGTTGTAGTCGTTTTCCTTGATCTCATCGATGGCGGCGAGATGCGCGTACTTAGCCACATCCTTTCGCGTCTTGTATGCCTCGATGATTTTGAGAACGTTTTCCTCAGAAAGCTGGTTCTGGTTCTTGCCATCCTTGTACTCGCTGCTGGCATCAATGAACAGCACGCTCTTGTCCGATTTGTTGCGCCGGAACAGTAGGATCGCCGCTGGGATTCCGGTCCCGAAGAAGAGTTTCTCCGGCAGACCGATGACGGCATCGAGCAGATCCTCATCAATGAGCTGTTTGCGAATTTTGCCTTCAGCAGCGCCGCGGAAGAGAACACCGTGCGGCACGACGACACCCATGCGACCGGTCTTCGGCTTCAGGACTTCTATCATGTGAAGGACGAAAGCGTAATCGCCCTTAGTTTGCGGCGGCAGGCCACGGCGAAAGCGGCCGAACTTGTCGGCGGCGGCGCTGTCATAGCCCCACTTCTCAAGACTGAAGGGTGGATTGGCGACGACCACGTCGAAATGCTTGAGCGTATCTTCGCTATCGAGCAACTTCGGATTGCGGATCGTATCGCCCCATTCGATGCGGTGATTGTCCTCGCCATGGAGGAACATGTTCATCTTGGCAAGCGCCCAGGTGCTGCCAATGGCCTCCTGACCGAAGAGCGCGTACTTGCGAGAGCCGTTGAATTTTCGTTGCACCTCCTTACCGCATTTCATGAGGAGGGAAGCGGAGCCGCAGGCGGGGTCGCAGATTTCATCTCCCTCGTGGGGCTCCACCAGTTGGGCGATCAGCTCTGAAACTTCCGGCGGGGTGTAGAATTCACCGGCCTTCTTGCCGCCCGTGGCGGCGAAGTTCTTGATCAGGAATTCGTAGGCGTTGCCGATGATGTCGAGTTTGCCGACGCGGCTTGGCCGCAGGTTCAGGTCAGGCTTTGCAAAATCTTCGAGCAAGTGGCGGAGGATGTCGTTCTTCTGCGCCTCGTCGCCAAGCTTGGTGCTGTTGAAGCTGATGTCCTGGAAGACATCCTGAAGCTTGTGGATGTTGGCTTCCTCAATGGCATGGAGAGCCTTGTCGATGCGCTCGCCATTGCCCGCTTCGAAGCGCCGCTCATAGAGGGCGTAGAAGCTGGCATCACGAGGCAGAACGAACCGCTCGTTCTTCAGCATCTCTTCGATCAGCTTCGGCTTGTCGCCGTACTGTTTCTTGTACTCGTCATAGTGGTCCTGCCACACATCGGAGATGTACTTGAGGAAGAGCAGCGTCAGGACGTAGTCCTTATATATGCTGGGATCGACAACACCGCGGAACGTGTCGCAGGCCCCCCAGACGGCCTGATTGATTTTCTTTTGGTCTACTTCCTGGTTTGTCATATGCGTCTCCTATACGTCTCGATTACCATTAAGCCAACAACTCCTGTGCGACAAGGTCCAATTCCCGCTGCCTGTTTTCGATCAATCGTTCCATCAGGTGCTTTTCGCGCTTCACGGCGTCGGCAAGTCGGACCAAAAGGCGCTGCCGGTCGAGGCTCGGGACCTGAAGCTGAAGCGTCTCCAGCACCTGCCGCCGAATGCTGGTGATGTAGCTGCCTGTCGCTGATTGCTTGAAGTATTGCTGGGCGCGGGGTAAGTTCATCTGCCACGCGAGAAATTCTGGAATAGTGGACTTGCCATCCTTCACGCGGATCAAAAAGAAATGCGGAGAACAGACCGCCCGTGCGGGGGGCTGGTCAAGGCACACGGCTACATTCCGGTGGCCCCGGGCGGAAAAGAGAACATCGCCGGACTTCAGCCAGTCGGGGTCACGGCGGCCCGTCAATTTGGTTCTTGCGACGGCGGGCCATTCAACGCCGGTCTCGGCGTCCACGTTTTTGATCTGGACGACGGCGACATCACCGCCAGGCACGTCCCTGACGGCGTCCCTGATTGGGTGGCCCGCCGAGATCGTGGCGAGGTCGCTCAGTGATTTTTGAACTGTTTGCATCAAGTTCTATGATGCACATGGAATCTGATTTATGGCAATTATTTTGTGCATCATATTAAATGATGCACAAACTATTGAACGGTGCGGAACCAATGCGAATCGCTGCAGAAGCTTAAGTTTCAGCGACTTAGTCTAGACATAGTATACGTGATTTTATCCCCCGAGAGTGGGCCGTTACGCCTTCGCTTTGGCCTTCGGGGGAGCCGCGTCCGGGGCGGGCGCCTTGTGATGGCTCTTGCGCGGCCTGCCGGCGGCGACTTATGCCCGAGCTTCGCCAGCTTCTCGTCGAAGGCCTTGATCGCCTCGGCGCGCTGCCGCAGCAGATCCTCGATGAGCGCCTGTTTGGGGTCCTCGACCGCCTTCTGTTCCAGAAGGAATTTCTCGACATCGTCGGATCGCTTTTCTTCCGGCATGGCGACTTTTGATTTTTAACGCAAGCAAAGCTTGAGCGAATCCCGCTTCGCGGACCTCGTGCTACTCACCCCACGTGCCGCGGAGCTCACCGAGCCTTCTTCGGAGTCTCGGCCGATTCTGCTTTTCGGGTTATTGGTGCTTCCGGCTTGAAAGCGCGCACACAATTCCACGCACGAATCGGGGTGATATAGACTTACTCGGGGTTTTGAAGGGCGCCAGAGATCGAAGTCTCAGTGATCAACTTCCGCGAAGTGGTCTTCGATCCGCAGTGACGGCCCTTAGAAATTGGACCCGACTTCATCCACCGGTGGCACACTGTCCGCACACGAGGCCGGTCCAAGACTGCGAAATCGGCCGGTGTTGGTGAACTGTCCGCTGATCGGGGTTCAGTCACCAGTTTGGGCGGCCTACCGCTCAAACTCTGTCGGCGGAGGCGGATGGCCAATACGGCACCGATGGGGTGTCCTCCAGCTTCCTGGGCGATGAACCACCTAACTGCACGGACGCAGGGACACAAGTGAGTGGGCGGAAACTATTAAATGTAAGGTACTGGTTTCAGGGTATTTGTTCGCGGATGGTCGAATGGCGCGACTTTGTTAGTTTCACCCCCCAAAAAGGGGTTGCCTACTTGTCTACCTACGAAAGGCGGGCATCTGATCCCGCAGAAATTACGGGGTTTAGGCGAGTCAACGGGGGTAGACGTAGGTAACGGGGTAGGTAACGGGGTTAGGCGATGACGATCCCGCTACTACTGTCGAAGCTATTTCTCGACGCCCAACTCCGCAAAGTAACAGACCTCTAGCCAACCTGCGTGAGTTGGCGTTGGCACAAGAGCGTGATGAAACTCGCTCCGCTGACGGAGGTTGAGAAGGTCTGATTGTACATTTCATCCGCCTGTGACAGTTAGCTTCTTATTCCCGACCTGAACAGAAGGTGCCGACGGCGTAGCGAACGGGAGAACTAAGGGCAACTGTGCAGGGAGTGATCGGGACCGTAAATGACTGGTCTTTCCCGGCCGCTCTCTCTTGGAAGCTGAATATACGTTGGTCCGACGTCTCTAAGGGGCGCTTCGCGGCAACTGCGTCCTCTGTTCTCGCGAACGCTTCCTTCGGTCTGCGCTCGCGTCTCTCCACGCAGCCTGAATTCCGCACGTGGGGCAGTAATTGCGGCGGTGCGGATTCGGCTGCCGGATGGGTACGTACGACTTGTGGCAGCATGAACAAATTGCGAGACCGCCCCTTTCGGATATAGCCATCATGAGTGAAAGCCCGATGG
>Ga0335078_10008776_pt1 | contig 15020 bp, 17 predicted proteins | sample Lox_Sample_32_FD_206711 | JGI IMG/M metagenome (GOLD analysis project Ga0335078, IMG submission 206711) | Soil microbial communities from Loxahatchee National Wildlife Refuge, Florida, United States - Lox_Sample_3.2 | ecosystem: Environmental > Terrestrial > Soil > Wetlands | place: USA...
CACGAGGCCGTGCCGAGCGCCCTCACCGAGGAGCTCGAGAGGGCCGAGAAGACGATCGACCAGTACCCCGAGGACCACGTTCCCAGCGCGGTGGCGAAGCGGCTGCACCTCGAGGCCACTCGCCATCTCAAGAAGGGCCGCCTCCCCGAGGCCGTTCGAAGCGTTCAGGAGCTCCGCCGTGAGCTCGCCGAGCTCCAGGCGGCGTCGGCCGCCGGGACCCCGCTCGGAGCACCGACGGCCCCGACGGCGCCGGAGACGGAGGACGAGATGCTCGACCGACTGCTGAAGAAGGCCTGGTCGCTCGCGTCCCGGATCCGCACTCTCCCACCCGACAGCGATATAGCGCACGACGCGGCGGTCGAGATCCGCGAGGCGACGGAATTCCTTCGCTCGCGGATGCTCAAGGAGGCCGACCTGACGCTGACCCGACTCATGCGCATCCTTTCGACCGAGTCGGGGCGGAGTTGACCGGACGATGACCCCGACGGAGTCTCCTTCGATCGCTTCGATGCGCCCACGCCTCGACGCGCTCGTGGAGCGTGGCCGCGCCCTGGAGGCGGAAGGGCTCCCGTTCCCCACCGACAGCGTGAAGGCGACGTTCGAGCAGGCCGTCGAGGACGGCGAGCTCGGGACGGCGATGAACGTCCTGAAGCGCGGAGAGGCTCTGCTCACGCGGGCCGGGACCGACTGGACGTGGGTCCGTGAGCTCCTGCGTCGGGCCGATGAGCTTCGCGCGGTCGCCGGGACGATCGGGGTCGACCTTGCGATCCTCGATACCCGGGTGGGAAACCCCCGCAAGCGACTCATGACCGAACCGCTCAGTTCCGGTTCGTTAGAGAAGGCGGCCGCGAGCGCCTCGCTCGCTCTCGCCGTGTTGAACGACGCCGTCCCGAAGTTCTGCATCCAGGAGGCCCAGGCGCTCGGGGTCTCCATCCGAGGCGCCCGGGACCGCGGGGAAGAGGTCAGCGACGCTGTCCACTCGTTCTCCCGACTGCTCCAGGCGATCCAGGACCAGAACCTCCCGACCGCGGCCCAGCGCCTGGTCGAGACGCGTCGGGCCGTCGCACGGATCCCCAGGGCCCCGGCGCTCCCTCCGCTCTCGCCCCGGGAGGAGGAGGAGATCCTTCTCGAGGCACGGAACCTCGCGCGCCGGCTCCAGCGGATCAAAGGGAAGGCCCGCGACGCCTCGAGCGCCGCACGCCTCATGGCCCAGGTCCGGGCCGCGATCAGCGAGGACCGACGATACGGGACCCCGGAGGAGGAGATCGAGCAGCTCTGGGCGGAGGTGGACCGGCTGACGCACGAACGGAACCGCGCGGCGGTCGGTACGACGCCTCCCTCGCCGCGGCCGGCGTCTCACCCGGTCGGCGAGCCAGCGGCCCCGCTCCGCCGAAAGGCGGCGGTGGAAAGCGCCCCGGCGGAGCCCGCCGAATCGCGTGAGCCCGAAGGCGCTCCGAACGAGGACGAGGCGGCTCGGCCGAGGACCGTCCGTCCTTCCTTCTACGTTCCGTACGTTCCTCCCGAAGAGCGGACCGAGTCCGAGCCGGGGGACGACTCAGACGTCGCTTCCTCGGCCGGCCGAGCGCGGAATCGCGCGCGCCCCCGACCGTAATCCTCATATACGTATCGCAAGTGGTTTATACCACTTGTCGCGCGCGGACGTTCGGCCGAGGAGTCGCGACGTAGGCATCGTGCTGGCGGTAACGCCGGCCGGCCATCTCACGGTTCGCGCGCCCGGACCCGAGGTCGTTCCCGAGGGGACTCTCGTTAGCGACCCCCGCGGGACCGTGCGGGGCCAAGTCGTCCGCGTCTTCGGACCGGTCGCTCGGCCGTACCTTTCCGTGCGACCCCGGAGGACCCCGAGCGCGACCGAGGGTGCCGCCCTGCTCGGGCGAACCCTGGTCCGGGAGTAGTGGAAGGATGGCGCCAGTGGAGAACGGAGAGTCGACCCCCAACGCCGAGAAAGCCCCGGACCGACCCGAGGATATCGTCGTCCCGACGCGCTGTACGAGCTGCGGGTCCACCCACCTGACCCGGGACTATGAGCGCGGCGAGCTCGTGTGCGACGAGTGCGGCCTGGTCCTCGAGGAGTCGATGATCGACCAGGGACCGGACTGGAGGGCGTTCGACGCCGAGCAGGGGGAAAAGCGGGCCCGCACGGGAGCGCCGACCACCCTTACGATCCACGACAAGGGGCTTTCGACCGAGATCGGCTGGAAGAACCGAGACCCGTACGGCAAGTCGATCCCCACCCGGAACCGCGCCCAGCTCTACCGACTCCGCAAGTGGCAGCGCCGGATCCGCGTCTCGAACGCGACCGAGCGGAACCTCGCGTTCGCGCTCGCCGAGCTCGACCGGATCGCCTCGGGGATGGCCCTTCCTCGGAACGTTCGGGAGACCGCCGCGATGATCTACCGCAAGGCCGTCAACCGGAACCTTATCCGGGGACGCTCGATCGAAGGGGTCGTCGCCGCTTCGCTCTACGGCAGCTGCCGCCAGTGCAACGTGCCTCGGACCCTCGACGAGATCGCCTCGAAGTCGCGGATCGGCCGAAAGGAGATCGGCCGGACGTACCGGTTCATGACGCGCGAGCTGCACCTCAAGCTGATGCCGACGAAACCGCAGGACTACATCCAGCGGTTCTGCTCGGAGCTCAAGCTGAAAGGGGAGATCCAGACCCGTGCGAACGAGATCCTCAAGGAGGCGACCGAGCGCGAGCTCACGAGCGGACGTGGTCCGACCGGGGTCGCCGCGGCCGCGATCTACATCTCGAGCGTCCAGTGCGGCGAACGTCGGACCCAGCGCGAGGTCGCCGAGGTGGCCGGCGTAACCGAGGTCACGATCCGGAACCGCTACAAAGAGCTCACGGAGAAGCTCAATCTCCGCGTGATGTTGTAGTCGGAGCGTTCGCCCCGGGGGCCGCCGCGGTGCAACGGCCTTCCGCCACGCTCTTCTAATCGCGACCGTTCCCGAACGCGTGTCGCGAACGCTACCGGTCGCGGTACTCGTCTCGGGCGAGGGCACGACGCTCGAGGGCCTCGCCGAGCTCGCCGTAGGTGGACACCTGCCGGTCCGGATCGCCCTCGTGGTCTCCGACCGACCCAACATTCCCGCCATCGACCGCGCGCGACGCCGGGGGATCCCGACGGTCGTGCTGCCCACCAAGGGCTCCGACCCGAACGTCTGGTCCGACCGGCTCACGAAGGAGCTCGACGACCAAGGGGTCGAGCTGGTCGTGCTCGCAGGATTCCTTTCGATCCTTCCGCCCCGGTGGGTCGAGCGGTGGGCCGGGCGGGCGATCAACATCCATCCGGCGCTCCTTCCGCGGCACGGGGGCCCGGGAATGTACGGCATGCGGGTTCACCGCGCCGTCCTCGCCGCCGGAGAGAAGGAGACCGGAGCGACCGTGCATGTGGTGACGACCGAGGTCGACGGGGGCCCCCGAGTCGCCCAGGAACGGATACCGGTGCTTCCCGACGACACTCCCGAATCGCTCCGTGTGAGGCTCCATCCGATCGAGGTGGCGCTGCTCGCCGCAACCCTCCGACGGTTCGCGGAAGGAGACCTTCCGATCCCGTACTCCCGGCCCGCGACGCCGACGGTCGGCGCTCAGGAACGGACGGACGCCCGGGAGTGAGACCTCCGCCGGGCGACCGGCCGGGGGAGCAGCTCCGCGAGCGGCGTCGGCCGCGCGGGCAGGTCGAGCAACAGCCGGTGTCGGGTCGTCTTCGGGGGGAACGGGCGGCGCTCCTCGGCTCGGCGAACGACCTCGCTCTTCGCGATCGGCGGCCCGGAGTGCCATCGCTCGAGATGGATGAGGTCGCTCTCGTAGTCCAGGACCCAGGCCGCCACCCGGTCGGCGCCGAGGCGCCGGAGCGCTTCGACACGGTGGTGACCGTTCAGGATGACGGACGAGCCGCGCGCCACCCAGATCGGGTCGGAGAGGACCTGAGAGCGGCGAAGGTGGAGGATCAGGTCGGCGAGGTTCCCCTCATCGATCCGTTCGTGGCCCTTCAGTGACGCGATGGGGAGCAGAGCGAACTCTGGCCCACCGGTCATGCCGCGGCCGACCCCCTCGCCTCGGCGATCGCTCGCCGGACGTAGACCCCGACCATGCGACGGCGGTAATCCGGGAGGAGGAAAGTGTTGTGCACCGGACGCACCGTGCGGGTGACGGCCTCCGCGAGCTCCTGGAGACGGTCGTCCGACAGAGTCTCTCCGACGAGCGGTGACGTCAGCTCGTCGAACCGCCGGGGGTACGGTTCCACCCCTCCGATGGCCAGCGAGAGAGCGGTGACCCGCGGGCCGTCCCAGGACCCCGCGACGGCGACACCGAGCTCGGGGAAGTCGTACGACGGTCGGACCCTTAATTTCCGATACCGACCCCGGAGGGTACGCGCGCCGGGAGGCAGGTGGACCGCCACGAGGAGTTCGCCGGGCCGGCTGTTCAACCGACGGATCCCGTCGCCCGCCGCGTTGTACAGCTCCGCGAGAGGGATCGTCCGTCGGCCGTCGGGACCGGCCAGCTCTACCTGGGCATCGAGCACGAGGAACGCCGGTGCGAGGTCCCCGGAGAACGTCGCGTAGCACTTCTCCTTCTGGGGAACGACATGGCAGCGGTCGCCGTCGGCCTTCAGGCAGAAGCCGAGACTCGCCCTCCAGAAGTAGCTTTGATTGAAGAAGAAGCAACGCGTTTCGACCAGGAGATTCCCGCCGACCGTTCCGCTCTCCCGGACGAGCGGCGTCGCCACCTCGCGGACGGCGTCCGCGAGGGAAGGGTACGCCACCGAGAACTCGGAGTCCCGCTCGAGGGACGCGAGCCGTTCCATTGCACCCACCCGGTCGAGCGAGTGCCCTCGGAGCTCGGAGACGCCGTCCAGCGAGACCAGATGGGGCCTCAGGTTGATGTGCATCTTGTAGTTCGGGAGCAGGTCGGTCCCTCCCGCGAGGTAGTCGAACTGCCCGCTCCATTGCGCGGCCATGCGGACGGTCTCCTCGACGCTCGTCGGCCGATGGAGTTCGAACGGGTCGAGGTGCACGAGCGGTCTACCTCCCCTTCCAGCTCCGACCTTCGCGGATGCGTTGGTCGATCCCCTTGACGACCTTGTCCGGAGTGATCGGAAGGTCGGTGAAACGGACCCCGACGGCGTCGTAGAGCGCGTTGCCGACCGCGGGCAGTGTCGCGATGAGCGGGCCCTCGCCGGCCTCCTTCGCCCCGAACGGCCCTTCCGGGTCGTCGTCGCCGACGAGCAGGATCTCGACCTCGGGCATCTGCTGCGGCATCGGGATCTTGTACTCGAGGAGGGACGGGTTGAACAGGCGCGCTCCTCGGTAGTTCATCGATTCGCCCATCACCTGACCGAGGCCCATGTGGATCGACCCTTCGATCTGCCCCTCGACCGCGAGCCGGTTCAGGGGTCGCCCGCAGTCGAACGCCGCCCAGACCTTCGACACGCGGTACTCGCCCGTCTCCGCATCCACGGAGACCTGCGCGACGTACGCCGCGAACGAATAGGCGGGAGCCGTCCCCGCGCGGGCCCCCTTGAACGTCCCTCCCATCGGTGGCGAGTTGTACGACCCGGTCGCGAGGAGCGCCCCCGAGGTCTCCATCGCCCGGTGGAGCGCCTCGAGGAACGAGACCCCGACCTCGGGATGGCCACGCACCTGGATCCGTTCGTGCGCCACCTCGAGCTGCTCTGGCGCTCGTTCCAGGAGGGCGCCTGCCGCACGGACCAGCTTGTCCCGGAGCTCTTCGGCGGCCACCCGGGCCGCGTTCCCCATCATGAACGTCACGCGGCTCGAGTAGGAACCGAGGTCGACCGGGCTCACGTCCGAATCGACCCGTTGTACGTGGACCCGGTCGAGGTCGACGCCGAGCACCTCCGCTACGATCGCCGCGAGAAGGGTGTTCGACCCCTGACCGATGTCGGCCTGCATCGAGTGGACCGCGATTCCGCCGTCCATGTCGGCCTTGAGGTGAACCGTGGACTGCGGCATCTTTGGTGTGAAATGGATCGGGCTGTTCGACCCGGAGATGTAAAAGCCGCAGCCGAGGCCAACGCCCTGGCCGTAGGGAAGCTTACGGAATTTCGCGTCCCACCCGCTCTTCTCGCGGGCCGCCGAGAGGCATTTGAGGAACGACGTCGAGGTGATCCGGAACTCATTCACCGTCCGCGAGTTCGGAGGCAGTGCGTTGCGGCTCCGCAGGTCGAACAGGTCGACGCCGATCTTCTCGGCGAGCATGTCGAGAGCGACCTCGACCGAGTATCGGATGTTCGTTCCGCCGTGCGCGCGCATCGCGCCGGACGGGGGCTTTGTGGTGTAGACCCGACGGCCGTGATATCGGAAGTTCGGCACCCGGTACGGTCCCATCGCGAGCACGCCGTTGTAGTAGGTCGTGACGGTGCCGAACGAGCTCCACGCGCCTCCGTCGATCAGCGCCTCGATGTCGTAGCCGACGATCTGCCCGGACGCGTCGACCGCGATCCGAACGTCGTTCTGGGTCGGGTGGCGGCCGTGGTTGGTGTAGAAGACGTCCTCACGGTCGAACAGGATCTTGACGGGACGGCCGGTCTCGATCGAGAGCGCCGCGCAGACGATCTCGTGGGGGAGCGGGTCCGACTTGCCTCCGAACCCGCCACCGACCTCGGGTTTGATGACCCGGATCCGGTGCATCGGGATCCCGAGCACTTCGGAGAGAGCCCGGTGCAGGTAATGGGGCACCTGGGTCGCGCTCCACACCGTGAGCCGACCGTCCGGAGTCGACTCCGCTATCGTGGCCATCGGTTCCGTGAAGGCGTGTGTGACCCCGGCAAAGTTGCCCCGCACGCGCACCGTGTGGGCCGCTTGGGCGAACGCAGCGTCGACGTTGCCGAAGTGCTGGACCACCTCCTTCTGGACGTTCGAGCCGAGCAGCCCCCGGGCGTGGATCGGCTCGGGGACGCGCGTGACCCCCGTCCTCGGGTCGGAGTACTCGGGCAGCACCTCCGCATCGACCTTGATCAGCGAGATCGCCCGCTCCGCCGTACGCTCATCGGCCGCCGCGACGGCGGCGATGATGTCCCCGATGTACCGCGCTTTGTCGACCGCGATCGCCGTCTCGTCGTGCGTGATCGGAAGCACTCCGAACGGTGTCGGGTACTTCTCGCCGGTGAGGACGGCGAAGACTCCCGGAAGCGCCCGGGCCGCGCTCGCGTCGATCGACCGGAGGCGGGCGTGGGGCCACGGACTTCGAAGGAGACGGCCGACGAGCATCCCGGGCCTCTGGATGTCGTCCGTGTACTCTGCGCGTCCCGTGACTTTGAGCGGGCCCTCGACGTACGGGATCCGGCCCCCGAGAAGGCGGAAGGGAGGCGACGTCGTGCTCGCCATCAGACCTTCCCTCCTGCGGCCGCGGCGATCGCCTCAACGATCTTCGTGAAGCCGGTGCACCGGCACAGGTTGCCCGAGATCGCCCGCTCGATCTGTTCCCGGGTCGGGCGCGGTACGTCCCGTAGGAGAGCGGTCGCCGTCACGACGAAGCCCGGCGTGCAGAACCCGCACTGCGTCGCGCCGTGCTGGACGAACGCCCGTTGCACCGGTGAGAGACCGTTCGGCGGGGTGACGCCCTCGATCGTCGTCACCTCGCGACCGTCGACGAGTCGCGCCAGCGTGAGGCAGCTCAGGGTGGGCCGCCCGTCGAGGAGGACCGTGCAGCACCCGCACGTCCCAAGGTCACAGCCGCGCTTCGTCCCGGTGAGGTTGAGCTGCTCGCGCAGGAGGTCGAGGAGGACGAGCGGCGCCTCGCAGGCGACCTCGACGGGCTGCCCGTTCAACCGGAATCTAAGGGGGTCGCGCGGCGGCATCGTGACCTATGGACACCTGGGAGACCTCACGCGTCGAGGTACCTAAGGACGACGGGTGGAGTTCCCGGACGATATCGGCGACGATGCTCACCGCGATCTCGGCAGGGCTCTCCGCTCCGATCGCGAGCCCCACGGGCGACCGGACCCGACCGAGCGCATCGCGCGAGATGCCCCGGTCACGAAGGGTGGAGAACATGTGCTCACGCTTCGACGCGCTCGCGATCAGCCCGATCGTGTTGGGAAAGCGCTCGACCGCGAGAGCGAGCACCTCGAGGTCCTTTGTCGCGTCGTAGCCGAGCAGGTAGAGGTGCGTGAACGATGGCGCGTCGAACACGTCGAACAGCCTTTCCGGAGGGACGACCTCCCGTCGCTCGGCCGTCGGGAAACGCTCGACACCGACCCACTCCGGTCGGTCGTCCGCGACGCTGTAGTCGTACTCCAAGGTCGGTAGCAGCTCGGCAAGGGCGTGGGCCACGTGCCCTCCCCCCCACAGGAGAAGGTTGGGGCGAGCGCCGACGTACTCGACCGCGATCTCGACGGAGCCACCGCACAGGCTCGGGAGGCCCCCGGGTTTCCACGCTTGGAGGTCGAAGTGATGGAGGTCACCGGCGTGGGTCGCGAAGGCCCCGCGGGCGAGCGTCTTGACCTCCTCCTCGAGCTGAGCCCCCCCGACCGTGCCCATCGTTGAACCGTCCGCCCGGACGATCATCGACGCGCCGACCTTCCCCGGGACCGACCCGACCGCCTTCACCACCGTCGCACGGACGAACGACTCGTGCCGCTCGAGGAGGCGCAACGCCTCACGGGTCAATTTCCGGTCCATCAGATCCCCCGGGAGCCGCTCTCCCACTGGTCGAGGGCCGCGCGGTACTCTTCGGGCGTGTCGATATTCGCGACCACGCCGGGGTCGTGGACCTCGAACCGTCTCACCTGAACCCCGAACTCGGGAAGCAACGAGCGCAGCGGGGCATCGTTGCGGAGGTCGAGGATATCGGCCCGGACCACCGAACGCCAGAACACCGGGTGACCTCCGTGGCCGTGGAAGGTCGGGATGAACCAGACCGCGAGGGCGTCCTCGTTGGGCAGCCGCAGAAGAGAATCCACTGTCGAATCCAGGACGAACGGGTGGTCCACGGGCCAGAACAGCACGTCCACGCCGGATGCGATCGCCTCCAGACCGGAGTGGATCGACGCGGTTCGGCCCTCGTACCACTGCGCGGAGTCCACGAGAACGGCGTCGGTCCCGCGTAACTCGTGGGCGACCGGCCCGCGGTGCGGTCCGACCACCACGACCACCGGGTCGAGCCCGCGCGACACGCAGGTGTCTACGATCCGGCGTACGGCGGTAGACCCCCCGACGCGCATCAGCGCTTTCGGAACGGCTCCGAAGCGGCTCGACTCGCCTCCGCTCAGCACCAGGGCCGCCGTCGCCATCGAACCGGCCTCCTCACCCCTTGGGGTGGAGCACGCCGGCCAAGTTAGTTAAGCCCGCGCCTCAGCGGCGATTCCGGATACGGGTACTGCCGGGCGGGCCGAGGACCACGAACGAGCGCGAGACCCTTTCCCACGCGTTCCGAAGATACAAATAGCATGAGAGAGGAAGAGATTCGCCAGGGGCGCCGGGTGCCTGCCGGGAGTGAAGTTGTCGATGTTTCGTGGCTGGGAATCGCGGACGGCGGACCGATTCCGTTGTGCTGCTCTCCCCCGGGGACGAACCCGCGCCGTTTCTCCCGTCATCGCGGCGATCCTCTTGGTGGCGATCGCCGTCGTCCTTTCCGCCGTGCTCTACGTGCTGGTGGTCGGCCTCGCCCATTCCTCATCGAACGTACCCCTTGGCACCGCTCTCGCTCTCGGACCGGCGGACGCCTTGGCCGGCAGCGCCTCCACCAAGTCGTACTGCGCTCAGAATCACGGCTGCTACGAGGTCTCGATCGCCTCGGCGAATCCGTCGCTCCGTATCTCTGACCTCGACTTCGCCATCCAAACGAACGGAGGGACCGACCACCTCGTCACGGCCGGGTCGGGCGGTTTCTATATCGTGAACGCCGAGGCGAAGGTCGTCGCGAGCTCTCCGACCGTCAAGGCTGGCCACCCGCTCATCGCTACCTCCTGGACCTTTGCGAAGGGGTACTCCACCTCGACGGTGCTCACCTCCGAACTCTCGATCTGGGTCGAATTCGGGAGCGCGACCAAGAACCCGTCCAATCACGGGTTCGTCCTCGTCGCGTCGGGAAACGGAGCGTTCGAGGGCACGGTCACCCTGCCCCTGCCGTAACGGTCGGGCGCACCGCGGTCGAAGGGTGGTGGACGACCCGTCCACCCCGGGACGCCGAACCGATTTCGTCGGTGCGACTTTAAATACGTGGGCACGGTGGCCGCGCCACCTCATGACCCACCCGAACGACGTGCCGCCCTCTGCCCTGCTCCCTCGGCTCGCGACGGAGCTCCGCGCCCGGAAGGCCGTGGCTCCTCCCCCGTGGTCCACGTTCGCGAAGACCGGGGTCCACAAGCAGCGCGCTCCGACGCAGACCGACTGGTGGTACCTTCGTTCCGCCTCCGTGCTGAGGAAGATCTACCTCCAAGGATACGTCGGGATCGAGCGATTGAGCGCCGAGTACGGCGGCAAGCGCGACCGGGGAAGCGCCCCGTACCACGCGCGCAACGGCTCGCGGGCGGTGCTCCGCGAGATCGTCCACCAGCTCGAGAAGGCCGGGCTCGTCCAGCCGTACAAGACGAAGGGCCGGCGGGTCAGCGCCGAAGGTCAGAAGCTGCTCGATTCGCTCTCACGCGATATTCTCAAGGCAATGGCCTCCGAGCGACCCGAACTGGCCAAGTACCTCTAGTGCGTTTTCCAGGACCAGGGAGGGAAACGATGGCGTACGGGGACGATGCCGAACTCGCCGAGCTGCGACGGCGCCGCATGCAGCAGCTCCAGGAGATGCAATCCTCCGACGTCGCCAACTCCCAGGCCTACGCGGCGCAGGATGCCGAGATGGCGCGCCGCGAACAGGAGCGCACCGAGATACTACGCCGCATCCTGACCCCGGAGGCCCGCGAGCGGCTGGCGCGGATCCGGCTGGCGAAGCCCGACGTCGCGTCCGCGGTGGAGCAGCAGCTCATCGCGCTCGCCGCGAGCGGCCGCATCCAACGGGCGATCGACGATGCCACGCTCCGGGCGCTGCTCGAGCGGATCGCCCCCGAGCGGCGCGAGATCCACATCACGAGGCGCTGACCGAGAAGGGTGAACCATGGCGAATCGTAGGAAGAGTCTCGCGCGCAAGACCCGACTGCTCCGTGTGGTGAAGGGAAACCGCCGCGTCCCGGCGTGGGTGTTGCAGCGGACCAGCCGACGGGTCACGCGCCATCCGAAGCGGCACACGTGGAAGCGAGGACACCTGCACAAGTAGGTGGGTGAGAGAGGAAGGTCCCCATGCCCGCAAAGTCTACCACCCGACACACCGAGGAGCTCGAGCGCGAGTACGTCATCCCTCTGCGCGCGAGTCAGCACCAACCGTCCCGCCGCCGGCGGGCGGGCCACGCTCTCGAAACTGTGCGCCGATTCGTCGTGCGTCACATGAAGGGCAAGCCCGAGGACGTCTGGATCGACCCGCGACTCAACGAACACATCTGGGAGCGCGGTATCCAGCACATCCCGAGCCGTGTCCGCGTCAAGGCGATCCGATTCGAGGACGGCCTCATCGAGGTCGACCTGCTCGAGACCGAGTAGGGTCGGTCGGGGGAGGCCCCTCGCGTGCCGGTCGGTCGAATTCTCGTGGCCGGCAGCCCCTATCTCGGGGTTTACCTGCGCGTCGGGGACGGTTTCGCGATCGTCCCTCACGATATCGCGCGGTCGGTCGAGCGCGACGTCGTGCGCTTACTGGACGTGAGGGTCGTACGCACCTCCGTCCTGGACTGCGAGGTGGTGGGGGCGATGGTCGCCGCCAACTCGAAGGGGATCGTGATCGGGGGCGAGGCCGACCCGACCGAGCGGCGCGCGCTCGAGTCGCTGGCCCCGCTCTCGGTCGTCTCGCATCGCCAGAACGCGATGGGCAACAACATCCTCGTGAACGATTCCGGCGCTCTCGTTCACCCCGAGTTCTCGGACGATGCGGTGAACCAGCTCCGGCACGCGCTCGGCGTTCCGACCGAGCGGGGGACCCTCGCCGGCCTCGGGACCGTCGGCATGGCCGGCGTCGCCACCAACCGCGGCGTCGTCGTCCATCCACGTGCCACGGAGAAGGAGGTCGCGCATGTGACCGAGCTCCTCCGCGTCCCCGTGCATCGCTCGACCGCGAACTTCGGTGTGCCGATCGTCGGAGCCTGCGTGGTGGCGAACTCTCGAGGGGTCCTCGTTGGCCGGCCTACGACACCGGTCGAGGTGGTCCACCTTCAAGAGGGGCTCAGCGTCTTCGACTGACCGCGAGCGAACTCTCGGTCCCGCGGCAGAAGATCGGTCGGCCGAGCGGCGACCGCGCTCGGCCTTCGTGGGAGGACTCACGCGAGGCCGTGGACCGAAACGTCGGTGAGCGCGGTCGGCCGGGACCCCGCGACGAGGAAAGCAGTACCTAGGTGCCGCGCTTCCGCTTCACGTACCGGGTCGCGTACCCCGCGATTCGGTTCGCGAGCTTCTTGTGGCTCGCCTGGAGATGCCCCTCGACCGTGACGCCCAGGTCGGTGAGCTCGAGGACCTTCTGCTTGTTCTTCGTGAAATCCCCTGTAAAATCCTCGGGGTAATGGCGGATCAGCTCGATCGCGACCCGCTTGATGTACGTCTGTCGGATGTTGCCCATGCGGGCGGGGCGGACTCGGGTCGCGGTTATAACCCTAACCGGTCGCGCGCCGGCGGCCGTTTACCGCCGGTGGTCCCATGGTCACACCGGCGATACGCACAAATACCTTACCCGAGGTATTTTCTTCCGTGCCTGACCGCGAAGCCGCCCGGGGGGGCTTCCCGCACCGGACCTAGGGCCCGTTCCCAGACCACGGGTTCTTCACGACGTCAATATGCCGAACGACGGTGAGGAAACACCCGCACCCCCTACCCGGGAGCGGAACGTCCTGCTGCTCGACCTCTCGAAGAGCATGTACGCTCCGTTGCCGGACCCTCAGGGAGGGGGTCCCGAGCGGCAGAAGATCGAGGTGGCCCGGACCGCGGTGTTCCGCATCCTCCAGGACGCGGCGACGAGCGGGAACCTGTTCGGGCTCGTCACGTTCACGGAGACCGTCCGTGTTCCGGTACCTCTCGGCGAGATCCACCGGGAGAACCTCCCGTACATCGAGAACCTGATCTCGCTCCTCACACCCAGCGGTCGGTCGGCCATCTGGGACGCGCTCGGCGTCGGCGCGGACCTTCTGCGGATGGGCACCAACGGGGTGCAGGGGAATCTCGTCCTTGTCACCGACGGATGGGACAACGCCTCGACCCGGTTCGACGTCAAGTCCGACCCGGCGGGTAAGGTCCCAGGCGGCAAGGTCGACCTGGTGCCGTACGCCCTTCCGGCGCACTCGCGCGTCACGCTTCGGATCATCGGTATCGGGAACGGGGACGAGCGCGACAAGGGCGTCGACACGGGCCGAATGAATCAGCTCGTCTCTCAGCTCACGCAGCGGGCTCAGGAGCTCGGACTCCCGCCCGCGTTCAGCTTCCAGCTCGTCACGACCGGTTCCCAGCTCTTCGCCCAGATGGTCAACGCGTTCGTGGACGTCGGTTACGAAGACGACCGACCGATCGAGGAGCTGCATCCCGAAGAGCTCGCCCACCACGCGGCGAACGCCGCGCGGGCCCTCAAGGAGCCCCAGCAGCACGCGACGGTCGCCCGCATCAAGAACACCCCCTCTTCCGCGAAGGAGATGGCGAACGCGACGTACTCCGAGTCCCCCGAGATCGAGGTGGATTTCCTGGCGAGCGGACCCGGTGGGCCGCCGGCGTATCTCAAAGAACGGTACGGCCCGCTCGGCGAGGTGGTCGCCGCGTACCTCTCTGGGGAGCTCGACCACGCTCTCGAACTGGTCCAGAAGACCCAGGGGTTCCTGCCCGCGGTGACGCGGCTCTACTGGGAAGCCCGCATCCAGTACGCCCGCCGCGCCGTGGTCGAGGCCGCGCGCGCTCTCCTCCAGGCGTGGGGCGAGGCCGAGAAGCTCCCGCCGACCACCCAGGCCCCGATCCTGCGAAGGCTCGCCGTGCTCCAAGCGCGGATGCAGAACGACAAGGAGACCGAGACGCTCGTCCGATTCATCGACGAGACCGAGCACCACCTCACGAACGGGGACCCGAAGACCCGCGAGCGTCTGATGGACCTGTTCGCGAAGCTGATGGAGCTGCGCGGCACCTACCAGCTCACCCGCCTCGCCGGCGAGGGGGACATCCAGGACGCCGCGATCAAGCACGAGGCAGCGGTCGAGGAGGTCTTCGGCCTACTCCAGGACGCCCGCCTCGACCTCTCCGCGGAAGGTCCGACCGTGGAAGGCGCGTTGGACTTCATTGAAATATGCCTGGCGGAGATGAGGTAAGGGACGCGGAATGACAGAGGTCAAGGTCACCACCCGTCGAAAGTCGACGGGCAAGCGAGAGCCGAAGTCCTCGGTCGAGGCGACCCGAATCGCGGTCGTCGGGATCCCTGCCTCGGGCAAGACGACCTACTTCCGCTTCCTCTCGGGCCACTTCGGCCTCAACCTTCCGATCTTGTACATCCCGAGCCGCGCCGACAACGGGAGCCTCCCGCTCTACGGGGACCTCGAGAACGACGTTGCCCTCGAAGAGACCACGTACGAGACCACCGACCCGACCGACCCCGAAGGCAGCCTCGAGACGACCACCCGGTACTACGTGAACCGCCCGATGGAGGACCGGCGGAAGCTCTGGGTCGAGCTCTCCGCGGGCCGGGACGAGCAGGGGATCCTGACGAAGTATCCGCTGCCGACGAAGTTCAACCAGTTCGTCGAGATGAAGATGCGGTTCCGCTACGCCGCCCCCGAAGGGGAGTCCGGCTCGAAGCCGATGGAGCTTCAGACGGTCGACGAGGCGGGCGGCATCATCGCCGACTACTTCACCTACGACCGGATCTGGCTCGACTCGCCCGAGGGCGAGGTCACGGAGAAGAGCTGCCGGGTCATCCCCCACTTCGACTCCTGGCGCCCGGACCGCCGCGACCTGTGGAAGCGGGGCCTGACGCTCCT
>Ga0335078_10008779_pt1 | contig 15017 bp, 13 predicted proteins | sample Lox_Sample_32_FD_206711 | JGI IMG/M metagenome (GOLD analysis project Ga0335078, IMG submission 206711) | Soil microbial communities from Loxahatchee National Wildlife Refuge, Florida, United States - Lox_Sample_3.2 | ecosystem: Environmental > Terrestrial > Soil > Wetlands | place: USA...
ATCCTCCGGGTGCACTTGTTCCCAGGAAGTAAATTCCTTATTCGCGCTGACAAAGTCGAGGTTATAAAGCAGGCGAAAACCATTTTCCAGAGAAGGACGCGGCATAACGATATCCGCAGCGCCAGCGGAAAGACCGCCCGCCAGCAACAGTGCAAAGGCAGAAATCAATCTCTGGTTCGGGCGTTTGCGCACACCCTTCGTGTTGAGCGGATTCCTTACGCTGCGCGCAGGATTCGTTGACAAGAATTAATTCCCCACTTCGGTTTATGCAGTTTAGATGCAAAGTGATATTTCTGTCTTGTCCATTTTTTGCAAAAAATTTGTCACGAAGGTTCAGAGTCTTAAGACCCATCGACGTCGGCATCCTTCCCCCTTGGGACTGCGCCGTTTGGCGTAGTCTGCGAGGCCTCACCCATAAGAAATCGCAAATCAGCAGTTATTGGCATAAGTCTTTATTATGCAGTATGTTACGCTAGTCGCAAAAAGCGCTGCATGATCCCGCTTTGACCAGCGGTCTTGACAAGACTTTACACAAGGATAAAATCGCGCGCCAAAGGCCCGCCGCCTAGGTCCGTGCACAACGGAGCAGCGAGCTGCAAAGTTTTGGCGATTTTCGGTTTCCCAGATCTTGGCAGTGCCCGGAGTGCTCTCCCCCGCTAGGTGCAGGTCTGAACGTTCCGGCGTATCCGCCGGATAACTGAATCCTCAAAGCGTCGGTCAAGGAACTCGCGGAGAAGGTGCGCGGTGCTGCTTGCAAGAACCGGGTCAGCCGTGGCTGCTCTGCTGCTCAAAGATCGTACGTAACCTGGGGACGCCACTTGGAGGAGGCGCCACATGCACTGCTCAGGGACAACAGAAAATCACTGCATATCCCGGCTGGGCCGCAAGCTTCTTGGCTTTGCCCTGTTTCTTGCCACACCCGTGATTGCATTCGCTCAAACTCCCCTAAACCCACCTTTACCCACTGAGATCGCGGAAGGAGCCGGGATCATCGTTCCCGGCGGCACGAAGTGGGCCATCGCGCTGGGCAAAGCTTTCTTTTGGGACCAACAGGCAGGCAGCGACGGTCAGGCCTGCGCCAGTTGCCATTTTGTGGCCGGGGCCGATACGCGGCTTAAGAATGAGCTCAACCCCGGGTTTGACGACGTATCTGTTGGCGTTACGCCGGGCGGTGAAATCAGCGTCGGCGGTGACACCAAATTCGGTTCACAGATTTCCGACGTCGGCCACATCTTGCCCGGGTTCATGCCCTCCGATCATCTGGCAGGTCCGAACATCGTCCTGCAACCTGGTGATTTTCCCATGCACCTGCTCTCCGATGAAACGGTCCGTGATTCGCCCATCATTACCAGTACCAACGACCGCATCTCCTCGCAAGGCGTGGTGGATGCGACCTTCGACTTCGTTCGTGTGATGGGGCAGCAGGATTACTGCACGAACTACAACGGCAGCATTTTCCACGTAGGTAACTTTGCCTCACGGCAAGTCGAGCCGCGCAACACTCCCACGGTTATCAACTCGGCCCTGTTCAATCGCGTCTTCTGGGATGGCCGTGCCAACAACACCTTCAATGGTGTTGGCGTCTTCGGCATGCGCGACATCAACAGCAATCCCAACGCCCGCCTGATTGTTTCTGCGAACGGAACCCCCGAGCTCACCTATCTGACGCTTGAGAACGGTGCTTTGGCCTCGCAAGCCCTCGGTCCCCCCACCAACGCCGTCGAGATGTCCTGCAACGGCAGGACCTTCCCCGACGTGGGAAATAAACTGCTCTCCACTGCGCCTCTCGGTTTGCAGAAGGTCTCGCTTACCGATAGTGTCCTTGGCTCTCTCGCCAACCCCGCCGGCAACGGACTCAAACAGCAATACAGCTATGCCGCGATGATCAAGAAAGCTTTCGACCCCAAATGGTGGTCCCTGCCTGGCAACTACAAAATCGTGAACGGCTCGCTGGTTGGCAGCGGAATAACCGGTTACACGCAGATGGAGACCAACTTCTCCATGTTCTGGGGAATCGCGATCATGTTGTATGAGGCTAGCCTGATCTCCAACCAGAGCGAGTTCGACACTCTGGTGGCGCAAGGTCACATCTCGCTTGCGGGGGGAAACTGTACTCCGGACTCCACGGTCGATCCTCTGCTGGCACGCGGTTGCCAATTCTTTAATACCCCTCCAAAAGGAAAGGGATGTCGCTTCTGTCACGATTTACCCACCTTCGCGGAAGGGGCCAACGTGGCCGGAACGAACGTGGTCCCGTTCGTCACGGTCGCCGATGTCAACGGCCACATCGATCTGCGTGACCGCGGCTTTGCCAACATCGGCATCCGGCCCGCTTTCACCGACCAGCAAAGCGGCCGCGTCGATGCTTACAACAATCCTCTTTCTTATGGCCGCCAATACTGGGCCTATCAGAACGCTGTTGCCAACAGCGATCCCAACGCACCCAGCTATCTGCTCGATCCTTTCCTAATGAATGCGGTACTTACCAACAACACCGGGATTACCGCCCCACCGATTAAGCTTGAAACCGATGGATCCAGCAAGATTCCGTCACTGCGCAACGTTGCCCTGACGCCGCCTTATTTCAGTTGGGGCGGTTACGCCAACTTGCGGCAGGTCATGGTCGTCTACAACCGCGGCATCAGCCGCCGCAACGTACTCGACCACGGAATCGGAGGCTTCGACGCTCACGGGACTTCCTGTTTGAGCGGCGACGATTCCGGATCCGGGCCTGACGGCAACACGCCCTACGCGAATCTGGTCGCAGGGACGCAAACCGACTGCAACACCAACGTCAGCGGCCTGATCAGTCCCTTGGGACTGAGCGATTGCGATGCCCCAATCGGCACCGCGCCATTGGCCGCGTGCGTGGCTCAGGGCGTCACCGATCAGAACGATGACATTGCGGCATTCGTGCGTTTCTTCACTTCCCTGACCGATCCACGAGTGCAATGCGATGCCGCGCCCTTTGATCATCCATCGTTGACCGTGTTCAATGGACAAACGAATACCGATACCAAAAAATACGGTGTTGCTGACGACATCACCTTCAACTTCCCCGCTGTCGGAGCGAGCGGCTTCTCCATATCGTCCGGGTTCTGTATCCCGAACGCCGGCGATCTGTTCGCTCCCGGAATGCAAGCGCGTTCCGGTGGACTGAAGGTGACCATCAACACCAAGTAGAGCGGTCTGACTGCGAATGCCAGGGGCACGGTTGTAAAACCGTGCCCGTTTTTCTTCTCCGAAGATCCGAAAAACTGAATCCCGGAAAGCTGAGATCCGAAAACTGAGATCCCAAGAACTGAGGTCTAACCAACCCGCCTTATCGAATCCTGCCATGTTGTCGCTTCGGTCCGAATTCAAATGCGGTGGAGCTTTCCTTTCCTTCTTTGCTTCCCGCATTGACGGCCTTCGCGCCCTTTGCTACCTTCTAGCGTTTCCTCCCGCTAACCGCTCCACGCCGCGGCAAGAAACAGAATCGAGATTTCATTATGGCTGCCATTAAATTTCGTGGAGTCGATTTTATCGAATTCGACAACTTGCTCAGCGACGACGAGCGCCTCGTCCGCGACACTTCCCGCAAGTTCATCGAAGACAATCTCATTCCCATCATCGAAGAATGCAACCGCGCCGGCCGCTTCCCCCGCGAATTGGTCAAGCCCATGGCCGAGCTTGGCTTCTTCGGCGCATCGCTTAAAGGCTACGGCTGCGCCGGCATGTCGAACGTGGAATACGGTCTTGTCATGCAGGAATTGGAGCGCGGCGACTCCGGCGTGCGCAGTTTTGTCAGCGTGCAATCAGCGCTCGTGATGTATCCCATTCACACCTTCGGCAGCGAAGAACAAAAACAAACCTGGCTGCCCGCGATGCAAAGCGGAGAAAAACTCGGCTGCTTCGGCCTGACCGAGCCCGACTTCGGTTCCAATCCCGGCGGCATGCGTACTCACGCGAAAAAAGTCGGCAACGAATATGTTCTCAACGGCGAGAAAATGTGGATCACCTCCGGCACCATCGCCGACGTCGCCGTCATCTGGGCCAAAGTCGAAGATGAAGACGATCTTATTCGGGGCTTCCTGGTCGAAACCGATCGCCCCGGATTCAGCGCCGAAGACATTCACGGCAAGTGGTCGCTGCGCGCCTCGGTCACGTCAGGGCTTTCCCTGCAAGACGTTCGCGTGCCCGAATCCAATCTTCTTCCCGGCACCGGCGGTCTAAAATCTCCTTTGATGTGTCTGAATCAGGCGCGTTACGGCATCGCCTGGGGCGGAATTGGCGCGGCCATGGCCTGCTACGATTGCGCCCTGCAATACGCTCAGCTCCGCAAACAATTTCACGATCGCCCTATCGCTTCGCATCAGTTGGTGCAGGAAAAACTCACCTGGATGATCAACGAGATCACCAAGGGCCAGCTTCTGGTCCTGCAAGTTGGTCGGCTGAAAGACGCAGGCAAAGCTGGGCCGCAACACATCTCCATGGCCAAGCGGAACAACGTATGGATGGCGCTCGAGTGCGCCCGCCTTTCACGCGACATTCTGGGCGCGAACGGCGTTGCCGATGACTATCCCATCATGCGCCACATGATGAACCTGGAATCCGTGAAGACTTACGAAGGCACCCACGACATCCATACGCTGATCATTGGCCAGAGCGTGACCGGGATTGATGCCTTCTGACCTCGACATCTTGACGACCTGATCAAATCAGGGATTGCTGCCGGCCGGCGCGTGCAGCTCTTGCTGGACCGCTGGCGGCAGATTGTCCAAGCGGTTCAAGAACCCGGCCACCTGCCAAATCTCGCTGTCGGCCATGATGTTTCCCCAGGCCGGCATAGCGGTCCAGCGCACCCCGTATTTAATGATGTAAAAGTTCTGCTTCTCCGGCAGGCTGGGATGCGCGTTCATAAACTGCGGAGCCGGCGGATAAAAAGCCTTGCCGTAATCGCTCACCGGATTGTCGGGCCTGCCGTGGCAATCCGCGCACTTGTCTCGATACAGGCGCGCTCCGTCCAGCAAGTTGGCTTCGGTCGGCTGAATGGGATTTTTCTGCTCGGGCGCATGGCGCGCCGCAGAGGCCGCCACCGCGGTGCCGGCGAATTCAGATTCGAACCAGGACGGCCCGGCACTGGCGCGAAGGTCTGCATAGCCGAGCTTCAGATAAAGCCAGCCGCCGAGAACAAGCACGATAAGGGTGACAACAACGCCCCGCACGAAGTTTCTCATCCTGCCTCCTTTCAGTAAGGTCTGCAAGCATTATGCGCTTTTCGATTCGAACTCTCGCGGCGCTTCAGCTGGATCTATAGGGACAGCCCGCCCTGAGCGGGTCGAAGTTATCACCGCCTTCGAGAGACGTGGGATTCGAGTCCCGACTGGAAAAACGTTCTACGTGGAGCATTCTGCAAATTGCAGAAGTGTTCCATGTGGAACACACTGTGATGACGATAGCGGCTACACAACGTCGTCATGACAGGAAAGCCCAAGAGAGTAAAGGGGGTTGACTGCCCGGCTCACAAAAGCCGGGCTTGAGCGAGCCGTCCGCCCGGTCATGCGCCACATGATGAACCTGGAATCCGTGAGGACCTACGAAGGCGCCCACGACATTCACACGCTCATCATCGGCAATGTGTCACCGGAATCGACGCGTTCCGAGTTCGTGTGTAGCGCGGGCGCCTGGCTCGTGTGTCTGGCTCGTGTGGCGTCAGAGCATCTCACTTCTTTTTGCGACCCTGCGTGGGGCGCTTCGTTGTTCTCCCCGCCGCTCTCCGCGAAGCCGGCACTTTCCCGATACGCGGATCGCCGGCAATCACGCACTCACACGCCCGCAGTGCAGCTTCCTCAAAATCCCCGGCATCGGCAGGAAGCACTTGCCAACCGGTCACCTTTTTACCCAGCACGCGAATCGAACGCATGTTGGGAAAGTCGCGCCGCAAGCTTTCATGATGCTCCTGAGTGGTCGCGAGCCATACGCCATCATCGTCCGCTGTTTCGTTGCGTTTATCACGCAGCGCGAAGACGATTTTGTCCCCAACATACACCGCAAGGCAGCCGAACATGGGACGCGTCTCGGGTGCCAGCGAAGCGATCGCTTCGAGCACAAAGGCATGCGGCACCGGTTTGCGCTTGGGTGCAAACGGAGTGCCCTGGAGTGGAGAAAGGCGCTCATTGCGCCGTCGTTTTGGCATAGCAAAATCATACTGCGATTCTGCAGGAGATGACCTATTCACGAGGGCTGCGATAAAACACTTCGGGCCGCCTGGCGGCGGCCCTGGTAACTTCTGCCGAGCTCCGGACGGCCGAGTCGGCCGTCCCCACACAGCCTGATTTAATCCCCCGCTACTGGCTCGGGCACTTCCGGTTTCGCCGCATGCGCGCCGTTGCCGTTCTTCGGCATGGAAAGCGCGCCGAGCGGAATGAATCCATTTTCCGACTGCACCGGCTTCTCTTTCAGCACGACTTCGCGATAGAGTGCGGCCATGCGGGCGTCGTAAGCCGCGTCGTTCTTCTTCGCCCCGCGTCCGTTCTCACCTGACTCCTTTTCGGCCTTGAGCTTCGCATCCCGCGCCCGAATCTTTTCTTCGCGCGCGTTCTTGGCGATGCCGAGCTTGTCGAGATCGTGCTGTTCTTCTTCCGTCACGATTCCCTCGCGCAACACCAGCGAGTGCTCGGTGGAAGCCATGCCAACGTTCTTGCCGCCGGCAAAAATCTCATGCCGCCCATGCTCTTCGTACCACTTGGTAAGCGTAGCGGTCATGTGCATCTTCTCGATGATGTTCCGCCAGCCCACGCCCGTGTTGTAGGCGCAGAAGGAAATCTCACCTTCCTGCGTGGCATACGGAATGATGCATTGCTCGGTGCGCCGGAAGTCGTAGTTGAACAGGTCCTGGAACCACATGCCGGCGATGAACAAAAAGTTCCAGCGGTCCTGGCGCCGCTTCATGATGTCGTCGATGCTGCGTTCGGGGCCGACTTTGCCGTAATTCGTGCCGGTCGCGTTGTAGTTCTTGTCGAACTTGCGCAGCAGGTCGATCAACTTGAAATGCGTCGGCGACTTGAATGAATCATAATTCTTCATCAGGCACAGCGCCATCCCGAACACGGTGAGGAATTTTCCGCGCGCTGCGTCGTTCACTTTGGCGATGTCTTTGGCGAGCTGATCGCCATGCAGGAACGCAGTCACCGGCACCGCTTCCTTGGTTTCTTTGTCGATCATGATGGCCATGCCCGTCCCGCAATTGGGATGGCATGAGCACGACAGCTGGCCCCAGTTGTTGTTGGCGTCGCCGGTGTGCATCAGGTCGGCCCAGTCGCTGAAGGTCGACATGAAGCTGATCGGGAACCAGTCGCGCGCGGGCTCGCCGAGACCGGTTTGGCCTTTTACGTCATGCGCCAAATGCGAGAGCGTGTAGCGCTGGGCCTGACGGCGTTCGTCGGTCACAGCTTCATCGCGGCCGGTAAACGAAACGGGCTGGAACGAAAGAAACCCGATCTTTTTGGGATTGTCGAGGGCAAACTGAATGATGCGTCCCACCTGCTCATTGTTGATTCCGTTGACAATCGTGATGACGGGAACGATTTCGCAGCCGGCGCGATGCAGGTTGTCAATAGCTTTGAGCTTTACGTCGAACAGATTGCCGACTTTGCGGTGCGCGTTGGCGGCATTGCCGATGCCATCGAACTGCAAGTAGGCATAGCGCATGCCCGCTTCCACGGCCTGCTGCGCGAATTCAAAACTCTTGGCGAATTCAATTCCGTTGGTCGCGGCCTGCACGGAGTTGTATCCGACTTTGCGGGCGTAGCGCACCGCGTCCAAAAAATAAGGAGACAGCGTCGGCTCACCGCCGGAAAACTGCACGCTCATCTGCCGCTTGGGCTTGATGGTGATGGCGTTATCAAGCATCTGCTTGATTTCCGCCCAGGTCAGTTCGTGCACGAAGCCGACCTGGTTGGCGTCCATAAAGCAGGGATCGCACATCATGTTGCAGCGGTTGGTCAAGTCGATGGTGAGCACCGAACCGCGGCCATACTTCACAGTCGAAGTGCCGTGATGGTGCAGCTTTTCGTCATTGTGGGCGCGAATGTCGCGGCCGGGGAAAACATCTTCCAGGTGCTTCGAAAATTCTGTGTCGATCGACATCACATCTTCGAACGTGCCGTGCTTGGGGCACTGCTTGACCATCATGATTTTGCCGTCGCGTTCGATGATGGTGGCCTTGATTTCTCCGACTTTTTCGTTGAGCAGAACTTCGTGAGGCAGGTGGCCGTCGAGAATCTGCTGGCGAATTTCGGGAACGCACTTGGGGCAAAGCGAATCGGTGGCGCGCGGCCAACCCAGCGGCGGCTTCGACTTTTCGTACGACTTGAGCAGAGGCTTATCCGACCACTTGGGCGTGGGCGAGGGATTGGGCTTGATGCGATTGAGCCGCTCGAATACAAACCAGACGCCCTTGGCGCCTGTGGTCACCGCTTTCTCAACGTACTTGATCGGCTTGTGCATGTGCTCTCCGCGTTCAAATTTGTTTAGCTATTAGCTCTTGGCCGTTAGCTTTTGGCAATTGGCTGGTTTGCTTCCTCTGCCCTTGGCAGCCAATAGCCAGATTCCTGGGACGGCTCGTCTCTTTGGATTAGCGCACCTCTATCCTATTGAGCTATAGGCAATAGCACAGCGGGATTCTGCTGAACGGAGAAAAATGGGGGTTTAGCGGGAAAAGAGCGCATTGGATGGCGGTAAAGCATTGAAAAGAAATGGAGAGTGGTTCTGAGAGAGTTTGAGATTGCCGGGAACCGGGAACGGTGGAACACGCGGGCGAGGGCGAGTCAGGACCAAGGAAGCCGCGGCCGGCCGCCGCAAGCGGTCAAAAGCCAGACCATGTAAACTTAAGCACACAAAGCGCCGCCCGCAAGTTGATGATAAATCCACAAATTACGATTGCTCACATTGCGCGCAACCTGCCGGGCGCAGCCACAGCGACTTTCCTTGCGCTTTTTCCAATCGTCAACCCGCTTGGCGCCATCCCAATCTTCTATTCACTCACGGCCAACCTTACTCCGCAAGAGCGCCGCAATAGCGCGTTGCGGACCACGGGTTACGTGATCGCGATCCTTATCATCTTCATGTTCTTTGGCCGTTACGTTTTGAACTTTTTCGGGATCTCTCTTCCGGTCTTGCGGATCGCAGGCGGATTGATTGTGGCGCACGCCGCCTGGGGTATGGTTACCGGCTCGAGCCGGGTTACCAGCGCGGAGAGCAACGAGGCCATGACGAAGGAAGATATTTCTTTGACACCGATGGCAATGCCGCTGCTTTCCGGCCCGGGTTCAATCGGCGTGGTCATGGGACTCGCCGCTGAACCCGGCGACTTTTCTTACCTGGGGATGATCGTCGGAATCCTGGCGCTCGGCCTCAGCGTTTACCTTTGCCTGCGCCTCGGAGGTCCATTGGTGAAGAATCTGGGGCCTGGCGCCATGGGCGCGATCAACCGGATTTTCGGATTTCTGATTCTGGCGATCGCCGTGCAATTGATTTGGGACGGCGCCGCCGAATTCCGAGGATGATCTTTCCGAATTTCGTTCTCAGAACGGACCTTCCCGCTTCGCTCGAGATGACAAATCTATGACTGGACGGACGAGTCGCTGTCCCCACACAGACATTGCCGAGCGTTTACTTCTCCGCCAGAACGGCGCCCTTCACATCTATGGTGACCTTGGGAGGAAGCAGCAGGGTGTTATGAATCAGGCAATGATGCACCGACTCTTCAATTCCCTCACGCTGTTTTTCATCAACACCCACCGGCACTTCCACTTCGATGCGGAAGTTATCCAGCCGGGCCGGGTCTTTCAATTTCTCGGCCGTGACTCGCACAACCGTGCCCGCCGTAGATAATTTGTGCTTCTTTAAATACATAGCGGCGTAAAAACCGGCGCACGAGCCGAGCGAGGCTAGCAGCAGCTCGGGAGGCGTCATGCCTTCATCGTAACCACCATTTTCCGCGGGTTGATCGCAGACGAGCGAATGCTCCCGCGCCTTAATCTCAAATTGCACTCCGCCGAGATGTTGCACACGTACTTCCATGAGGCCTCCTTCATACGTATGGGCATCATGATTGTTTCATCGGCAGAATTGGGAAATCTGTGATTCGGGACACACGTTCTAAGTTGAATCAGTTTAATAAATTAGACTTGAAACGGCAGGCCGTTCGACTCCGCGAGGGAATGGTCGAGCCAATCCCCCTGCCAGGCTCAACATGACGGGATCCGGAGATCACATCCGTTCCGGCTTCTTTTCCTCGAATGTGAACGGCAGAGTCTTCCTCCCCCTCCAATTTGTCCCGAAACCCGAGTCAGTGCTTTCGAGGTGATATCCGACTACCTCAGGGATACATCCACGCAGGCCGCGGGGCCATTGTTGCGGAAACAACGTATCCTCGCGGCCGGCACTGGTGTGGCCTTCGGGATATCTTTCAACCCCGGAAACTTTCGGGTTCCACATCTGAAAAAAGCCGATGGGCACGTAGCCGCCGGCATAATCCTGCATGATGCGTTCGCCCAGGGGAAACGAATTGCTCAAATGAACGTAGGCATTGCACTCATGTTGAAGCTTGGGCATCTCGAGAAAACCATCCCAGGCGCGATAGCTTTTCACGATGAAGCGATCGATGCCATAGATCATGCGCTTGGCGAGATTGGCATTAGCCAGCAGGTTGCGCGTAAGCGGGGGCAGCCAGATATCAGCGTCCAGGTGAACCACCCAGTCGCGCTTGGACAATCTGGCCAGCCCGGCGTTGATGCCCGCGCCTTTGCGAAATTCTTTCCAGCGCGAGCGCAGCGCGTCGGTCAGCACGCACTCCACGTGATAGAACTCGCAGATCCGTTGGGTTTCCCGGTCTTCCGGCGAGGTCACGACCACGATGCGGTCAAAATGAAATTTGTTCTGCGGCAAAGTACAGCGCAGAAAATCGTGATAGTGGTCGCAAACCGTCACGGCTTCGATTTTGAAATCGGAATCGGGTATGTGGCGCGCCACGGCGAAGCTGGGATCGCTGCTGTAATTCATCGGTCCTCTTTCGGGTCGTTTTTCGCTTGGAGCAGGCGCCAGGCTTCGCGAAATTGCTCGAAGCGGGCGCGGGGACAGAAATGGTCGGGATAAAAATGCAGGCTTTTGAAGGCCAGCGCCTCGACCGGAACCACATACCAGGCATCCACCGGCACCACGTGCGCGATCAGAACATCGATATCTTCAGCTGTGTAAGAAGTTTTATCGCCTCGCGGGTTCACGTAGCTGGGCTGGATATCGTATCCCCCGGCGCCCAACTGCTCCGTACATTTGACCTGCACCCGCCACAGACGGTGGCCGTTATCCAGGATGAAGTCGTAGCGTTCGCTGTCGCCCCAGGGCTTGCAGACTTTGAATCCGAGACTCCGGGCCTTGTGCAGGAAAGCCGCTTCCGAAAGCTCGCCGGTGCGTTTGCTGTTTTTGCGTTTGGGTTTGCGGCGTGACGGAAGATGACCGGCTGGCTTGAGATGGCCAGATTCTTTTCTCATGTTCGGCGCCCCAATGTTTCCGGACAATAAAAAAGGGCACAGCTTTTAGCTATGCCCTCGTGACTAACTCTATACTTCTAGAATAGCACGCGGCCAGGGGTAAATGGGACATGGATGTACTAACTACTATCGGGGTGGAATCAACGGGTTAGCAGGAGAAACGCGGCCGGGGGCACTTGACAAAAATTAAGCAAACCATGGAACCGGTCATTTTGACGTTGCGGTTGTTGTCGTCGGCATATTCATTTGCTGGACCAGTTGCTTGACGATCTGAGAAGCGGTCTTTTTTACCGTCTTCTCGGTAGCATTCTTTTCCATAGCGAACTTCGCCCCAGCGGCGATCGGACTCAGAGTGATGACCGCTCCCGGTTTTTTCCCACTGGTGTCTTTGTCGGCAAACTCATACAAGGGTTGGCCGGGGTGGGACAAGTCGCTGACATGAACATACAACGACATTTTCGCAGCGCCCGAACCGAATCCGATGACGGCGCGATGCACACGATTGCCCTCATCGACCTCGGTAAAAACCCCTTGCAGCAACCAGCCTTCGCTGGGCTTGGGATCTCCGGGCATGAGCCGGCGCGCGGTGAAGCCTTGCTTTTCAAGGTCCTGGACCAGATCGTTGGACATGGAATCGACAAGATTCTTGGCCTGAGTAGCGGGATCTTCTTTCTTGCCGCGAATGATGTGCGGTCTGGGCAACGGGCCTTCGGGAAGTTTGGAGACCAGGCTGGAGTCACCTTGAAAATTCTCCGCATCGAGCTCGAAATCCTGCACGAACACGAGCTTGCCCTGGCCGGGAGGGGGCGTGGAGGGTTTATCCGCGGCAAAAGTTGACTGCGCCGCGGCCAGCGCAAGAACACTCGACAATCCCAACATCGCACGCTGCAAAATTCTGGTGGCGCTCATTCACACCTCCTACTTGTGGTAATCGGATGTCTTGACCCGGATTTCCAGATTTTTCGCTTGCGACTGAATCGAGGTCAGCGCGGGATAGTTCGTGCCATCGGGGAGCGTGCTGAAGCTGACCAGATACGAGACCGGATCATCGTCCAGCTTGGAGTTGACCAGAATTTGGGTCAGGTGTTTGGTCTCGGTATTGAAGGAGAGATTCATCACGTCGCCAGGTTTCAGGTAGCCGTTGAGGGCGATTTTGGCAACTCCGTTCGAGGGCGGAGTGATTTGCGCCCGCGGCCACGCTGCCTTGACACGATCGGGATTGGGCGGCAGGTACTGGCCCATCATTCCCACCAGGCGCTCGACGTATTCTTTCATCTCGTCTTTTTTTTTCTCGACCATCCGATGGCCCAGGCGCCGGCCCGACTGCTCGGGCGGCGGGGAAGTCAAGGGAACCGTGACTTTCTCGCCGGTGGTGGCGTCGTAGTGCACCTGGTCGAGTTTGGTGCTCTTCAGTTCTCCCTTGAGGTAGACCTCGGTCTTCTGGAGATAGGTGTACTGCTTCAGTTTCTGGCTGTTTTCAGCCATGCTGTTGCGAAATTCGCCCCCCGCTTGTGCTGAAGCGAAAGTTGCCGATGCGGCGAGCACGGTTAGAATGGCGATCCTGCGAGCGGGATACGACAAATTCATTGTGATCTCCGTTGATGAGGCGGGCTTAAGGCCGTCTAGCTTACCTTCCCTTTCCGCAAAAGTCCAAACCAACTGTAAACCGGGCTGGGTGCGGGAGGAGCATCGGCTATGATCAAACGCCAATGACGATACTCGACCTCAGCGCCTATCTGGGATTGGCCGCCGTTGGCGCGGTCTGCGTGAACATGCTGTTGGGGATGTTGATTGCTCTGCGCTATAGCCCGCTACGCTTATGGCCGCATCGCAAGATGAACGTCTTTTGGCTGCACAATTGGACGGCGTATCTGGTGCTGGTATTGATTCTTCTGCATCCGGCGGTGCTGCTGCTCGCGAGGTCTCCGCACTTTCGGGTGGTCGATCTGGTTTTCCCGGTTCAATCGCCGGTACAACCCAAACTCAATACCGTGGGAGCGGCGGCCATTTACGTTTTGCTGATCGTGATTTTGACTTCCCTGTTTCGCCATTATATGCCGCGACCGCTATGGAGAAAGCTGCATTATCTGGTCTTTCCCGCGGCGATTCTGATGTTGATTCATAGTGTTTTCACCGACCCTGACCTGCGCACCGGAAAAGCGGATTTGCTGGATGGCGGAAAAATATTTGTGGAAACTTGTTGCCTGATTTCAATCGCTGCGTGGGCTTATCGGTTTCGCCATCGGGGAAGAGGGTTCAGACCCGAACGCTCGTCTTGAAAACCCAGTTTTCAGTCAGCGGTTCTCAGTTCGAACCTCCAGGACGCCCGCAGCCCTGAATTCGCTTTTCTTCAGCCCTTGCAGGGCGAGATTTGCCTGCTCCAGCGGAAATGTCTGAATTTCGGTTTCGAGGCCGGCCTCGGCGGCCAGCGAAAGAAATTCGCGGCAATCGTCGCGCGTGCTGTTGGCGACACTGCGGAGCACGCGCTCGTGATAGACAAGTGAATAATCCATTTGCGGAATGGGGCTCATGGTAATGCCGGCGAGGGCCAGCGTTCCTCCCTTACGAAGCGCGCGCAAAGCGGGCGGAACCAGCGAGCCTGCGGGCGCAAAAATGATGGCGGAGTCGAGCAGGTTGGGCGGCATGTCTTTGCCATCGCCGACCCAGACTGCGCCGAGTTTAGCGGCCAGATCGCGATGGGCCTGCGCGCGAGTGAAGACATATACTTCGCAACCTTCATAGCGGGCGAGCTGAAGTACCAGGTGCGCAGAGGCACCAAAACCGTAGAGTCCGAGACGCGAGCCGAAGCGCGCGCCGCTGAGGCGGTAGGAGCGGTATCCGATAATTCCGGCGCACAGCAGCGGGGCGGCGTTTTCGTCGGAGAATTGTTCCGGGATAGGATGCGCGAAGTCTTCGCGCACGATGGCATAGTCCGCGTAGCCGCCGTCAACGTGATAGCCGGTAAATTGCGCGTTGTCGCAAAGATTTTCGAAACCGCGAAGGCAATAGTCGCAAGCGCCGTCGGTCGAGTGCAGCCAGGGAATGCCGACGCGGTCGCCTTCTTTGAGAGTTTTCGTCCCCGGGCCAAGAGCTTCGACGAATCCCACAATCTGATGGCCAGGGACCAAAGGCAAGTGTGGCAAGGGAAGATCGCCTTCGACCGTGTGCAGATCGGTATGGCAGATTCCACAACAGCGAACTTGAAGGCGAACTTCGCCCTCACGCGGCAGAGGCTGCGTGACTTCTTGCAGATGCAGAGGTGATTCTTCAACCGGCCCAGGCTTGGCGAGCACCATGGCGCGCATGCATCCATTCTAGCTGCGCAGCCTTCCTCTCGTGGCTGGTGGCGCTCCAATCAGGTAAGATACTTCGCGCCGCAAAGACCCGTCTCGAAATGAACCGCGAATATCACAAAGGCTACAGCCAGGAATTGAATCGCGACATAGAAGCGCTCGTGTTTGGGCACGCAGGCATGCCCCTGCT
>Ga0335078_10008780_pt1 | contig 15016 bp, 9 predicted proteins | sample Lox_Sample_32_FD_206711 | JGI IMG/M metagenome (GOLD analysis project Ga0335078, IMG submission 206711) | Soil microbial communities from Loxahatchee National Wildlife Refuge, Florida, United States - Lox_Sample_3.2 | ecosystem: Environmental > Terrestrial > Soil > Wetlands | place: USA: Florida...
GTCGCGCCGGTATTTCCCAATCTCAAAACCGATTGCTCCACCGCGCCGCACGTAACTCACTTTTACACTGCGTCGGCGCGACCCGCTCCCCTGGTAAGCCTCCGGCCTCCTCAGCACTACCTTGCCGCCTGCCGTCTCCAGCACCAACTCCCCGGCGTCGTTGATCCGAAGCCGCTCCGCCCCTCCGATGCTCAACCGCATCGCCTCGGGATCGGCACCCGGCTTCAATACAAAATCGTATTCGAGCTGTCCCTGGTGCCCGTAGTACACCAGATCCACTCCGGGATAAATCCCGCTGTATCTCACCTGTGCGTAATCTGGAATATCTGTACGCCATTTCGCCGGATCGTTCCCGATGAAATAGTTGCTCCTGCCCGGCAACTGATCCACTCCCTGGACGCGAGCCGTGGCTTGCGCCCCGACGAGTCGCATCCTTAGCACTGCCTCAGCTGGAGCTGGCTGCGGAGACGATGATTGCAGGGGACTGCTCGTGGGCGTCTTCAGAGCGAGGACGGCCTCATCTTGGGTTAAAAACAGGCTGTAACCCCGTCCGTGTGACAAGAATCTGACCAGACCGTCCGTTTGGCCCTGGTTCGGCTCAAAGCTCAGCGGCAGCTTGGCATAATCCGAGGCGATGTGCGAGGTGCGTGCGCCGGCCGGCGCGGGCGGAGCGGTGCCCGGGTCGGCTCCGTATGCGGACCCAAATGAGAGCAGCGCCACAAGCAACCATACTGAACTGCGCATAGATTAAACCAACCTTGAAAATGAGAATGGCCTCGCGGCTAAGCATCGGCCGGCTTAAGGCCCCGACTGTCTATCAACTGCCCAACGCGCCACAAAACGGGCTGCCCTGCCCAAAGAACAAGATCACGCCCGCCCCTCCTCCCAGGCAGGTCACGGCCTACCCCGGCCCGACGGTCAGGTTGATCGTCGTGCTTCGCACCACGCTCTTGTTGCTGCCGAGGGTGCCGTAAATCGATATGGTGTAGCTGCCTGTTGGCGTTCCCACCGTGATTGGAGGGGCAATCACGTTATAGCCATAGTTATAGCAGCTCACCGCAGCTCCGGCCAACAAAAGTGCAGTCCCGATAAGTGCGATCAAGCGCAGCCGTCGCGGCTCCATTCGTTTCTGTTTCGCGGCCAGAGCCGCTCCCACCGCAAGCACCGCCGCCAGAATAATCCAGGGGCGTCGCGAAGGCGGGGTTCCAAGGGGCGGGCGGCGGTCGCGCCACCCACGAGACGACTCCTGAGTCGTAGTCGTCACAGTGAGCGTTGCCGAGGTGGGAGAGAGTCCGTTCAGAACCAACCCGGAACTTGGAGACCACGAGCAGCTGGTGTTGGCAGGTAAATCCGTATTACAGCTGAACAAGACAACCTGATTAAAACCATTTGTGGGCGTCGCCGTTACAGTGTAACTGGCAGACTGGCCGGCATCGATGGCATTCAGGGGCGGGTTGGCCGTAATCGAAAAGTCCTGCAGAAAAACCTTCAGGGCAATGGTGGCAGTATTTCCGCCGCTGGTTCCGGTAACCGTGAAGTTCAGAGGATTGGCGGTGGTTTCCGACAAACCGCTGGCCGTCAGCGTGGTGCTCTGGCCCGGCGTAATCGAACTTGGGTTGAATGAGCACGAGGGACCCGACGAGCAACTGAATGTAATGCTGCCCGTAAAGGTTGGGGCAGCAGCAGCGGAAAGCGTAAAACTGGTTGAAGCCGTGCCTACAACAATGGTGCTGAACGACTTGCTCGCGGCAAGCGTGAATACCCCGCCTCCCGCACCGGAAACTGAAGCCGACTGCGGGCTCCCCGCGCCATTATCGGTGATCGAGACTGTCCCAGTTGCCGAGCCGGTCTTGGTGGGCGTGAAGGTCACGGTGACCGAACAGCTTGCTCCTGGGTTCAAAATGGTGGGCACCGTGCCGCAGTTGTTGGTCTCATTGAAATCGCCCGTGGCGGTAATGTCGGTGATGGTGATCGCCGATAGACTCGAATTCACCACCTGGACAGTCTGGGGCGGACTCGTGGTGTTGAGCGCCTGCACGGGAAAAACCAGGGTCTTGGGAGTCAAGGTCAGAGTCCCGGCGCCACCCGTCACTCCGGTTCCGGTCACAGCAACGTGGTGAGGGCTGCCCGCGGCGCTATCGGTGATCGTGATCTCATCCGTGGTCGAACCGGCGGTCACAGGCGTAAACGTAACATTGATTGTGCAACTCCCACCACCAGACGCCACCGTGGTGCCACAATTGTTCGTCTCGGCATAATCTCCGCTTCCGGTAATGCTCGAAATCGACAACGGAGAGCTTCCGGCATTGATCAGCGTGACTGCCTGGGCTGTGCTGGCAACGTTGAGCGTCTGGTTGCCAAAGTTGAGACTCTGCGGGCTCAGCGCGACCGCCGGAAGATCGTTACCTTCAATCTTGGCGACGAAAGCGTTACCGGAGGTTCCGATTCCGGCGTACGCCCCCTGCAGCGCCCCCACGACCGCGGGGAAATTCGTCGATGCCGTGCTCCCGGCCACGTAAGGAATGCCGGCCGAATCAACCGCGACCGCTTGCGCGACATCCGCCCCGGTGCCGCCCAGGAAGGTCGAATACACCGGCATTCCTGAAGAATTCAGATTCACAACAAAAGCGTCTGAACAGAGGGTGGCTGAACCTGTTGCGGAGCTGCAATTTGAAGCTCCAGAAAGGCCCAGGATTCGCTGCGAAGGGTCGGTGAGCGGAAAGTCGGTCGACTGGGTGCCGCCTACGATGAACGCGTCACCCGCAGCATTCACCGCGATGGCGTTAGCCTGGTCCGAACCCGTCCCGCCGATAAACGTGGAATAGACAACGACGGCTCCTCCGGCGCCAAACTTGGTCAGAAAGGCGTCGCCTGCCCCGGCGTATTGGGTCTGAAAAACGTTTGGCGTGGTTGGGAAATTGTTCGACTGGGTGCTGCCCGCAACATAGATATTCCCCGAAGAATCGAGTACGAGACCGTACGCACCGTCGTTCTGGCTGCCTCCAAGATAGGTCGAGAAAACGAAGGCTGAACCCGAAGGATTCAACTCCGTCAGGAAGGCGTCAGAGCCCCCGCCGGATTCACTTTGCCAGGCACTCTGGGTCGGAAAATCGCTTGAGGAGGTACTGCCAGTAACGAAGGCGTTGCCACCCGAGTCGACGACGATCGCCTGGCCGGAGTTGTTGCCCGACCCTCCGAGATAGGTCGAATAAACCAAGGCAGACGCCGTAGCGTTAACTTCGGCCACGAAGACAGCCGAATTACACGTCTCGACCGTCTCCCCTTCCTCATTGATCGTCGTGCACCCGTCATTCCCGACCTGTAAAGGGGTAACTGTGGGGAAATCGAAGGATTCCGTGGAACCGGTGACGTAAGCGTTTCCCGAGGAACTCACGGCGATCCCCTGCCCGAAATCCGCGGCAGTGCCTCCGAGGTAAGATGAATAAACGAGCTTGGACCCGCTCGGCGCAATTTCGGCCACGAATGCGTCCGTGCTGCCATCGTAGGCAGGTTGAAACACGCCCGCCGTTGTCGGGAAGTTGGTGGATGAGGTGTTGCCGGTGATGTACGCGTTGCCCGAGGCGTCGATGGCGATAGCCGCCGCAGCGTCTGAACCCGAACCGCCGATAAAGGTCGAGTAAACCAGGCCCGAGCCTGAGGAATTGAGCTTGGAAACGAACGCATTTGCTTCGCCAGCCAGAGTGGGCTGGGCCGCGGATTTTACGGGAAAATTCACTGATCCCGTAACGCCGGCAACGTAGGCTTCCCCGCTGCTATTCACAGCGACCCCGTAGGCGATGTCGCCGCCGCTGCCCCCCAGATACGTCGAATAGACCAGCGCCGGGTCAACGATCAGAGCTTCGTCGCGGCGGTATTTGCCAATTTCGAACCCGATCTCTCCACCTCGCCGCGCGTAGCTCACCTTCACACGGCGCCGGCGCACCCCGCTCCCCTGGTAAGCCTCTGGGCGCCTCAGCACCACTTTTCCGCACGACGTCAGGAGAACGAGATCCCCCGCCTCGTTGATCTCGATTCGCTCCGCTCCTTCAATCCTCAGTCGCACTTGGCCCGGGTCCGCACCCGGCTCCAGGACGAAGTCATCCTCCAGTTCGCCCTGATGCCCGTAGTACACGAGATCCACTCCGGAATAAATTCCGCTGTATCGTACCCGGGCGTAGTTCGGAATGTCTGTGCGCCACTTCGCCGGATCGTTTCCGATGAAGTAGCTGCTCTTGCCAGGCAGCTCATCCACTCCGTCCACAGGAACAGCTCTGCGCGCTCCCCGGAGCCGCAACGTCAGCGCCGACCCTGCGGGAGCTTTCCCCGCAGACGATTGCGTGAGGTTCCCGGCCCCAGGATTTAGAGTCAGCACGGCCGAATCCTGGGTGAGAAAGATGCTGTAGCCCGCGCCGTGCGCCAAAAAACGAACGCGCTGGTCCGTTTGGCCGCTGTTCGCCTCAAAGCTGAGTGGCAGCGATCCGTAAGAAGCCTTTGCGAGCGTGGTAGCCGCCGATCCCGGAACGGCAGGCGCCGGGGCGGCAGCGAAAGCTGCGCCCAGAAAACCCGCGGTTGCCGGCAGCCAAGCCCAAAGCATAATTCGTCGCACAAATCTCATCAATTCACGTCTTTGCCACCAAGGGAATGCCACAGGAGAATCGACAGCTCGTCAGACGAGTTTTATCGCCGCCGGAACAGGGCTTTAACCCACTGGCTCGCATCAAAGTTAAACACCGCCGTGTAGACGTCCATGTCGTAGTGGACGCTGCGCGTGTAAGCCAGCTGCACGTTCAGATTGCGCAATGGATTTGTATCCAGCCAGACCGACCAGCCGTTGTCGCGCGTAATAGCAGACGTCCCCTTGGTCTCGAAACTGCTGTCCCAGTCACGATCATGATGGCCATCACCCGCCAGACTCGAGTACGGAAATACCAGGCGGCTGTACATTTTCTGCGGGCCTCCGCCCCCCTGCACGTAGGCGGAAGCCCCAAGGTTCACACCTCTTACAAACCGGTTGTTGACCTTGTACTCGAATCCGGCTTCGAGATCTCCCAGCAGGCCCAGGCTCTGGTACATCCGCGCTTCCTCAAAGGGTCTGGGCATGACGAAGCGATTGATCGCACCGTTCGACGCCTCGATATTCAGGAAGGGTGACACGGACCCGACCTGCTCATCGAGGTGATTGAACCAGTCGACCCCGAAGCGTCCCGTGGTGAAGATCTTGTCCTCGTTCGCCACCGGTCCTGTACCCGTCAACACGGACGTGTAGTTCACGTTGTGATAAATGCCCGTATACTTCACGTCGAGGTAGGGCTCGCCGAGCAATGCCGACCAATAGTAATCGTGGTTTGTTACCGGAGGATAAGGATTGCGGCTGAAAATCACAGGGACACCGATGTCCGCGGAGATATGGTCCGTGAGACCGTAACCCAGGTCGGCATCGAACATGAGCACGGTTCCGACCAGGTTGGCTCCTCCTTGAGCCTGGATAAATCCAGTAAACCCCGTCGGCGGGGCGTTGGCAGGCGTGGTTTGAGTTACAGATGCGGATGACGAAGACGAAGATGAAGCGGCTTGGGACGTTTGCGCAGGCTGCGTCTGAGCGGGTTCCGTCGGCGCAGGCTGCGTCTGGCCGACTGCGAGGCTGGAAATGGATAACAAGACGAGCAGAGGCAGGGCCAGCCAGCCGCTGCCAAACTCCCGGTGGGACGCGCTATCGAGACCGCGCCCCGCGCGCGCTTGCGAAGCGCTCACAGCACCGGGCAAGCTGCGCCGTGCGTTGTGATGTGAACCAACAGCGAGGTCTTGCCTATGCCGGCACCGAACCATATGGGTTCCTGTTTTGATCCCTCTCCGTTTGTAATGGGACGATCGAAACGCTCTTTGCGGGTGAGACAGAAGCACCCGCCGCAGCGCCGCAATCTCGCCGCAGATTATCTAATCTGTTAGCCAGGTCACATTCGCGGCTTTCTGGGCAAGTCCGAGTGGAAGGCCTTCATGCACCCCGCTTTCGGCCTACTCCCATTGCCAGGCTCGTTCAAGCGAACGCCGCCGAGCTTTTCAAAGTAATGGAGCCGGCTTCCAAAGTCAAGCCAATTGCTCCTGTCCTGCTCGATCGGGCGTAGACCTGCGTCTCGGCCGCGTGGCAGAGACAAGAGCAAACGCACGATGGACTGGTCGTCCGGTACTACCCACCCGCAGAACTACGGGCGAACGTGATTCTCGCCAGTTCGCCCGACATCCGCCTCTCGCCATGGCGCTCCCGCGGCCGGTCTCTGCCGCAAACGGGGTCATGAGCATGCACGCTGGACAGCCGGTGCCAGATGACTGCCGCTACGCCGGGCGCCTATACATGATGTGCGCTCTTCGCACTTGGTTGCCCCCGCTCAGCAGAACAGTCGGAACGGAAGCCGGGTTCAAAACCTTAGTGGGCCCACCAGGACTCGAACCTGGGACCAACGGATTATGAGTCCGCTGCTCTAACCGACTGAGCTATGGGCCCGGCACAAGTTGCCGACGGGGCGCCTGAGCGAGTGTACCACGAAGCGGTGGAGCACTGACGCCAGCCGCGCGGGGCCCGAAGGCACTCAGGCCTGAATTGTTGGAGGCAGGTCGCGGAGGCGATCGAGGGCGCTATTCAGACCCTCGCTGAGCAAGCCAACCAGGTGGAACGTGAAGTCGCTGTGACTAACCATAAAGTCCAGAAAATCTACGCGGCTGATTACGCCGACTTCGGAGAATTCCAGTGTGCGAGCGCTGACCTGGTAGGGCTCGCCGGCGACGATGGCCGACAGCCCGAGGATTTCTCCGGCGACCGATGTCGTGCATCCCTCGAGATCCTCTTCCCAATTGGAATTTGACAAGACCACGCTCCCCCGATGAATCACGAAGAGCGCAAAGGCGGGCTCGTCCCGCTTAAACAGTACCGTTTCGCTGCCGCACAGCAGCCGCTTCTCGATCTCCGCGAAATCCTCGGCGGCTGACGCCGGCAAGCCCCGAAAAAGGTCCGCGCTAGAGACGTGTACAGGGTCGCCCATGCTAGCAGACATATCCTCCCCGCGCCCCTTTCGGCCTGTATCCCGGGCGGGCACTGCGGGCCGGAGGGCTTCGCGATACCGGTTGCCGGAATATCAAGGACATTTGTAGCTTAAGTGTTTGCAAAGGGTGCCGCTGTGATTATCGTCACGCCTGCGAGTGCTCGGCGTCCCGCCGGAAAATCGCGATGTCCCTGAGAGGAACTGCCTGGGGAGAGATAATTAGGAAGGCACCGGCTCTGTCGGGCGGGTCGCGAGGCGTTGCATGGCCTGACAGAGCCGGTGAGGAGGAAGAACACGGACAACCTATGCGCCAGCAAAGCTTTCCAATGCTGCCCGGTTCTGGATCACGAGCATCGACCCGTTCCGGACCAGCAGGTGCCTGTCCCTGAATTCGCCGAGGGTGCGCGTGACCGTTTCGCGCGATGCCCCGATCATCTGGCCGATCTCCTCGTGGGTCATTGTCAGGCGGACACGGATGCCTTGCTTCGTCTCCTGGCCCTTGGCCGACGTCTCCAACAAGAATCTGGCGAGCTTCTCTGAAGCTGAATGAGTGAGGCCGAGCGAGCGAATCTGGTCGCAGGCGGTTTGATAATCGCCGCTGAGCTGCTGCGCGGCGTGAATCGAGGCCTCGGAGTTCTGGGCGAGAAAACGCAGAAAGTCGTCGCGCCTTACGAAGTTCACCTGGCAGGGTTCGACGGTCTCAGCTGTCGCCTGGTAAGGCTTGCCGGAGACAACGGCGTGCAGTCCCAGCACCTCGCCCGGATTCACGATCCTCAGGATCATCGTCCTGCCGTCGCTTGAGGTCATGGTGAGCTTTACCTTCCCGCGGCAGAGAACATAAACCCCGCGCGGCCCCTCGCCTTCAACGAACAGAACGGCGCCCCCAGGGTAGCCGCTCGTGAACTTGACCGCGTCGAAAGCTTTCAGAACCGGTTTGTTGAGGTTGCAGAAAAAACCTTCGCCCCGAAGAGGACAGGTCTCACAACTTCCGCCCAACTCCATTCCGTATGGTGATTGCATCTCAGTCTCCCCCTTTGGCGTTTCCGCCTGAATTCTGCGATTCCTGCCGGATCCGGTCGATGGTGAATCTCATCATCGGGCCACCCTGAAGCTCGGCGCCTTTCCGGAGCATTTCTCCCAGCAAGTGCCGTCCGTCCCGGGCAATGAAGGTCACTTCCGTCAAGTCAACAATTACGCGTGATCCCTTGCTCTCGACCTCGTCCCACACGCGCTTGAGTTCCTCAACCCACGGTCCGCTGACTTTGCCGTGCAGACTAAGCTTGGCCGGCGAGGATTCCTGATCCCAACTGATTCTCAGCATTAGAAAAAACGCCTTCCGTTGATAGGGCACTCCCAGAAGTACCCAAAAACCCGCTCAGCATGGCGCTGCGCACCACGCGCGCCATTTCCTGTTCGCTGAAGGGCGGCGCCACGTAACCCGACGCGCCCGCCTCCCAGACCCTCAGGCTCAGCCGGACGTCGTCCTGGTTCGAAACCACGATAAGGGGCACGGGCCGGCAAGCCGTGCTCGCGGCTCCCAGGACGTCTTCCCACGTGCCGTCCGCGAGTTCCGTCGCCGTGAATACCAACACGGGCGGCGTTTGGGAGCATAGGGCGCCTGCGGCCTGCGCGCAGTCTCGCACCCGCAACGTATCTATTCCCTGCCGGATCAGTAGGTTCCGCACTTCGTGCATGGGGTGCTCCTGGCCAAAAACGATCAGAGCCGGGGTCCGATCTTCTACGTCGCTTATATTTTCGCGCGCCACTGCCCACCCCCACCTGTTCACCTTGCAACCCTCGTCCGGGAACGCAGGCCCCTCCCCGCCTTGACGCTGCTGCTCCCTCCCTCGCGCCCGGCGCCCCGCGTTCCGTCTCTACCTAGGGCAGTGCAGCTGCCAAACTCGGCTCCGGACGGCAATTGCCTGATTTTAAAATGATTAGCTACGTGGAAAGCGGTGTGACGCACGTAACATAGGGCGAGTGACGACGGTTACATATCGTCAGTTGACGAAATATCGTCAGAGATCCTGCCGGCTTATTCCGAGCTTGCGCATCTTCGAATTCAACGTCGTGCGCTTCAATCCCAATCGCGCCGCCGCGCCGTCCGGACCCGAGATCACACCGTTGGTTTCGCGAAGCATCTTCAGAATGTGTTCGCGCTCCGTGTCTTCCAGGGATGATGAAGCAGCTCCGGCGACTGCCTCGCGCTCCGCTGGCTGGGCCGATGCCAGTTCGGAGAGCGGCACGCGCAGCACCGGTCCGCTCGACAGAATCACGGCCCGCTCCAGCAGGTTCTCCAGCTCGCGGACGTTGCCCGGCCAGCTCCAGCGTTCCAGCGCGCGCATGGTTTCCGGCGGGATGGTCTCAATCACCCTGTTCATACGGCGCGCGTGCCGGGACACAAAGTGGTGCACGAGGACGGGAATATCCTCAGGCCGTGCCCGCAAGGGCGGAACCTCGATGGGGAAGACCTTGAGCCGGTAAAAGAGGTCGCTGCGAAATTCACGGGCCTGCACCATGGCCGCCAGATCGCGATTCGTGGCGGCAATAAGCCGCACATCAACGGGGATCGTGCGCGTGCTGCCCAGCCGTTCGAATTCCTTCTCCTGCAGGGCGCGGAGCAGCTTGGGTTGGAGTTCCAGAGGGATATCCCCCACCTCGTCCAGGAACAATGTGCCGCGGTGCGCCAGTTCCAGCCGCCCGAGCTTCTGCGTGATGGCGCCGGTGAACGCTCCCTTCTCGTGCCCGAACAGCTCGCTTTCGAGCAAACCGCTCGGAATCGCGGCGCAATTCAGCTTCACGAAGGTGCGCTCTCGACGGCCGCTCAGCGAGTGAATGGCGCGCGCCACCAGCTCCTTGCCAGTGCCGGTCTCGCCCAGGATCAAGACCGTGGCGTCGGTCGGCGCCACCGTCTCAACCTGCTTCAGCACCCGCCTCAAGGCGTTGCTCTCGCCGACGATCTCCTCGAAATTGTATTCGGTACGCAACTCCTCTTCGAGGTAGGCCTTCTCCTCTTCGAGGCGCTCACGGGCCTCGATCACCTGGCGGTATGTTTCGGCATTGTCGATTGCGATTGCGATCTGGCCGGCAGCGTGGCTCAGCAGGCGGACGTCTTTTTCGGTGAACGGCTCTTCGGGAATCCTGCCGACCATCAGCGTCCCGAGCGGACGCCCGCGGTTGATCACGGGGACCCAGCATGCGGAGTTGATGCTGAGATCGGTCAGGCGCTTGATGTCGGCCGGAGCATAGCCCTCCGGGTGCTGGCGCACGCGATTCAGCACCACGGGCTCGCGCGAGTTGAAGGCCTGACCGGCCGGCGACCCGCTCAACACGATCGGCGTGCCGTCCGGTGGCGGCTTCCGGCCCGCAGGCGATTGCAGCATGTGAGTGCGCAGCTGTCCGCTCGAAGAATCGAAGAGGGCCAGACCGGAGTAATCGAAAGACGCCACCTGCCGGATGCTGGCGGAGACGGCGGCCAGCAGCCGGCCAATCTCGAGATTTGTAACCAGCGTGTTGGTCATCTGGAGGAGCAAAGCCTCTTCGGCCTGCTTGCGCTCCGTGAAGTCCCGGGTGACCTTGGAAAATCCACGCACGTTTCCGTCAGAATCGTGCAGAGCGCTGATGATGACATTGGCCCAGAACCGCGAGCCATCCTTGCGCACGCGCCATCCCTCGTCTTCAAAACGTCCGGTGGATGCCGCCACTTTCAATTCGTAATCGGGCTTGCCGCGATCGAGATCCTCCTGAGTGTAGAACTTCGAAAAGTGCTGGCCGATGATCTCCTCAGCCTTGTAGCCTTTGATCCCTTCCGCGCCCGGATTCCAGGACGTCACGCGGCCCTGGGTGTCGAGGGTCAGGATGGCATAGTCCTTGACGCTCTCCACCAGCGAGCGCAGGCGTTGTTCGCTTAACTGCAAGGCACCCTGCGCCTGCTTGCGCTCGGTAATGTCGTTGTTGATCTCAAGAATTGCCGCCAGCCGCCCCTCGCGGTCGCGCTGCACCACCTGCCGGCTGGCCACCGTGATCCGTTTGCCGTACCGGGTTGTATGCACCAGCTCGCCTTCCCAGTAGCCATGATTCCGAAGCTGTCCCTCAACCTCGTCGAATGTCACCGGAAACTCGGTCTTCAGAAACGTGTGAGTCACCTTGCCCAATGCCTCTTCCCGGCTCCAGCCGTACCGGGCCTCGGCCCCACGGTTCCAGAAAGTAATGCGGCTCTCAGGATCGCGAACGATGATGGCGTCGTGGGCAACCTCGAGCAGGGCCGCCTGCTCGCGGCTGACGGCGGCCTGCCGCTCACGCTCCGCCTCAAGCTGCTTTCGCACAGTGATGTCACGCACGACGGCCAGCACCACAGCCTCAGGACCCAGGCGCAGCGTGTTCAGCATGATATCGACAGGAAACTCCGTACCGTCCTTGCGCCGGCCATAGAGCTCGAGACCGGCGCCCATCGGCCTCAGGCGGGGTTCAGCAAAGTAGCTTCTCAGATGGACGGTGTGCGCGGCACGAAGGCGCTCCGGAACCAGGAGGCTGATGTTCTGGCCTACAACTTCGCTCCGGTGATACCCGAAAACCTTCTCGAATTGTCCGTTGACTTCGACAATGCGCCCGTTCGGGCCGGTCGCAACCAGTGCGTCCGGCGAGGATTCAAAGAGTTCCCGGAATAGCGTCAGGCCGGGCCCGGACAGCTCGGGCTGCTGGTGCAGGACATTTGCAGTCTTGCCGGGATCTAACTCACGTGAAGACACAATTTCACCTACGTCGCCAAAGTATAGCAACGAACCTGCGTATTCAACAATAGTTACTGACTATTACATAAAGCGGGGCGAGGCACCGGCACCCGCAGAGTTACGTCCGGCCTTGTCTGAAGCATGCCGTTTAGGCGGTAAGGTGCGGGGACCCAAGAGGTTAGCTTGAATGGGTTTGCTTGGCGTTGGAGAGGGAGGAGGAACGATTTTTTGCCAAAATGCGCCTCTTTTGTGCGCAACGGTCTGAAAACAAAGTGGTTGGTTTCAATGGGGCTTGGCGGCAGCCGATTCAGAGATCATTTGTCGGCGCCAGATTCTCCCCGACTTTCCATCAAGTTGGTGTATCGTATACTAAATGGCCGTTCGGTAAGCGACGCGCGATCACGCCCGTCGCTGTCAAGATCGTGTCCGCCTTCGCCATAAACTTAACCCGTGCTCTTCATCCCGAACGCGATGCCGCCGACCGTCACCTGCAGGGCGCGCAGCAGCTCGGGACGCGGCTTTCGCGAATGCCGCCACTCCTCGAGGAACCGGATCTGCAAAAGGTTGAGCGGATCGACGTATGGATTGCGCAGCTGGATGGATTCCGCCAGCACCGGCTGCCGCGCCAGAAGGTGCGTGCGCTCCGCAACCAGCAGCACCATGCGGCGGCTGCGATGGTATTCCTCCTCGACGCGCCTGAAGATCATTTCGCCGAGACTCGCCGGACGCACCAGCTGCGCGTAACGCGCGGCGATGAACAGGTCGGTCTTGGCGAGCGACGCTTCCGCGTTGTCCAGCAGCACCGAGAAGAACGGCCAGTGCTTATACATCTCGCGCAGCCGGCCGAGCGCTTTCGGACCGTTCTCCTGGCCGTAGCGCTCGAGTGCGTAGCCGAGCCCGTACCAGGAGGGCAGAAAGTGGCGCGACTGCGTCCAGGCGAACACCCATGGGATCGCTCGCAGATCGCACAGATCGCGCCCGGTCAGGCGCCGCGCCGGACGCGATCCGAGCGGCAGCCGCTCGATGAGATCGATGGGCGTGGCTTGATAGAAGTACTGCGGAAACTCCGGCGTTTCGTACACCAGGTCGCGATAGAACTGGCGGCTGTGGCGCGCGAGGTCCGAAGCGCAGGCCTGCCAGCGCGCCAGCCGCGACGGCCTGACGCGCGCGCGATGAAACAGATTTGCGCCGATCGCCGAGGCGACAAGCTGCTCGAGATTACGCTCGGCGATCACCGGATTCGCGTATTTGAGCGAGATCACCTCGCCTTGCTCGGTGATCCGCAAACGGCCGCCGGGCGCGGAATGCGGCTGCGCCTGCACGGCGCGATACGAAACGCCGCCGCCGCGATCGATGCTTCCCCCTTTGCCATGGAAGAATCCGAGAGCGACGCCGTGCGCGGTCGCGACGCGCGTGAGGCCGTCTTGCGCGCCGTAAAGAGCCCAGTTCGCGGCGAGATATCCCGCGTCTTTCACCGAGTCCGAATAGCCGAGCATCACTTCCTGGAAGTTGCCCCGCGAGTCGATCAGGCTGCGATAGAGCGGATCGCTGAACAGCCCGTCGACAAGCCGCGGGCAACAATCCAGGTCGTCATAGGTCTCGAACAGCGGGATGAAATCGATGGAAGATCGCAGTCTCCCGTTTTCGCACGCGACGAGGCCGGCCGCGCTCGCCAGCAGAATCGCGTTCCAGACATCTGCGGCGCCGCTCGTCATGCTGAGGATGAAACGATGCGACGCCGGCTCGCCGTGGCTCTGCTGAATCTGGCGCAGGGCGGCGAGCTCCGCTGGGACGCCGTCTTCAGCCTCGCCGCCATGCAAGCGCGACTCACGCAAGAGGTGCTGGATGGCGTGGATTCGCTGCTCATCGGGCTCGAGCGGGCGATTCGCCGCTTCCAGAATCCGGTTGGCGGCCGCGCGGACGGCCGCGCAATGCTGCCGGAAATCCAGCGCGACACCGTGGAATCCGAAGACCTCCGCCGCCGCGCGCAACCGGCGCGGCCCCAGCCTCGCCACCCGTGCGCCGCCAAGGTCGAGGACCGCGTTCTCGACAAGTCGCGCGTCGTCAACGAACTCATGGGCGCCGGCATAAGCACCATCGTCGCGATTCGCGGTGCGATCGAGACGCGCCAGCATCACGCGCAGCTTGTGGCGCAGGAGTTCGCGCGGCTGGTCCGCCCATTGCACCTCCTTGAGCGCGGGCAGGTGCTCGAAGTCCCGCTCAAGCGACCGGCGCAGATCCTCGGCCGGACGATGTCCGTCGCACGGGAAGGAAAGCAGGGTCAGCAAGCGCTCCGTGGAGCGCCGGTAATAGGCCAGTACGCTCTGCCGTACTTCCTCGACCGCGTGCAGGCTGAAATCCGGCGTGACATTGGGATTGCCGTCGCGGTCGCCGCCCACCCACGACCCGAAACGAATCAGCGGCGGCGGCTCAGCCACGCGGAATCTCGCCCGGCGCAACTCGTCCTGCAGCCGCTCGCTCAGGCTGCCGGCGAGATCGTAGATCGTCTTTTCGAGGTAGACGAGTTCGCTCTCCACCTCGACTTCGGGCGTCACCGGCCGCTCGCGAACCTCTTCGGTCAGCCAGAGCGCCTCGATCCAGGGATCCAGGGCTTCGGGCACTGCGCTCGGATCTGCGGGAATCCGATCGAGGACATCGGCGATCGACCAGAGATGGTTCATCACGCTGCGCCGCTTGGCCTCCGTCGGATGCGCCGTCAACACGGGCTCGACTCGCATCGAGTGGAGCAACCTCGAAAGCGCTGTGGCCGGCACCCGCGCCTGGCGCAGGGCGGCGAACGTGGAACGTAGGGACATGGGCGCGCCACGCTCGTGGCGCTCGTAGTCGCGCAGGCGGCGAATCCGCTGCCGCTCCTCGCACAGGTTGACCAGATGGAAGAAGAGGCTGAAGGCGTGCGCGACGTCGCGGGCCTCGTCAGGCCGGAGCCGCGAGACAGCCCGGCGGCTCGCCTCAATCAACTCGGGCTCGGAATGCTGCCGGATTCGCTTCGACAGCTGCCGCAACTCCTCGATCGCGGCAAATACCCGGGCGCCGCTCTGCTCGCGCAGCACCGCGCCAAGTCGAGTGGTAAGAAGCCGAATTTCTTTGCGCAGAGATTCTTCCATGGTGCGCTCGCCTCAGCGAGCAGCTGGGGTGGTCCCCTGGGCTGAGACAAACAGTTAAGGCACAGCTCGCCGTTCGCTGGAATTCGATTGTACAGCGAGGGCGGGGTGTTGCAAGATCGCGGCCGGC
>Ga0335078_10008781_pt1 | contig 15014 bp, 9 predicted proteins | sample Lox_Sample_32_FD_206711 | JGI IMG/M metagenome (GOLD analysis project Ga0335078, IMG submission 206711) | Soil microbial communities from Loxahatchee National Wildlife Refuge, Florida, United States - Lox_Sample_3.2 | ecosystem: Environmental > Terrestrial > Soil > Wetlands | place: USA: Florida...
CCGCCAGGCGTCACTTGGTTTCGAGGATTTCCCGGCCATTCGTGGGCTGAATGGGACGGGCATTGAGAGGATATAAACGGACGAACACAGCCAGTTGGGCGTCAGAAAGGTCCATAGGTGTCTTCATTACGTACCAGGTAACGCCCTCCGAGCATGGCGGCGTGGTAAGCGAACCGGAAAAAGTGTAATAGCCATGATCGCCGGGCAGCAGATCTTTGGCGTTGACGGTTACCCCCGAAACATCCACAGCCTTCTCCTTTTGCGCGGGGAGGTTGGCCCAAAGTGAATCGAGCAAGGGATTCGCCGTGCCCTTGTTCAGGAATACAGCGACAACGGCGAGGTGCCCGGCGGCATCGGCGTGAACCAGGTGCACGACCATGTCGTGGGCACGGCCATTTACGTGTTCCTCGCTGGGATGATGAAAGTGAAATTGCTTCAATGTGTAGACCTTTTCGCCCACAGTCAGCGTGCTGCCGGAAGGATAGTTCACTTGAATGGTGTGACCGTTGTCGATGATGTTCAGAGCAGCGGTTTTGTAATCGAATGCAAGGGCCGGCAAGTCGGACGGTTTCGCACCTGTGATATCGATGGGTGATTGCGTGTGCCCAAGCGAGCAGCTACTGTAGGCCGAATCAAGTTTCCCCCAGCTGGTCGGACCGTTCTCGCCCTTGTAACTCCATGACGGTTGTTGTGGGCACGCCGGCCCGGGAATCAGCAGGAAAGACAGAACGCCCAAACACAAAAACCTCTTGCTAGCCGGCTTCATTTTCACACCCCGCTCAACAGTTCGGAGAAAGAACCCGGAAACAGCGGGTCAGCAGGCGGAGAGATGCACTTTCAGCGACGGTTGTGAGCCGTACGAGCGAGAGATTGAGCGCTGACACGTTTTGTTCCTGACGACCAGGGGCAGGATAGAAGGATCAGGGGATTGTGTCACTATGGCAAAAATAACAGTTGCGAGACACAGGTCGATCGCGCAACGAAGCTCCCGAGCCCAGACGCCCAACTGCGTTCCATCAGGAACGCGTTACGCTCACTCTCGCTTCATTGCCTTCTTGTTTGACTCTGCTTCTCACCGGAACGCGAGCGTAGACCGTAGTTCCGTGCCCCTCGCGAGAATCGATACGGAACTCTCCGTTTACGCGACGCACTCGCTCTTGCATGCTGATGATGCCCAACCCTCTCCCGGCCATCGCGACCACTGGATCGAAGCCAACCCCGGAGTCGCTGACTGAGAAACGAATCTCTTCCGCAGTCCCTCGCAAATCCACCTTGAAATGTCGCACACCGCTATGCCTGACCGCGTTTTGCGTGGCTTCCTGTAAAACCCGGAACAAGCAGAGGGAGATTTCCTTCGGCACATTGCGCGGTACTCCGGCGTGACGGAAGTCGATCTCCACCTCTTGCTGCACGGAGAATTCTTTGCAGAAACTATCCATTGCCGCGGCAACACCAAGATATTCGAGCGTCGAGGAGTGCAGCCGGTGCGAAAGCGCGTGGATATCGGTCGACAGATCCGAAACGTGGTGGCGAACTTCGCGAAGGTGGGTGTGCGGTACCACCGCGGAGGCGGGGAGATTTCGTTTCAATTGTTCCAGTTCGATGGCCAGCAGCGCAATGCGCTGGTTGATATCGTCATGCAGTTCTTTTGCGATACAGGTGCGTTCCTGGTCATGCGCCTCGATCAGCCTTCCTCCCACTTCGGCCAGCGCTTCCTCCGCGATCTTGCGGTCGGTGATGTCGATGCACGATCCGATGTAGCCGACAAAGGAACATTCCGATCCTGCATCAAATCTGGGCACTCCGATATCGAAGACCCAGCGATATTCTCCGTCGTGCCGCCGCAACCGGTATTGCATCTTGAAAGGCTCGCGTTTATCAAAAGCCCGCGTGTAGGCTTCCACGTATGCGGGCAGGTCGTCTGCATGGACGCGTTTCGACCAGCCGTTGGCCAGTTGCGCTTCGAGTGGCTGTCCGGTGAACTCCAGCCATGGTTGATTGAAATAGTTGCGCAGTCTGTCCGGGCCAGACATCCAGATCATGCTGGGAACGGTATTGGCGACCAAACGAAAGCGCCTTTCACCTTCGTGCAGCGCCTTCACTGCCTGCTTGTGCTCTTCGACGACTGCCGCCAGGACCAGGAAGGTGGCCGCAGCAAGCAGCAGGAACAGCTGCAAGTACCACAAGTTATCCCGTGGATCCGCTCCCGCAAAAGGACCGAGTCCATGAACCGCGCCACGAACGGAAAGAAACTCCACCACAATCATGGAAGTGGCGATTCCCACGGTTCCGAAGCGCAGAGCGGCCCAGAGCAAGAACGGAAGAATGGCATAAAGGAGTACCGGCAAATTACTGGTGCTCGTGGAATCGAATGTTATGTGCCCGCAGACCATTAATCCGGCGAGGAGGAGAGTGGCCTCGAGGTAATAGCCGGGAGACTTCTTCGACCACGCCAATCCCACCCAACCGAGAACCGCAGGCGTCAGTGTCAACAGCGCCAAGGCTTCTGTAAGAAAACCCACTCGCCATCTGAACCAGTAGGATCCGGAGAAGGCCAGAGCGCCGAGAAACGCTGCCGGAATTGGCGCCAGGATTACCGCAACGAGCGAATACTGCGCGAGAGACTGCAAACTCGTCAGGCGGGGCAGCCTGCCGAAGAGCAGATGGATGCCCAGAGCCGCAATCAGAATTTCGACCAGATCGGCCAGAATTAACCATGCAATCGAGCGAAGCGTAAGACCCGTGGCCAGGTCGTAGAGAACAAATCCTGCCAGTCCAGCGGTAATCACAGGCAGCCAGAGCTTCTTCGGGGCCAGGACCAATATGGCCACCAGGAGCGCGCACCCCGGCCAGACCGGCCATAGCATTTGCGGGCGCAACACCAGCGTTGCCCCCAGCTGCGCAGCCGAATACGAAAGCCCAGCCACTCCGCATGCCAGGAAAAATGCGCGCGCTGTTCCCGGTCCCATCCAGGCCGTCTTGTATGGAACTGTCCTGCTCACAGTACTCCTGAAGTGAGATGCTTCAAACGGGCCATCTGCCGCTCACCGGACCGCTACTCGGTCTCCAAGTATGCGCTGTCGTGCAGTTCTGCGCAGGTCAGGGACGCTCCGCCCAAGAGTTCCTGACGTACTTCCATTCCGGCCTCGGAGCTCCGAAATGCGGCTGCGCAGAACTCCACGACAATTCTGAAAAACAGTCAAACCGAGGACCAAGACAAACAGTCACCCTGTCAAAATGGTTGCTCATCTGGAGGCAAAAACAACTGGCAAAACTAACAGGTAGGCCCGTACTGGAACCGGATTGCGTGGCAAGTGCGTTTCTCGCAATTATCGGAGTCTCTACTTCTGACGGCCGACAGAATTCTGCGATCAACTACAGGTTATCGATGGCGTGTGAGAGACGTTCACGAAATCCGAAGCCAAGCTGAGCGATTCTCCCGCCTCCCTAAACTGACAGATTTGACAGTCCCTCCCGCGTCGTTCGCACGGCTATTCTACGTCCACCGCCGAAGTGGTCTATCACCCCGCCCGTAAGTCTGGAACCGGCCATTCGAGAAATGGAATGGTTGCAAGAGGGCTTCAATGAAAAACCGAACGATGAAAATAGTTATCAAGCTACTGGTCGTGTTGCTGTGTGCCCAACTCGCCGCCTTTGCACAAGATCGCAAACCCGGGAAATTGAAGATAAAAGTTTCTCCAAAGCAGGCGTACACATTTGTGGACGACAAGGCCATCGGTCCCGGGAACCGAACCATCAAGCTTGAGCCCGGAACACACCACGTGATCATCGCTAACTACGGTTTCAAGTTCGCCGAGCAGGACGTGTCTATCGATTCGAATGCCAAAGTTCCCTTGGACATTAAGCTGGTAAGGGTTGGCGAAGAAGTGTCTGGTCCGCGAGGACGCATCCAGATTGAGGTCGCGGATATCCCCGGGGGCGCGGGTGCCGCTGTGCTGCTAAACGGCAAGAACCCGCACTACTTCGTGGGACACGTGGATGAGTTCAATCACAACATTATTTGGCACCAGGAATTGATTGTGCCGCCCGGAACGCACCAGGTGACCGTCACGCGGTACGGCAAGGAGTACTGGGCCGGCCCGATTACCGTCGCGGCGAACCAGCGCGTGATCGTGAATACCTGGGATGGACAGCAGAAAGTCAAACCTTGGACGCGCGGCTCGTCCTGCAAGAACAACTGTGACCCCAGCGAGCTAAACCCGTCACTTCCCCGATTCAAGGCGGGCATCGCCAGCGCAACGGTTGTAGTGGCGCCGGTCAGCGGGTCTGTCAGTGCCAACCCCGCGAAAATCAATTGCAGTCAGAACACGGTGCTCGCCTGGGTCTCCAAGGAGACGGTCGAGGCCGATATGAGCGGCATGAGCCCGGTTCCGACCTCCGGCGAGAAAACCATTTCTCCTCGGCAAACCACGACGTATCAGCTCACGGCCTCAGGTCCGGGCGGCGTCGTAAAACCGAGTACCACCGTGGAAGTCAATCCTGTCGTGCAGTCGTCTCTGGACGTTTCGTCGGCGGAGGTTTCGTACCGGCGCATCGGAGATAAAGTCATCGAACAAGGCAGCACGACACTGAACTGGTCGGCGTCTAACGCCGACTCAGTCTCGCTCGATCCAGGTGGTTCGGTGGAGCCCAGCGGCACGAAGTCCTTTACCCTCAGCCCAACGCAAACCGGAAATGGTCCGGTGGACGAAGAGTTCAAATACACACTGAATGCCGCGAATGCGTGCGGCGGCTCGGACATCAAAACTGTGGCTGTACATTTAAAGGGCTCCATCGAACCCATCCCCACGGTGCTGCTGCAAAGTGTTTTCTTCCCGACGGCCTATCCCACCAAGGACGACCCGGACCTGGGACTCCTGCGCAGCCAGCAGGAGGTGCTGACAACCCTTGCGACCGGATTCAAGCAGTACCTGGAGTACGACCCCGAAGCGAAGCTTTCGCTTGGCGGATATACAGACGAGCGCGGCTCGGATGAACTCAATCAGTCCTTATCCGAAATGCGGGCTCAACGCGTGAAGGAGTTCCTGGCTTCCCAGGGGATCGCTGCCGAGAAGATCGACGCAACAGGTTATGGCAAGCAGAAGCAGTTGGACAAAGCCGCGATCAGCGACTTGCAAACCAACAATCCCAACCAGGCGCCCGAAAATCGCGCTCGCGATTCCCGTGCGAACTGGTTGGCGTACAATCGCCGCGTGGACATCATCCTGATTCCCACGAACGCGGAATCACAGCGCTTTTATCCGAATCAGGCACCCGACTCTGAGATTCTCTGGCAAAGACCGCAGCCCCCGCGCAGCAAGGTGGAAGCGAACAACTGAGGACAGAAACGGATGGCGAGAGTTTAGCGAGTGCCGTAGAGCCTTACGCGCGGACGGTGCTCCCAAGGTTCCTGGAAATACCAAAGTTCGATGCTTTCGAGCACCCGGGATTCCCCGGTGAGATCGATAACTTGTGTTCCTTCGGGGAAAATACGGCGACCTACAACCTGCTCTTCCGAGGTGCCGTCACCGTAACGGACAACCACGCGCTGCAGGAAAATGGCGTCGCCGCTCATTCTGAGTTGCAGGGCACGAAACTGGTCATGTCGGCTATTTATTTGGATCTTGTCATGATCGTGCGCAGCATCCAGGTAGCTGTCAGTCAAGAAATTCCACATGAGCCCGCGCGCGTATAGTGAGGTGCTGAGTGTCGCGGCAGCCACAAGCACAGCGATAAGCCAAATGGGGCGGTTATTCGGCATTTTCTGGAACTCCGTCGTATTTTCGGAAACTACAGAAACATTAACTTGTGGTGCGCCGCTTGGCAACTCGCCAAAGGGTGCCAATTTTGGAATATTTCGAAATACGAAACGAGAACACCGGTTCTGTCCCCGACGAAAGGCACCGGCGATCGAAACCGGTCGAGGGTCCGCCTGAAAGAAGAACCGGCCCTGAACATCTCCTTATAGGAATGGCCTGTTAAGGAGCCGGTCGGGTTATGGTCTTGGCTACATAAAATTCACTGGCATTTAGGCTGATCCTGCCGGAAACTCGGTTTGAGTGAAGCAGGGCACGGCTCGAGACGAAATCGCCCGTTTGTCTCCCTTGGGAACCCTCCCGCGCACAGGATTGTGCGTCGCCCGAAAAAATCGTGCATCCCGAGCCAATTTTGAATGCCGCCAGCAGGCCCGCTCCCGAATCAAACGATGGCACATAAACGGCTTCAGGAGGTCATCATGGCAAGCACCCCAGCAATCGAAAAAACGGTTCCGCCGGACTTGAGCGCCTACGGCAAGGCGAGAGCCACGGTTCAGGGGACCCCTTTGAGCGCCGACGAACTGCAGAAGGTGGATGCCTTCTGGCGGGCGAGCTGTTATTTGATGTTAGGAATGCTGTATCTGCAAGAGAATCCGCTGCTCCGCGAGCCATTGAAGCCCGAACATATCAAGAATCGCCTGCTGGGACACTGGGGCTCGAGCCCGGGGCTGGCATTCAGTTACGTCCACCTGATGCGGCAGATCAAGAAGCACGACCTGGATATGATCTTCCTGGCCGGCCCGGGGCATGGCGCGCCCGGTGTTTTGGCTCCGGTTTACCTGGAGGGGACCTACTCGGAGTTTTATCCGGAGAAGGGTGAAGACGAGGAGGGCCTGCGAGAATTTTTCAAGCAATTCTCGTTTCCGGGTGGAATTGGCAGCCACTGCACGCCGGAAACGCCGGGCTCGATTCATGAGGGCGGGGAACTGGGCTATGTGCTGTCGCATGCGTGTGGGGCGGCGTTTGATAATCCGGAACTGATTGTCGCCGCTGTTGTGGGAGACGGCGAATCCGAGACGGGGCCGCTGGCCACTTCTTGGCACGTGAATAAGTTCTTGAATCCGATTCGCGACGGCGCAGTCCTTCCGATCCTGCATTTAAACGGCTACAAGATCAACAATCCGACGTTGTTGGCGCGGATTACGCACCAGGAGCTCGAGCAACTCCTGCGCGGTTACGGGTGGACTCCTTACTTCGTGGAAGGTTCGGACCACGATTCCATGCACCAGGCGATGGCAGCCACCACCGAGCATTGTGTGAATGAAATTCGCAAGATTCGACAGCAGGCGCGAGCCTCCGGCGTCGTGGATCGCCCGCGCTGGCCGATGATCGTGCTGCGCTCGCCGAAGGGCTGGACCGCTCCGGCGAAAGTGGGCGAACATAAGCTGGAAGGGTTCTGGCGCGCGCACCAGGTTCCGATAACGGACGTTAAGAACAACCCGGCGCGGCTGCGCGAATTGGAAACATGGATGCGGAGCTACAAGCCAGAGGAGTTATTCGATCAAAAAGGAAAGTTGCGGGCGGATTTGAAAGCCATCGCTCCAACTGGAACGCGGCGCATGGGGTCAAATCCGCATGCAAACGGCGGGCAGTTGAAACGGGCGCTGCGCCTGCCGGATTTCCGGAATTACGCGATTCAGATTGAGAAGCCGGGCGTGACGATTAAGGAAAATACGCCGCCGCTTGGCGCCTTGCTGCGCGATGTCATGAAGGCGAACATGACCAACTTCCGCGTGTTTGGGCCGGATGAAAACACTTCCAACAAGCTGGACCGGATTTACGAGGTCAGCAAGAAGTTCTGGATCGAGCAAATCTTTCCGGAGGACAGCGACGGCGGAGAGTTGGCTCGCGATGGGCGAGTTATCGAGATGCTCAGCGAGCATACGATGGAAGGGATGCTGGAAGGGTATTTGCTCACCGGCCGGCACGGTTTTTTCTCCACCTACGAGTCCTTCGTGCATGTGATCGACTCCATGTTTAACCAGCACGCGAAATGGCTTTCCATTTGCAACCACCTGCCGTGGCGGGAGAACATCGCGTCCCTGAATCTGCTGATTACCTCAACGGTGTGGCGGCAGGATCACAATGGTTTCACGCACCAGGACCCGGGCTTTCTGGACGTGGTGCTGAACAAGAGCGCGGAAGTGACGCGCATTTATCTGCCGCCGGACATCAATTCGCTGCTTTCCGTGGCGGACCATTGTCTGCGCAGCGAGAATTACGTCAACGTTATCGTCTGCGACAAGCAGACGCACCTGCAGTATATGAACATGGATGAAGCCATCATCCATTGCACGAAAGGGATCGGCATGTGGGACCGGGCGTGCAACGATCAAGGCGCCGAGCCGGACCTGGTTGTGGCCTCTGCCGGAGATATTCCCACGCAGGAGGCGCTGGCGGCCATCGCTCTCTTGCGGGCGGAATTCCCGGAGCTGAAAATCCGCTACGTGAATGTGGTAGACCTCTTCAAACTGCAGCCGACGACCGAACACCCTCACGGGCTGTCGGATCACGATTTTGATTCGTTATTTACCAAGGATAAGCCCGTGATCTTCAATTTCCACGGGTATCCGTGGCTCATTCACCGGCTGGCCTATCGGCGTACGAACCACGAGAATTTTCACGTTCGCGGATACAAGGAGAAGGGAAGCATCAACACGCCGATGGAGTTGGCGATTGAGAATGAGATCGACCGTTTCAGCCTGGCCATTGATGCGATTAACCGTGTGCCAAAATTGCAGAAGATTGGCGGGCATGCCAAGGAAAAGTTCCGTAACTCGCAGATTGAATGCGTGAACTACGCGCATCAATACGGAATCGACAAGCCCGAGGTAGCCGGCTGGACTTGGCCATATTAAAGCTGATTAAGTCTTACATTGCTAATTGAAGCTGTCCGTAAGAACCTTATACGCAAAATCGGCGCATGGGGACCCTACAGCCGGCTGGAAGCCGGCGCTACGAGAGCGACGGCGAAACCATGAACGTACTTGTGCTTAATTCTGGAAGCTCCAGCCTGAAGTTCCAGCTCATTGCCACGGATAAAGAGCGGATTCAAAACAACGCGGATCAGCGTCGGTGCAAAGGCGCGATCGAGCGCATTGGCGGTGAGGCGATTGTCACCGCGCAGATCGGCACACAGCCGAAAAATGTATTCACTGCACCACTTGTTGATTTAGCAGCGGCGTTGGATTTTTTGGTGCGTTGGATGGCATCGGAGCAATCTGGCCTCGACGAAATTCAAAGTACAGCGGACATTCACGCGGTTGGACACCGCGTGGTGCACGGCGGCGAACGGTTCTCGGAATCGGCGCTGATTACCGACGATGTGCTGAAAGGCATCCAGGACTGCATCGAACTGGCGCCGCTGCACAATCCTAACAACATCAAGTGTATTCAGGCGGCACAGCGGATTTTTGGATCAAAGCTTCCGCAAGTGGCGGTGTTTGACACCGCGTTTCATCACTCCATTCCGGAGAAAGCCTTCCTCTACGCCGTGCCGTATCACCTTTACCGGCGCCACCACATCCGGCGATATGGATTTCATGGCACTTCGCACCGCTATGTGGCTTACCGATATCGCGTGCTGACGAATAAAACGCGCGAACAGACCAACGTGATTACTCTACATCTGGGTAATGGATGTTCGGCTGCGGCCATCCGTGGTGGACATCCGGTGGATACGTCGATGGGCATGACGCCCCTCGAAGGGCTGGTGATGGGAACGCGCTCCGGCGATGTAGACCCTGCCGTCGTAAGCCTGATTGCCACCAAGGAGGGTTTGACTCCGAGCGAAGTGGACGCCTTGCTCAATACACAGTCTGGATTGCTGGGAATTTCCGGCCTGACCAATGATATGCGCGAGCTGCAACAGGAGCTGAACGAACATGACGACCGCCGCGTGCAGCTTGCGGTCGAAGTGTTTTGCTATCGCGCCAAAAAGTACATCGGCGCTTACGTCGCCTGCATGGGAGGGGCAGACGGGGTCGTGTTTACCGGCGGGATTGGAGAGAACTCGCACGAGGTTCGAGCAGGCATTTGCGAGGGGCTAGAGTGCCTTGGGCTGAAGCTCGATGCGGGAAGGAACGAGCGTGCCAGTGGGAGGGAAGAGCGCATCAGTGCCGACGAGTCCAGACTGCATGCCTTTGTGATTCCGACAGATGAGGAGTTGCTCATCGCACGTGATACGGTGCGGTGCATACTCGGGATTCCACATCCTTCCTGAGCTCAGGTTGCAAAACGAAAGCGAAAACGGAAGCAGCAGCGCAGATGTACGGTCTCATTGCCAAAAATATACGCCGGCGTGTCCGTCTATTCGAAACGGGCATTGATTCCATCCAAGAATTGCATTGGACTGGCTCATGGCGCGGACATACATTCATAGCACTTTGGCCGCCGCCCGCTGCAGTGTAGTGATCGCGTCGAAGCGGGAAAGGCGCGGAAATGGACTCGAAGGACCCTCCTGGCCGGGTGGCAGGACGATCGATGACAGCCACGGCGATACCATCACGCACCCTGTCCTCCCCGTTTTTCGTGAACTACAAGATTGACACTGCGTACGACGAGATGTTCGCCCGTCCGGGTGTGCCGCGCGAGCATTACCGGGCGCTGCACCAGACCCTGCTGAAATTGCCGCCGGAGGAATTGCGGCGCAGCCAGCAGGCCGCCGACCTGGCTTTCCTGCACGAAGGCATCACGTTTACGGTCTACGGGAGCAAGGAAGGCACGGAGCGCATCTTCCCGAATGACCTGCTGCCGAGGATCATTGCCGCGCGCGAGTGGGCCAAGATCGAAAAAGGGCTGACGCAGCGCCTCACCGCTCTCAATCTGTTTCTCCGAGACGTCTACCACGAGGGCCGTATCCTCTCGGACAAGGTAGTTCCCCGAGATCTCCTATACAGCTGCAAGCATTTCCGCCGCGAAATGCGCGGACTAAACGTTCCCCGCGACATTTACGTGAGCATTTGCGGCACAGACCTGGTGCGCCTGCCGGACGGCACTTTTGCGGTGTTAGAGGACAATCTGCGCGTACCTAGCGGCGTGTCCTACATGGTGGCGAACCGCAAAGTACTGAAGCGCGTGTTCCCCACTTTGTTCCGCGATTATGGCGTCTGGCCGATCGACCACTATCCGCGAGAGTTGCTCGGCACCTTGCGAAGCTTGACTCCCGACAATTGCGCCTATCGCCAGGACCCGACCACGGTGCTGCTGACGCCCGGGGTCTCCAATTCTGCTTACTTCGAACATACGTTCTTGGCGCAACAGATGGGCATTGAGCTGGTCGAGGGACGCGACCTGCTGGTGCACGACAACATCGTGTATATGCGGACGACCGCGGGACTGCGGCGGGTGGACGTCATCTACCGGCGCGTTGACGACGATTTTCTCGATCCACTTTGCTTCCGCCCCGATTCGACTCTGGGCGTGCCGGGTTTGTTTAACGCGTATCGTTCGGGGAATGTGACCTTGGCCAACGCGATCGGTACCGGCGTTGCCGATGATAAGGCGGTGTACGCGTATGTCCCAGAGATCATTCGTTACTACCTGAATGAAGAACCTATTTTGCCGAACGTGCCGACGTTCCTGATGTCCAATGACAAGCATCGGCAACATGTACTGGAAAATCTGGAAACCATGGTGGTGAAGGCTGTTGGAGAATCCGGCGGATATGGAATGCTGATTGGCCCGCACAGCACCGCACAGCAGCGGGAAGAGTTTCGGTCCTACGTTCTTGCCGATCCGCGGAACTATATCGCGCAGCCGACACTTTCGTTATCGTGCGCGCCTTGCCTCATCGACGGATCGATTGAGTCGCGGCACATTGACTTGCGCCCGTACATTCTGATGGGCGAAAAAGTGACGCTGGTGCCGGGCGGATTGACACGCGTGGCGCTGCGCAAAGGATCGCTGGTGGTGAACTCCTCGCAAGGCGGAGGCAGCAAGGACACCTGGGTGTTGCGCGAAGGGGAATCCGCGGAGGAACTCCTCGAGGAAGCTCGCAAGGAAATCCTTCCCCATAGTGGCCGGGAAGAACGGACGGTTTGAACGATGCGTCCACCACGAAACTATTACGTGCAGGCATTTCAGCGCGACGCGGGCATGCTGTCGCGAGTCGCGGACAGTTTGTACTGGATGGGGCGATATTTGGAGCGCGCCGAGCACACCTCGCGGCTCGTGGATGTGGAGTTGCAACTCTGGCTGGACCAGTCGCCGGAAGTTGGCACTGGCCGGTGGCGTTTTCTCCTGGAGGCATTGCGTGCGCCAGCCCCGGAAGGTCCGGTCGATCCCACGCAGCTTCTGAATACGCTGGTTTTCAGCCGCACGAATGGTTCCTCGATTGTTTCCTGCGTGGCCAGCGCACGGGAAAATCTTCGGCACGTGCGCGAGCAGTGCAGCACGCGCATGTGGGAGCAATTGAACCGTCTGTATCTCGATGTGATGGAACGCCGGCCGGAGCAGGAGTGGTTGCTGAAATCGCACTCGTTCTTTCTGTTTGTACTGGAAAGCGCGTACCTGTTTCACGGAATTACCGATGCAACCATGAGCCACGGGGAAGGCTGGCAATTCATTCAGCTCGGACGCTATGTGGAACGCGCGGACACGCTGGCGGCGCTGCTCGAGACGCATTTCAAGCGCTTGACGATTCAGTTTGATCGCCCGGTGGAGGGCGCGGAATATCTGGAGTGGGTCGGGCTCTTGGGTGGCTGCGTGGCGCTGGAGGCCTATTGCAAGGCGCACACCGCGGAAATTCGTCCCTTGCGCGTGGCCGAGTTCCTTTTGCTCAATCCGGAGTTCCCACATTCGATTCGTTTCGCGGTGGACCGCGTGAACGCAGCGCTGCACCTGATCGGAGACCTGACGCAGAGGGGCGCAAAACTCGCTACGCGAGTGGCGGGGCGGCTTCGTGCGCAACTCAGCTTCAGCCAAATCGACGAGATCATGGCCGAGGGAGTGCACTCCTATTTAGAAAACGTTCGCAAGGAATGCGCGGAAATCCACGCGGCGATCCACGATATTTATTTCGACTATTCCATCGAGGCGGAGTTGGCTTCGTGAGTGACGGGAACCGGTAAATGACCTATTTGATCCGCCATGTCACGAGTTTTTCCTACCAACCCGCCGTGGGCGAGAGTGTAATGGAAGTGCGCCTGCAGCCTCGCAGCGATACCCGCCAGCGGTGCCTGACCTCGGCCCTGTATGTGAACCCTTCCGCGAACGTGATGGTGTATCGCGATTTTTACGGCAATGCCGTGCACCATTTCGATATTCCGGGCCGCCACGACAAAATCGAAGTTGTCTCCGAGGCCACCGTGGAAATGCTGCCCCGTCTGGACATCGATACGCTACCGCACAGCACTTGGGAGGAACTCGACGAGTTGGTGTCCCACGGAGATTACTGGGAGATGCTTCTGGCCAGTCAGTATGCGCGCGTCACGCCGGCCCTGGAGGAACTGCGCAAAGAGTTGCGACTGGAGCGTTGCGGCGATCCCGTCGCGCTGCTGAAGAAGCTGAACACGTCCATCTACGAGATGTTCGAATATACTCCCAACGCGACGCAAGTGGATTCACCCATCGACGACACACTGCACACCCGCCAGGGTGTTTGCCAGGATTTTGCCCACATCATGATCGCTCTGGTGCGCCAGTTGCGGATTCCCTGCCGCTACGTCAGTGGCTATCTCTATCACGGCGATAAGGACCACGATCGCTCCACTCCGGGCGCATCGCACGCGTGGGTGGAAGCATACCTGGGCGAGTGCGGATGGGTGGAGTTTGATCCCACCAACAATCTTCTTGGCTGCGAACGCCATATCCGGGTGGCCGTGGGGCGGGATTACGCTGATGTGCCGCCAACACGAGGAGTACATCGCGGAGGAGCGGAAAGCGAACTACGTGTAAGCGTCACGGTTTCAGCCGTGGACGCACCGCGCCCCGAAGATCTTGGGCCGGCGATGGTTATCCGCTCGAAAAGGCCGCAAGTGGTGGCGGAGGCAGCGCAACTGCAAGGCCAACAGTGAGCAGGGCTGGTGGGCAGGCCCAGTTAGCAGACCACTTTTCCTCCCGCTCATACGATTTCTACTGTTAAGCCTCGATTAAATTGCTCGATTCCTCTCAAATTGTCGCTCCTACTGTCATTATTAACAGCTTCATTTGCGACGTAACTTACGCTATCTTTAATACACCTTCGGCATGCCTGTTGATTGTTGCCGGGGGCGGGTTGCGGGAAAAGTTTTGGAGACCCACTTTCGCGCAATCCTGCGCAGAAAAATTCTTCGTCGTTGGGCAAAGCCCGGTGACGGGAATCTCTTGGGATTTCTTGGGCGGAGAAATCCTTAGCTGCGCAGGATTGCCCGTTGGTGGGTCTTTTCTTTTGCGCAGCGAATCTGACGGAGAGTTAAACCTCCTCGGAGTCTTGTGTGACGATGTGCACGTCGACGGCCGGAGATTCGCGCAAAAAACGGTGCACTACCGAAAGATAGAGATACTTTCGCCAATCGCGCACGGCAGCACGGCCAAAAACAACCTGCGTGATGTGGCGGCTGCGCACGAACTCTGCGATTGCGTCCGCAACGCTTCGGCCCCTTAGCTTTACCACCTGCCCGCCCAGGTTCTCCGCAAAACGCAAATTGGTTTGCAGAATCTGCGGATTCTCTGGTCGCGTGGCGATTTCGCGCTCCACGTGCACCACGTAGAGTTCCGCGTCCATGCGGCGGGCCATGCGTGCCGCGCGGGAAACAAGATACTGACCGGAAGGACTGCCGGAGATACACACCGCAATGCGTTCGCGGACGCCCCAGTTCTGCCGGATGTCCTTGGCATCCATGTAGGATTCCAGGCTGCGATCGACCTGCTCGGCGACCTGACGCAAAGCAAGTTCACGGAGGGCAATGAGGTTGCCCCGGCGAAAGAAGTTCTTTAGCGACTGCTCAACCTTTTCCTGCTTGTACACATCGCCGCGTTTCATGCGGTTCTGAAGCGCTTCGGGTGTCAAGTCGACCATGACCGTTTCCGACGCGGAAAGCGGCATCCAGTCCGGGACGGTTTCGCGAACGGTGATGCCCGTGATGGCGCGGACGGTGGGAGCGAGGCTTTCGATATGTTGAATGTTGAGCGTCGAGATTACGTCGATCTTTGCGGCTAGTAGTTCCTGCACATCCTCATAGCGCTTGCGGTGCCGGCTGCCGGGAATGTTGGTATGGG
>Ga0335078_10008782_pt1 | contig 15013 bp, 10 predicted proteins | sample Lox_Sample_32_FD_206711 | JGI IMG/M metagenome (GOLD analysis project Ga0335078, IMG submission 206711) | Soil microbial communities from Loxahatchee National Wildlife Refuge, Florida, United States - Lox_Sample_3.2 | ecosystem: Environmental > Terrestrial > Soil > Wetlands | place: USA...
AGGAGGCGCTGGCCGGCAGCGAACTGGTCCGCGGCGCCGACCATATCGACACCCTCGCCGCCCGGGAGGAGTACGCGGCCGCGGCCCTGGCCGCGGGCAAGACCGCCGAGGCGGTCCGCTCGTACCGGCACGCGCTGGCCGACCGCGAGCGCATCCAGGGCGGGCAGCATCCCGGTGCCGCGTCAGCCAGCCTCGGGCTGGCCGCCGCCTACCTGGCGAGTGGCCAGGCCAAGGACGCGATCGCCCTGTACAAGCAGGTCCTCGCGAACACCGAAGGCGCGCTTGGCCCGGATCACCCGGACACCCTCCAGGTCCGCGGCCGTCTGGCCGCGGCGAACTTCTCCGCCGGGCGGATGGGTACGGCGCTGCAACTCTACGAGGAGACCTGCGCGGGCTATGAGCGCACCATCGGCGCTAATCACGCCAGCACCCTGGCCTGCCGGGCAGAGCTGGCCCGCGGGTACTACGCCACCGGTCGGCTGGGTGACGCGATGAACGTGCTCAGCGACATCATCGCGCGTGGCGAGCAGGCCCTGCCTGCGGGCGATCCGCTGATACGGCGGGTGCGGGAAACCCTGGCCAATATCACCGGCTGATGGCCACCTCCGGCCGGTGCTAACCGAGCGCCAGCGGGTCCTGGGCCGGGTCCTCGCCGTCGTCGCCCTCGAGCAGGGCCGGGGCCTGCTCCAGCACCCGCGGGCGCAGCCGCGCCAGGACCAGCGCGTAGATGATCCCGGCCGCGATCAGCGCGAGCGTCAGCCAGGGCAGGGTGTTGAACGGGCTGGCCTGGCCTGGTCGCAGGTCGCCCCAGACCGGGATGGCCAGCACGGCGACCCCGATCACCGGCACGACCACCCACAGCCAGGGGTTCTTGCGTACGCCCCGGCGGCGCAGCCTGGCCCAGTCCACGATGAGCGCGACATTGGCGGCGAGGTACATGATCACCAGGCCGAGGATCCCGTACGTGGACAGGAAGCCCGAGGCGGTGCCCGGGTCGGTGAACGCGGTGGAGATCACGCCGATGGCGATGCTGGGCGCCACGAACGCGACCGCGGCGCGGGCCGGCGTGTGGAACCGCGGGCTGACCGCGGCCAGCGACCGGCTCCACAGCCCGCCGCGGGCGCCAGCGAAGATCACCCGCGAGGTCTGGGTGTTGGCGGCCACGTAAGAACTGGTCACGCTGGTCAGGAAGATCCAGGTGACGAGCGGCGCCACGAACGGGATGAAGGCCCGGGCCGCGGTGTGAAACGGGTTCGGATCGGCGGCGAGCACCGAGGTGTGGCCCACGCCGAACGCGACCACCAGCGCGTAGGAGCCGATCACGTAGATGAAGCCGCTGATGAGCACCGCGCCGATGACCGCGATGGGCACGTTGCGCCGCGGGTTCTGGGTTTCCTCGGCCAGCGGCGCGGCGGCTTCGAAGCCGCCGAAGGCGAGCACGGCGAGGCTGAACGTGAGCAGCACGTCCGTGGAGCCGTGCGGCCAGCTGAACGGCGTGCCGGATAGCCCGCTGTGGCCGCCGCGGGCCAGGATCGTGATGCTCATCACAAGGAGCAGGATGACCTCGAACGCGTACAGCGCGACCGTGACCCGGACCCCGAACTTCAGTCCCACCACCACCGGCGCCACCACGAGCACGCCGTAGGCGATCGTCACGAGCTGAGTCAGCCCCCAGACATGCGGATCGCCGAAGACGTTCTGCACGATGTAGCTGCCGACGAATATGTAGATGCCGCCGAAGGCGATGATGTACCCCAGGATCGTGATCACGCCGACCGCGACCGCCACCTTGGTGCTGATGGCACGGGTGATATAGGTGATGAACGAGCCGGCACTCGGGTAAATGCTGGAGAACTGAGCCAGGCTGCTCGCCGTGGCCACCATGCCCACCATCGATATCAGGAAGATCAGCGGCACCGAGGCGCCAGCCAGGCCGACCATCAGCCCGGTGGTGAAAAAGAGGTTGAACGCGGGCGCGACCTGCGCGACGCCCGGCATGATCACGCCGAAGAGGCCGAGCTGGCCGTGCTGCAGCGACTGCCGGGACTTGGCGATTTTACCGATGGTGGCCATGGCTAGCCCTTTCTGTGCCGACCGACGAAGTCGAGGTAGGTCCGGTTGAATTCGGCCGGGTGCTCCCAGACGCAGCCATGACCGCCCTTGGTCGTGGCCCACTCCGATCCCGGGATGCCCTCGTGGATCCGCCGCGACAGCGAGACCGGGATGAGGATGTCCTCCTCGCCGGCCAGCACGAGGGCCGGCGTGGTGATGTCGCCGAGGCGGCCTGCGGTGTCGTGACCCTGGATCACCGCGAGCTGGGCGAGATAGGCGTGGAGTGGCTGATCCATATACCGCATCGCGGTCTCGAACTCCGCGACCTCGGATTCGCGCTGCTCGAAGAACGGCACGGTGAACGCCCAGAGCGTGACGTCGCGCATGACGAACGGAACCCCGAGCACCGGGGCCATGTCGCCCCACATCGCGAACATCCGGGAGCAGAAAGGCCCGGGCGCCGCATAGGTACACGCGAAGGTGACCGAGCGCAGGTCACCGGGATAAGCGAGGGCATATTCCTGGGCGATCATCCCGCCCATGGAGATGCCCATGAGGTGGAAACCGGTAATGCCGAGCGAGTCGGCCAGGGCTTTCGCGTCGTCGGCGAGCATCCGGCTCGTGTACGGGCCGGCTGGCTTGGAGCTCGCGCCGATTCCCCGGTTGTCGAACCGCAGGACGCGGTAGCCCGCGGCGAGGAAGTCGTCCATCTGGAGTACCCAGGTCTGGTGGTCGTCGGCCAGGCCGTTGATGAGGACGATCGTGTCCTCACCGTCACCTTCCAGCTTGTAGTTGAGCTCGATGTCATTAACCCTGGCTACGGGCATCGGTGTCCCCTCCGGATCGCAGGTGCAGGCGGGCGCGCAACTCGGTGAGCGAGGCGTCGGTTAGCGAGAAGTGGCGGTCGGCCAGGCGGGCGGCGCGGCCAGGATCCCCGGCGATGATGGCCTCGGCGAGGGCGGGATGCTGGCGCAGCGCGCGGCGGCGCATCTCGGGCGTGTACGGTTCGGCGTCGAAGCCGAGGCCGACCTCGCGGCGGATCCGCGCGGACAGGTCGACGAGACGGGTGTTGTGCGTGGCACGCGCGATGGCCTGGTGCAGCGCATGGTCCGCCACCCTGCGGGCGTCCCGGCCGGAGGCGCGCGCGTACTCGCCGACCGCCCGGCGGATCATCTCGACGTCGTCGGCGGACCGGCGCTCGGCCGCGGTGCGCGCGATCTGCTGCTCGACGAGACGCCGGTAGTCGAGCAGTTCGGTCAGGTCGTCCCAAGCCAGGCCCAGCGTGCGCTTGATCATCTCGTCGGAACCCGGACCCGCGCCGGTCTGGATGAAGGTGCCGCCGCCGCGGCCGCGCCTGGTCGTCACGTAGCCCGCGGCCTGCAGCCGCTGCAGCGCCTCGCGCACCGTGGTCCGGCTGACCTCCAGCGTGGCGGACAGGTCCCGCTCGGCGGGCAGTCGCTGGCCCGGCTCGAACTCGCCGAGCGCGATCGCGGTGACCAGGCGCTCGGCGATCCGCTCGCCGCCGCTGCGCATCGGCACCGGGCCCAGGAAGGCGCGGGGTTGAGCCTGCCCAGGACGTCGGGACGGCATATACGCACCTTGTGGTCTAAAGGACTGATTTTTAGACCATTTTGATGAGCCGACGGGGGTGTGTCAATCCCGGGCAGGTCACGGCGGTCATGGCGATGCCACCGGGACGGGCGGGGGTCGTTCGGCCGTTGACGGCAAGGGCTGGCGGGTGCTGTGCCGGCCGGCCGGCCAGGAGCGGAACCGGGAGCCGGAGACGCGGCGGCCGGGGGTGCCGCGGCCGGCCGCGATCTCGGCCACCGCCGCCACGGCCCGGTCGACCTCGCCGGGGGTGTTGTACAGGTAGAAGCTGAGGCGGCAGCTCGCGGGCGGGTTCAGGCCGAGCGCGTGATGGGCCAGCGTGGCGCAGTGGCAGCCGGCCCGCGACTCGATCCCGGCCTCGTTCAGGGCCCGGGCGACGCCGAGCGGATCCCGGCCGGCCAGGTTGAACGCGACCAGCGACGTGCGCCGGCCCGCGTCACGCGGCCCGTAGATCGTGATCCCGTCGATGCCCCCGAGCCCGTCGAGAGCCCGGCTGGTCAGCATCTGGTTCCACGCGGCGACGCGGTTCATGGCGGCCCGGACGGCATCGCGCTCGACCGGGCTGGCCGTGCCGAAGTACGCCGGGCGCTTCGGGGTCAGAGCCAGGTCGAGCAGCAGCCGCAGCGCCTGCGCGGAGACGACCGCACCGAGGATGTTCGGGGTGCCCGCGGAGTACTTCCAGGGCAGCGCGTTGTATTCGACGTGGTTGGGGAAGACCCGACCCTCGGCGATCATGTCGCCGCCGTACAGGAACGGCAGCGCCGGATTCAGCAGCTGCTCCCTGGCGTACAGCACCCCCACCCCGAACGGCGCCAGCAGCTTGTGGAAGGAGAACGCGAGGTAGTCCGCGCCGAGAGCGCGGACATCGGTAAACGACCCCGGTACCAGCTGCGCCCCGTCGATCAGGAGCCACGATCGCCGTTCCCCGTTCGGCTGGAAATAGCCGCTCGCGTCGGCCAGCGCCCGTACGGCGGCCAGCGGATTCCTGGTCCCCAGGAAGTTGGACGCGCCCGTGCAGCAGACCAGCTTGGTGCGCGCGTCGATCAGCGACGCCAGGTGCTCCAGGTCCAGCTCGCCGGAGACCGGGTCGAACCGGGCCAGGCGGCACTCTACCCGGCGGCCGAACCGCGGCAGTATCTCCCGGCACATCGCGTACCAGGGGACGTAGTTGGAGTTGTGCTCCATCAGCGTCGTCACCACGTTGTCCCCGTCACGGAACTCAGTGAGCAGCGAGTACATGACCGCGTTGATGGCCTCAGTGGTATTCCGGTAGAGCGCGATGCTGGCCGGGCCGGGCGCCCCGATGAACCGCGCGATCGTGTCGTAGGACTCCTCGAAGCGCCCGGTCATCGCGGCCGAGGCACTGGACTGGCCGCGATGGACGTTCTCGTAGCCCGGCCCGAGCGAGGAGTACAGGGCCAGCAGCTCACGCGGCGGCTGCGTGCTCGCCGCGTTGTTCAGCGCGATCCGGTCGCGCCCGGGAAACAGGAAGTGCCTGCGCACCGCGCGGACGTCGATCGTTTCCGGCGCCGGTACACGGCCGGCTCCCCCCTCGGCAGTTGTCATCACGTGATCCTTCCGCGCGTAGATCCGAGTGTCGCCGCGCCGCCGTTCGCGATGCACCAGGAGAATCCCTGGATTCTTAGAGGCGAGCGGGCCGCGGAAAATACAGCAACATATGGACAGAAGCCGGGCGGCGGCGCTTGCATGGAGGGCAGGGACAACAGGCCGGGAATTCCGGGAGCCGCGGGATGATCGTCAGCCGGAAGGCCGAGCTCAGCAGGCTCGACGACCTTCTCACCGCGCTGGCGGGCGGCGAGGGCGGCGCGCTGGTCGTGCGCGGTGAAGCCGGGATCGGCAAGACCACGCTGCTCGAGACCCTGGCCATGCGTTCGGGCGACGCGGTCACGGTGATCCGGACCTGCGGCGCCGAGACCGAGGCGGAGCTCACCTTCTCCGCGCTGGCCGATCTGCTGGATCCGGTGCTGGACGAGCTGGCGGCGCTGCCAGAACCGCAGGCGGCGGCGCTCATGGGCGCGCTGGCCCTGGGGCCGCCGGCCCCCGGTGACCGGCTCGCGGTCTGCGTCGCCACGCTCGGGGTGCTGCGGGCGGCGGCCCGGCACCGCCCGGTGCTCGCCGTGGTGGACGACCTGCAGTGGATCGACGCATCCTCCCGCGAGTGCATCGAGTACGCCGCCCGCCGGGCCGGCGGGCCGCTCGCGGTCGTGCTGGCGGCGCGTGACCCGTGGTACCCGCCCGAGCACGTCCACCTGCCGGAGCTGCAGATCGGGCCGGTCGACGACGCCGGAGCCGCGGAGCTGCTTCGGCACCGGGCACCGGACCTGGCGCCACCCGTCGCCAGCGCGATCGCGCTGGCCGCCGCGGGTAATCCGCTGGCCCTGGTCGAGCTGACCGCGGCGTTGAACGCCGACCAGCGCACCGGTGCCGCACCCCTCGACCTCCCGCTCGCGCCGGGACGGCGGCTGCAGCGCGCGTTCTCGGGCCGGGTCGGTGCCCTCGACGAGCAGGCCAGGCGGGCGCTGCTGATCGCCGCGGCGCACGCCGGGCACGAGCTGCCGGTGATCGCCGCCGCCTGCCTGGGTGCCGGGACCGACGTCGGGCATCTCGGCGAGGCGGAGGCCTCCGGGCTCGTGCGGATCGGCGTGAACCGGGTGAGCTTCACCCATCCGCTGATCCGCGGCGTGGTGTACCAGGAGGCGCCGACGGCCGAACGCCGGATCGCGCACGCCGCCCTCGCCGCGGCGCTCGGTGACGATGACGATCGCCGGGTGTGGCACCTGGCGGCGGCCGCGATCGGAACCGACGAGGAGGTGGCGGCCGACCTGGAACGGGTCGGCGGTCAGGCCGTGGCCCGCCGCGCCTACGCCGCGGGCTCCGGCGCTCTGGAGCGCGCGGCGCGTCTCACGCCGGCCCGGGAGGCTGCGAGCCGGCGCCTCATCGCCGCGGGCCAGGCGGCCGCCGGCGCGGGCATGGCAGACCGCGCGCTCGCACTGTTCGGTGAGGCGGCTGAGGTGGCCGCCACCGAAGATCAGCGAGCGCAGGCCCAGCAGCTGCGCGGCCGGATGATGGTCTGGCGGGGCCGGGGCGCTGAGGCCGTGCCGCTGCTGGTCGGCCAGGCCGGGCTGGTCGCGCCGCGACTGCCGGCGCTCGCGGCGGCGATGTACTCGGACGCGGCCAACGGCGCCACCACCATGGGTGCCTACCTGGAGGCGGAGAGGCTGGCCTGGTGCGCGGCCGGCCTGCTCGACGACGGCACCGACCCTGCCCTGCGCGGGGCGGTGCTGGGGTTGCTCGGCTGGGCGCTCACCTTGCGCGGGAAGGCATCGCAGGCACGCCGGGTTCTCGGTGAGGCGACGCGCCTCGCCGAGGGCCTCGATCCGCTCGGCCCGGACTGGTCGTGGCTGCACCTCATCCTGCGGTGTCAGATTCCGCTCGGGGAGTTCGAGCAGGCCAAGGCGAAAAGCCTGGAACTGTGCCGGCGGGCACGGGAGGCCGGCGCGCTGGCCGCGTTGAGCGGCATGCTGCACGTCGCCGCGGACACCGCGTTCCGGCTCGGTGACTGGGACACGGCCGGCGCGGCGGCGCTGGAGGCCATCCAGGTCGCGGGTGAGGTCGGCCAGCCCGCCGTGGTGGGCTGGGTGCTCACGATCAGGGCGCGGATCCTGGCGGCGCAGGGACGGCCCGCCGACGGCCGCGCGGCGGCGCAGGCGGCGCTTCGGATCGCCGAAACCGGCCAGATAGGCGCTGGCCTGCGGTTCGTGTACGCCGCGCTGGGGTTCCTCGAGCTCGGCCTGGACCGGACCGGCGCGGCCATCAGCGAGCTCGAGACGGTCGAGCGGCTGGTCGAGGGCACCGGCCTGGAGGATCCGGTGATCGTCCCGTGGGAGCCTGATCTTGTCGAGGCCTACGCCCGCCAGGGCCGGCCCGGTGACGCCCGGCGGGTGCTCGCCCGGCTGGAGCGGCGGGCGGACCGGACCGCCAGCCCGGTCGCCCGGGCCGCCGCGGCCCGGTGCCGCGGCATGGTCGACGACGACTTCGAGCCGGCCTTCACCGCCGCGCTCGCGCTCGACGACCAGAGGCCGATGCCGTTCGAGCGGGCCCGGACGCTGCTCGCCTTCGGCCGCCGGCTGCATCGCGCACGCCGGCGCGCCGAGGCGCGTGAGCGGCTCTTGGCGGCACGGCTCGGCTTCGAGCAGCTGGGGGCCAGCGCCTGGGCTGAGCAGGCCGCGGCTGAGCTGAGCGCGGCCGGTGCGCGCCGCCGCCGGGAACCCGATGACAGCGCGCTGACGCCACAGGAACTCCGGGTCGCCGCCGCCGTCCAGCGCGGCGCGTCCAGCCGCGACATCGCGGCCGACCTGTTCTTGTCGCCGAAGACGGTGGAATTCCACCTCCGCCAGATCTACCGCAAGCTCGGCGTCCACTCCCGGACGCAGCTGATCGCCGCGCTCGCGGAGCGGGCGCCGCGAGCCGAGGGCTAGCCGGCCCCGGGCGGCGGCGCCCTTTACACCTTGCGGGTGACGCCGCCGTCCACGCGGATGATCGCCCCGGTGGTGTAGCTCGAGGCCGCGCTGGCCAGGTGCAGCGCCAGCGGCGCCAGTTCGGCCGGGTCCCCCATCCGCCTCAGCGGCACGAACGGGACCTCGGCGCCCTCGGGCGGAGCCCACCCCTTGCTGATGTCGGTGCGGAACGGGCCGGGCAGGATCGCGTTGACCCGGACCTTGGGGGCGTAGGCCTCGGCCAGCCCCACGGTGAGCGCGTTGAGGCCGGCCTTGGCGCACGCGTACGGGAGTTCTCGCATGCTGGCCGTCAGCGAGGCAGTGGTGCCGATGTTGACGACGGCGCCGCCGTCGTGCCCGGCCATGTGCGCGGCGGCCAGCACCGCCAGCCGGAACGGGCCCTTCAGGTTGACGGCCAGCGTCTTATCGAACAGTTCCTCACTCACCGCGTCGAGGCTCGGGTACAGCGGCGACATGCCGGCGTTGTTCACGAGCACGTCGAGCCTGCCCGCCCGCGCCAGGGTCTCGGTGATGAGCCGGTCGCAGTCGCCCCACCGGCCCACGTGACAGGCGATGGCCACCGCCCGGCGCCCGGTTGAGGTCCTGACCTGCTCGGCCGCGGCCTCGCACGCGTCAAGCTTGCGGGAGGCGATCACCACGTCGGCGCCCGCCTCGGCCAGCGTCTGGACGATGGCCCGGCCGATGCCGCGCGATCCCCCGGTGACGATGGCCACCTTGCCGGTCAGGTCGTGCAGCGCCGCGAAGGAAGTCACGAGCCGATCGTGCCACGGCCCGGGCTGAAACATCGTCTTGATTTGTTTCCATCCCGGGTGAGCCGCCGGGAGAATCAAAGCGACGGCCGCAGCCGGCGAGGAGGCACGATGGCGTGGGACTTCGAGACCGACCCTGAGTACCTGGAGCATGAGGTAGGGACTCAGTGATCGACCTCCATCGCCTCGGGCGGTGGATGGACGACCAGGGCCTGCCCGGCCAGGGCGAGCCGATCGAGCACCGTATCGTGTCCGGCGGCACGCAGAACGACATCTATGAGATCAGCCGGGGCAAGCTACGCTGCGCGATGCGGATCCCGCCGCCGTCAGCGCCCGCCGACCGCGACGCGGGCATCGGGCGGGAGTGGCGCATTGTCAAGGCCCTGACCGGCACCGGCGTCCCGTGCCCCGGGGCCGTCGCCCTGTGCGCCGACCCCTCGGTCCTGGGCCGGCCGTTCTACCTGATGGGCTTCGTCGACGGCTGGTCACCGATGGACCAGCCCGGCTGGCCGGCGCCGTTCGACGCCGATCCGGCGGCCCGGCAGGGACTCGCCTACCAGATGGCCGAGGGCATCGCGCTGCTGTCGAACGTGGACTGGCGGGCGAGGGGCCTGCACGACCTGGGGCGGCCCGATGGCTTCCACGAGCGCCAGGCCGACCGGTGGACCGCCTTCCTCGACCGGATCAAGGGCCGGGAACTGCCCGGCTTTGACGTGGCGGCCGGCTGGCTCCGTGCTCATCGCCCTCTCGACTACATCCCGGGCCTCATGCACGGCGACTATCAGCTCGCCAACGTGATGTTCCGGCACGGCGGCCCGGCCCGGCTGGCCGCGATCGTGGACTGGGAGATGGGCACCATCGGCGATCCCAAGCTCGACCTGGCCTGGATGGTGCAGAGCTGGCCCGAAGAGGTGACCCCGGCGGCGACGGCGTTCCCCGGCTACGCCGACCTGTCCGGCATGCCGCCGCGGTCCGCGCTGGTGGCCCGCTACGCCGAGGTGTCCGGCCGGCAGGTCGACGACATCGACTACTACCTCATCCTGGCCAGGTGGAAGTTTGCCGTGGTTCTCGAGCAGGGCTTCCAGCGGGCCGGTGGCGACGAGAAGCTGCAGGCGTTCGGCCCGGTCGTGCTCGAGCTCATGCGGGGGGCCGCCGAGCTGGCCGAGAGCACCGGTTACCGGTCGTGACCAGCTGGGCGGCCAGCGGCGCCGTGGTCTCGGCCAGCTCCGTTTAACACCGCTGCAGCCGTCCCGGTACATGCTGTCCCGGCCCTGCAGGCCGGTCGACTGGCCATTGTCATGAGAAGGCAATGTCCGCCTGGCGGACACCTATCCGACCATGCGGCCGATTGTATGTCTGGCCATCTTGGCGTGCCGCCAACGGGTCCCATGCAAGCCAAGTCGACGTATCCCACTACGGCACCTGGCTGCAATGTCCGTATGGCGGACATCACTGGTAAGTCTCATTTGAGCGGTGGCTGACGTTGACCCTTGACACGTGCCGGAGAAACAGACACGCTTCCGATCAAACTCATGTGACCGTTTAACGGACACTAGTCCGCGATACGCGAGCCTCTTGGGAACGCTGTCGCGTCTCAGAGTGGAGGTTCATGTGAAGGCGGCATCCACCCGGTTCTTTCAGGGCACGGATGTGCCGCTGAGCTGACGTACATGAAAAACCGGTGAGCCGGGCTGGCACCCGGCTCACCGGAACTACCGCTAACCCACATCCCTGTGAGAGAGCACAAAGGAGTTTAGCCGTGCCATCTATCCCGGCAACCCTGCGGTGCCTCCGCCGCAGCGCCGTCATCGCGGCGGGACTCGCGCTCGCTGCCTGCAGCAGCAGCAGCAGCAGCAGCAGCAGCAGCGCCCCTTCGGCTTCGACATCCACCTCGGCAACCGCCCCGGCTACCCACAAGCCAATGAGCATTGCTTACCTCTCGTTCGCCGTGGAGAACAGCTACGACGCGCCGATGCTGGCCGCGGCACAGGCCGTAGCGTCCACCGACGGCGCCACCATGAAGGTCTTCGACGCGAACAACAACCCGCAGACCCAGTTCTCCCAGCTGCAGGACGTCATCAATTCCGGCCAGTACAACGGGGTCATCGTGCAGCCGATTTTCGGTACCGGGCTGACCGGCTTGGTCGCGCAGGCGATCGCCAAGGGAATCAAGGTCGTGAACATGGACCAGATCCTCGGGCCGGACCTATCGACGGACCAGCCGCAGGTGAAGGGGCTGTCCGCGAACGTGACGTTCGTGCCGACCGAGATCGGGACCAAGCTCGGCGACCTTGTCGTTCAGGCGTGCAAAGCCAAGAACCTGAACCCGTGCAAGGTCGGCTACCTTTTCGATATCAAGGCGTCCGCACTTGACGTCGCCATCAACGGCGCGTTCGGCAAGGCGATCGCCGGCTCGCCGGTCAAGATCGCCGCGCAGGGTCAGAGCTTCTTCAGCCCCACCACCGGCCTGAGCGCGGTGCAGACCATGATGCAGGCACAGCCTGACCTTAACCTCATCGTCGGCTCCGACCAGGGCATCGAGGGCGGCGCGCAGGCTATCGCAAGCGCGCACCTGACCGGCAAGGTCATCCTCGTCGGGTACGGCGCCAGCGCCGCGGCACTGGCGGGCGTGAAGTCCGGCGCGTGGTACGCGGACGTCGCCCAGGCGCCGGCCAGCGAGGGCCGGGAGGCGGTACAGGCTATGGTCAAGGCGCTGCAGACCGGGCAGAGCAGTGGCGGCATCGACCCGGTGGCGAGCCTGCCGAACGCCGGTGTCGTAACCCGGGCGAACGTCAGCCAGTTCACGGCCGAGTGGCCCGGCTGATCGGGCCGGCAAGCGAACGTCACCAGGGCGTGCATGTCGAGCTGCGGGACATCTCCAAGTCCTTCGGTGGCACGCACGCCCTAGAGGGCGTCAGCCTTGCCATCGGCCACGGGTCGATTCATGCCATGGTGGGCGAGAACGGTGCCGGCAAGTCGACCCTCGGGAAAATCCTCTCGGGGGTGCACTCGCCGGATCATGGCCAGCTCCTGCTGGCCGGCGAGCCGGTCCGGTTCCGCTCGCCCAGGGACGCGATCTCGCGGGGCGTCATCTTGATCGCGCAAGAGCTTGCCACCGTACCGTCGCTGACCGTCGCGGAGAATGTCTTCCTGGGCGTCGAGCCCCGGCATGCTGGCTTCCAGAATCGGCGTGAGCTGCGCCGACGCTACACCGAGCTCGCGGCATCGGTGGGGTTCGAGCTGGATGGCGACGCCAACGTCGGCCGCCTGCGCACGGCCGACCAGCAGAAGGTCGAGATCCTGCGCGCGCTGTGCCGCAATGCCCAGTTGATCGTGATGGACGAGCCGACGGCCGCGCTGTCCCGGCCTGACGCGGAAGCTCTGCACCTCGTCGTGCGGCAGCTCGCGCGGTCCGGTACCACCGTCGTGCTCGTCTCCCATTTCCTCAACGAGGTGCTCGAGCTTGCGGACGAGGTAACCATTCTCCGCGACGGGCGCCTCGTGCAGACCGTGCCCGCCGCCGGGCAGACCGAGGACTCGCTGCTTTCCGCGATGCTTGGCCGGCCGCTTGACGCCGCGTTCCCGCCGAGGCGGCCCGTCCCGGCGGACGCCCCGGTGCTCCTGTCGGTCCGCGGGCTTACCGCACCCGGGGTCAATGACGTCTCGTTCGACCTGCGTGCTGGTGAGATCCTCGGCCTGGCCGGCCTGGTGGGGGCCGGCCGTACCGAGCTGGCACGTGCTGTCTACCGGGCAAACCGGGTTCGCGCCGGTACGGTCAGCGTGACGGGCCCCGCTGACGCGGTCGGCATGGTCAGCGTGACCGGAACCCCGCGCACTGCGATGCGGGCCGGCCTGGCGATGATCCCGGAGTCGCGCAAGGAGCAGGGCCTGCTGCCCGGCCGCTCTGTCGTGGAAAACGTCACCCTGTCCAGCCTGGCCCAGATCAGCCGCGCCGGGATTGTCCGGCCGCGGCCCGAGCGCCGCGCCGTGCGCGACATGCTGGCCAAAGTCGACGTGCGCGGCGGCAGCCAGGCGGCGGCCGCGAGCGCGCTGTCCGGCGGTAACCAGCAGAAGCTGCTGTTCGCCAGGTCGCTGCTGCGCGATCCGCTGGTGCTGATCGCGGACGAGCCGACCAGGGGCGTGGACGTCGGCGCCAAACGGGCGATCTACCAGCTACTGGCATCGCTGACAGGACGCGGGCTGGGCGTACTGCTGATCTCCTCCGACGTAGAAGAGATTCTCGGCCTGGCGCACCGTGTCCTGGTGATGCGCGCGGGCCAGATTGCCGCAGAGTTCAGCGGTGACGCGGCGACCGAGGCGGCAATCCTCGGCGCGGCGTTCGGTGCCACCGAAAGAGGTGCATGATGAGCCAGCCGCAGGCTGGGACGCCGAAGGCGGAGAAGCCCGACAAGGGCGCTTTTCCCGGCACCTCGGCTATTACGGCCATTCTCCGCGAGCCGCGGACTGAGATCCTGGGCCGAGCCCGCCGTGGCGGGATCATGCTTCCCTTCCTCGTCCTTTTCATCGTGCTGTCGATCTCGAGCGGACCGTTCTTCACCAAGGCCAACCTGCTGGCCATCCTCGACCAGCAGGCGTCGACCCTGATCATCGCGGCAGCCGGCACGCTCGTGCTGGTCGCGGGCGGCATCGACCTGTCGGTCGGGGCGACCTATGCGCTGGCCAGCGTCGTGGCCACCAAGCTCGCGCTGTCCAGCAGCCCCGTGCTCGCGATCCTGGCGGGTATCGCGGTCGGGCTCGTCGTCGGCCTGGTCAACGGCGTGATCGCGACCTTCTTCCGTATCAACTCGCTGATCGCCACCCTCGCGATGTCATTCGTGATCGCCGGCCTGGCCTCGCTGGCCACCAGCGGGAACCTGATCATCGCGTACACCGCGCTAGGGTACGCCGCACTGGCCAGGACCTCCTTCCTGGCCGTGAACACCTCGACGTGGACGATGATCGCGGTGGTGATCGCGCTCGGAGTGGTGCTGTCGCGGACGATCGCCGGCCGCTACATGTACGCGGCGGGCAGTAATGCCGAGGCGGCCCGCCTAGCAGGCGTCCGGGTGCAGCTGATCAGGCTGACCACGTTCGTGATCAGCGGCGGGGCCGCTGCCCTCGGCGGCATCATCGACGCGTCCCGGGTGCTCAGCGCGCAGGCCTCGAACGGCGAAACCACGCTCACCTTCACCGTGCTTGCCGGAATCGTGGTCGGCGGCACCAGCATCCTGGGCGGCGAAGGCGCCATCTGGCGTACCGTCGTCGGCACCCTGTTCATCGCGCTGATCGGCAACGGTTTCGTGCTGCTCGGTCTCAACCCGCTATACGAGCAGATCACCCTGGGCGGCATCCTGCTCATAGCGGTGGGCGCCGACGCCTGGTCCCGCCTGCGCACCAGGTGAGAGGGCTGACGATCTACGTTGCACGTGGCCGGGCACCTAACAGCTGCGGCGTTCATCTTGATACGGCCCGGCCAAGCCGTGATCAGGCAGCTCGCCAGGCGCTGCCTTCCGTGCCGCCGTCAGCGTCGATCAGAGCGGCGATGGCCGGATGGCGGCGCAACCGGTCCAGGCACCGGGCCCGGGTCGGTCCGATGCTGCCGATCGCGATGCCCAGGCGGGCGCTGATCTCGGCATAGGGCACCGGGGGGTCGGCGATGAGCATGGTGATCAGCCGCTGGTGGCCGGTCGGCAAGTCAGCGAACGCCTCGCGCAGGGCCGCATGGCGCTCGGCCGCCAGCAGGTCCCGCTCGACTGCCTCGCCATGCGTATCCGGGAGCAGCTCCGCGTCCAGGCACCGCCCGCGGCTCAGCGGTCCCTCCCCGGCGCGGTGCAGCCGGGCGCATGTGCGCCGTGTGGTGGTGACCAGCCAGCCAGGAAGCGCGGCCGGATCGCGGACCTGATCCAGCTGCCTGACCAGCTGGAGCCAGACGTTCTGGGCGGCATCCTGGGCGTCGGCGTCGCTTAGCCCGTGCTTGCGGCAGATGGACCAGACCAGCGGGGCGTATCGCTCGACGAGCGCGGCCCAGGCCCGTTCGTCTCCGGTTCTGGCCCAGGCGATCAGGTC
>Ga0335078_10008783_pt1 | contig 15012 bp, 8 predicted proteins | sample Lox_Sample_32_FD_206711 | JGI IMG/M metagenome (GOLD analysis project Ga0335078, IMG submission 206711) | Soil microbial communities from Loxahatchee National Wildlife Refuge, Florida, United States - Lox_Sample_3.2 | ecosystem: Environmental > Terrestrial > Soil > Wetlands | place: USA: Florida...
CACCCTCGCGACGATCAACGACAAGGTCCGCCGGATCCTCAGGCTCGAGGTCGCCAACGGCTTCCTCGACCGGGCGGAGCCCGCCGGGTCGGCCCCGAAGGACGACCCCCGGAGCGCCGCCGTCGCGCTCAGGATCGCCCGCGAGGCCATCGTCCTGCTCAAGAACGAGCGCAACGCCCTCCCCCTAAGCGCGAAGCGGGTGAAGCGGATCGTGCTGGTCGGGCCGAACGCCGCCGGCTACGTGTCGGGGGGCGGAAGCTCGCACGTGACGCCGTTCCACTTCGTCAGCGTGGCCGAGGGCCTGCGCCAGGTGGCGGGGATGAAGGTCCACGTCGACGTGATCCCCGGGCCGGGCGCGGAGCTCCTGGACCGGCTGGTGGCGAGCGCGGGCTACACCGGGCCCCTCAAGCTCGAGTTCCTCGTTCCGAACTGGTGGGAGAAGGGCGTGATCACGACGACCACCGACACGAGGATCGACCACGACTGGACGCAGCCTCCGGCGCCGGGCGTGAACCTGGCCGCCTACCGGGCGCACTGGACGGGCTCGATCCGCGCGCCCGCCTCGGGAACCTACATCTTCCTGGCCGAGAACACGGGCAACCTGTTCGTCAGGCTCGACGGCAGGCCGCTCATCTCGAGCTGGGGCAACTCGGGCCAGACGCTCTCGGCGCGGGCCGACCTGCAGGCCGGCCAGACCTACGCGGTCGACGTCGTCGCCCACCACGACGTCCCGGGCTCGACCGCCGTCCGCTTCGCCTGGGGGCCGTCCCCCCCGCTGATGACCGACGCCGAGGCCGAGCGCGTGCGCTCCGCCGACGCCGCGGTCGTGTGCGCCGGCTACAACACGATGCTCGAGAGCGAGGGCGCCGACCGCTCCTTCGAGCTTCCCGACATCCAGCCCGAGCTGATCCGCAGGGTCGCCGGGCTCAACCCGAGGACCATCGTCGTCGTGAACTCGGGCGGCGCCGTGGCGACCGCCGACTGGCTCGGGCAGGTGCCGGCGCTCGTCCAGGCGTGGTATCCGGGACAGGAGGGGGGCCGCGCCGTGGCCGAGGTGATCATGGGCAGCGTCGACCCGAGCGGCCGGCTGCCGGTCTCCTTCGGCAAGCGCCGGGAGGACTCGGCCGCGTACGGCAACTACCCGGGCGTCAACGGGAAGGTCGATTACGCGGAGGGGATCCTCGTGGGGTACCGCTGGTTCGACGCCAAGGGGGTGGCGCCGCTCTTCCCCTTCGGCTACGGGCTCAGCTACACGACCTTCCACTACGACAGGCTCGCCGTCGACGCGGCGCCGGACGGGCGCTGGACCGTCACCTTTGAGGTCACGAACAACGGCAACCGGGCGGGCGACGAGGTCTCGGAGATCTACGTGAGCCCGCCCGCCCCCTCGAGGGTGGAGCGCCCCGTCCGCGAGCTGAAGGGCTTCGCCCGGATGAGCCTCGCGCCCGACGAGACCCGGAAGGTGTCGCTCACCCTGGACGCGACGGCCTTCCAGTACTTCGACGAGGCGAAGGGCGCCTGGGCCCTGGAGCCGGGCACCTACACGATCGCCGTCGGGCGCTCCTCGCGGGACCTCGTGCTCACGGCCGCGGTCGCCGCGCCGTGATCAGCGCCACTCGTGCCGCGGATAGCGGCGCGAGAGCTCGGGCTTGATCCTGGGGTAGACCGACCGCCAGAAGTTCCCGAGGTCCTCGGTCACCTGGATGGGCCGCTGGTTCGGGGCGAGCACCTCGATCGTCACCGGGACGCGGCCGCCCCCGAGCGAGACACGTCCCCCGACGCCGTACAGCTCCTGGATCCGGGCGCTCAGGACCGGCGGTCCCTGCCTGGGATACGAGAGGCGCGAGCGCCGGCCGTTGGGCATCGCCAGGCGCTCGGGCACGAGCTCGTCCATCGCCCGGAGCTGGTCGGCCGTCAGCCAGCCCCTGAGGACGGGCATGACCTCCCTCCCCTTGGCGCCCCGGGCCGAGGTCTCGCCGTGGCAGACCCGCTCGAGCAGCGCCAGGCGGTCGGACGGGCCGATCGGGTTGACCTTGAGCTCGGGGAACCACTCGGCGAGGCGGTTGACCCGGGTGATCCACTGCTCGGCCGTCTCGTCCCAGGCGTCGATCCTCAGCCGGCCCGCGAGCGCCTCGCGCGCCAGGAGCGCGGCGGCCTGGCCCTCCGGGATGGCGTCGGACTGCGACCTCGACTCGAGCACGAGGTCCCGGAAGCGCCTCTCGCGCCGCGCGACCACGCGCTTGGCGGCCGGGTCGTAGGCGACCTGGCTCTCGTCCCTGAGCTCGCCCGGGAAGAGCTCCCCGAGCCACGCCTCCTCCACCGCGGTCGCCAGGCTCAGGAGGACGCTCGCCTCGCCGGCGCGCCCGCCCACCTCGGTGATCTCCGCGGCGACCAGGAGCGGCGCCTTGCCGATCGCGCTCTCGCGCGCCAGCAGCCCGCGCCGCCCGTGCACCAGGTCGCACCTCAGGGTCCCGGCGTCGAGCCGGCGGGCGAGGTGGTCCGGGAAGCCGGCGAGGACGCACTTGCGCACCTCGGCCGGGTCGGCGCGCCGCTCGGCCGGGTCGAGGCCCTCCTCGGCCGCGATCGCGATGAACTGCTCGAAGAGCGGGCCCACCTGGCGCGCGGCCTGCGCGTGGATCCCCAGGCGCGCGCACGCCTCGGGCGCGAACCCGTGGCGCTCGGCGAAGCGCCACGCGCGCATGAGCAGGAAGAAGTCGCTCTCGTGCTCCTCGCCTAGGGCCTCGGCGCGCGCGTCGCCGACCCCGCGCGCCGCCCTCAGCAGGAAGCTCCGGCCCTGCGTGAGCGCGGCGATCATCGCCACCGGCCGGACGCAGCCCCGCTCCTGGGCGACGAGGAACATGCGCGCGTAGCGGGGGTGCACGGGGAAGCGCAGCATGCGCCGGCCGGTCGCGGTGATGGACCGGGCCGGCCCGTCGAGGGCCCCCAGGTCCGCGAGCAGCGCCTCCGCGCGCTCGAGGCTGCGCGGGTCGGGCCGCTCGAGCCAGGCGAAGCCCGACAGGTCGCCGACGCCCGAGGCCTTGAGCGTCAGCACGACCTCGGCAAGGTCCAGGCGCCGCACCTCGGGCAGCTCCTGGGCGGAGCGCCGGCCGTGCTCGCGCTCGGTCCAGAGCCGGGCGCAGAGCCCGGGCGCGGTGCGCCCGGCCCGGCCCGCCCGCTGGTCGGCGCTCGCCGCCGAGATCTTCTCGACGAGGAGCGTGTTGATCCCGCGCACGGGGTCGAAGCGGGCGACGCGGGCCAGCCCGCTGTCGACCACCGCCGTCACCCCCTCGATCGTCAGGGAGGTCTCGGCGACGTTGGTCGAGACGACGATCTTGCGCCCGCCGGCGGGCGACACGGCCCGGTCCTGGGCGGACGGGGACAGCTCGCCGTGGAGCGGGAGCACCGCCAGGCCCCTCAGGGCGCGGCTGCCCTGGATGGCCTGGATCGTCCGGCCGATCTCGTAGGCCCCGGGCATGAAGACGAGGATGTCGCCCGGCGTCGCGCCGGCCACGCGCTCGCACTCCCGGGCGGCGACGGCCCACACGGGCTCGGCGTCGAAGTCGACGGGCCTCGGGAGGTACTCGACGGACACCGGGAACGCCCGGCCGTGCGACTCCAGGGCGTCGCAGGGGCTCAGGTACTGCCTGAGCGCGCCGGAGTCCAGGGTGGCGGACATGACGGCGATCCTGAGGTCGGGGCGCGCGGTGCGCTGGATCGCGAGCGCCTGGGCGAGCGAGATGTCGCCGTAGAGGTGGCGCTCGTGGAACTCGTCGAAGATGACGGCGCTCACGCCGGCCAGGCGAGGGTCGAACGTCATCTGGCGCAGGAGGATCCCCTCGGTGACGAAGCGGATCCTTGTCCGGTCGCTCACGCGCGACTCCAGCCGGATCTGGTAGCCCACGATGTCGCCCAGCTCCGTGCCCACCTCCTGCGCGACGCGCCGGGCGAGCAGGCGCGCCGCCAGGCGGCGGGGCTGGAGGACGACCACCTGGCCGTCGGCCAGGAAGCCGTGCCGCAGCAGGATCTGAGGGATCTGGGTCGACTTGCCCGACCCGGTCGGCGCCTGCACGATCACCCTGCCGGTGCCGCGCAGCGCGGCGACGAGGGCGGCCTCAAGCTCGTAGATGGGAAGGTCCCGGGGCGGCATCGCGGGCTGTGAATAACCTGGGAGCAACGTAGCTCACCGGTTATTCACAAGGTTTTTGTGTGAAGGGAATGTGGATAAGAAAACCTTCACCTATTCGTAACGGCCCCACAAGCTCGCCGCGTTCCTTGATAGAACAGCCGCAGCGCGAAGGCCTGAAAACCCCTTCGAAAGCACGGCTGGGATAATCCCGGGCGACCGGGGAAAGGACGGCGGCAGCTGGTGCCGCCATCCCCTCAGCGCAGCGATGCGCCTGTAGGCAACCTCACCAGCTCCTCTGGACGGTGTCATGACCGTTCAGTATCATGAACTCAGGAGCTGAGCGGCGAGGCGCGATTAGAAACCGCGGTCCGAGCCGAGTCAGGTGCGCGGGGAGTTTCGATCCGCGCGCCGACGCAGTTACCCAGAGGGTATGGCTGCTACTGCGCAGACCAGAACGCAGTCGCGTTTCCCGGCGGGACGACCCCGCCAGAAGGCCCGGATCGGTAAAAACGAGCCGGGCGCGCAAGGGAGACGGGACGGCGGGGAGCGAGCGGGCCAGGCAAAGCCCGTGAAACCTCCTCAATTGGGCGGCGTGTAAACTCACGTCACCCAACTGCAAAGCGAAAGCAGCCTGAGAGTTAAGAGGTCAGACCCGTAACGCGGGGCAAACGATCGGCCAAAAGCCGGTGCCGTCCCCGTGGTAACGGTGCCGACGCGAAAGATCCGCACTTGTAGGCGTGTCTGCACCACGTCCGGCGTGCCGCCCCTGGCAGGGGGCGGTCGAACTGGGCGAAGAGGCCTCACTCGATAGACTCCAACCGGCAACGGTAGGAGCGATCCCGCCATGAGATCGAGATCTTCGCATGCCGCGAAGAGTGGCGTCGGGGAGCATGCGGCCCGCGAAAGCGAGAGCGCCCAACGTATGCGATGGGAAAGAGCGCGTGGCGAGCGCCCACCCCCAAATTTGGCCCCGGAACCGGAAGGTTCCGGGGCCATATTTTTTTTGCCGGCGCGAGGGCCCCTCCGCGGGCCGCGGCCCCCCCGCCCGGGCGGGGGCGCCGCTCAGCAAATCTACCCAACGGTTATTAGGACGCTTGATCCGGGGCCGGCCGGCGCCGGCCCGGCCCCCGGCGCCTCCGGCCCCGCGCCTCCGCCCCCGTCCCGCGGGGGAATAACCGGCGCCCCGGGCCGGCCCTCCGGCGGGCCGCCCGCACCCCGTTCGCCCTTGCGTTCGGCGATCGCCGGTGGGAAGATCTTTCTCTTTTCCGAAATCAGGGAGCCCTCCGCGCAATGAACGACAACATCCGCAACATCGCCATCATCGCCCACGTCGACCACGGCAAGACGACGCTGGTCGACAAGCTCCTGAAGGAGGGCGGTGCGTTCCGCGCCAACCAGCAGGTCGCGGAGCGGGCGATGGACTCCATGGACCTGGAGCGCGAGAAGGGCATCACGATCAAGGCGAAGAACACCTCCGTCCACTGGAAGGACAAGACGATCAACATCGTCGACACCCCCGGGCACGCGGACTTCGGCGGCGAGGTCGAGCGGGCGCTGCGGATGGTCGACGGCGTCCTGCTGCTCGTCGACGCGTACGACGGCCCCCAGGCCCAGACCCGCTTCGTCCTGCGCAAGGCCCTCGCCCACGGGCTCAAGATCGTGATCGTCATCAACAAGATCGACCGCGAGAACGCGCAGCCGAAGAAGATGTACGACAAGGTCCAGGAGCTGCTCCTCGAGCTCAACGCCTCGGAGGAGCAGTTTGACGCGCCCGTCGTCTACGGGTCCGGGCGCGACGGGTACATGATGTCCCGCCTAGACGACGAGCGCCGCGACATGTCCCCGCTCTTCCAGGCCATCCTCGACCACGTCCCGCCGCCGTTCGCCAAGCCGGACGAGCCCTTCCACATGCTCGTCTCCAACATCGACTGGAGCGACTACGTGGGGCGCATCGCCGTCGGCAAGATCCTCGGCGGCACGGCGAGGCTGGGCGACCCCGTGTTCGTCATCCGCAGCGCCGGCGGCTCGAAGAGCCGGGCGAAGATCACCAAGGTGATCGAGTTCACCGGGCTCGGCACGGCGGAGCGCGACGGCGCGAGCGCCGGCAACATCGTGGGGCTCTCGGGCTTCGACGACATCGACATCGGCGACACCATCGCCGCCACCGAGGAGCAGCACGCCCTGCCCTTCACGCCCATCGACCCCCCCACCCTCGAGATGCAGATCTGCGTGAACGACGGCCCGCTCGTCGGGCGCGAGGGCAAGCTCGTCACCTCGCGCCAGCTGCGCGACCGCCTGTTCCGCGAGCAGAAGACGAACGTCTCGATCAAGGTCGAGGAGACCGACGAGGCGGGCGTGTTCCTGGTCAAGGCCCGCGGGGCGATGCAGATAGCCGTCCTCGTCGAGACGATGCGCCGCGAGGGCTTCGAGCTCCTGGTGTCGCGGCCCACGGTGATCGAGAGGATCGAGGGCGGCAGGCGCCTCGAGCCCTACGAGACGATCTGGATCGAGGTCCCGGAGGAGTGCGTCGGCACGATCGTCCAGAACCTGGCGAACCGGAAGGGCGTGATGACCGGCATGGAGAAGCTCTCCCACTCGACGATGATCGAGGCCACCATCACGACCCGCGGGCTGATCGGCTTCGAGATCGACGTGGTCAACGCGACGAGCGGCCGGGGCGTCATGAGCCACCTCTTCAAGGACTACGGCCCCTACGCGGGCGAGGTCCTCACGCGGCTCACCGGCACCATCCTCGCGACGGAGGCCGGGGTCACGACCGCGTACGCCCTCGACGCCGCGCAGGAGCGCGGCAAGCTCTTCGTCGGCCCGGGCGAGGAGGTCTACGAGGGGATGATCGTGGGCGAGAACCCCCGCAACGAGGACGTCCCCGTGAACGCCGTCCGCACCAAGCAGCTCACGAACTTCCGCTCGCAGGGCGAGGGCAAGGGCATCCAGCTGACGCCGCCGACCAAGCTGTCGCTCGAGCGCTCGATCGAGTACATCGCGGCCGACGAGTTCGTCGAGGTGACCCCGAAGAGCCTGCGGCTGCGCAAGCGCGTCCTGAGCGCCACGGAGCGGCGCAAGCTCGAGCGGCGGAGCCGGGCCGCCCCGGTCCCGGCCGGGGCCTAGCCCGCCTGCGCGGCGTAGGCCGCGGCGTCGAGCAGGACGGCGGCCTCCTTGGGGTCCGCCGGCCTGAGCCTCAGGATCCAGCCGGCGCCGTAGGGGTCCTTGTTCACGGCCTCGGGCGCGCTCTCGAGCGCGGTGTTGACGGCCACCACCGCGCCGCCGACGGGCGCGTAGACGTCGGAGGCCGCCTTGACCGACTCGACCACGCCGAAGGCCGCCCCCTGCCTGAGCACGGCGCCGACCTTGGGCAGCTGGACGAACGTGATGTCGCCAAGGGAATCCTGCGCGTAGTCGGTGATGCCCACCGTCGCGGTGCCGTCGCCCTCGAGCCTCAGCCATTCGTGGGTCTTTGCGTAGCGGAGCGCGCCGGGCACGTTGCTCATGGCTTCCTTCCTAACTCGACGAACGGGGGTTTGACGAGGCGCAAGTCGATCGGGCTGCCCCGCACCTCGGCCCGCAGCGGCCCCGCCGCGGCGGGCGCGTCCACGAGGGCCGTCCCGATGGCCTCGGCGAGCATCGGCGAGAGGGTCCCCGACAGCACCCGGCCCACGGCCGCCCCGTCGGCCCCCGCCACGGGACTCTCCGGGCGGACGATGCGCCGGTCCCCCGTCCTGAAGTAAACCACCCGGCGCGCGGGGCCGGCCTGCTTCTCGGCGGCGAGCGCCGTGCGCCCGCAGAAGTCGCACCCCTTGTCGAGCTTGACCGTCCAGCCGAGGCCGGCCGCCAGGGGCGATATGTCCCGCGCGAGCTCGTGGCCGTAGAGCGGGTAACCGGCCTCGAGCCTCAGGCTGTCGCGGGCGCCGAGCCCGCAGAGTTCGAGGCCGCCGGCTCGGCCCGCGGCGAGGAGGGCCTCGGCGAGGGCCGGCGCCTCGCCGCAGGCGTGGTAGAGCTCGAAGCCGTCCTCGCCGGTGTAGCCGGTGCGGCTCACGATGCACCGGACGCCCGCGACGGCGGCCTCCGCGAAGTGGTAGTACTTGAGCGCCAGTATGTCCGCGTCCGCGAGCGACCGGACGATCGCGGGGGCGCCCGGACCCTGGACCGCGAGGAGCGCCCAGTCCGCCGAGCGGTCCGTCACGGTGACGGCGCGCCCGGCGGCGCCCGCGCGGATCCACGCGAGGTCGCCCGCCGTGTTGGCCGCGTTCACGCACAGGAAGTACCGTCCCGGCCCGCGCATGTAGACCAGGAGGTCGTCGACCGCACCGCCGCCGGGGTGGCACATCGGCGAATACACGACCCGGCCGGGGTACATCCGGCCGACGTCGTTCGTCACCAGGGCGTTGAGGACCGCCCCGGCGTCCGGCCCCTCCACGTCGAACTCGCCCATGTGGCTGACGTCGAAGAGGCCCGCGGCGCGCCGGACCGCGCGGTGCTCGTCCAGGATGCTCCGGTACTGCACCGGCATCTCCCAGCCCGCGAAGTCGACGAGCCTCGCGCCGTGCGCCGCGTGGAAGTCCCGCAGGGGGGTTCGCTTGAGCTCGGCCATGGCCTATACGTAGCCCCCGAGGCGGGCCCGACGGCAAGGCTTCTTTTGTGGTCGGAAAACCGGCGGCGCCGCCTAGATTGCCGCCATGGACCGGCTCCTGCTTCCCCTGGTGATCGTCCTGACGATCGGAACCTCGTTCCTGTGCTCGCTTTCCGAGGCGATCGTGCTCTCGACCACGATCGCCGAGATCGAGGCCCTCAAGAAGGTCCGGCCGAGGGGGGCGGCGCTCCTCGAGCTCCTCAAGCACGAGATCGACGCCACCATCTCGGCGATCCTCACCCTCAACACGGTGGCGAACAGCCTGGGCTCCGTGCTCGTGGGCGTGATCGCCTCGCGCTCCTACGGCGGCGGGGCCCTCGCCGCGATCTCGATCGGCTTCGGCGCGGTGCTCCTGCTCTTCTCGGAGGTGCTGCCCAAGAACATCGGCGTCCGGTACCGGCGCGAGCTTCAGCCCTTCGTCGTCTATCCCATCGCCTGGCTGTGCCGGGTCCTCTCGCCGGTCACGTGGTTCTGCGCGCTCGTCGTCAGGCCCTTCGTCGGGCCCCCGGCCAAGCTGCACGGCTCGGGCGAGGAGATCATCCTCCTCGCCGAGCGCGGGGCGCAGGAGGGGACGCTCTCGGCGAGCGAGTCCGACATCATCGCCAACGCCCTGTCCCTGGGCAACGTGCGGGTGAGCGCGATCATGACGCCGCGCACGGTCGTGACCGCGCTCGGCCGCTCCGCGACCGTGGCCGAGGTCTTCAGCGAGTACCCCACCCTCCCGTTCGGCCGGCTGCCGGTCTTCGGCAGGAACATGGACGACATCGTGGGCGTCGTGCGCCGGCGCGACCTGCTCAAGGCCAAGGCGCAGGACCAGGACGGCGCCCTGGTCGAGCACTTCATGCAGGAGGCGCAGTTCATCCCCGAGACGGCGACGGTCGCCAACGCCCTGCAGGTGTGCCTGAAGACGCACAACAAGCTGCTGGTCGCCGTCGACGAGTTCGGGGCGACGGCGGGCGTCGTGACCATGGAGGACGTCATCGAGCTCCTCCTCGGCCGAGAGATCTTCGAGAAGGACGACGTCGCCGTGGACATGCGCGAGCTCGCGCGCGCGAAGATCCAGAAGCAGGAACGCCGGCGCCCATGAGCCCGGCCTTCGCGTACTGGGTCGACCGGCTCGACCCGTTCCTGGTCCGGTTCACGGGCAACTTCGGGATCCGCTACTACGGGCTGGCGTACGCCGCCGGGTTCGTGTGCTCGGCGTGGCTGCTGCACCGCTACGCCCGGGCCGGCCGCTCGCTGCTCCCCCCGGCCAAGATCGCCGACTTCATGCTGGCCGCCGTGGTGGGGGTCGTCGTGGGGGGCCGGATCGGCTCGTTCCTCCTCTACGAGGGCTGGAGGCGCTTCGCGACCGACCCGCTCGCGATCCTGCGCATCTGGGAGGGCGGGATGGCGAGCCACGGCGGCATGATCGGCGTCGTCCTGGCGGCCGCCTGGTTCGCCCGCGCCTCGCGCGTCCCGTTCCTGCACCTCGCCGACCTGGTCGCCTCGAGCGCGCCCGCCGGGCTCTTCTTCGGCCGGGTGGCGAACTTCATCAACGGCGAGCTCTGGGGCAGGCCCGCCACGGTGCCCTGGGCCGTCATCTTCCCGCGCAGCGTCTCCCCGGACGAGCCCGGCCCCCCGGTCCCCCGCCACCCCTCCCAGCTCTACGAGGCCGCCCTCGAGGGCCTGGTGCTCCTCGCCTACCTGCAGTGGCGCTTCTGGAGGACCGGCGCCGTGCGCGAGCATCCCGGCAGGCTCTCCGGCGAGTTCCTGATCCTCTACGGCGCCGTGCGCATCGTGTGCGAGGCGTTCCGCGAGCCCGACGCCCCGCTGATCCTCGGGATGAGCCGCGGCACCTTCTACTCGCTCTTCCTGATCGGGTTCGGCCTCGTCCTTTGGGTGCGCCGGGGCCGGGCGCTGGCCGGGCCCCCGGCGTAGGGGCGCTACACCGAGGAGCCCGGCGGGATCGCCGCCCCCTTGGGCACGACGAGGACGCCGTCGCGGATCACCACGGCGCCGCCCAGGTAGGTCCCGTCCGGATTGGGCGCCGCGCACAGCCTGACGCCGTCGCCGATGCGGGCGTTCTTGTCGATGATCGCCCGGCGGATGTAGCAGTTGCGCCCGATGCCGATGTTGGGCTTGCCGCGGGCCGCGTTCGAGGCGATCTGCTCGGGCGTCTCGTAGTAGTCGGCGCCCATCACGACGACGTCCTCGAGGTCCGAGCCCTCGCCCAGGTGCGCGCGGATCCCGAAGAGGCAGTGCTTGACCGACGAGTCCGTCAGGATGGCGCCGTCGGCGACCACCACGTTGTCGACCCGGCACTTGTTCAGCTTCGACGCGGGCAGGTACTCGTAGTGGGTGTAGACCGGCATGGTCGCGTCGAAGAAGTTGAACGGCGGCAGCGGCTGCGCCAGGGCGAGGTTCGCCTCGAAGAACGCCTTCACGGTCCCGATGTCCTCCCAGTAGCCCTCGAAGACGTGCGCGTGGAGCTTCCTCTTGCCGAGCAGCGCCGGGATCACCTCCCTGCCGAAGTCGACCATGAGGTTCTCGAGGGCCTCGGCGAGGACCACCCGGTTGAAGACGTAGATGCCCATGGAAGCGAGGCAGCGCCTCTCGCGCGAGGGCTCCTGGAGCGCCGCCTCGAGCGCGGGGCTCAGCGCCAGGCCCGCGATCGTCGCCGGGTCCTTCGGCTTCTCGACGAACTCCTGGATCGACAGGTCGTCGGCGACGCGCATGAGCCCCAGGCCCTCGGTCCTCGAGACGGGGAAGGGCTTCGCCGCGATCGTGACGTCGGCCCCGGACGCCAGGTGCCGCTCGATGATCTCGCGGAAGTCCATCCGGTACAGCTGGTCGCCCGAGAGGATCAGGATGATGTCGTGGGGGTACTTGCGGAAGTGGATGAGGTTGCGGCGCACGGCGTCGGCCGTCCCCTGGTACCAGTCCAGGCTCTTCTCCGTCTGCTCGGCCGAGAGGATGTCGACGAAGCCCCCGCCGAAAGGGTCGAACTGGTAGGCGCCCTGGATGTGGCGGTGGAGCGACGCCGTGTTGAACTGCGTCAGGAGGAAGATCCGGTTGAGATCCGAGTTGATGCAGTTGCTGATCGGTATGTCCACGAGGCGGTACTTCCCGGCGAGGGGCACGGCGGGCTTGGAGCGTTCGTTCGTCAGCGGCGCCAGCCGCGTCCCGCGGCCGCCCCCCATGATCACGGCCAGGACGCGTTTTTGGGTGGTCATAGGAATCCCCTTTTCTATCGTGAACGCTCCCACCGCGAGAAAATTTCGCGCTCCACCACAACCAACCCACTCCCTTCATGTGCGGCATCGTCGGCTACGTCGGCAGGCGCCGGGCGGCCACCATCATCCTCGAGGCCCTGAAACGCCTCGAGTACCGCGGCTATGACTCCGCGGGGATGGCGGTCGTCCAGGGCGGCGCCCTGACGGTCGTTAAGAAGGCGGGCCGGGTCGAGCGCCTCGTCCAGGAGGCCGCCAAGCAGCGCCTCGGCGGCACCGTGGGGATCGGCCACACCCGCTGGGCGACCCACGGCGCCGTCACCGACGCGAACGCCCACCCCCACGTCAGCAGCGACGGCAAGTTCGCGCTCATCCACAACGGCGTCATCGAGAACTTCCTGCCGATCAAGGCGTTGCTCCTGTCGAAGGGCTTCACCTTCACGTCCGAGACGGACACCGAGGTCCTGTGCAACCTGATCGCCTACCACTACGCCACCGACGGGGCCGGCCCCGACGGCCAGAGCGCGTTCCTCGAGAGCGTGCGCAAGGCGCTGCGCCGCGTCGAGGGGACCTACGGGATCGCGGTGCTCTGCCTCGACCGGCCCGGCGAGATCGTGGCGGCGCGCAAGGCCTCGCCGCTGATCGTCGGCATCGGGGACAACGAGTATCTGCTCGCGAGCGACGCGTCGGCCCTCGTGAGCCGGACCCAGAACGTCGTCTACCTGAAGGACGGCGAGCTCGCGCACATCGCGGGCAAGGACTTCGCGATCAGCACGCTCGAGCAGGAGGACGTCCCCGCGGTGGTCGACCGCATCGACTGGTCGGTCGAGGACGCCTCCATGGACGGCTACGCCCACTTCATGGAGAAGGAGATCTTCGAGCAGCCCCAGGCCCTCGAGAACACCATGCGCGGGCGCTTCTCCGAGGACGCGAGCACGGCGGTCTTCGGCGGCCTGAACCTCACCCCGGCGGAGTTCCGCCAGGTCGACCGGTTCCTGTTCTGCGCCTGCGGCACGGCCTGGCACGCCTGCCTGGTGGCCGAGCACCTGATCGAGCGCTACGCCCGCGTGCCGGTCGAGGTCGACTACGCCTCCGAGTTCCGCTACCGCAACGCGCCGCTCGACCCCGACACGCTCTTCTTCGTCGTGAGCCAGTCCGGCGAGACGATCGACACGCTCGCCGCCCTGCGCGAGGCCAAGCGCAAGGGGTTCCGGGTCCTCGCGATCAGCAACGTCGTGGGATCGACCATCGCGCGGGAGGCCGACGGGGGCATCTACCAGCACGTCGGCCCCGAGATCGGCGTCGCCTCGACGAAGGCGTTCACCTCGCAGCTCCTCCTCGGGGCGATGATCGCCCTCTACGTGTCGCGGATGCGCGACATGAGCTTCAACGACGGGGCGGACTACGTGAAGGCCCTGCGGGGCGCGCCCGCGCTCGTGCGCTCGGTCCTCGCCCAGGCGCCGCACATCCGCGCCGTCGCCCGGCGCTTCGCCCGGAGCGCGGACTTCCTCTTCCTCGGGCGGCTGTCCCTCTTCCCGATCGCGCTCGAGGGGGCGCTCAAGCTCAAGGAGATCTCCTACATCCACGCCGAGGGCTACCCGGCGGCCGAGATGAAGCACGGCCCGATCGCCCTCGTGAGCGAGACGTGCCCGAGCGTCTTCCTCGCGCCCAAGGGAGAGATGTTCAACAAGATCGCCTCGAGCATGCAGGAGATCAAGGCGCGCGGCGGCCCGGTCATCGCGATCGCGACCGAGGGCTGCGCCTTCCCGCCCGGGCTCGCCGACGAGCTGATCACGATACCCGACTGCCACGAGGCCGTGCTCCCGATCGTCGCGGCGGTGCCGGTGCAGCTGCTCAGCTACTACGCCGCCGTCGAGCGCGGCTGCGACGTCGACAAGCCCCGCAACCTGGCCAAGTCGGTCACCGTCGAATGAGCCTGCAGGTCCACCCCAGCCCGGCCGAGTTCCGGGCGCTCGCCGGCCGGGGCAACCTGGTGCCCGTCTACGCGGACCTCACGGCGGACGTCGAGACGCCGGTCTCGGCCTACGCGAAGCTCCAGGCCCACGGCCCGGCCTACCTCCTCGAGTCGGTCGAGGGCGGCGAGCGCCTGTCGCGCTACAGCTTCATCGGCTGCCGCCCGCGCAAGGTGATCGCCTGCGGCCCCGAGGTCGCGCAGATCCGCGAGCCCGGCCGGCCCGCGCGCACGGTGCCGACGCCGGCCGACCCGCTCGCGCTCGTCGAGGAGGAGATGCGCCGGTTCCGGCCGGTGAGGCTCCCCGACCTGCCCCGCTTCACGGGCGGGGCCGTGGGCTTCATCGGCTACGAGTACGTCTCGAGGATAGAGCCCACGGTGCCCCTGGCGCCGCGCGACGAGCTCGGCCTGCCGCTCGTCTACTTCATGCTGTCGGACACGCTGCTCATCTTCGACCGCGCCAAGCAGACGCTGCGCCTGTGCGTGAACGCCCACGTCCCGGACGCCGGCGCGGCCGCGGCCGACGCGGCCCGCTCGGCCGCCGAGCGGGAGCTCCACGAGCTCTTCGAGATCCTCCGGCAGCCCCGCGCGCTCGCCCCCGCCCCGATCGCGGAGGCGCCGGCGCCCGGGGTGCCCGCGGGCAACTTCACGCGCGCCGGGTACGAGCGCCTCGTGGAGAGCGCCAAGGAGTACATCCGGGCGGGCGACATCATCCAGGTCGTCCCCTCGCAGCGGTTCACGCGGCCCTTCGCGAAGGCGCCCCTCGACCTCTACCGGGCCCTCCGGACGGTGAACCCGTCCCCCTACACCTTCATCCTCGACGCGGGCGACTTCGCGCTCGTCGGCGCCTCGCCCGAGGTGCACGTGCGCCTGACGGACGGCCTGGTGGAGATCCGCCCCATCGCGGGCACCCGCGGGCGCGGCGCCACGCACGACGAGGACCTCGCGCTCGAGAAGGAGCTGCTGGCCGACGAGAAGGAGCGCGCCGAGCACCTGATGCTCGTCGACCTGGCGCGCAACGACATCGGGCGCGTCTGCGCGTTCGGGTCGATCC
>Ga0335078_10008784_pt1 | contig 15011 bp, 12 predicted proteins | sample Lox_Sample_32_FD_206711 | JGI IMG/M metagenome (GOLD analysis project Ga0335078, IMG submission 206711) | Soil microbial communities from Loxahatchee National Wildlife Refuge, Florida, United States - Lox_Sample_3.2 | ecosystem: Environmental > Terrestrial > Soil > Wetlands | place: USA...
GGCGGGGGCTCCGGGGTCTCTTCAAACCGCCGCTTGCGTTTATATTCCTCGAGCGCCATTTTCACGGTCATTCTAGCAAGGGAACGGGACGAAAGCCGTACATGGCAGACAGTAGCTTCGAGCCGCGAGCTATGAGCCTCGAGCTGATCTCGGATATTCTTCTCGAAGCTCGTGGCTCGCAGCCCGGGGCTGGCAGCTCGAAGCTTTCTTATGAATCGCGAATTTCCCGATCGTCCATTCGTCGGCATCGGCGCCGTCATCATCGTTGACGATCGCGTCGTACTGGTCAAACGCACGCATCCGCCGATTCAAGGAGAGTGGTCCATCCCCGGAGGCGTGCTCGAAGTCGGGGAACTGGTGCGCGACGCGGCCATTCGCGAGGCCCGCGAAGAAACTGGACTCATGGTTGAGCCTGGAGAGTTGCTCGGCGTCTTCGATCGAGTGCTGCGCGATCCAGAACAGCGCGTGCAGTATCACTACGTGCTGATTGATTTTTTGTGCCGCGTGGTTGGAGGCGAGCTCCACGCGGCCAGCGATGCCGCCGAAGTCCGCTGGTTCAAGCGCGAGGAATTGCCGGCTTTGAAGCTGGCAGAGGATACACAGGAAGTGATTCTGAAGGGCTTTGCGAAGCTAACGCCGACTCGTCGCTGAAGCCGGAAGGTAATCGACTGCTCTGCAGCAGAAAACCGGGAAGGGCACGACTTCAGTCGTGCCAGGGAAGACATCAAAGGACAATCGGCTTCAGCCGCTGAGGCAGGCTTTTCAAAGCCGTCCTCAGGCGCTAAAGCGCAATTCAATTTTTGAGCAGCTTGGCGGCACGAGTCAACTCGTGCCCTTCCCGGTCTCGATATCTAGGCTCATAGATCCCGCCCGTCCGGTCCTTCAACTTCCCACTCTGCGTAACAGCCATGGCAGCGCCAAGCCCTCCGACGAAGTGGAATTGGCATAGGGAAAACCCAAGAGAGTACGTAAGCAGCGGGAGAATTTTCGCGGAAATTCACGTCCATCGATCCGCAGCGTGGGCAACGAGGTTGCTCAAAATCGCCGATTCCGGAGACGTCCAAGTGCTCCGGAATTGCCTCGTTAAGAAGGTCTTCCGCCGCATCAGCCTCATTTTCATCCACAAGCAACTTGACGCCACCCATCAAGTTCGACCAGAACCAGTCCATTCTGACGATATTGTCGTCGACGAGAGCGCAGTCAATTCCTGCTGAGACCAGGCTTCCTTTTGCCAGCAGGGCTTCCGGCAGATCGCGAAAATTGCGAATAGTTCGTCTCGGCCGAAACTCGAATTCACCGTCAATCGGTTTTTCTGGAACTGAAGGGGGCGGAGGATCTCCTGGTTGGGGCTCCGGCTTTTTCTTGATGATGATTGGAGCCTTTTCGATGAAGCTCGGAGTCAATCCGCGTTTCGCCAGTTCCCCTCGCAAGGACTCGCGGGCGAGATCGGTCAACTCGTATGCCTGGCCCGCTACCTGCTCCAGCTCTCCATCGAGCTGGCCGGCGTAGAACTCTTCCAGCCGGCGCCGCTCCTGCTCCGGGTCAATCATCGCCATGACGCGGAATCATACGCCGCTGCCGCGAGCAGCACCCGATTATGAAGCGTCAGCGATCCGATTCGTCTGAGCCAGACGTTTCCTCTTCCTCCCATTCCGCGCCGCAGCTGCGGCAGCGCCATCCCTCGCGGTGGAACGGTATCGGAACGCGCACGGCCATGCTCAAGTACGCGGCCGGATCGAGTTCGCGAAAGCTGACGTCAAGCGAGTTGCACTTCGGGCAGCGCGGCTGCTCATACAGGCCGACGCCTTGCACGTAGAGGCCTTCGAGGATCGGCTCATCGAGCAACGACTTTGCCTTTGCAGCGTCTTCCGGCTGCACGCAAAGTTTCACGCCGCCAAGAAAGTTCGAAATGAACCAGTCGAGGCGAACCATGTTGTCGTCGCGCAGGAAGCACTCGATTCCGGCCGATTCCAGGCTGCCCTTCGCCAGCAACGCCTCGGGAAGATCGCGAAATTGACGGATCGTGACCAGCCGCCGCAGGTCTAGTTCCTGCTTCGGCGTCGCGTCGTCGAACGGAATTTTCAGGTGCCGCCGGTCGAGCTCGTCCTCCAGCGCCTCCCAGGCGAGATCGGTCAGCGCTTCCGGAGTCCGCGCCAGGCGCTGCAATTCGCCGTCGGTCATGGCAGCATAGGTCTGCTCAAGGCGGCGGCGTTCCTGAGATTCTTCGAGACTGGACACTACGCAAGAATACTGCGGATGGTGAGCCCTAAGCCAGGAGTCGGAGGACAAAAATGTCCGGATCGGTCGAGCAAGCCTGATCACGGCGAACCGCCGTGTTCAAAATGGTGGCTTCTATGTGCCGTGGAAGAGCGGCGCTTTAGCGTCGATACTCCTAAATTTGGGCTTTGGCCCCTGTCAGTCAATCCAGGGAGAAAGGACCTCAGGCCCTAAAGGGCACCACAATTTGGCGTCGAACGCGGCCCTAAAGGGCCGCTCTTCCACGTGAACCCGGGCAAATTGCGATGAGATCCGATCCCCCCGATCCGGAGGACACAAATCCACGAAAATCCGCGTGGAATCCGACGGCGAAAGGAAGTTCAAAGACAAGAACGGCCCGCAGGCTGTTACACCTGCGAGCCGCCCGGTGGACTGTTTGGGATTGACCAAGAGGTGGTCACTCTAACGTGGCCTCTTCGGCAACTCCGGGTGTGCCCGAAAGAAGCACCTGATCGACCTACATCAGGCGCGTCAATCCTTAATCACCGGTAATGTGCGGGCTGTAGCCTGGCCGCGGTTCTTGCGAATTCCGCAATCAAGCCCCGCTTAGAGCGACCTGTTCTAAGTCTCAGCCACCTCACCTGGTCTTTGGGTCTTGCTACTACTGCCTTCTGAACTTGTCATCCGACCACCTCCTTTCCGGTGTAAGCGCAGATTAGCGTGAATCGCGCCGCCGCGTCAATCGGGGGAACGCGGTGTACCGGATCAGATAACGGGTCTCTGGAATGGAGAGCGGATTTTATTGCGCGCTTCGCGCGCAAACCCCGGAGCAATGGCTCCGGGGCTACATGTCTCGTGTAGGGGCGGAGGCGCGGCCTGAATGTTTACGGCAATCCGAACGCGTACACCGAACTTCCGGCCGCGATCGCTACATATTCCTTGCCATCGACCGCGAACGCCATCGGACCAGCGTATACCGCACCGCCCATTTGAAAATGCCATAGCGGCTTGAGCGTCTTCGCGTCAAAGGCGATGAAGTTTCCTTCGGCATCGCCGCTGAAGACCAGACCGCCTGCAGTCGAGAGCACGCCCGACCACGTCGGCGACGTATGCTGAAACTTCTGCTTGATCTCACCAGTGGCGGGATCGATCGCCTTCAGAAATCCCAAATAGGGTTCGGCTTCCTCCGACGGAAAATATGCGCTGCCATAAAACGCGTGCCCCGGCTCGTAGGGCTGTGGCGCCTTGCTGAAGATGTCGCACTGGTCGCGCGCGGTCACGTAAAACAGTTCCGTCTGCGGATCGTAGGTCGGCGGCATGAAGTTCGTTGTGCCCAGCGCGCCGGGACAGACCGTGTGCCCTTTCAGCGTCGGAGAGGCGTTCTGGTTCGCGACGGGACGGCCGTCGGCGTCTTTGGAATCGCTCCAGGTCTGCTTTCCATACGGCGCCGCCGAGATCAGCTTCCCTGTCGTGCGATCGATTACGTAGAAAAATCCATTGCGGTCGGCCTGCGCGATTAGCTTTTTATCTTTTGTATCGATGATGACTGGAACCTGCGTCGCATCCCAGTCGTGCTCGTCATGCTTGGTGAACTGGAAATACCAGTTGAGCTTTCCAGAATCAGCGTCGAGAGCTAGGAGCGAATTGCTGTAGAGATTGTCGCCGGCACGCGCATCACCGCGATTTGAGGGCGAAGGATTTCCGGTTGGCCAGAAAATCTGATTGGTCGCGGGATCGTATGTACCGGTGTTCCACGCCGGCGCGCCGCCAACTTTCCAGGAATCGCCTGACCATGAGTCGTGTCCCGGTTCGCCCGGCGCCGGCACAGTATAGAAGCGCCACTTGCGCGCGCCGGTGTCGGCGTCGTAGGCGTCGATGAATCCGCGGACGCCATATTCGCCGCCGGAGATTCCAATGACGATCAGATTCTTCACGGCCAAGGGCGCGACGGTGAAGCTGTGCCCGGTGCGATAGTCCGCAGCGGTGACATCCCACACGACATTGCCGGTTTTCGAATCGAGCGCGATGACGTGTGCATCGAGTGTGCCCATAAAGACTTTGTCGCCGAGAATGGCCAGACCGCGGTTCACGCGACCGCAGCACGGGCGGATGTCGCCGGGAAGCTGACGCTGATACATCCAGATTGGGCGTCCGCTGCGCGCATCGAGCGCGAACGCACGATCGTCTTGCGCGGTGGCGTACATGATTCCGTCGACGACCAGCGGCGTCGTCTCGAGCTTGCCGGTCGCGCCAACTTGATACACCCATTTCGCCACCATCGCGTGCGCGTTGATCACACTGATCTGATCGAGCCCGCTGAAACGTTTGCCCGAATAATCGCCGGAATAAGTCATCCAGTTCTGCGGCTCTTTGGCGGAGTTGACGAGGCGGTCGGAGGTGACCTGGGCGAAAGACATTGCAAGAAGGATGGAGAATGTGTAAAGAGCGAACACAATCTTTCCGCAGCCGTGGAAGAGCGGCGCTTTAGCGCCGCGCTCCGTCTCGAAAGCACGCCGCTTTAGCCCCGGTACACAGGGCATAAAGGCCCATTTCCCGATCGCCCGTAACGCGGCCCTGAAAGGGCCGCTCTTCCACGCACACATTGAAGGCGAAGATGATCTCCAGGTTTCCGAGTTGCGCGCGAGAAAAGTCATTTCGCCCCCACGCTGGTCAAATACGTCACGACGTCTGCCAGATCTTTATCGCTCAGAACATCGGTGTCATACTTCGGCATCGCCGACTCGCGCGTCTTCTGAAACGACTTCAGCTTGTCCTTCTCGAGCAGATGAATGTGCTCGCCCATGTCCATAATCTGCACGCTGAAGCTGTCTTCGTTGAGCGTCACTCCCTTGATCTGCTTTCCATCTTCGGTCACGACCGTGACCGTCTCGTATTCCTGGGGAAATTCTTTGGTGACCTCGGTCAATCCCCATGCCAGCCGGTTGCTGGGATTGCGCACCGAATCGATGATCGCCGCGCGCGTGCGCGATCCGCCAACTCCGGATAAATCCGGACCGAGCCGTCCTCCCTTTCCGTCAACCATATGACACATCGCGCAGTTTGCATCTCCGTAAAAAAGTTCCTTGCCGTGCGCAGAATCCCCTGCCGGTTTCGCCGCCGCCTTCACTTCCTGGCTGCGAATGTAGGTGACGATCTGCCAGATCTCGCGGTCGGTCATACCCACGCCTTGGCCGTTGGTGCCGTTGGCCGGCATCGCTGTCCCCGGGATGCCGTTGCTGATGACCTGAAACATTTCCGCATCGTTGCGGGTGCGCTTCTTCACGGCGCGGGTGAGATCAGGCCCGCGACCTCCGCCCTTGGCGCCGAGTCCGTGACATAGAGCGCAGTTAATGCGGAACTCGTATTCGCCCGCCTTCGCGGCCTTGGGATCTCCAGAGAGCGGGTTGTGCTCCTGGCCGGCACCGAGCGCAACGAAATCTGCGAGAAACACTCCTGCGACGATCCATCTCCGCATCTTCATGCAAGTCCCTGGAAAGAAGTTGCCGCATTCTACGACATCGCCCAGAAATTGCAGCTTTGGAAATCTTGGCTTGGAATTCGGACTTTAGCTCACGCATGTACATGTCCGGCGGATATCTGCCGCTTGGACTTTCGCGTCTCTACACTGAAATCTGGCCCCCGTCGTGTCGCTTGCTGTAGCTCGAAAAAGGGAATGCCTGACGCTGGCAAGTCACTGACGCGTCATGCTTTCCAGCGGTACGCGTCGGGCTGCGGAAGGCCGAGATGAGCCAGCACGCGATAGGCGAATTCGCGTGCCATTTCATCTAAAGAAGCAGGGCGGTAATAAAACGCCGGAATGAGCGGAAAGATGGTCGCTCCGGCGTCGGCCGCCCGGTACATGTTGCGGATGTGAATTTTGTTGAGCGGCGTTTCGCGGACGCAGAGCACCAGCGGGCGCTTCTCTTTGAGAGTGACATCGGCGGCGCGTTCGATCAGGTGCGCGGCGACGCCGTTGGCGATGCGGGCCAGAGTGCCCACGCTGCACGGGATGACGATCATGCCATCGGCTGGATACGAGCCGCTGGCAACGTTGGCTCCGATGTCGGCGTTCGACTGAATTTGGATCTTTTTGCTACGAGTGCCGATAAGTTGATCGACGGCGTTCGCTCGGCCTTTGAGATCGAGCTCTTCCGCCATGACGCGGAGCGCGCTGTCAGAAGCAATGAAGTTGATGTTCTCGATCCGCTCGTCGCGCTCCACGACCTTCAGGAATTGTTGAAGGAAGATGGCGCCGCTGGCGCCGGTGGTCGCGATGGTCAGGTTTTTCGGCGGATGGTTCGGCAAGCGTTCTCCGGCGAGGCGAGCGACTCCAGCCTCAAACAACGGAGCATAGGGAGTCGCAGAACCGGAAGTCAAGCTCGACAGTTCGCGGCTTATAGCTCATCGCTAATAATGGCATCGACGGCCAATCTTCGATCGCGGCGCAGCGCAGCGCAACTGCAGGCGCTGGCGGGAGTCGAGCGCGATATTCGCTTCCAGGATCAGCATAGCCGCCGCAAATATCTTCGCGAGTTCAATCAGGCTTTCCGCAAGTACGAATGTCTGCTCGATTCGGAGCAGGTCCGCCACGAACTGCATTCCGCCGACATCATCCTGATCGGTGATTATCACGCGCTTCCCACCGCGCAGCGTCACGCCGCCTTCCTCATCGAGCAGCGCGCGCTGGCGGGAGATCGGCCCGTTATTTTAGGCGTCGAAACCATCTTCGCCCGCGACCAGCACATTCTGGACGAATGGTGGCGCCGCGAGATCGAGGAGGACGAATTCCGTCAGCGTATCCGTTTTGATCTCGACTGGGGATACGATTGGACTCCGTTCTACGAACTGCTAGTCACGGCGCGTGACAGCGCGTACGCTCTTTACGGCCTCGATTGCATGCCGCGCGAGGACTTGCGCAAGATCGGCGCACGCGATCGGCATGCAGCCATCAAAGTCGCAGAAATCCGCCGGGCGCATCCGGATGCGGTGATTTTCGTTCTCTTCGGCGAGTCTCACCTCGCGCCCGGACACCTGCCGCATGAAATCCGCGAGCAGATTCCAGATGCGAAAGTTCTGACGGTTCTGCAGAATATCGATGCACTCTACTGGCACGCTGCCGGGGAACGCGCCGACAAGGTGGAGGCGGTTCGGGTGAACGACGACGTGCTGTGCGTTTTCAACGCTACGCCACTCGAAAAGTATGAGAGTTACCGGCTCTGTCTCGATCAGTGGTCGCGCTGCGATGATGGACCTGACTTCGCGCCGACCATTTACAACCTGATCGAAAGCCTGGCTGCATTCCTTGAGATCAACCGCTATTCACCGCATAACGGCACGCAGCCGAAATTCCTCGTCGACATGCTGCCGGAAATCTACGGGCACTCGTCGGATGCGATGCTGCGCCGCACGCTGGCGCGCAAAGGCGTGAGCGAGTCGCTATGCCAGGCGATGCTGGCGGGAGTGGAAGAGCGGGGCAGCGCCTACTTGCCGGAAGTCAACGCATTTTGCATCCGCGAATTTCAGATGAAGCACGCCGCCGAAGACGTATCTCGCTTCCTGCATCAGGCCTGCCAGGGCTTGCCGCGGCGCATCAGCGATCATGTGCCAGAGGAGGGTTGCAGCGCGGTCGACCGTTTCTACGCGCGTGTCGTTGAGCATGCAGTAGCGTACCTCGGATCGCGTATCCTGCATCCCTCGCGTCCCGCGCCAGATTTCGACTGCTCGCAGCAAATCTCGCGAGCGGCCTGCGAAAAGACGGCGCAAAGTGCCGCGCGCGCCGATGCAGCCGAGTTTGAAGCCTCAACTCAGCTGTGGGGATTCCGCATTGGACATCAGATTTATGAGGCCTATCTCGCCGGCAAGGTCGCTTCCAGCGGCTTGCGGCGCCTTTTCCTCGCTCACCTCAGCGAACCTGGAATCGCGCGGAAAGTCTGTGCGGCGGTGATCTCCAAACTGCGATCGATCTCTCGGCCGGCGTCCCGCTCCGCAAGCGCGTGAATTCGCGCTAAAGCCAAAGCAAAAGCCGCCTTTAAGACTTCAGCACACATTGAATGCGTCATCCCGAAGCGAAGCGCTCTTCTTCGCGGAGCAAGGGATCTCTCGATGCACTGACTCATTTTTGGGAGATCCCTCAGCCCGCTGGTGAATGGGCGGGCTTTCGGGATGACGCCCTGGGCTATCTGTCCACGGCCCGGGGCTCGCAGCTCGGAGCTCTAGTGCTAATCTAGTTCGGCGAACGCTAACGCGAATCCCGTGGACGCCGAATCCATCCGCAAATTGTTTGACGAAGTGCGGGCGGGCGAATTGACGCCTGATGATGCAGTGAATCGCCTGCGGCACCTGCCATTCGAGGATCTCGGATTTGCCAAGGTCGATCACCATCGCGCGCTGCGCGCTGGCATGCCCGAAGTGATCCTGGGAGAAGGAAAAACTCCGGCCCAGGTCGCCGGCATCTTTGCTCGTTTGGCGAAGCATGGCGGGAATGTGCTTGCCACGCGGGCGAACGACAAGCAGTCCGCCGCCGTAAAGAAGAAAGTTCGTGGCATCGAATACCGCGAACTGGCGCGCGCCATCATCCTGCAGAAAGACCGCAAGCAATACGGCAAGGGCATCATCGGAGTGGTCTCGGCAGGGACCAGCGATATCCCAGTCGCGGAAGAGGCGGTTGTCACGGCCGAGATGATGGGCAACGAAGTTCAACACTTTTATGATGTTGGAGTCGCCGGCATCCATCGCCTACTGGCCAATCGCGAGGCGCTGACGAAGGCACGCGTCGTGATCGTCTGCGCGGGCATGGAAGGCGCGCTGCCGAGCGTCGTCGGAGGCCTGGTCGGCGTCCCGGTCATCGCCGTGCCGACGAGCATCGGCTATGGCGCGTCGTTCAAAGGCATGGCCGCGCTGCTCGGGATGTTGAATTCATGTGCCTCGAACGTGAGCGTGGTGAATATTGATAACGGTTTCGGCGCGGGATACGTCGCCTCTCTCATTAACCGCCTCCCGTGATCCGCGCGTTCGATCACTCACCACAGAGGCACAGAGAAACACAGGGAACAACAAAGGAGCCGTGATGCCTCAGCCGCTTTCTCCTGAAGTAAAGCAACTCATCGATCGCCCTAACTTCGCGCACCTTTCCACGCTGATGTCGGATGGATCTCCGCAATCGGTGCCCGTATGGGTCGGCTGCGAAGGTGAGCGACTCATCGTCTGCACCGGCGAGACATCGTTGAAGGCGAAGAACACGCGCCGCGATCCGCGCGTGGCCCTCTCGATTGTGGACTTCACCAATCCCTATGAAGAAGTACAGATTCGCGGCCGAGTGATTGAGCGCCGTCCGGATTCGGATTTCAAGATCATGGACGCCATCTCGCATAAATACACCGGCAAGCCATTCCCGTTCCGCAATCCTGAAGGACGAGTAGCGCTGCTGATTGAGCCAGAGAAAGTGCGGTACACGAAGCTGCCCTTCAAGCACACTCCGCCGAAGAAATAAAGGACGAGGCGTCATCCCGAGTGGAGCGCTTGTCTTCGCGAAGCGAGGGATCTCCGGATACACAAAGCTGTTTAGTGGGAGATCCCTCGGCCCGCGGCTTCGCCGCCCTCGGCTAAAGCCGAGGGTCTACCTGAGAGCGCGGACCTTCGGGATGACGCCTTCGGGTATAACGACAGGATAAAGGGCGCGGCTTGCGCCGCGCCCCGTTCATCACCTCGACACAAAAGCTGCCTACGACTTGTCGACGCTCAACTGGTTGTCGACGCTGAAGGCGCCAAACACCTGTCCCGCGCGGATTCCGGCGACCTGCTTGTCCATCTTGTTGTCGACGGCTCCGTACAGCGTCACGTGTCCGTTAACCACGATGATCCGGATCGGATGCGCCGGATCCATCGCGTACTTGCTCAAAACCGGATCGCGATAGATGGCTCGCGCTGCGCGCACGCGAATGCTGTCATCGAAGTTCGAGACAGGCTCGACCTTGATATTGTCGATCACGTCCTTCACTCCGGGCATGTTCGCGATATCCGCCATGGCTTCGTCGCGGCCCACACCAGTACGATCCGCGCCCTCTACCGTCACTACGCCATCCTGCACTCCGAGCGCGAAGTAGTCGAACGCGTTGTCATATCCGACGCGAACGTAGCGTAGCTTGGTTGCGAGTTTTTGCTCGAGTTGCGCGTCGGGAACATTCGCACCCGCGACCGTAATCAGGTTGCGGACGCCCTGCGCGTTCGGCGTCTTCTTCGCCAGCTTCGCGGCGTCCAGCTTGCGCTGATACAAGTCGACCGTGCCGGTCAGCGTGACAATGCCATCCTCCACCCTGGCCTTCACATTGCCGAACTGGCTCTTCGCGGCCAACTTGTGCGTTACCGCGTTCTGCACTTGTGCGTCATAGCGTGCTGCCGTGCCGGTTTCGGCTACGAGCGTTGCGCTCAGCAGACCAACCGCAAGCAGCGATCCCACCGCTTTCATGAAACCTTTTGCTCTAGTCATACCGTCACCTCCCCGTTTCTTGACGTAACTTTACGAATTAACTGGATGGTTAATTCGTGTACTTCTTTCGATGCGGAGAGGCCTGGGCAAGATGCACGGGATGAAACTTATGGTGGTAAGGAGCGCAAAGTATTCGCAGAGCACGCGAAGAGACTCATGGCGCGCAACTTTGAAGCGGCAACCGGGTTTATCAATGTTGTGGGGCGCTGGTGTGTGGATCTAGCAGCGTCACCGGTTCATCTACCCACGTTGGACCAATCGGTCAACAATTCCGCGTGACCATTTTTGACGATCGTCGGATAGACTTCGTCAAACCCCTTGTGATCGTTGGGGCCGTAATCGAGCATGAGCTTTGAGCCCAAACCCACGTTCATCTGATGAATCGATTCGACTGCGGAAATGAATTTTTCGCGAGTCAGGTCCTTGCCGGCACGCTTTAATCCCTCGACCAGCACCATCGCGTCAACGAAGCCCTCCAGGCTCACGAAGCTCGGCTGCGTGTCGGGATAGTATTTCGCCAGGCCGCTGCGATAGAGCGACACGGTCGCGTAATCGAGGCGATCGTACGGCGGTACAACCTGCGTGATGATGGTTCCATCCGCGTCCGGCCCGGCCTCCTTGATGAATTCTTCGGTTCCGACGAAAGAGACCGTCATAAACTGCGGGCGCCAGCCGGCCGCGTGCGCTTTCTTAACGATCGCAGCCATCGGCGAATAAGGCCCGACCACCACCACGGCCTGCGGCCGCGCGGCCATGACGCTCTTCAGGCCACTATCGATATCGAGGGTATTTCGCGGAAAACTGCCCGTGGCTGCCGGTGTCGCATTGTGCTTCTTCAGCGCGAGCTTGACCCCATCAAGAACCGTCGTGCCGAACGCGTCATCCTGATAGATCACGCCAACCTTGCGTACGCCCTGCTGCCAAAGCCTGTCCACCTGCTCGCGGGTCTCGTCGTAATACGACGCCCGCACGTTGATGACATAGTGCTTGAGCGGCTCATAGAGCATTTGCGCACCAGTAAAAAGCCCGATTACCGGCACCTTTTCCTCCTGCGCCATGGGCAAATAAACTTTGGCAGTGGGGGTTCCGACGAAGAATCCCAGCGCGAACACGCCTTCTTTGGTCATGCGGTGAAAACAAGCGGGAGCGCGATCCGGATCGTAACCGTCATCGAAGGCGAGCAACTGCACCTTGCGTCCGTAAACGCCGCCTGCATCGTTGATGGAATGCAGGTAGGCGGTCGCGCCAAGCACTGTCTGGCTGCCCAGAAAGCGCGCGGGACCATCCAGCGCCGAACACGACCCGATCAGGATGGCGTTTTCACTGACGCCTGGAGTCTGGGCGAGAGCGGCAGCAATTCCAATCGCGAGAAGAGCAATGGACAATCGCGCAGCACACCGGCCGCAACCAACTGTCTTGGCTTGGCTCATGGGTGAACTCTTTCTAGGTGACCCCGCGCAGAGAATCCGCAATCTGCGGGAGAGATTGAGCTCATTGTGCCACGGCGGGGCGCTCTCGCTTACGTCGGCGACTCACGAAGGTAACGAGCGCGCACTGAAGTTTGCTGGGCTTTTCCCGCATTGACCCCTCCTATTTTCGGATTACCCCCGTAACTTTCGAGCCAGTACCGGCCCTTTTACGATCTTGAAGGAACTGCGCATTCGGAGGGGGAATTCGCGGATGGGCGATCGTGTCATCCCATCGAGACCGGAAGATCTGGCCCGCGCCGAGAGGCTGAAAAAAGCTCTGGACAGCGGAGCTCCGCCGGCATTGGTCCCGCGCGAGGGTTCTCGTCCGGGCAACGGTTCCTGCACTCCCACTTCCTGCCCCGTACCGCCCTTGTTCAACGACAGCGCCCCTGCCGACCATCACGGGGAGCAGCGCCTGCAGTTTTTCGAGCAGATGTTCCAGGCTTCTCCCGACGCGCTGGTCATGGCCGATCTCGATCATCGCGTACTGTGGGCGAACGAAACTTTTGTGCGCATGTTCGGCTATCACGCCACCGAGATCCTGGGACAATCTCTGGAACACCTGGTCGTGCCTCCCGACCGCCTCGCCGAATCGAAGTGGGTCACCGACGCGCTGATCAAAGGCGAGCGCATCACGCTCGAAACCAGGCGCAGGAACAGAGAGGGAGGGCTGATCGATGTTTCGGTGTCCTGCGCGCCGCTTTTTTTCGATGGCAAGATGACCGGCTTCTATGCCGGATACCACGACATTTCCGACCGCAGGCGTGTCGAGGCGCTCAGTTCGGCGCTTTATCGTGTCGCTGAGAAGAGCAGCAGCGCCCACGATCTGCAGCAATTCTTCGCCGCTGTGCACAGCATTGTCGATGAATTGATGTACGCGCGAAATTTCTACATCGCTTTGTACGATGCCGCTACGGAAATCATCAGTTTCCCCTACTTCGTGGACGAGCAGGACACGGCGCCGCCATCCAAGAAGATGGGACGCGGTCTGACCGATTATCTGATTCGCACCGGAGAGCCGTTGCTGGCCACCCCGGAAGTGCTGGAGGCGATGGAAGACCGGGGCGACGTCGAGCGGAACGGTTCGCGCTCGCTGGACTGGATGGGCGTTCCGCTCAAGGTGAATAGCCACACCTTCGGTGCGCTGGTCGTGCAAACCTATTCGAAGAACATCCGATACGGTGAGCGCGACAAGGAAATTCTCACGTTCGTTGCGCGGCAACTGGCCAGCGCAGTCGAAATCAAGCGCAATGAGCTGGCCTTGCGGCGCTCCGAGGCGCGCTACCGGTCGCTGGTGCAAAGCTCGGTCTACGGCATCTATCGCTCGAGCCTGGAAGGCCGATTCCTCGACGTGAATCCTGCACTGATCAGCATGTTGGGATATTCCTCGGTCGAAGAAGTTCTGTTGCTCGATCCTGAGAAAGACGTCTTCGCCCAGGCCGAGGAGCATACCCACTTGTTCGACGAATTCCGCCGTACTGGCCGGCTCGACGGTCTGGAAGTGAAATGGAAGCGCCGGGATGGCGGGACCATTACAGTACGCATCAGCGGCCGCGCCGTGAGTAGCGCCGACGAGCCTGCCGACGTGCTGGAAGCGATTGCCGAAGATGTTACCGAGCGCCGCGCGCTCGAAGATCAATTCCGCCAGGCCCAGAAAATGGAGGCGGTCGGGCGTCTGGCCGGCGGCGTTGCCCACGACTTTAATAATCTGCTCACTGTCATCAGCGGCTATGCCGAGGTCATGCTCACTGAAATTTCTGCCGGCGACCCGCTCTATGAGAAGGGACGGGCTATTCAGCAGGCGGCCGATCGCGCCACAACGCTGACCCGGCAACTGCTCGCCTTCAGCCGCAAACAACTGCTGGAGCTCAAAGTTGTCGACATCAACGCCATCGTGCGCGATATGGAACGCCTGCTCAGTCCTCTGATTGGCGAGAATGTCGAGTTCGTGACGCTGCTGGCGCCAGAGGCGGCGCACACGCGCGCCGATGCCGGGCAGATCGAACAGGTCCTGATGAACTTGGTGGTGAACGCCAAAGACGCCATGCCCCATGGCGGCAAGCTGACCATCCAGACGCAAAATACCGCGGTGGACGAAAATCATCGCCGTGGACAGCAATTCATTCGTCCGGGACATTACGTCATGCTCTCCGTCAGTGACACCGGCACGGGCATGGACAAGGAAACGCAGTCGCGCATCTTCGAGCCTTTCTTTACCACCAAAGAGAAAGGCAAAGGCACCGGCCTGGGCCTTTCGACGGTTTATGGCATCGTGAAGCAGAGCGGCGGCTACGTCATCGTGCAGAGCGAGCCGGGGCGCGGCAGCAGCTTTCACATCTACCTGCCACAGGCAGAGGGAACTGCCGAGAAGCATGCCGCTCCCGCGACCGATGCGACGATGGGCGGCACAGAGACGATCCTTCTGGTGGAGGACGAAGAGTCGGTCCGGCAACTTGTGCGCGATACGCTTACCGCCAAGGGCTATCGGATGATCGAAGCCGATGGCGGAGAAAGCGGCCTCGCTGCTGCCGAAAAACATTCGGCAAAAATCGATCTCGTCATCACCGACGTCGTCATGCCCGGGATTGGCGGCCGCGAGCTGGTCAAGCAACTGATACGCAATCGGCCCGGCATCAAAGTGCTTTATCTCTCCGGATACACCGAGGACGCCATCGTCAGCGAGGGCTCGATCGAAAGCGGGACTGCATTCCTGCAAAAGCCCTTCAGCCTGCAAAATCTGTCGCGCAAGGTAAGAGAAGTTTTGGGGTAACACATTCGTAGCGCGCTTTACGCGCAAGCGCGGAACCTCCTTGACCTGTCATCCCGAGCGAAGCATGATC
>Ga0335078_10008785_pt1 | contig 15010 bp, 11 predicted proteins | sample Lox_Sample_32_FD_206711 | JGI IMG/M metagenome (GOLD analysis project Ga0335078, IMG submission 206711) | Soil microbial communities from Loxahatchee National Wildlife Refuge, Florida, United States - Lox_Sample_3.2 | ecosystem: Environmental > Terrestrial > Soil > Wetlands | place: USA...
CGGCGACGGCAAAGAACTTTTCTACATGGCGCCGAACGGAGTGCTCACCGCAGTGCCGGTCGATGCCAAGAGTGTCTTCGCAACCGGCACGCCGGCGCCCCTATTTCAAATTCGCGGCCGGGCCCCAATCTCCAGCACCGACGTTTTTACCTACGACGCAGCTAAGGACGGCCAGCGATTCCTCGTGAACCGCTACGTCAAGCCTGAGCACGTGCCGCCGCTGACGATTCTGTTGAATGCCGGAAGCAGTAATTGAGTTTTGAGGAGCCCAATCATGCTGGAAATTCAGACCAAAAGCATCGATCCCGACATTGTGATACTGGAACTTACCGGCCGGATCACCATGGGCCGCGATTCCAAACAACTCGAGTGGTCAGCCGACAACTTTGTCCGCGAGAAAAGGAGAAAAGTTATTTTTGATCTAACCGGCGTCAGTCACATCGATAGCACGGGCGTCGGCATCATTGTTATGTCCGCCGGCCAACTGAAACAAGCCGGGGGGGAACTCCGAATCTGTGCCCAAGGTCGTATCGAAGAGGTTCTAAGGATGACCAACGTGGACAAGGTAGTAGGCCTGCATCCAACCGTGGCTGCAGCCTCGGCCGGTTTCTAGCGGATTGGGCAGGTGCCCTGGAATAGCTCCACCGCCGGAGCCTTAGTTGAGAGGTTTGACTGAGGACTGGGAAGGGTCAATCCGCCGCTCGTGCACCAGTTTTCTTCTCAAGCACTGCCAGGCCGCTCTCCAGATCCGCAATCAAATCTTCCACGTTCTCAATGCCCACCGACAGCCGGACCATCTGCTCCGTCACGCCCATCTTCCGCCGTGTCTCGGGAGCGATCATGGCATGAGAAGTCAGCACGGGAATCGACACCAGCGATTCCACTCCCCCCAAGCTGGGAGCCAGGGTAAACAGGTTGAGCGCCTCGGTCACGCGACAGGCATCCGCACCCCCGCCTTCGACCTCAAAGCTCAAAACCCCGCCCGCGCCCGCCATCTGTTTTTTCGCCAGCTCATAATCCGGGTGCGCCTTCAGCATCGGATAATGCACCCGCGTCACCTTCGGATGCTTGCTCAAGTACTCCGCAATCCGCAGCGCGCTGGCATTCTGCCGTTCCACTCGTACCGCCAGCGTCTTCACGCCGCGTAAAAGCAAAAATGCCGCATGAGGATCCATGCAGCATCCCAGTGTAGTCCGCAGATGATGGACTTGGTCGATCAGTTCCCGACGCCCCGTGGCCACTCCGCAAATCAAGTCCGCATGTCCGCCGAAATATTTCGTTCCCGAGTGCAGGACTAGATCGATGCCCCACTCCGCCGGCCTGCAATTGATCGGCGTGCCAAAGGTAGCGTCGATTGTGGAAATAAGTTTGTGCTTCCGCGCCAGGGCCGCAATCTTCTCCAGGTTCACCAGCCGCGCCATGGGATTAGTGGGCGACTCCACATGCACAATTCTCGTGTTCTCCCGAATCGCCCGCTCATGCTGCTCGATATCATTCGTATCGACAAAGGTAGTGTCAACGCCCATCTTCGGCAGCCACGACGAAAGAAACTTCGTCACTCCGCCATAGATATCGCGCTGCGCCACGATGTGGTCGCCCGCTTTAACCAGCGCCAGGACGGAAGTAGTAATTGCAGCCATCCCCGAAGAAAAGACCAGCGCTGCATCTGTCCCTTCAAGGTCCGCGATTGCCTTCTCAACGACCGTATGGGTAGGGTTTCCGTAGCGCGTATAAAAGTGATCCGTATGGGTGGCGCTGAGTTGCTCCGCGTTATCGGTAACCTCAAACGTCGAAGTCTGATAGATGGGCGTTGCCAGCGGCCCACTCTTCTTGCGAAGGTCAGTCCCCGCTCGTACCGCCTCCGTCTCCCGACGAAATTGGTGTTTCTTCATTTACGACTCCTCGTTCCATCATCAAGACTACCTGCCCGCCAACATCGCAGCAAGATGCACCGAAAAAAGCGCGGCGTGTAGACTAAGAACGAACAAATTGACGGCTAATCCCATGAAAAAACTTCCTTTGCCCTCCCCAACAAAATCAAAGTCCGCAAGGAAATCTGCGCCTACCGTGGCCCTCAAAGGCACCATTGCCAAGCGCCGGCCCAAAAGCAAACTCCGACACGTCCCCTGGAACTCGATCCCGATCGAAGCTCTAAATGCGCAACTAGGCCGCCAACTGATCGTCGGCCAGGATCTGATGTTAGCCCGTGTCCTCCTGAAAAAAGGCTGCGTCGTTCCCGAGCACAGCCATCCTAACGAGCAGCTAACCTTCATCCTCGAAGGCGGGCTGAAATTCTGGATTGACGGCAAAGAAATCGTAGTCCGCGCCGGCGAGGTCCTGACCATCCCACCAAACATGCCGCACAAGGCCGAGGCGGTAGAAGACACCGTAGACATCGACATCTTCTATCCCCCAAGAGCGGACTGGATGTCCGGTACCGACGCCTATCTGCGTTAGGTTTGCGCAGCGCCGCTGTTCTACCTGCTGTGCGGCGGAGTCCCGCCCGCTGAGCAACCAAGGCAAGATTCGGTTCGCTGGTTCGCTCCCGCCAAAGTGCAGGCGGTCATCGCCGCGAACTCCGCGCTCTGAGCGGTTCAGTTTATGATGTGAGTGCCGAGCAACTAATCAAAAAGTGAAATTGGATCAACCCACCGCCCCGCGTCTCCGCTGCATCTCATGCAACGTCACTCCCATCTCCGCCGCGCAAGACTTTCGTTGTCACGCCTGCGGTGATCTGCTCGAATTCTTCTTTTCCAATCCCAACTTCAACCCGCTGGCCCTGAAATCTCTCTGGCAAAACCGCCGAGCATCGCTTGATCCACAAGACCGGAGCGGGGTCTGGCGCTTCCGTGAACTGCTTCCCCCCATCCCGGACTCGCACATCATCACGCTGGCGGAAGGCAACACGCCGCTCTACCATCTGCGCCGTTGCGCTCGCGCCCTTGGCATTGAGAATCTCTTGGCCAAGCACCAAGGCATGAACCCGACCGGCTCTTTCAAAGACACCGGCATGACGGTCGCTGCCTCCGCCGCACGCCAGCAAGGTTTTCGCTGGGTAGCATGCGCCTCAACCGGCAACACCTCGGCGTCCATGGCCGCGTACGGCTCGCGCGCCCACATGCGCAGCCTTGTCCTGATTCCCGAAGGACAAATTTCCTGGGGCAAGCTCTCCCAATCCCTGGATTACGGGGCGCTGACCTGCCAGCTCCGCACCGACTTTGACGGCTGCCTGCGTCTGCTTACGGCACTCGTGCGCCAAAAGCCCGTCTATCTGCTCAACTCGGTGAATCCATATCGCATCGAAGGCCAAAAAACCACCGCCCTCGAATTAGTGGAACAACTCGACTGGCAGGTGCCTGACCACATCATCGTTCCCGGCGGAAACTTAGGAAATAGCTCGGCCATCGGCAAAGCGCTGATAGAAATGCACGACCTCAAGCTGATTTCGCGACTTCCCAAGCTCTCCATCGTTCAGGCCGAGGGCGCGAATCCGTTCTATCGTGCGGTCCACGACTTCGCTGGCAAAAAGCTCGAGCCTGTGACTGCTGATACCATGGCGACAGCCATCCGCATCGGCAACCCTGCATCCTGGAAAAAGGCGCTTAAGGTTCTGCGCGCTACAGGAGGACAGGTCGAACAGGTCAGCGAGATCGAAATTGCCGAAGCCAAAGCCGAAATCGGTGCCGACGGCATCGGCTGTGAGCCAGCCTCCGCAGTTACCCTGGCCGGACTGAAGAAACTGCGCGCCAGCGGTTTTGTCCAGGCGAACGAATTCGTAGTCTTGATCCTGACTGGCCATCTGCTGAAGGATCCCGACTTCACCATCAGATTCCATCGTGGCGATCTGTTCGAGGGAACTTCCGAAGAGCGGGCCGCGGGGCGAATAAAGCCCCTGCAACGCGCCCCAATCGTCCTCGACGCCGACTTGGGGGCGGTCCTAGCCACCCTAGACGCTGCCGATAGAAATTCGTAGCACTCCGCCGCACATTCGTGTATAAGACACAATTTCGGCTGTAAAAAGAGGGGCTTGGTGCCCCTGAGTCACTTTATGCCCTCTCGTCCAATGTCTGCGGACCGTTCCCTGCGCCTGGCGCTGCCGGCTACCTCCGCCAACCTCGGCCCCGCTTTCGACGCCGCCGCTCTGGCCCTCGACTTCCATCTTCGCCTCCGCGCCGAGCGCGCCCCCGACTTCTTCGTTACCGCCGAAGGTCGCGACGCCCATGTCTGCGGGCGCATGGAGAACCACCTTATCGTTACCACCTACTGCGAGGTTCTCGAATCGGAGAATCGCAAGATCGCGCCACTGCGGATCCACATCGAAAACGAGATTCCAATCGGGAAAGGCTGCGGATCTTCCGCCGCCGCCCGCCTGGCGGGTATCGCACTAGCCGTACATTTTGGCCATCTCCGCTGGAAAGACGATCGCATCGTCGGCGAGGCCTCGATGCGCGAGCATCACCCCGATAATGCCTCCGCCTGCTGGATGGGCGCGCTGACGGTCGCCCGCATGGCTAACCAGGTGCAAGCACAGGTAGTCGAGGTCAAGCCGAAAGGGAAGTGGCCCTTGCTGCTCGCCGTTCCAGAAAATCCATTTTCCACCGAGCAGGCCCGTCGCGCTCTCCCCTTCCAGTACTCGCGCGCTGACGCCGTTACCAACATTCAAAACTCCATGCTGTTGCTCTCCGCCTTCGCCAACGGCCGCGCTGACCTGCTCCCTTCCGCGCTGGAAGATCGCATCCATCAGCCTTATCGCGCGCCCTTCGCGCCGCTGCTGCCGGCACTGAAAGAATTAACGGGAGAGTCTGGCATTTTCGGCGCGGCGCTAAGCGGAGCGGGCCCATCGGTATTGGTTTTTCTGGATCCGAAAGTTCCCGCAAAAAGAGCCAAGCAAAGAATCGCTGCGCATCTGGCAAAGCGCCGCCTGCAAGCGGAATTGATCCTGACGCAAATCGCCATGCATGGAGGCCGGGACAGCGCCGACTGGCGCAAGCACCACGGCAAAAAGTAGAAGACCAATAACCTCCCATCCCTGGATGCGCTTGGTGCGATTTTCGGGATGGGAGGCCAGAATTCCGCTCCGGAGAAGCTCTACTGGCCCCGGCTGGCGGGCGGCACAATCCCATTCATTCGCAGATACACCGCCATCTGCCCATAGTGGTCGAAGGAGTGTGCGGTAAACAGCATACCTAAACCCATCCGGGTGAATTTCCCAAAGGGCAACTCCACCTCACCGGTAGCATTCTCGGCCGTGACTGTCGCCACTGCTTTGTGCGCATAGACGTACGAGTCTTTAATAAACTTCACGATCTCTGCTTTGGACTTAATATTGTCCGGCCCGTTCTCCCCGCCCAGGTCCATGGGAGGTTTCTCGCCCAACATCGCCGCCGCCACGATATAGTTCACGGCAGCGACATGCTTGACCTGCTGGCCAAAGGTGCGCACGCCTTTGAATTCGCCGTTGGTCGGTGCGAAGCCATACTTGTCCTCGGGCATTGCCTCGGCCGCGGGAACGAATTCACTTTCGGCATTCTTGATTCCACCATCCAGAATTGAAGCGATCGTCTTGGGCGCATCCTTGGCCTGCGCCAGGCAAAAACCGGAAAACGCCGACATTATTGCCAACAAGCCCACCACCGCACACGTCTTCTTCATGTTCTCTCCTTGGAAAGATTTTGGAATGCCGAGGGTGCCTCATTCTAAAACCGCGAGCCGTACGATTCCAGGACGAGGATATTTCTAAACATGCGAAACTCAGAGAGACGCCAAAGGGAATTGCGGCGCGCTTGCCATCGTTTCAATGTGGCTGCTTATAGTGCGCTTTGTCCTGTTCGTGCCGCCACTTCCAGTATTCTTCCTGCTCTTCCGGGCGAAGCCTGGCAAAATCCACATTTGGATCGCGGTGCGTCTCACGGCACCAGCGCCCATAATACTCCGCCTCGTGATCGCTCCACTTGTGATAGTCGTTGTAATAAACATCGTGGTAACGCGGGGCCCGATGAACGCAACCCATCGCTGCCATCGAACCAACCGAAGCCACACCCAGGAAAGCGAAGCGAAGAATTCGAGAATATTTTTTCATGTCGTAATTGCTGCCAACCAAACGCTCCGATGGTAATAGAAAATTCAATCCAATACCATACGCGATTCCTAGTGATTCCTCCGCGACCCGGAGAATTGGCGGTCTCGGCGGCTAATGGCTTCTGTCGACTAGCCCCTAAGCACGAACAGGGGACGACGACTTCCACGGCCACTCCCTAGTCCGCCACGACCGGACCAGATAAATAGCCAGCCCTACCACCAGAATGACCGCCGCGTACCGAATCTCGCGCAATGCATTCTGCCGGTGCACCAAAATAAAGATAAATGTGAACGCAGCGATCAGTGCTGGCAAGGGATACAGCCACATCCGGAACGGCCGCGGCAAGTCCGGCCTCCGCGCCCGCAGTACGATCACGCCAATGCTCTGCACCAGATACTGCAGCATAATGCGGACCACAACAAGCGCTGCAATCAGGTCTGCCAGCCGCAGGAAGCAAAACAAGGCCGCCACGCCCGCGAGCGCCAGCACCGATACATAGGGCATACGGTGCTCCGGATGCACGCGCCCAAAAGCCCGAAAATAGTTTCCGTCCAATGCTGCCGCATACGGCACGCGCGAGTATCCGAGAGTCAGCGAAAACACAGACGCAAACGCCGTCCACATCACCAGCACTGAAATGACCGACGCCGCACCCTGTCCGTACACGCGCTGCATCATCGTCGAGACAACATACAGCTTGCTATTCGCCGCTCCTGCCTGCGCCAGTTCGCGCCACGGGATCACGCCCAGGATGCTGATGTTCATCACAATATAGAGGCCAGCGACCGCGAGAATCGACAACAGTAGCGCCCTTGGAATATTTTTCGTTGGATCCTTCACTTCATCACCGAGGAAGCAAACGTTGTAATACCCACCGATGTCATAAGCGGCAATCAGCATCGCAGCCCCGAGCCCGTTAAAAAAATCGCGAGAGAACGAAAACGCCCCGGCAGGCACATCAAGCACCTGCTCCGCATGGAAATGAGTCAGCCCGGTAAAGATGATCCACCCGATCGTTCCCATCACGCCGAGCCAAAGCACTTTAGTCAGATGCGAAATCGCGGTGATGCGCCGATAAAGCAGAAATGCTGTCAATGCGCAAACTCCGATGGCGAGCAGAGTGGCCGGCATCAGAACCCAGGTCAGTTGCAGGGTTCCGATCAACGGCAGATTCAGAGTTCCGGTGCGTGTCGACCAAATATGTTCGAGTCGGGGAAAAAAGAACGCCGCATACTGCGACAGCCCGATCGCTCCTGAGGCAATTGACAGCGGTGCGCTGAACGAAAGCTGCCAGATAAACAAAAAAGAAATGAGCCGCCCTAATTTTCGCGGCCCATAAATCTCCTTCAAATACCGATACGACCCGCCTGATCCAGGCATAGCTGCGCCCAGTTCTGCCCAAACCAGCCCATCACACATGGCAAGAAACGCACCCAGCACCCAGCCCAGCATTGCCTGAGGCCCGCCCATCGCAGAAACGATCAACGGAATGGTAATAAACGGCCCTACGCCAATCATGTCGATCATGTTGAGGGCTGTGGCGGAGGAGAGGCTGATGCCGCGTTCGAGTTTGTTGCCGGATTCGGGAGAGGAGGAGGTGATCACAAGTTTGTTGGAAGCCGTCCGTCGTTCTTGCTTGTCCTTTGCAAACCGCATCAGTTCAGAACAATGGATATCGAGGATTAGCTAAGGCCAGCGACGCTCAACGGCCGGAAACCAGATTCACAAACAACCTCACCGCCCCCGGCACGCCAGCCGGCAATTGCCGGAAAAAATCATAAGCGCAGTAAATATAGGTTCCCTTGCCATACTTTGCCACCAGCAAGCCGCCCTTCTGCTCCGCCTCGCCCGGATCATGTGACTCCAACAAGGGTGTAAACTCCGGTCCCCACGACGACACAAAATAAAGCCCGCGCTCCTGCACCCACCCATCAAAATCTTTTTCGTTAATCTCATTGGGATAATGAAAAATGTCGTTGGCCGGTTCCAGAATCTTTACCGGAGCTTCCTCCACCGAAACCCGTGCCCGGCCGAGAGTCGCCGCGTACGGCGTATATCTGCCCGAATTAAAGTCGCCCGCCGCCGCCGTAAATCCCAAAGTGTTGTACTGCACCAGCAGCCGCCCACCGTCCTGCACATAATCGAGCAAGCGCTTATTATTCGCGATCACATCCTTCTGCGTGTCATAAGCTCGAATGCCCAGCACGATGGTCTGGTATTTCGACAAGTCTTCGGTCCCCAACTTTTCCGCCGGAAGCATCTCCAGATTCATCCCGATCTGCTTCAGGACTGTAGGAATTTCGTCACCCGCGCCCATCACATATCCAACCCGCAAATCGTGCGGTACTTTCACATCGACAACCGAGACCCGCTGCACCGCCGGCTGATAGTAATAAAACGTTCCGAGATCGTCGCGCGTGACCACCGAATATCCTTCTCGATAAGTCGCGGGTCCATCGTTAAACGAACTCTGAATCTCAGCATGGCCTTCGCTGCGCGCCCCCGGAATCACTTTGAAATCAAAATGCCGCTTCTCATGTCCGGGATGGATAGCCATGGAAGCTGCAGGAGGCTCGCGACGCCAGTCCTGTGCCTCTAGTTGAACCGAGCCTGGAATGTACTCCTCATGACTTGTATTGCTTTCAACATCGGCCCGCACCGCCAGGGGCGGTCCATCCTCAGTAGCAATCACCTGCTCGCTGGGATCAAGCAGGACCGAAAACGCCGGAGCTACCGCCAGCGGCCGCTCTGAAGCCACGCCTGCCGAATTCTTATATCGGACCATGCAGACAATGTTCGGGATCTGCATCTTCGCAAAGATGCCGTATGCCTTCACCGGCGGAGGAGGAAAAGCGAGGCCCTGCATTTCCTTGTCATCCACGATGTTCAGAGAGTCCCGCTCCGGGTCATTCCGATGCCAATAGGGACGCGTGATGCGGGCCTTCGCCGGGATCTGAACTCGAAATCGTACCGTCAATTCCTTGTCCGATTGTTCCCTCTTCAATTCCTCAGCCTTCCAGCCCGTCAACAGCGTGAGGCCCACATCCGACTTCTTATCGATCTTTCCCGGAGCCGTAAGTTTCACGGTAACGTCAAACGACTCGCCCGGCACTGCCATAAACGCATCCTCTGGAGTTGCGCCCGCTGGCGCATCCACCATCGCGGTGACTTTTGCGCCCGAAGTCAGCACGCGAGCCTGCGAGATTTCCGATAATGTCTGCTGCAAAACCTGCCACGGAAAGCTTTTTCTTTGCTGATCGGAAAGGTTGAAATTGATTTCATGAAAAAGAGGAACGACTAGTGCGGCTGCTTGGGCGAGAGCAGAACTTGCGGACGCTGCATCCCCGGCTTGTGCCGCCTCGACCTTCTGCTGAACCTCCTCCAGTTTTCCACGGAGCCACGGCACTTTCTTGCCCTCATCCCCTAAGCGCGCCGTGAGTCCCGGCAAAGTCGTGTCGATTCCATCAAAAAAATCCGCTTCGTGGCCATCCTTGTCTTTCGGCGACTCGACCACCGAATCCACGAGCTTATAAAACGTGAACCGGTCCCCATCCGGAATTGAGATGGCGCCCAACCCCTGCGACTGCTGATGCCGCAGCCCCTTCAGAGCAAACTGCGCATAGGACATGCCTAACACCGGGTCGACCTTGCCGGTATTTAACTTGAGCGTATATTTACCTGCGTCGCAGGTCTGCGCGCCAAAGCTACAAACATTTCCGATATAGAGCTTCTTTGCCTGCCAAGGCTGCAAGCCGTCTTTTATCTGCTCGGGAAATTTCGTCGGGTCCGCCGCGGCCCGGTACGCCTCCTGCGTCAGGATCGCCGACGCTTGATGATGCCCGTGCCCATCCCGGTCCGTCCCGGAAAAACGCGCTACCAGGACATCCGGCCGGAACTCGCGAATGACTCGCACGATATCGCCCAGCGCAACCTCATGGCCGCCCCACTTCTGAAAGGTCTCCTCTGGCGTCTTTGAATAGCCAAAATCTGCCACGCGAGAAAATCGCTGCTCCACACCGTAGTACCGGTCCGCCGCCAGGAGTTCCAAAGTTCGCAGCACGCCGAGCACATCGAACAAATTGCTGCCCAGCTTGTTCTGTCCACCTTCGCCGCGAGTTAGCGTCATCAGCAGCGTGTCGACGCCCTTGCCGCGCGCCTCAAGGGTCAGCATCCCGCCATCTTCATCATCCGGATGCGCCACCACCTGCATCAACCGGCCGGTTGTGCCAAGTTTCCGCAACACCAACTTGAGGCCAGCCTCGCCGGTTTCCTGAGGGAGGGGCTCATAGTAATGGTTGTCGGCGGAGTCCGCGGCACTCTGGTCTGAACTGTGATTTTTGTCCTTAGCCTGATCGATGGAGTGATTCCCCATGCTCCCGGCCCCATGATCGACGGAGGGCTTATCGTCACTTGACGCAGTCGCGGAATGCTGCGCGACGACCGGCACGGAGGCAACCAACATAGCAACAGTGAGAAGAAACGTCGCATTTAGCGGAAACCTAAAGCGCAGATCGCAGACTGACCCCACACGAGAACCCAAAGTCGAGAACATCCCCATAAGATGGAATTTACACGAAGAAAGAAGCAAAAGTGTGCAGCAACCATGCCGAGAGCGTAAGCAGCTTCGCCAAACCCAAGAACTGTCGTCCTGAGCGACCAGATCCCCGCCCCGTCGGGTTGGGGGACGAAGCTGCTTTCGCCTGCGTCGCACCGACTTGAAGTCAAGGATCCAAAGCTCGCTTCGACGGCTGTCTTCCCGGGTGGCTGATGGCCGAAACTTGACGGTTGAGATTAGCCGTCGATCGCTGGCATCCACCCTCACTTTGCGATTCCGCGGGCCTTCTCCGAGCATTCGGCTGCGGCCCGCACAACCTCTTTAAACTCCGCATCTCCGCGCACGCCCCCCAGCAGCGGATCCTGGAGCAGTGCATCGTGCGAGCAATACTCTCCCTGTATGGCCGTGCGCAGGAAGTGAAACGCGATCTGCTTCTCGCCGCATGAGGCCAGTACCGCGCCTTCGTAATACTTCAAGGCCGAATTGTGGATCGCCATCAGCTCTTTCTCCGCCGCCAGTGCGGCGCGATGTACTTCCGCCGCTGGCGCCTTGTTCAGACACACCTGCAGAAAGCTTCGCATCCACAGCGGATTCTCCGTCATCGACTGCACGGATCGCTGTGCCTCAGTCATCTTTCCCTCGCGCATCAGCACGGTCACCTTAATCGCGTTGACGTACTCGGAATTTCCGTCCAGTTGAAGGAAGTCCAGGGCTCGCGCGGGCTTGCCACCCTCAAAAAACGCAAATGCGCACGAGCGCCAGTTGTAATTGGTCGGATCGATGGCCAGCGCCTTGTCGCACTCGGACTGCGCTTCGCCGAGCATCCCCGCATAACGCGCGACATAGGCGAGTGAAAAGTGCGCAAAGGCATTATCCGGGCGGCGCTTGACCAGGTCGCGCGCACTCGCCAATCCCTTTCCGACATTTTCGGTGTCGGCAAGATTGATCGCGAGTGATCCGGCGGCATCAGTCCGGCCCGGTTCAATCGCCAGTGCTTTCTGATAGGCCGCATTCGAGCGCGCATATCCTTCGTCACCGCTGCCGGCATAGACCGCGTCGTAATAGTAACGATGCCCCAGGGCCTCCCAGGCCGGCGCGTAATTCGGATCGAGCTTCACTGCTTTTTCCAGGTTGGCGATTGCGTCTTTGTTGGGGCCGGCGTCATGCGGAATGGCCGCGCTCTGCATATAAAGGTGATACGCCTCGGAGTTCACCGGCACGCTGCTCTCATCCACACCCCAGGCCGCAACCCCCAGCGCCGGTAGTAGTTCCTGCTTCACCTTCTTTTCCATCTGGTTCCGCAGCGCGATCAAATCGTCCGTCGGGGCCTGCAATGTTCCCGTCCACACCAGCCGGTTGTGCCTCACGTCAACGGCTTGCAGCGTCAAAATGACCGTCTTTTTCTGACGCAGAAAGCTTCCGGCCACTACCGTCGCAACACCCAAATCTCGTCCGATCTTCGCCGAATCTGCCGTACCACTCTGATCCTTCTGCACAGCCGGCGACGGCCTGATCTCAAGCGCAGGGGAATGCATCAGCGCGTTTGAGATTTCATCGGCCAGCGCGACGCGAAGGAACTCGTTTTCCGGATTGCTGTCAATGTTTTGAAGCGGCAGCACGGCAATCGTCCTCTGGCTTGCCTGCACGGGGGCGGTTGGATGAGTCCGTGCCCACCAGATCCTCGCTCCCATCGCAATCACCAGTGCTGCGAGCACGACGACCGCTGCAACCATCCACTTTTTCTTCCCGCGCGAACCCTCAAACGTGCTCGTCGAAATTCGCGGGACCGCCGCCCGCCCTACTTTCCGCATCCCATCGCGTAGCCCGCTTCGCAAATAGGAATCACTCTCGGCCCGCGCCTCCCGAATCCGGTCCTGCTGGAGGCGCGTCAGATCGGCCTTCATCTCGGAAGCATTCTTGTAGCGCAGGTCGCGATCCTTCTCCATCGCCTTTCCGATGATCGCTTCCAGTTCCTTTGGCACTGCCGGATTTACCGCCCGGGGCTGCGCCGGTTTCGAATTGATCACCGCATGCAGCGTAGTCACGACATTGGTTCCGGTGAAGGGCTTCTTCCCGGTCGCCATCTCATAGAGCACGACGCCGAAGGAAAAAATGTCGGTGCGAACGTCCAGGTCTTCCGAGCGCGCCTGTTCGGGCGACATATACACTGCCGTTCCTGGAATCACTCCCACCTGCGTCAACGATTCCTCAAGGGACGTGTCGGTCGAAGTCCCCACCTTCCCATCTTTGGTGAGCTTGGCGAGCCCAAAATCCAGGATTTTCACCTGGCCCCCGGGGGTCAAGAAAATGTTTGCCGGCTTGATGTCGCGATGCACGATGCCTTTGGCATGGGAAGCCGCCAGCGCATCCGCCACCTGCATCGCGATCTCAATCACCTCATCGGCAGGCATGGCATGGCTAGGCCCGGTCTGCTCGCGGATCCGCTGTTTCAAGCTTTCGCCCTCCAGCTTCTCCATGACGATGAAGGGATGCCCTTCGTTATCGTCGATGTCGTGGATCGTGCAGATGTTTACATGATTGAGCTGAGAAGCCGCCCGCGCCTCGCGCGTAAAGCGCTCCAGCGAGCGGGTGTCCTTCACGAGATGATCGGGAATAAACTTGAGGGCAACCCGGCGTCCAAGGCGCGTGTCTTCCGCCTCGTAGACAACCCCCATCCCCCCGCCGCCCAGCTTCCCGAGCACGCGGTAATGGGAAACGGTCTGTCCAACCAGATCCATAAATCAGTGTGCAGCGCGGCTGCCCCTGGCCACAGAACTGAGAATGTTAGTGCGCTCCGGAAAGTGGGTCAACCACGAACAAGCGGCAGCCGGGGTGCAGAAAGAGGTATTAGGGAGAGGCCGGGGGGAGGGGCGCGACCCACTCCTCAGATCTCAAGCGGCTAGAGGGGAGTTGTCCGAGACGGCAGCAGGAGTGGCGGGGCCTGTGGAGATCAGCAACGGCCAACCTTGCCGCAAAACGAAATCGAGCCATGCCCCTGCCATTTGCGAGGTGAGAATTGCGCTTAGAACCAGCGTCGTATAAAACATCGGACTGATGATGCCGGCGTCAAACGCTACACTGGCGAGAACAATACCGGGTCCGCCCCGGGCATTTGTGGTAATCGCAAGGTTGACTAGATCCAAGCCTCGAAATCCGGCCAATCGGCCTGCCAGCGCGACAGAGATGACCTTCAAGAAACAACTGCCGAACAGGAAGACTACGAGCATCGGCCACGAGAGGCCGCGGACAAGGTCAAGTTTCAATCCCACGATCGCGAAATAGACGGGAATAAAGAATGCAAATGAGACCTTGGCAATAGAGCCGAGCGCCTCAGAAAATAGTCTACGTTTCTTGTGTACCACAGCGAACCCGGCCAGGAACGCTGCAAAAACCATGCTGACTTGAAGTGCCCCAGCAACCACGCAATATCCCAACAAAATAGCGATGGAATATGCTACGGGAGAATGCTTTGCAAAGTAGTTGAATCGTGACTTGCTGATACGCTTCACGATTCGTGGAATGATGGTTAGCCCGAGCGCGAAGAATCCAAGTGTCGCAACCAGGTGGTAGGACATCTGGCCTGCATTGAGCGCGCTCTTTCCGGCCATGGCGGTTGCTAAGGCAAGTGCCAGCCAAAGAACCATGTCTTCCAATACAGCAACCCCAAGTATGAGTCGTGCAAAACGGGTATGGAGAATCCCGAGGTCGGCAAATATCTTCGAAACTACCGGAATCGACGTCACGGCAACCGCAGCAGCGAGAATGATGACGAGAGAGGAGCGACTGCCATTAGGACCGGCTAGGGCGGGTCGAACAAGCCAAGGGCCGAGTGCAAGGCCGAACAGAAACGGAGTGCCCGTTCCCACGACGGTGAGCCAAGCTACTTCCCGGCGCTCGTCGCGAGTGAAGAGCTGGCGGGTTTCCGCGCCAGACAAAAACATCAATAGGAGCAAGCCAAGCCAGTACACGAAGTTCAGGATATCTGCCTGGTGTTTTACAGACTCCGCGAGCGATGATGCGAAAGATAGGCGTCCAATAAGGCCAGGACCCATTACTACTCCAGCCAGAATCTCACCCACGACTTTTGGCTGCCGCAATTTGACGCACAGTTCTCCGAGCAGCTGTGCAAGGCAGACCAGAATCAACAGTAAGAAGAGAACCGAAGTTAAATCGGAATTCGACACCCACTTTGGATGCATCCGATGTGCGCGGGTTTGCCGCCAAGGCAAGGACGCTTGCAATGCGGCTAGTGAGCGTTTACTAATGCGAAGGAAAACGGTCTGTAGCCATCGATTCTTACACCAAACCGGATAATTAGGGTGTCAGTCTCGACGTGGAAGTCCACTGATTTGCCGCAAGGATCGCTCTGAGGGGTC
>Ga0335078_10008786_pt1 | contig 15009 bp, 14 predicted proteins | sample Lox_Sample_32_FD_206711 | JGI IMG/M metagenome (GOLD analysis project Ga0335078, IMG submission 206711) | Soil microbial communities from Loxahatchee National Wildlife Refuge, Florida, United States - Lox_Sample_3.2 | ecosystem: Environmental > Terrestrial > Soil > Wetlands | place: USA...
TCCCATTTCAGATCGGGCTTGCTGAAGACTCGATATTGCTTGGCGGGGCGAATATCGGTGACTACTCCGGGATAGGCTTTCGGAATGTAGTTCCACGAGGCGCAGTCGTTCGCTTGCCAGATTTGCCCTAATACCAACGAGTGGGAAACGGAGGTGCCTGCGCTTTGGCCGAAGCGCGAAACGAGCATTCCCTTCCACACGGGAATCCGGCTTCGCAATATGTCAAGTTTGTCTTTGAGGAACTCACGTTTACCCTTCGAATCGACACTAAAAAAACTGGTCGCATGAAAGAAGAGGCGTTGCGTGGCATGCGAACTCTTGCTCCAGATCGTAAGCGGAATTTTATGCCAGTTCATGGTGTCGAACAGCGCCAGCAGAGCGACCGAATCACCCTGCGCCCGGAGTTGCTGGGCGACCTCGAAGGCGACCGTTCCACCCATGCAATAGCCGCCCAGAAAGTAGGGCCCGTGCGGCTGGACTCGGCGGATCTCCTCAACGTAGAGAGCGGACATTTCTTCGACGTGAGTGAGAGGGGAGCAACTGCCGTCGAGACCCTTCGACTGCAAACCGTAAAACGGCTGATCGTCGCCCAGATGGCGAGAGAGATCGCGATACATCAGCACGGTGCCGCCAGCACCATGCATACAGAAGAAAGGTGGCCGCGAACCGGCTACTTGAATGGGTACAAGAGGGGACCAACCAGAGGACTTGGCCTCGCCGCTGAGAATCCTGGCCAATTCTTCGATTGTGGGGGCTTCGTACAGAGTGGCGAGCGGCAGTTTGACTTTGAATACCTTTTCGATCTTGGCAAACATCTGGACAGCCAAGGACGAATCGCCACCAAGATCGAAGTAATTTTGGTCGGGGCTGACGGAGTTGATACCTAGGATCTCTTGCCAGATGTGAGCCAGCTTTTCCGCTGTTTCATGATTCCCATTTCGGGGACTCGAATGGGTTTCCATCTCTGCAATCGCACTTAATGTTCTTCGTGCTTCCGACAAAAGGGCGCTCCCAACTGCTGACCGGCCGCAATGGGGAGCGTTACGTTGGGCTCGGAGTACTCAGCTTGATGGCAATATTATCGCATTTTCCAAGTCAGTTCTAACAACATATAAGGCTATGTAAATGTAAAGACTTATGTCTAGTAACGTAAGTGATCTTGCAGGTCTTTCAAAGCTCTGAAAAACCCGTGCACCAAGACTCACTTCTCCGGCTTGCCGGATGCGTCGTAGCCAAATATAGCCTTGAGCTCAAGGAACTCTTCCAGCCCAGCTTCACCCCATTCACGTCCGTTGCCTGACTGTTTGTACCCGCCAAAACAGCCGCCAAAGTCCACGCGTGCGCCATTGATGTGCACGTTCCCGGATCGAAGCCGCTTGGCCACGCGGCGAGCCTGTTCAACATCGCCCGAGGTCACAAAACCCGACAGCCCGTAGGGTGTATCGTTGGCAATTCGGACTGCGTCTGCTTCGTCTTCGTAAGAAATGATGCAAAGAACGGGGCCGAAAATCTCCTCTTTGGCGATGGTCATGTCGTTGCGAACATCGGCAAATACCGTGGGCTTCACATAAAAGCCCTTCCTGAACCCTTCGGGGCGGCCGAGTCCTCCGGCGACTAATTTCGCACCCTCTTCGATGCCCTGGTTGATGAAGTGCTGTACCTTTTCGAACTGAGCCTTGCTCGAAAGCGGCCCAATATGCTTGCCTTCGGTGAGCGGGTCGTCGACTTTGGTCGCTTCGGCCGCCAGCGTGGCTGCCTTGACTGCTTCCGTCATCTTAGAGCGCGGCACCAGCATGCGGGTGGGGGAGTTACAAGACTGTCCAGTATTGCGAAAGCATGCCTGCACACCTTCTTTGACTGCGTTTGCGAGATCGGCATCATCGAGGATGATGTTGGCCGACTTGCCACCGAGTTCCTGGGTTACTCGCTTAACAGTAGGAGCGGCAGCGGTGGCTACGGCAATTCCGGCACGAGTCGATCCCGTAAAAGAGATCATGGCGACGTCAGGGTGGGAAGAAATGGCGGAGCCGACGATAGGCCCGTCGCCGTTTACCAGATTGAAAACGCCGGCCGGGGCCCCGGCTTCGTGGAGGATCTGGGCAAAGAGATAGGCGGACAGAGGCGCGAGTTCGCTGGGTTTCAGAACCACGGTACAACCCGCCGCGAGGGCAGGAGCTACTTTGCAGACGGTCTGGTTCATGGGCCAGTTCCATGGCGTGATGAGTCCGCACACGCCGATGGCCTCTTTGCGCATGAGGGTTGAGCCTTTCAGTTCCTCAAACTTGAAGTGCTCGAGGACTTTTATGGTCTCGGACAAATGCGCCAGTCCGGCTGGAGCCTGTGCCGCTCGCGCGAGTCCAAGTGGGGCTCCCATCTCCTGTGAGATGGTGTGTGCCATCTCTTCTGTTTTTGATTGGTAGACCTCGCTGATCCGTCTCAGGAGGGCGAGACGCTCCGTCACGGTTGTTTCCGAATATGATTCGAAGGCCCTCTTGGCAGCGGCTACGGCTTGGTCGACGTCAACGGCTGTACCGAGAGAGATTCGCGCGAACGGTTCCTCGGTGGCTGGGTTAATCACCGGGAAATCGTGGGTCTGAATCGGGTTGACCCATCGTCCGTCGATATAAAACTGGCGACAATCTTTCATAGTTTCTACTCAGGGGAAGACGGCGACTTAGTGATTTGACGCGGATGTTACCGGGCTTGGAACACGCTGGCTCTCCGTCAAAGCCATGACGGCATAGGCGGTCGCAGCGTCGCTCATAAAGCGTCCCGTTTCAGAGGATATGTGACGTTGTTTATTCACCGAGGAAGCGGGCCAGAAACCTTCCTTAGAATTCTGGTTGCTCGTCAGCCAAGTAAGCCCGCGTACGAGTTGAGCGTTGTCTCGAGGGACATGGGCTTCCTGCAGAACGAGCGCAATTAAGCCCGTAGCGACACCGTCGCTCTTGCCTTCCATCGGTGTTCCATCCTCGCGGATCCACATATTTATCAGCCCGCGAAAGCTCCAGCCTCTCCATCTCCAAGTCAGGGATGCCGTTCTCCACCCGCCGTCGGATTGCTGCTTGCTGATAATTTCCTTAACGATCGCGTTTTGCTGTTCGGGTTGCAAAAGTCCCGGCAGTTTGGTCGAAGCCCAAAGCAGGAAGACTCGATTGAGTGGGGATTGCAAAGAGCTTTCACGGTTTAGATAATCCTGGAGCAGTTGCAGGTGAGTCTGGATGTCAGGGATTGCTTTGTAGTTCTCGGGAGCGATTCCCACCGCCATCGCTGCCAAAGCCGCTCCGTAGTACCCCGAGTCGTTGGCCTCCCACGGCTCCTGATCGAACTGAAGCCAATGCCACGAACCTCGATTCTCTCCCGTAGTTTGTTGTTGCGCCCACATATGGTCGAAGGCAGTTCGAGCGTCATCACTCATGGTGCCGAGCTGGGCGTCGCGATTGGACAGGATGAGAGCATTAAGAACGGATTCAGTTCCGCGGGACTCCGCAGTTTTTTGGCTATACCCTTGACCGCTGTAATACGGTTCGGTGTCTTTCCAAAGGCGAACGCGCTTCGTGACATTTTCGATGAGCGCCTGTTCGTGGGCAGTGGGGCCGGACTCGGCAAGTGCGTTGCGAAGCGCAGGTCGCGCGAGCGAATAGGTCAACGCGGTGTGACACGATACGCAGAAAGTACCAGGATCGCGAGCGGCACCCTGCCATCCCATCCACCAGCCTTCGCGGGAGTCCAGGTAGGAGGCTGCTGCTTTCGGGTCCCACGAATTGGAGAATTGTTGCTCGGGACGCGAACAAGACACCATGGCGACTGCCGCGAGACACAACGTAAGCGCCGAGGTTGCTCGCACACTCGCTTTCATCAAGAATACCCCCTCCTGGAAGTGCAGACGATTGCAATGACAATACCTTGGGGAGGATGACACGAGGAAAGTAAGAACCAACTGCACCATTATACAGATTCAACGATCTCAAATCATGCCGGCCGGTCGCACTTCGAGTCAGGAGTTTGAGGTTTAGGGCGGATTCGAAGCCATCTGCACGCAAAGGAGACGATCCGTTGCAGCGCTTGCCTGGCTACGAGAACGAACCATGCCGCTCTTCCAACGGAACTTTCGCCCGCGGTCTTCCACATGGACCGAAGTACTGTCAGACGTTCCCGATGTGTCACCCGAACGCGCACGCCCATGGAACGGATCACGTCGTAAGTTCTTCCTTCCAGATAGGCCGAGCGGATGTCTTTGAGGAAACATCCCAGCAGAGACATAGGAATGAGATGTTGGACGGTAGCGCTGGGAACAAATAAGGGCAGTTCATCGCTCTGGATCAGACTCGCCAACAGCAGTGTGTCCTCCGCGCGCAGCGCGAGCGGATCGAACAGACCTGCATCGATGTTCACGCGATTCCGCCGAATAGCAAATCCGGCGGTATTCAGATATCGAATGCGACCGTCGGACTGCAGCATATGATTTTGAAAAGTCCGGAGCCGCAGGTCTTCAGCTCGGCCAACCAGCGTTGATCCATCTCCGACAAGACGGAGTTGAAAACAATTGTGTCGGGGTGCATTTGCGATCGCCGCACCGAGCGCCGCCAGGCAGTCCTCTTGAGTTCTGCTGTCCGCGTCAATAAAGAGTAAGAGCGAGCCACTGGAATTCTGGATTCCTCGATTTCTGGCGGAGGGAATTCCTGCGTGAGATTGGCTCAGGATCGTCAACGGGAAGTGGCGGCGCCACTGGCCGATGGATTCGGGCGGCGGCTCGACACTGCCGTCATCCACGACAACGACTTCAAATGTCGGGGCGTTTGTTTGTTCGGCAAGGGAACGAAGACAAAGGTTGAGGAGAACCCAATCGTTATAAACACCGATGATAACGCTGAATAGCGGAGTCGTCGGGGAAGTCGGTTCGGGCGCAACCATGCGTCTCCCCGAGCTTAGTGGAAAGTAACTGGTCTCGCAATATGCCAGCCAAGCGGGCGGTGACTTTCGTCTTGAGAAAAGTCGAAGAGTAACAGTAAGGATGTGACGTTGGTAGTTGCCCGAAGGTGACATGGGTAACTTGACCCGCGCAGCAAGAAAGCCGCAACATAAAGTTCCCCCTTCAAGAAGACCCGCTGGCTTCAGAAAAGCCACAGCGCCACTGTTTCCCCCGCACGTACAAGCCGTTCAAAACCCAGGAGAATGCCTTTGTCTAATTCGATCCTAGTGGGTGCTCCGTCCCGAACTACGAAAGTCCCAGTCAAAACCAAGGAAATCGTTGTGATTGGCGCGGGCCCGTATGGACTGAGTGCCGCAGCCTATTTGCGAGACGCAGGCGTAGAGCCATATGTCATCGGGCAATCGATGGCATTCTGGAAGAAAAATATGCCCGGAGGGATGCTGCTCCGGTCGAAGAGCGAGGCCTCCAATATCGCGGCTCCGCAAAGACACCTCTCCATCACCGCGTATGAAAAGGCAATAGGGCGCAAGCTGGCAGACCCATTACCGATCGAGGATTTCATCGCCTACGGAGAGTGGTTTCAAGAGCAAGTTGTGCCCCGCCTCGATACCCGCCAGGTGCGGAATGTTTCCCGCGATAGGGATGTTTTTGAGCTCACCCTGGAAGACGGCGAAAGGATCTATACGAAATCAGTTGTGTTGGCACTTGGCATTGGCCTTTTCTCTTATCGGCCGGAAGAGTTTGCTGACGTACCGCGAGAGCTCGCACCTCACTCTTCCGATATGAGCGATTTTTCGCAGTTCAAGGGCCAACGGATTGCGGTGATTGGCAAGGGTCAAAGCGCGCTCGAATATGCAGCGCTGCTGCATGAAAACCAGGTCGAGGTGCAAATACTCACGCGCGCTCCGGCGCTGGCATTTCGGCCGTTTGCCTGGCGCAAGAATCTGTTCAGAAAACTAACTCCGGGACCACTCAGAGAACTGTCGTACCGGATACTTCCACCTACGGATCTCGGAGATATTCGAACGGCCAGAAAAATGGCGGATCCGGATTTGTTTAGACGGCAGAGTCCTGAAATCCAGGAAAAGTTATTAAAGGATTGTGCCAGGCCAGTAGGCGCCTACTGGCTTCCCTCGCGTTTGGAACGCGTGCGACTGCGGACGAGCGTGAGTGTGGCCAGCGTGGCCAGGGCGGGATCAGGGTTAAAGCTTGTACTCAGTGACGGAACGACCGATCAAGTGGACCGAGTCATCCTGGCAACCGGCTACAGGATCGACGTCTCCAAGTATCACATTCTCGATGCTTCGTTGAAGCAACATCTCCAGAAGACTCCTGACGGTTATCCGGTGTTGGATACGGGTCTGCAGACATCTGTCGACGGACTCTACATGGCTGGCGTTATCGGCGAGAAGACCCTGGGACCGACGCTGAGGTTTGTAACCGGAACCTCTAACGCCGGCCCACGGCTCGCGGCAGCGGTCACGGGCAAGCGGTTTTCCCGAAGCTAGCCGGTCACCAGGAGAAATCGGGAGCACATGAGTAATTTCGCAAACGATCGGCCAGGGGCAATTGTTCTTGGCGGAAACTTCGTCGGCCTGGGAGTTGTAAGAAGCCTTGGCAGGCGTGGCATTCGAACGTGGGTGTTCGACGCTGACAGATCAAAATCCATCGCGCAATTTTCCCGCTACACCGAACGATTCGTTGAGACCAAAGAACCGATTACTGACGTACTTCTCCGGGAAGGACGCAAGCACAACCTCAACGGCTGGGTCATATTTCCTGTTGCCGACGACTACGTGGAAGCGCTATCAGTAAATCATGCGTCTTTGAGCTCATTTTACCGCGTGACGACATTGCCGCTGGAGATCACTGAATTCGCGCTAGATAAACGGCTAACTTATGGCAGGGCGGATGAGCTGGGAATTGCGACTCCGTGGACCTCGTTCGGTAGCTCCGCAGCCGATCTGGAAGCCCAGGTCATTCCGTATCCGGCGATCCTGAAGCCCGCCGTCAATCATCATTTCTTTCCCCAGACAAATATCAAAGCTCTGCCGGTTGAGGATTCGCGAGAGTTCCGCCGCGCCTTCGCGCAAATGAGCCGGTACATTCCGGCGGAAGAGATTCTCGTGCAGGAGCGCATTCCCGGCGGAGGAGAAAATCAGTTTTCATTCTGCGCCGTATGCAAGGATGGCCAAGCGTACGCTTCGCTGGTAGCGCAGCGCAGAAGGCAATATCCAGTGGAGTTTGGCAACGCCAGCACGTTTGTGGAAACGACCATCCAGCCCATCGTGGAAGCGGCCGGGAGAAGATTTCTCGAGAGTATCCGGTTTGATGGGCTAGTGGAGGTGGAGTTCAAGTACGATCCCAGGGACGGGCAGTACAAGATTCTCGACGTTAATCCCAGAATCTGGGGCTGGCACACTTTAGGCAAGGCGGCAGGGATGGATTTCGCGTACCTGCTCTGGCGGCAAGCGGTTGGGCTGCCGGTCGCTGCGGTTCGTACGAGCTATAAAGCGGCCTGGATCAGGGAGATGACTGACGTTGTTGCCATCGCCAAGTCGCGTAACCGGAGCGCCGAGGTCAAGAGGCTGTTGAAGGTAGCGAGCAGCGGGAGATTAACTTCGGCCACGTTCAGTCCGACGGATCCACTCCCGTTTTTCGCCGAGTTTGCCTTGTGGATATCGTCAGGGCTGTCGCGACAAAAGAAAGCGAAGATGTTCCTGCAGCTAGATCGGGTCAGCTCCAGTCAGGACGGAGCTGGCGGTCGACCGGAATTGAAAAGTGGAAGAATTGGTTCTACGGATACTCCCGCGTTGCCGTCGGCAAATGTTCGGGGAGCAAATTCTGCGATAGTTGCCAGATTTGACCTCGGCACATTGGAAGCGCGCCAATCCCAACACTCCAAAGACGAAAAAGGCTGAGCAATCGAGGCGGGAGCGGACAGGTTTCCACAAGATAGATCTCCCGCCGATGGCTGTATCATTGCAATCATGCCCGATAAACTTCGCTGGGGAGTTCTCAGCACCGCCGCCATCGGTCTCAAGAAAGTCATTCCGGCCATGCAGCACGGCCGGTACTGCAGTGTTGTCGGCATTGCATCCCGCGATCTCACCAAGGCTCAAAAAGCAGCGACGGCGCTCGGCATTCCGGCGGTTTATGGTTCGTACGAAGAACTTCTTGCCGACCCTAATATCGACGCTGTTTACAATCCCCTTCCTAATCAGTTACACGTTCCCTGGACCATCAAAGCCGCCGAAGCCGGCAAGCATGTTCTCTGCGAGAAGCCGCTCAGCCTGACGGTCGAGGAGGCCAAGTCTCTTCTCGCCGTGCGATCTCGAACCGGGGTTAAGATCGGCGAAGCTTTCATGATCCGGAGCTATCCCCAATGGCTCCGCGTCCGCGAACTGCTCAACGAAGGCCGCGTCGGGGAATTGCGTTCCATCCTTGGTTTTTTCAGCTACTTCAACGTCGACCCGGCGAACATTCGCAACCAGGTCGAATCCGGCGGAGGGGCGCTGATGGACATCGGCTGCTATCTGGTTCACGCATCGCGCTACGGTTTCGCCCAGGAGCCAACCCGCGTTGTTGCCAAGATTGATCGTGATCCGCAGATGCGGACCGACCGGCTCACGTCAGCGATTCTCGATTTCCCCGCCGGGCAATCCATCTTTACGTGCAGCACCCAGCTAGTTCCGTATCAGCGCGTCCACTTTCTCGGCACGCGCGGGCGCCTGGAGCTGGAGATCCCTTTCAATGCGCCGATTGACCGTCCGACTCGCCTCTTTATCGACGACGGAGGTGATCTCTTCGGCAGAGGCATCACCACAGAAACCTTCGCTGTTAGCGATCAGTACACCCTGCAGGGCGATGCATTTTCAAGAGCCGTGATGGAGAATGCGGAAGTTCCCGTTCCTCTGGAGGACAGCATCAAGAACATGGCCGTAATTGAAGCCATCTTCCTGTCCGCCAGCTCAGGCCAATGGGAGTCGCCGGGGTTATGAAGATGTCGGATGTGGGGGGCACCGGGTTCAACATTATAAACGCGGGGAAAAAGCTGCAAACCCTTGCACATCGCGGCTTCCAGTCGCAAATAACATATTGACTATGGCCTTGTAAACGCATACCATCGCAGTCGTCCTGTTCGCCCCCAAGGACAGGAATTGTGCAGAGAGAACCGTCTCGGATCACCAGGTTTCTGATTCCCAGGTTGTCATTTCGAGTTTTTCGTTGCGAGTCTTAGGTGGCGAGGTCTGCGTCTTTTGACCGCGCAGACTGCGGTATTGGATGTGTCCTGATCCAGACTCAAGCGAACAGGTTCGAGACGTTGTTCACGCTAAATGCGAAAGCACGGCTGGGAGTGCCACCGCGCGGTTCAAAAGGAGACCTATGAAACTAGGAATCACGAAACACGCCATGCTGGCCGCCGTTGCGGCGCTGCTGATCGCCGCGGGAAGCACAGCAGCTCGGGCACAGAGTTGTCCCACCTCTCCCGGTTTTTCACCGGATTTTACTTCGAACCAAAGTTGCTTGACGCTGAATTTCGTAGATCCAATAGGCGGCATGGGGGTATACCCAGGTTTTTACCCGGTGATCAATCCTCCGGTGCCTCCGCCAGGGGTGACGACGGTGTTGCGGCTCACGCCAAATCAAAACGCGTGGGCGGGATCTGCCTGGTACAACACACAGCAGCCGGTTGCCGGTTCTTTTTCCACCACATTTATGTTTCAGCTAAGCGACACCAGCACGTTTAACGCAGACGGCATCGCGTTCGTGATTCAGAATTCATCTGCGGGGACGAGCGCTTTAGGTCCAATCGGTTGCGGAATCGGGTTCGGAGCCAGTTCCTTCGGTTGCACGCCTACGGCTAGTAATAACCTTGGCCCTTATGTCGGTATCTCGAACAGTCTGGCCGTAGAGTTCAAAACCTACGGGAACCCCGGTCTAGATTCGCAACCTAACAGCGTTTCGATTCAGAGCTGCGGGACCGGTCCGAACAGTGTTGACCCAGCTTGCGGCATCGCGGTTAACAACAGTCTGCCGATCACCTTGACGGACGGAAACTATCACACAGTAACGATTACGTACGCGCCACCGCCCACAGGTCTGGGGCCGGGCAGCCTCCATGTGAGTTTGGACAACACCGATTTATTTACGGGCGGCGTGTCGTTTGACATGACTACGATAGGTCTGAACGGCGGCAACGCCTGGGTTGGGTTCACGGGTGCGGGCGCCAGTGGGGACGACAACCAGGATATCCTGAGCTGGACGTTCACGCCAGGAACCCAATCAGCTGTGGTTACCTCAGGCGCGCCATCCACTCTTAACTTCCAGAATGCCGCCGGCACGAACGTTTACGATTATACGGCGCAGTTGTCGGCTAATACCGGATCGCAAACCGTACAGGTTAAGCCAATCCTGATGACACAATCGGCGTGCAACGCCATCGTGCAGAAGAGCTTTCGGCCTGCTCGCTGCTTTGTCTACGAGAACGCGGAAAACAGCGGCATGGACGCATCCGTAATGTTCGAGGTTACCTGTCCTCAAACTTTCACTGGAACCTGCGCCGGCGTCCCCTTCCAGCTCCTCGGTACCGACTTCGAATTCCTGCAACCCGAGAATCCATTGTTCGTCTATCCGGGGATTCTTGGTCCGCTGAATCCGTTCCCCGGCTGGCTCAAGGGCGACGGTGGTCCGGATCCGTTGCATCCATGCACGCCTCCGACGACTGGCGCTCTTTTCCAGAGCAACCAGATCGACACCTTCTTCATTGACGGTGGCACGACAAAAGGCAAGAGCAAAGGCGGCGCTTCCTGCTGGGTTGCGACTTACGATACGCCGGGCGAGGCACTGCCAGGGATTAACATCACCACGCCAACGGTTACAACCTATACTCAAAACCAGGTCGTCACTGCAGCCTACACCTGCACCGATCCGGTTACCTCTCGGCCCGACAGCAGCTTGACGGGTCCGTATCTGACGGCGGCAACCTGCACGCAGAGCGAGTTGTTGCGTTCCGGGTATAACACCAACTCCTGCATGTCGTCGCCCGGTGTGATTTCGTGCACAGGGCCGGTAGATACTGCTGCTCTTGGGCTGCACACGTTTGTGGTCACCTCGATCGATTCCGGAGGCAATACAAACGTGAATGCAGTGATCTACAACGTAGCTAAAAAGGGCAAGTAGAAGTTGCAGGGCCCTTAGGATCGTAGAAGGGGATTTTTCACAAGTGGGGCGCCGCGAAAGCGGCGCCCTTTTTCTTTTCGTCAGGTCCGCTGAATTCCCTTAACCGCCGGAAAGTTGTCTCTTCTTACGTTTCCTATGGCTGAGTACTCAGCGAGTCAGAAATTCATTCTTAACGCGGCGGCTCGGCTTCGCATTTTTTGGGCGGATTGTGGCAAGCACGCGAGGAAGAACCAAAGGAGTCAAGTTATAGAGGTACGGCGTGACGTGTAAGGTATTCGTCCATGGATTGGTCCGGGCCGATGTAGTGAAATGCCTCGGCATAGTCTAGGCCGTATTTCTGGCCCGCGGCACGGTCTTTGAGCTCAAGCGTCATTTTCGTGAACTCGTCGATAGCAGCGTCGTCCGCGCTGGATAATGCCGGCACACGCAGCTTGCGCTCGGCGATCGAATCGTTGAGGTCCTTGATAAAGTGGGTCATCATAGTCCGGCATGCCCGCAGGCAGGCGAGTTTGGTTTCAATCGTTGGGCCGATGTCCACCACACGATTCACCAATTGCGGGCCTCGGGCGAAATAGTATTTTTCCGACACACTGTGCGGCTTCAAACCTGCGGCGAAATGTTCCGGCATGTCGAGATGCCCGCCGGACATCCAGCACGCCGCTTCCACGGCTTGAGCAGTCACGTAGTGATCGGGATTTTCCTCGTAGTGCCCCCACGGATCATAGCTGAAGACAGTATCGACCTTCAGCAGTCGAAACAGGAAGATGAGGCGGGCGCGTATTTCCGTGCGCGCCACGTCGTCCATGCGGTGATTTCGATAACTTAGGTCGAACATCTGCTTCAGGCCGGATGCGTGCAACAAAGCTTTGGCATCGCGCTCGTTGGCCAGCACGGTTTCGCCCAGCGTGAGGTCGTAGGAGTCCTTCTCGTCGTTGCTGGTTCGTATGAAGTAGCCGGTATAGCCTTCCCGCAGGAGCTTGGCCACAGTGCCGCTGGCAAAGAACGGCCCATCATCCAGGTGAGGAGTGATCAGGGCGAGTACCTTGCCCTGGTGCAGTGTGGCGGACCCAGCCCGCTCGATCACGATATCCTGGACAGGCGCAGCGTGGGACGGCAGCTGCGGCGCACCCAGCAAACCTGCGGCGAGAGCTCCTCTGAAAAAATCGCGGCGTTCCACGAAACGATCCCTCCCTTGTCAGCGGGGCCAAGAGAGACCGCCCCGGTGATTCGCGGCGCAGAAAACATATCACAGCTCCGCGACTGCAGTACGGAACGAGTTTCATCTTGACCGGATCGTGGGTGAGTCATTCTGTCATATTCATCAGCGTGCGGGCCAATTGTTGTTAGCAGGTTAGCGCTCAAGACTCCTCCGTGAGCGTTATGACGATTTTGCAACGGTGGTCCGATATGTTGTCGGTCGAACAGGTCGTTACCAGAGCGATCCTGCCACTCCGGTCAGGGGATGATTATAATCAAGCCGGACCTGACGCAAGTCGAGAACACGCCTATGAAATCGATCACATTTTTGCTGCAATCCCGTTTCAGCGTCCTCCTGTTGCTCGGAGTTCTGGCTGCTGCGCAGGACAAAGCGGCGCAGACCCCGCCGCCCCCTCAACCGCCAGCACCGATTGTCTCGCCTGAAGTCCATTCCGACGGCAGTGTTACATTCCGTTTCCGAGACCCGAATGCGGCAGAGGTGAAGCTTGGGCGTGAGGGTGCGGAGCATCTGCCCATGCAGAAGGACGATCAAGGGGTGTGGAGTGTTACCACTCCACCCTTGAGTCCCGACTACTACGGATACGCCTTCATCGCCGACGGCGTGCGCTTGCTTGACCCTTCCAACCACGATCTGGTGCCCAACCTGCTTTCCCCAGGAAACGCGGTGCACGTTCCCGGGCCCCTCTCGCTGCCTTGGGAGGTGAACGACGTGCCGCACGGCGTGATCCACCATCATTTTTACAAGTCAGCGGTGGCAGAGGACGATCGCGACTACTATGTGTACACTCCTCCGAATTACGATCCTGCAGGGACGCAGTCGTATCCTGTCCTTTATCTCCTTCACGGCTACAGCGACGACGCCAGTGGCTGGACTGCAGTTGGGCATGCGAACGTGATTCTCGACAATCTGATCGCGCAGGGGAAGGCCAAGCCGATGATCGTGGTAATGCCGCTCGGCTACGGGACCATGAAGTTCGTGGAGCTGGGATGGAATGCCTGGAGCCACACCGAGTTGCGCGACATCAACTTTAGAAAGTTCAGCGAAGCGCTGCTCACGGAGGTGATGCCCCGCGTCGAAAGTGAGTACCGAATCAAGAAAGATCGGAACGCGCGAGCGATCGCCGGACTCTCGATGGGCGGCTCGGAGTCTCTGCTCACAGGGTTGAACAACCTCGACCAATTTGCGTGGGTTGGAGCCTTCAGTTCGGGCGGGATTCCCGAAGAGTTTCAAAAAGATTTTCCCTCCCTCGATGCGAAGGCAAATCAGCAACTGCGCTTGCTGTGGATTGCGTGTGGCACCGAAGACCATCTGATCGCGGTCAACCGAAATCTGCGGGAATGGCTCAAGACCAAGGGCGTGAAAGCGACCGAGATTGAAACGCCGGGGATGCACACTTGGATGGTTTGGCGGCGGAACTTGTCGGAATTTGCGCCCTTGCTATTTCGATAAACGTAATCATGTTTGCACGGCCCGCCACGGCACTGGCAGGCTCCAGTGATCTTGTGGGTAGTTTTTCAGGCGCAGGTTCCCGCTGAGCGTCGTGAACACGTTTGCTCAAAATCGCCTCCGGCGGGGTCACCTATTCCTGGAAAACATCGCCCCGAAACTAGTCCTCGAACACCGTGAGGTTGCAAACTGGCAGAAGCTGCTGAACCATCTTCTCTCGGACAGAGAGATGCTGGCTGGCGTACGCCTGAAGTTTAGTGACCTCTACCGCGAAATCGAGACATCAGCAGACCCATCCGCGGTACTCGAATCCTTCCTCGGAGGTCTTCCGGCGCCGAACAAGACTCATTAACTTCAATGAGTGTAATAGAGATTTACCACTCGTCGCGATTGTCGTAGCGTTCAACGGGCAAGGGTCACTAGCTCAACAAGCCTGTGGTACATCGAGAATAAGCAAGCGGCATTCCTCCGGTCCCTGATGCCAGCGCCTCAACGGTGACGCACCCAGCTACGATACGCGGCTGATACAGAAATCAGGAATCGCAAAATTCATACTTGACATTGACAGAGAATCCACTACCATATGGTTGTGGATAGATTAGGTACAACGTTTGCGGCTTTGTCCGATCCAACCCGGCGGGCAATGATCGAACGGCTCTCCCATGGGCCGGCCTCGGTGCATGGATTGACGGAACCGTTTGCACTCTCGCAGCAGATGATTTCAAAACATATTGCCTACCTGGTGCGGGCGCGGATTGTGATCAAGACAAAGCGTGGACGAGAGAGTGTGTGCACGCTTAGGCCAGAGGCGATTAAAACAGTCAGCGACTGGGCGATTAGCTATCGCCGATTCTGGGAAGAGAGCTTCGACAAACTGGACGTAGTTGTAAATCAAATGAAGAAAGAGGAGGCCAGAGATGGCAGAAAACACGGTTAGCGAAATTGAGCGGATGGTTGTTACAAGAGTCTTTGATGCCCCACGCGAATTGGTCTGGAAGGCGTGGACAGACCCGAAGTACGTCATGCAGTGGTGGGGACCGAAGGGCTTTACTGCGCCCGTTTGTCAGATGGATTTTCGCGTAGGAGGAAAATCTCTCCTCTGCATGAGAGCGCCGGATGGGCAGGAGTGCTGGAATGCGGTTGAATACCACGAGATTGTTCTGCACGAGAAGATCGTTTCCTCCATGTACTTTTCGGACTCGAAGGGAAACAAGATTGAGCCTGCGCA
>Ga0335078_10008787_pt1 | contig 15008 bp, 11 predicted proteins | sample Lox_Sample_32_FD_206711 | JGI IMG/M metagenome (GOLD analysis project Ga0335078, IMG submission 206711) | Soil microbial communities from Loxahatchee National Wildlife Refuge, Florida, United States - Lox_Sample_3.2 | ecosystem: Environmental > Terrestrial > Soil > Wetlands | place: USA...
ATGATCGCACCGATCGCGGAGAAGCTGGCGACTGGTTTCACCGCGGTGCTGACCGGCGTGCTGGAGGACATTTACCACCACACGGGCGATCAGGTGCAGGTAGTGGCCAGCGTGCTGGAAGAGCGCATCCACGGCATCGAAGAAGCTCTCCAGAAGAATACGGACGTGGAGGAGCGGCTGGAGCAGTTGGGCGCCGAGCAGCAGGCGCTGCGGCAGGCGCACGGCGAGACGGCAGGCACCGTGGAAGCGATTGGGGCCGGTCTGGAATCGCGGATCGCCGCGGTGGAGGAGCGGGTCACAGGCATCGACCAGGTGGTTCGCGATTTGCAGCCGCAGGTGAGCTCGGTGCTGACGCGCCTCGACCGGCACACGGACGCTTTGCGCGCACTGGAGCAGCGTCACGCGCAGCGTGTTTCGGCGCTCAACCAGGTGCTGGACCAACTCGGGCGGCTGCGGGAAGAAGAGCCGGCTCCGGAGAATTCGCTGCCGCTGCAATAGGCGGCGGTTCGTTGAGTACGATGCCGGGCAGCGAAGCGGGCAGCGGGTTGTTCGCGCCGCTCACCATTCGCGGCCTCACATTGCGCAATCGCATCGGCGTTTCGCCGATGTGCCAGTATTCCTGCGAGGACGGGCTCGCGACCGACTGGCATCTGGTTCACCTGGGCAGCCGCGCGATCGGCGGCGCTGCATTGGTGTTCACCGAAGCCACGGCGGTCGCAGCCCGTGCGCGGATCTCGCCCGCCGATCTGGGCATTTGGAAGGACGAGCAGATCACTCCTTTGGCGCGCATCGCGGCTTTCGTGAAGGCGAATGGAGCGGCGCCCGGAATTCAGCTGGCGCACGCCGGCCGCAAAGCCAGCACGCGGCGCCCATGGGAAGGCGGCGGCCAAGTTCCCGCGAGCGAAGGCGGCTGGCAGCCGGAGGCACCGAGCGCGGCGCCGTTTCGTCCGGACGATTCGCCGCCGTGCGCGCTCTCACGTGACGCGATTCAGGGCGTGGCCGATGCGTTTCGGGACGCGGTCCGGCGTGCGCTGGATGCCGGTTTTGAGGTGGTGGAGATCCACGGAGCGCACGGTTACCTGCTGCACGAGTTTCTTTCGCCGCTGAGCAATTTCCGAAGCGATGAATATGGCGGCTCGTTCGAGAAGCGCATCCGCATCGTGCTGGAAGTGGCCGCTGCGGTGCGCACGGTCTGGCCGGAGAAACTGCCGTTGTTTTTGCGGATCTCTTCGACCGATTGGGTGGAGGGCGGCTGGACGATCGACGAATCGGTGGAACTGGCGCGGCGCGTGAGGCCGGTCGGCGTCGACCTGATCGATTGTTCGTCGGGTGGTGCGGTGTCTACGGCGCAAATTCCCATGGCGCCGGGATATCAAGTGGCCTTTGCGGAGCGCATCCGGCGCGAGGCCGGAATACTAACCGCCGCCGTGGGTTTGATCACCACGCCGGAGCAGGCCGATGCCGTCGTGCGGTCGGGAAGCAGCGACCTGGTGCTCGTGGCGCGCGAATTTCTGCGCGATCCCTATTTCGGATTGCACGCGGCGCAGGCGCTAGGCGAGCGGGTGGAACCGCCGATCCAATACGCGCGCGCGTTTCCGAAATAATGCCGGACCTGCCACGAACCGGCCCGACGCGTTGCGGGCTGCGCGCGCCATCTGCGACACTGGCCTTTCATGCCCCGGTTGCTGGCATTGCTCCTGGTATGGATTCCGAGCGCTTTTTCTCAGAACGCCAGCCTACCTTCTAAAGAGACGCTCACGTACAGCGTGGAGTGGCGGTTGATCACGGCCGGAAGAGCTACGGTGCAGTGGAGTTCCGTCCCGCAGCGCGAGCGGCCGGGGTGGCAGGCGAATCTCCACCTGGAATCGGTGGGGCTGGTATCGAAGTTGTTCAAGGTGGAAGACGACTACTCCGCCAACCTGAATCCGGCGCTATGCGCGGAATCGACTCTGCTCACTTCGCACGAAGGCAGCCGCAATCACGAAACCAAAGTCACATTCGACGCGGAGAGGCGCAAAGCCACCTACTTGGAACGCGACCTTTCGAAGAACACCGTGTTGGCGTCGCAAGAGACGGAGATTCCCGAGTGTGTGCACGATGTGATCGGCGGCATGTACTTTCTACGCACGCTGAATCTGGAGCCGGGACAGAGCGTGGAAGTGCCGGTGAGCGACGGCAAAAAGGCCGCGATGGCCCGCGTGGAGGCACAGCAGCGCGAAGACGTCAGCGTGCCGGAAGCGTCGTTCAAGACGATCCGTTACGAGATTTACCTCTTCAACAATGTTCTGTACCGGCGCAGCGCGCACCTGCACGTGTGGCTGACGGATGACCGCCGCAAGCTGCCGGTGCAGGTGCGGGTGCGGCTGCAGTTCACGATCGGGACGATCACGCTGCGGCTGGAGAAGCACGAGTAGGGGACCATGCGATGTGTAGCGGAACCTCCGCTCCCTTACGGTCGCGGCTCGGTAAACAGGCATCGCGCTTTCCTGAGCGGCGACCGTAAGGGAGCGGAGGTTCATACAAAATCCCTCAATTCCCTGTAACATCCCGCACCGGCGGCGCGTACCAGTAAACATGGCCTGGAAAGGATTGGGACTACTGGCTGCGGCCCTCCTCTGCCTTTCGCCTCTGCGCGCCGATGATCCGGTGGTTTTTCGCAGCGATGTGTCGCTGGTGCGCGTTGACGCCCAGGTGGTCGACCGGGATAATCGGGCGATCACCGGGCTGGGTCCGCAGGATTTCGTGCTGCGCGAGCAGGGGAGGGTACAGCCGATCCGTAGCGTGGATGCGGAAAACCTTCCGGTGGACCTGGTGCTGTTACTGGATGTGAGCGCCAGCATGCGGCCGCACATTGAACGCATCGCGTCGGCATCGCACGACGCGCTGCGGCAATTGCGCGAGCAGGACCGCGTGGCCATCCTGGTATTCGACCGCGCGTCGCGCGTGCAGATGGATTTCCGCGGCAGCCAATCGGGTGTGGATCGGGAACTGGAGCGCGTGCTCGACAATGAAACCTTCCGCGGCGGCACCGACATCACACGCGCCCTTTTCGATGCCACGGACTATGTGCGAAGCAATGCGCGGCGGGACGCGCGGCGGGCCATTGTGATCGTCACGGACGACCAGACGGAGCGCGAACGCAATGTGGAAGGAGTGGAACAATCCTTGGCACGCGCGGACACGGTGCTTTGTTCCCTGGTCGCCCCCTACGCCATGCGCTCGCAGCAACCGGGCAATTATCCTGGCGGCGGTGGAACGAGCGGCCCGCTGGGAGGTCCGCTGGGCGGCATCATTTTTGGTTCGCCGCGAGGGCGGTCACGCGGCGGGCAGATGGGATCCCACTCGCAATCCGCGGGAGTCGAAATCATCGCGCGGGAATCCGGCGGTGACAGCATGCGTGTGAACGATTCCTACGCGCTTCAAGATACGCTGACCCGTTTGCGCCAACGGTATGCCTTGTATTTTTCCTTACCTCCGGGAGTGCGCGCGGGTGAGGAGCGGGATATCGAGCTCGCGCTCGCGGATGCAACCCTGCGCCGATTACCCGGGGCGGACGTGCACTACCGGCGAACGTACTACGCACCGGGCGGCGCTTCGGGTGTCACTTCGGCCGCACCGGCGAGCGACGAACCGACCCTGGTGAGACGGCAGAGTCCGGACTCTACTGGCGGTGCTACCGCATCGACGGACGATCCCGACCGGCCGCACTTGCGGCGGAGCCCGGCGGTGAGCCAGCCGGACCGGTCGTACGATGGGCCGCTCAATCCGGATAACACTCCAGCGCCAGCGGCTGCGCCAGCACAGCAGCCTCCGGCAGCCGCACCTATCGGGAATACCGCGCAGCCGGCGAGCCCGGCCCCGCCGGCTGATCCGAACGCGCCCGGATGGCGCAAGGCGCGGCCGGACGAGCAGTAAACATCCGGCGAGCTTCGCGAATGGCCAGGCGCTGTGCTTGAGCCATTCATCTTAGGGCTCTTTGTTGTTCACAAAGATGGATTGCACTTGGCCAGACCGTCAGATAGCGGTGCGCCCCCCATCTACGGCGAGCTTTGCGCCATAAATGAAGCTGGCACGGTCGGTTGCCAGGAAGACAATCGCCTCAGCGATCTCGTCGGCTGCAGCCGGACGACCGGCCGGCGCCTGGGACGCTAGCTGCTCAAGGGCTTCACCCATTGCGCCGGTACCTTCAGTGCGCGTAGGTCCTGGACTCACGGCATTAACCCGGACGCCGCTCGGCCCATATTCAGCAGCCCAAGTTTTGGTCAACAGATTGATCGCGGCTTTGCTCGAACCATAAAGGCTCATCCCGGACGCTCCATAGTCTGCAGCCATCGTGGACAGATTTACGATTGCCCCTTTGCCTCTCTTAGCCATCGCTGGAGCCAGTTCTGCTACGAGGAAGTAAGGAACCTTAACATTGAGTGAAAAAACGCGGTCGAATACGTCTTCAGTCATTTCATGCGTGGGCCCGAAGGGATAGATTGCAGCATTATTGATCAGAATGTCGACGCGCCCGTTGCCGAGTTCGATCGCTCTCTGCGCCACCGCGCGTGCGCTCGCCGCATCTCGAAGATCAGACAAGATGAAATCCGCTTTGCCACCCGCTGCGCGGATTTCGTCAATTGTATTCTTGCCACGCTCGGCATTGCGCCCCACAACCAAAACGTGGATGTCCAAGTGCGCCAGTTTGTTGGCTGTCGCACGGCCGATGCCACTGGTTCCTCCGGTGATCAGTGCCGTTGTAGTGTCGGTTGTCATTTGCATGGCGTTGAGGGGACCTACGGGTGATTAGAGTCACAGGCACACACGCCGGTTTCAACCTTGGCGTCACCGGAATCACATTACTTCCTTGCCTTTTGGGACGTTTCCTCACTCTGCGAGCGCGAACGCGAGAATATCGTGCCCCGAGGCGATCGCCACGTATTGCTTGTTGTCGAACACGTACGTTATCGGCGACGCCTTCCACACCTGGTTCGTCGGGAACTGCCAGAGCGGCTTGCCCGTCGTGGCATCCACGGCCATGAACGCGCCGCTGTTTTCGCCGAAGAAGACCAGGCCTCCCGCGGTCCCCAGCACGCCTGCCGACGCGGTCACCGCGCCGCTCACCTGCGGCACATCCCAGGCGATCTCGCCGGTTTGAACGTTGATCGCCCGCAGCGATTTTTCGAATGTCTCGCCGGGCGCGGGGCGCGCCGTGCCACCCATGTAACTCTTGCCGGGCTCCCACTCCATGCTGCGCTTCGAAAACACATTGCAGCGTTCGAGGGCCTGGAAGTAGTAGAGGCCGGTCGCTGGATTGTAGGAAGTGGAAAACCAATTCGTGCCGCCTTGGAATCCGGGGCAGACGTAGGTGCTGCCATCGGGCTGCTCGGGCAGTTTATTCAGAATCGGGCGGCCATCCGCGCCGATGCCTTGCGCCCAGTTCAGCTTCTTCAGAAACGGCTTCGCCAGGAGCAGCTTGCCATTCACGCGGTCAAGCACGTAGAAGAAGCCGTTGCGATTCGCCTGCAAGAGCAGCTTGCGCGGCTGCCCTTGCCAGTTGGCATCCACCAGCACGGGCGGTTCCTGTGCGTCCCAGTCATGCACATCGTGCGGCGTGAATTGGTAATACCACTTGAGCCTGCCGGTCTTGGCATCGAGCGCGAGGATGGAATCGGTGTAGAGGTTGTCGCCGTCGCGTTCATCGCCGTAGAAATCGGGGCCGGGATTGCCGGCCGGCCAATACACAGTGTCGAGCCGCGGATCGTAGGTGCCGGTCATCCACGTGTCGCCGGACGGGTGATCGAGCGCCTTCGCTTTCCAGGTTTCGGAACCGGGCTCGCCGGGTTTGGGCACCGTCCAGAAGCGCCAGACTTCTTTGCCGGTGGATTGGTCGTAGGCCGCGACAAAACCGCGAGCGCCCTCGTCGCCGCCGGCGGTGCCGGAGATCACCAGATTGCCGACCGCCAGGGGCGCCGCGGTGCCGTTGTAGTTCAGATGCCAGTCGGCCATTTCGGTCTCCCACAACAGTTCACCATTGAAGCGATTGAGGGCGAGCAGGTGGGCGTTGTCGGTGAGCATGAAAATACGGTCGTCCGCCCAAGCCACGCCGCGGTTGAAACCAAGAGCGGCGTTGCCGGCGATGCCCTTGGTGCGCGCGCGTTGGTAGTGCCAGATGGCGCGACCGCTGCCCGCATCGAGCGCGTAACATTCGTTGGCGCTGGAGACGTACATGATGCCGTCGACGACCAGCGGAGTGTTTTCGATGATCGAGACGTTGGGAAGCGGGAAGACCCAGCGCGGCGCGAGGCGCGCGACATTGCCGCGATCGATCTGCGTGAGCGGCGAAAACCGGTTGCCGCCGGGATCGCCGTGATAGGTGGGCCAGTCTGTTTGGGAGGTAACGATGCGATAGCGGTCGCCCTCCTTGCGCAGCAGGCGGACGCGCTTGTCGTCGGTGCGGAGCGCGAGGTCGAGCATGCCTTCGGAGAGCACTTGGCCTTCGAGCGTCTGGCCGTCGGCGGTCTGCACCTTACGGCGGACAACGGTGGGCGCCGCGTTGCGCGGAATAGGGTCGCCGAGCGTGCGCAGATAGCGCACCAGGTTGGTCATCTGCGCGGCGGGCAGGTCGAAGGCGGGCATGCCGCTGGCAGGGCGGCCCTGGCGCAGGAAGGCAGCCAAATCGGTGTCGTTGCGCGCGGCCACTTGCGCTGTGATGCTGGGACCGGATTCGCCGCCGGTCGCATTGCCGCCATGGCAGCGGGCGCAACGCGTCTCGTACTCGCGGCGGCCGGCATCGGGATCCTGGGCGAGGGCGAGCCCGAGAGCGCAAAGGGCGCCAAGCGTCAGGTATAACGTTCGCATCCTTGCAAGATAGCAAGTTCGAGAGTGCTAGCTCGACCCGCCGGGGTTTATCGCTGCTGCAACTCCGGCGCTACCTTGGGCTCCTCCCGCTCCGTGGGCGGCTGATTCCTGGGTGGCGGTACGGGAGCCGGCTTCGGCAGCTCGGCCTTGCCGTCGAGCGCGAACACGAACAGCATCGGCGGATGCTCAACCTTTTCGTCGTTCGGGCCCACGGTCGTGGCCGGGCGCCCGAGGCCGCCCTGGAACGCTACGTACTGCTTGCCATCCGCTTCATAGGTGATGGGTGGCGCCATGCCGGTGCGGCCGGTCTGGATCTCGTAGAGGATCTCTCCCTTGTCGGCCGTCAGCGCGCGGAAACGGCCATCGTTGATCACTTCGAACACCAGATTGCCCGCCGTAGCTGCGGTTCCGCCGCCGATGCCGCCGCCGCCATCGGTGCGCCATACCAATTTCTGATTCACCGGGTCCCAGGCCTCGATGGCGCCGCGCATGCCTTCCGCGGTGGGCGGTCCAATAGCCGGGCTGTCGATCACCTTGGGATCGCGGGCCACACGTGCGAAGCCGGTCGAGCCCGGCTGCAACTCCTTCTGCGCAGCGTAAGTGAACGGCTGCAGGAATACCGGGATGTACACCCAGCCGGTCATCGGGCTGTAGGACATGGGCGACCAATTGTGCGCACCGCCGCCGGTGGGGAACAAGGAGATCGGGTCAGTATCGTAGTAGGCCGCGGGATTCACAATCGGACGGCCCTTGGGGTCGAGGCCGAGGGCCCAGGTGGTTTTCACAAACGGAGCTCCGGAGATGAATTCGCCGGTGATGCGATCGAGCACCCAGAAAAAGCCGTTCTTTGACGCCTGCGTGATCACCTTGCGCGGCTTGCCGTTGATAGTCAAGTCGAGCAGCATGAGCTGCTGCACGCTGTCGTAATCCCAGTTGTCGTTGGGGGTGGTTTGGAAGTGCCACTTGAGCTGGCCGGACGTGAGGTCGACGGCCAGGATCGAGCAGGTATAGAGGTTGTCGACGTTCTGCGCGCCGCGGAATTTCTGCACCCACGGTTCGGCGTTGCCAGTGCCGACATAGACCAGGTTCGCCTCGGGATCATAGGCGAAGCCATCCCAGACGGCGCCGCCGCCACCCTTTGTCCAGAAGTCGCCGCCCCAGGTTTTGAGGGCGGCCTTCATCGCTTCGTTTTCCGGCGGCAATTCGGGGTTGCCTGGGACGGTATAGAACTTCCACGACGGCCGGCCCGTCATGGCGTCGAACGCCGAGAAGAATCCGCGCGTGGGTTTGTCGCCGCCGGACGCGCCGACGATCACTTTACCGCCCGCGATGCGCGGCGCCATGGTCAGGGTTTGCAAATCCTGGGGAAACGCCATGCGGGATTCCCACACCGGCTTGCCGGTGAGGGCGTCGAGCGCCTGGAGCCGGCCGTCATTGATCGCGGCGATGATCAGGCCGTTGTAGAGCGCCAGACCGCGATTCACGATGCCGCAGCAGATCCGCGGCCGCACGGCTTCTTGGTTGATTTGGGGGTCCCAGCGCCACAATTCCTTTCCGTTGCGGGCATCGAGCGCGTAGATGACGCTCCAGGTAGTGATGCCGTAGAGCGTGTTGTTCCAAACCAGCGGCGTGCCTTCCTGATTGCCGCCGCCCGCACCCGTCACGTAGGACCAATCGAGGCCCAGCCGCTTCGCATTGGTGTCGTTGATCTGCTTCAACGTGCTGTAACGGGTTTCGCTCTGGTTGCGGCCGTAGGTCAGCCAGGAACCGGGCAGCGGATCGTTCGCCACGCTCCCGGCATTGCGGAGGATCTTGCCATCCACATTCAGCGGTTTGGATGCAGTCTGCGCGCGCAGCTCGCCGGCTGCGGAGAGCCCTAAGATTCCTGATGTTAGTGCGACGAGTGTCCGTCCAAAAGTACGCATCACGTGTCTCCCTGGGACAATTCGAACCACGGTATCACAGACGGAGGCGGGTTTCCCACTGGCTGCGGATGATGGTCGCCGGGGTAATCAGAGGACAAATGCACCGGCGGCAAAAACCGGCCGCCGGCGCTACCGAGCGTATGATGGATGATACGTAATACGGGAGGATTGGATGAAGAGATACTTCGGAACTGCGATCGCGGCATCGGCGGCGTTATTGGTCGTGAGCGGCGCACATGCACAAGTGACGCTGAACTCGGTGCGGGTGGGCGCGAAAGACACGGCGGCGGCCAAGTTCTACCAGACCGCGTTCGGGATGCAGGAGGTTAATCGCATCAATGCGCCTGGAGGGCCGGAGATCTTCGTGAACTTCGGGGCGACGGCTGACTCGGCCAAGGCCAACAAGAGCGAGCCGATCGTGATCATGCATCGCGACTCGGACGACGTGAAGGACTCGATCGCGCACGTCATTCTCAACGTGAAGGACATGGCGGCGACCGTCGCTGCCATCAAGTCCGCTGGAGGGTCGATGACCGGCGATCCGCGTCCGTTCGGAAACACGGGCATCGTGATCGGCATCGCGATGGATCCGGCCGGCAACCGGATTGAGTTGATTCAGAGACCGTAGATCGGAGGCGGCCTGCGCGCCGCCGCGAGGCCGCCCTCCTTGCTTATTTCCCCATGGCTTTCCACACATCCGCTTTGCTCTGCGGCGCGGCGGAGGCATGCACGTTGATGTACCGGTCGAAGTCCAGGTTGAGCCTTTCCAGAACCGGGAACAGAGCCTTCACGTGATCGTTGGCCGGTTGGCCGGGAGTCACGGTGAAGTCGCCCTGGAAGAGCACCTTCTCCTTGGGAAGATAGGCAATCAACAATCCGTTGGAGTGGGGAGCCGGGTAGACGTGATAGAACTCCACGCTTCGGGTTCCGTCGGAATAAACCTTCTTCTCCTCGACGGCTTCGAATTTCGCCTTCTTGGGATTCTTCGCCAGGGAATCATCCAGCAGCGTGCGCGGCGTGTTGAGCGCTTTCGACAAGAACTCCACGTTGTTCTTCTGCGTGATGATGATGGCGCCTTCTTCCACCAGCACGGGCAGCCCGCCGGTGTGATCGGAGTGGGGATGGGTGTTGAACACGTAGCGAATCGGCTTATTGGGCATCAACTTCTTCGTCTCGGCGACATAAGCGACGGCACGCGCCTGGGGTTGGCCGGCCTCCAGCATCATGACGTAATCTTTGAACTCGACGATGATCGAATCATAGCTGCCGGCGCCGGTGGTCAACCGGTAGACGCCGTCGCCGAGTTTTTCCGAAGTGACGGTGAAATTCGGCGCAGCCGGCGGTGGTCCGCCACCCGCGCCGCCGCGACCGCCAGCCGCAGGCGGCGGAGGAGCCAGCGACGCCACGTCGGGCGGATTCGCTTTGGCCGCCGTGACATCCACTTCAAAGAAAGGCCAGCCGCCGCGCGTTTGGACGATCTTCGAGGGAGCCGTGACGCCGCCGAAATCTTTCCATCCGCTGTACGTCGCCAGGATGTGCATGTCGCCCATGATGTTTTCGCCGAGCCATGTCTCGACGCGATCGACCATGTTCTTGTCGTCCACGTAGCCGTTGATGACGTAGTTCTTGCCGGACGGCGCCTTGGCCACCGGGCTCCAGGTGAGGACGGTGTAGCTCTTGCCCTCAACCTTGTGGTGGCTCATCGTGGCGTTGTTGGCCGCGGCGCCGTTTAGAAAGCCCCAGGGCGTGAGGTAAAACTCCAGCGAGTTGGCCCAGGGCTGCGAGACAACGGCCTGCTGTGGCGTGACCTGCTGGAAGTAAGTGCCGGGCGACACGGTTGTGGAACCGCCGGGCCCGATGTTGTTGGTGTTCCCCGTCGCGCGTGAGGCGGGGGCGGTGAGGTCAATCACGCGGACGTAGTTGTTGATGGGCCGCATGGGGTCGTGGGTTCCCTTGCAGATCATTTCGGCGGCGTTGGCTCCGCACTGCTGGAAGGCCACGTCCTTGGCCGATCCGGAGTAGGTGATGGATTTCAGGTCGCCCAGTGCCTTTTGCGCATTGGCGATCACGGTCTTGGCGTCCTGCGCCACGGCGCTCCCAAACAAGAGCGCGCCGCTGATTGCGATTGCAGAAATTCGTTTGAACACAGCGTCTCCTCTTAACAGTCTGGTTGCTTAGTAAATCACAAACGGGCCGGATTCGTCTATACCGACTGCCTGCTCGGCGGGTTTTCGAGGTCCGCGCGATGCGGAACGGGGCCGCGCCGTTTAGTCGCGGCTCAGCCTCAGCCTCGGGACTGCCGCGGTAGTCAGTCACACGCCAGGCCGTCCACCCGTGCGCTCCAGGAATGATACAGTCTCTCCCATGGCCAAACGTGCACCGGCGCGTAAGCGTCCCCGCAAAGCCAAGCCTGGCACCAAAGGTCTTAGCCCGGCGGACTGCCTGCTGGAAGACTCGGCGAAGGTCGCGGGCGAAGCACAAACCAGGATTACGGAAGCGGGCGGCTGTGTTGTGGGATCGTACAAAGATCCGCTCGGCGGACACCCGCTTTTATTGGCCATTCTGCCGATCGAGGCCGTCGAGCCCACGCCCTTTCAGCGCGATCTGTCCGACGCGCACCACAAAAGGCTGGCGGATGTCATCGATAAAACGGGGCGGTTTCTCGATCCGATTATTACCGTCGCCGCGCCGCGCGGTGGGTTTTGGACGCCCAACGGCCGGCATCGTTTGGCAGCGATGCGTCGATTGGGAGCCAGATCGATTGCTGCGCTCGTTGTCCCGGACCGCGAGGTGGCCTGGCAGATTCTGGCGCTCAATACCGAGAAGGCACATAACCTCAAAGAACGCTCCTCGGAAGTAATCCGCATCTACAGAGACTTGTTGGCTGAGGATGGGACGAGGGCGGAGTCGCAGTTCGTGCTTTTTCTGGAGGAAGCCGCGCTGGTCACGATGGGCGTGTGCTATGAACAGGTACCGCGTTTCGCCGGAGGCGTCTACCATCCGATCCTCCGCCGGCTGGAGACGTTTACCGATGAGCCGTTGCGCGCCGCCATCAAGAGTCACGAAAAAAGGGCCGCGCTGGTGATGGAGTTGGAAGAGAAGGTCGCCGCCGCAGTAGCCAAGCTGAAAGAACGTGGGTTGCTGAGCCCATATTTACGCTCGTTCGTGGTAGCGCGCGTTAACCCGCTGCGATGGATTCAACATGAACCCCCGCCTCTCGAAGAAGTGCTGCGGACCATGCGGGATCGGGCCGCCCGGTTCAACGTGGACAAAATCAAGCCTCAGGACCTTGCCGGTGCGGGGGGTGCGCCGGACGAGGAATCGTAAGCCAGTTCCAAAATCTGGGTGTTGGTCAGCTCGGTAAAAGTACCACGGATTAAGCGCGGACTAATCCAAATAAGTCATTGCCGCTGTTACTAATACAGGCAAAAGTGCGTAGATATGCCGTGCTAAACTGGGCGAGCATTTCGAGTTTCGGTATCCGAATATCATATGAGCCGCTGGGTTGCTTGCCTCTCCCGATTCCTTTTGTCGCTGATTATGGTGGCCGCGATCGGCTGGTCACAGGAGTTACCCGGAAAGCACATCTTTCCGGTCCACTCCGATGTGCCTCCGCCACTCGGTGCCGCCCAAACGGAGGGGTCGGTGCAAAGCATCACCTACCATTACGGCCCGGTCATGACCGGAACCGTCAATATTTACTTGATCTGGTACGGGAATTGGGGCGGCACTACCGGCGCGAACGGTACGGCAGTGCTGCAGAATCTCGTATCGAGCTTGGGTGGCTCGCCGTATTTCAACATCACCACAACTTACTACAATCCGAATGGAATCGCGCTTAGTAATTCGGTGCATTTCGCAGGCGCTATCTTCGATAACTATTCGCAAGGCGCCCATCTCGATGACGACGCCGTTAATAGCATCGTAGGTTTGGCGATTTCCTCCGGTCAGTTTCCTCTTGATACGAATGGCGTGTATTTCGTGCTTACGTCCGCCGATGTCCACGAGATTACGGGTTTCTGCACCCAGTACTGCGGTTGGCATAACTTTGCCACAATGTCTGGTGCGAACATCAAGTACGCGTTCGTCGGAAATGCCAATCAATGCCTGTCGGCTTGCGCCGAGCAGACGATATCATCGCCTAATGGCGACCTTGGCATTGATGGGATGGCCTCCACCATGGCGCACGAACTCGCGGAGGCGGTTACCGATCCCAACCTGAACGCCTGGTACGATGCTTCCGGTGAAGAGATGGCCGACAAATGCGCTTGGACCTTCGGAACCGCCTACCGGACCAGCAACCATTCGCTGGCCAATGTGAATCTGGGTGGGCTCGATTACTTACTGCAGCAGCTCTGGGTCAATACCTCCGCCGGCTATTGCGCGATGTCTTACAGCCGGCCGGGAGCCACACTGACCATGATTAGCCCGGCAAACGGAACTCCGGGTAGCACCGTGCCGGTGACGTTGACCGGTGCTGGATTTCCAGCCAACTCCCTCGTCAAGGTCAGTGGTACGGGTATCACCGTTATCAACCCCGTGGTAGTTAGCAGCACGGAAATCACGGCCGAATTTGTGATTGCCGGTAACGCGGCTCCCGGCAGTTATAGCGTCAGCGTTTCCACGCCCTCGGGGAATACGTTGGCGCAAACATTCACCGTAAACTCTCTGACGCCGTCCCTTACTTCGCTTAGTCCCGCTTCCGGAGCGCCGGGTACGAGCGTCCCGGTTACGCTTACCGGCTCCAATTTGGTCGTACCGATTACCTTGACCATCTCCGGGTCCGGAGTGACCGCTACTCAGGTGACGGTGGTCAGTGGAACCCAAATCGCCGCGAATTTCAATATTGCCCTCGGAGCTACGCTGGGTCCGCGCAATGTCAGTGTTGCCACAGCCAATGGGACCAGTGGTTTGGTCACGTTCACCGTCGTGCAACCCGCTCCGACTTTGCTGTCCATCAACCCTTCTTCCACTGCGGCGGGCACCAGCATTCTCGCGATACTCTCGGGAACGAATTTTGTAGCGCCGGCCAGCCTCAACATCGCAGGTTCGGGAGTTACGGCCTCGGGCGTGACGGTGTCGAGCGGTACGCAACTTTCCGCCACCCTCAACGTTGCGGCGAACGCCACGGCCGGAGGCCACAACATCACCGTATCGACACCCGGCGGGACCACCGGACCGGTTGTGTTCACGGTTACCGGAGCGGTTGGCGGCGGAAGCTCGGCGCCGGCACTTACCAGCATCAGTCCCGCAGCCGCGAGAAGGGGGGCGACGGTTCAGGTTACGATCAACGGAATGAACCTGAGCCCCAACCCTGTTGTTGTGGTCTCCGGCGACGGTGTCAAAGTTGGGCAGGTCTCGCCCGTAGGGGCCGGTGGCAAGGTGCTCAGCGCCATTCTCACGATTGCCGCCAATGCGACGCAATCAACGCGGACAATTTCCGTGAAGACCGCAGCCGGCACCAGCAACACCCTTCCGTTCACCATCCAATGACCGCTTTGGCCTGACGCGTCGGCGGCTTGCGCGGCCCCTTCGCTTTTTCGGGCGAACAGGCGTACAATTCAGGTAACCGGAGGTTTTATGCCGCTTCTGGAGAAGTTGCGCGTATTCCTCGACGAGAACCACGCCGAATACACGCACACCGTTCATTCCATTGCCTACACGGCCCGCGAGGTCGCTCTGGCCGAACACCTGCCCGCACGGGAGGTGGCGAAAACCGTCGTTGTTCATGGGGATAATGGCTACCACATGCTGGTGCTTCCGGCCAGCAAACTGGTGGACTTTCAAGAGGTGCGGATCGCCCTGGGGCTGAGCCACGCGCGCATGGTCCCCGAGACGGAGCTGAACCGGCTGTTTCCGGATTGCGAATTGGGTGCCATGCCGCCGGTGGGGAATCTGTACGGCATGCCTGTATATCTCGACGGCATACTCGCGGCGGAGGACGTGATCACATTTAATGCCGGCACGCACCGCGACGTGGTTCACATGCGCACCTCGGAATTCCGCCGGTTGGTGCGCCCCACTATTGTTTCGCTGGCCCGCGAAGCGGCCGCGTGGCACTAGTGCTGTGACTGCGACATCCGCTCCACTAAAGGCGCCCCCAGAACCTCCGCTCCATTGAAGACGCGTTCGTGGGGTCGGCCCTTCCGGGCCGCCGCCGAGTTTCCGCTCGGCGCGCCGGCTGGAAAGCCGGCGGCAGGCCGGAAGGCCTGCCCCACGAACGTCTTCATCGCTATTGGT
>Ga0335078_10008788_pt1 | contig 15008 bp, 13 predicted proteins | sample Lox_Sample_32_FD_206711 | JGI IMG/M metagenome (GOLD analysis project Ga0335078, IMG submission 206711) | Soil microbial communities from Loxahatchee National Wildlife Refuge, Florida, United States - Lox_Sample_3.2 | ecosystem: Environmental > Terrestrial > Soil > Wetlands | place: USA...
CGGAGAGATGGCCGAGTGGCTTAAGGCAGCGGTTTGCTAAACCGTTGTAGGAGTTAAATCCTACCGAGGGTTCGAATCCCTCTCTCTCCGCCAGACCGGGTCTACACCAAAATCGGGTCCTCACTCCCGCAGGCCCAGAAACTCCGCCAGCTCGCGCACCGCTCCGGCCGTCTGGTGCCCGCGCCGCACCCGGCGGGACACGACCCGCAGGCGTCCCGCCGCGCGGTCGGCCTTCGGGTCGACGTGGCCGACGATCTCCGTGCCGGCCAGTACCGGCAGGGCGTAGTGGCCCCGCTTCCGCTTCGCCGCCGGTGTGTAGGCCTCCCACGTGTAGGCGAAGCCCCACAGACCGCGGGTGAGCCGGCGGTCGTAGATCAGGGGATCCAGAGGCGCCAGCAGCAGCGGTGCCGCGGCCGGCGGCTCCGCCGCGACCACGTCAAACAGCGGCGCGTCGGAGCGCAGGCAGAAGAGCGGCGGCAGGCCGGCGACCGCGACGGGTTGGACCTGTTCCGCCACCAGCGCCAGCTCACCCCGATTGAGGGTGAGCAGCCGGCGCTGGCGGAGACGCTGCCCCACGATCCAGGCGCGGATTTCGGCCGCCGGCTGCGGCGGCTGCTCGAGGATGGCGCGGGGCAGGACGCGCTCCGGGAGGTCGTAGACGCGGCGGAAGTCGCGCCGGGTCGTGATGAGCACGCGTCCGTGGCCAAAGAGCTTCTCCAGCACGTGCTTCACGAGGCGGCTCCGCCCGCCCCACGCCGATCGGGCGCGGCCGTCGTGCTCGATGTCGTCGGAGGTCAGCGGTCCGCGCGTTGCCATTTCGTCAAGAATCCGTTCCGCCAGAGCTGCCTCCCGCGGCGTCAGCCGCCCCGAGTGCGCGCTCCGCGTCCGGCTGAGGCGCGCCATGCCTGGCGTGAGGTAAGGCCAAGCGTCGACTGGAAGAGCTGCGAGAACGCCGCGGCCGCCCAGCAGGTAGTGCTCGAAGCCCGGGCGCGTGGGGGAATGAATGTGCGCATGCAGGTCGCCCTCCCGAAAGCCGGTCACGCGGTGGCGCAGGATCAGGTCGTGCATGCGTCCGCAGACGTTGACCGGGTCGATCTGGACGAAGCCGAGATGGTCCAATGCCGCCGCCACGTCCGGGGCGGGCGTGTCGAGGAGCTGGGCGCGCCGCACAAAGCGGCGGGCAAGGTCGACCGGAATCTTGAGCGGCGCGGGGAGCGACATGGCGGGCGACCGCCAGACAGGCGGACGCCCCAGCCCAAGGAAAGCAAAAAGACCAAACGCGGTGGGGCGGGTTCATTCCCGCCGTCCCGATTTCGACCAACTCGACTGGCGGGCATAAAGCCCGCCCCACCGCTGCGGCTCGCTCCTCACCCCGCGCGGCGCTGCATGATGACATTTCGGCGGCATTCGTCGTGAAGGGCCGGACCTTGAGTCCGGGCCGGGCTTGATGGCGGACGCGGCCCGCAGCCAAGCCGCGGCCCTACCCAGACCAGCAACGCCCTGAAGCCTGGTCTCCTATTTCGCCTTGAGCAGCAGCACCGGCACCCCGCTCCGGTGACGGACGTCGCGCGAGGTCGAGCCGAGAAAGAAATCGCCCACCAGCCGGTGCCCGTGGGTGCTCATCGCCACCAGGTCACACCCCCGTTTCTCGATCCACTTCAGGATTTCCCGGGCCGGCTCGCCATAGGCCAGCTCGGCCTCGGCCGGCACGCCGGCCGCCTGGAACTCGGCGCACACCTGCTGGAGATAAGTCTGATCCTCCATTACCTCGGGGCTCACCGCGTCCGGTCCGTAGGTGCGCGCGGCCCAGCCGTCCGCCACGTGCAGCAGCACGACCCGGCTCTGCATCATCACCGCCAGCTGTTTCACGTGATCGATGATCGCGCGGTCGGTCGGCGTCGCCTCCAACGTCACCAGGATGGTTTTATACATGACGGTTTTCTCCGTGGCGGCGGGCGTCAGCCACCGGCGATCACCCGCCACGCGTCCCGCAGCGAATCCGGCAGCCCATAGAGGTCCATCGCGGTGATGAGTATGGCACTGGCCCACCCGGCGGCCATCAAAAACCACCCCAGCCGCCAGATCCCCATCCGCCGCCGGGAACTGGTGAAGTGCAGCAGCGGAAACATCGCCAGCGGCAGTTGCAGGGCCAGCACCACCTGGCTGAGCACGAGCAGGTCGTTCACGCTGCTCTCGCCACGGATCCCGATGACGAGCACCGCGGGGATGATGGCCAGAAGCCGGGTGATGAGGCGGCGCAGCCAGGGCTTGATCCGCCAGTGCATGAAGCCCTCCATCACCACCTGCCCGGCCAGGGTGCCCGTGATGGTGCTGCTCTGGCCGCTGGCGAGCAGCGCGACGGCGAACAGCGTGCTGGCCAGGGTCGTTCCCAGCAGCGGCGCGAGCGTCAGGTAGGCCACGCGGATCCAGTCGCTGTCGGGGTTGAACTGGACCACGCCGCCGCCGGCCACGGCGACGCTCTGTTTGCCGAAGAACACCAGCGCGGCGAGCACCATGATGGCCGCGTTCACGAAGAACGCGATCGTGAGGGCCGCCGCGGCGTCGATCGTGTTGAAGCGGATGCCGCGCCGGATCGAGGCCGTGTCCTGCTGCAGCTTCCGGCTCTGCACCAGCGCGGAGTGCAGGTAGAGGTTGTGCGGCATGACCGTGGCGCCGACGATGCCGATCGCCACCACCAGCATCCCGCTTTGCGCCAGGGACGGCCGGAACAGGGCGACGGTCATCTCCCCAAAGCCGGGTTGCGTCTGCGGCAGGACGAAGATCTCGATGAAATAGCAGACGCCGATCGTGGCCACCAGGAGCAGGACGATCGCCTCGATCGTGCGCATGCCGAAGCGCTGCAGCGCCAGCAGCAGGAGGACGTCGAGCCCGGTGATGATCACCGCCCAGAGGAGCGGGAGGTGGAACAGGAGGTTGAGGGCGACGGCGCTGCCGAGCACCTCGGCCAGGTCGCACGCGCCGATGGCGATCTCGCAGAACAGCCAGTTCGGCCAGCGGGTCCAGCGGGGGTACCAGTCGCGGCAGCACTGGGCGAGGTCCTTGCCCGTGACCACGCCCAGCCGCGCGGCGATCACCTGCATGAAGATCGCCATCAGGCTGGCAAGGCCCACGACCCAGAGCAGGCCGTATTTGAACTGGGCGCCACCCGCCAGGTCGGTGCCCCAGTTTCCCGGGTCCATGTAGCCCACGCTGACGAGGATGGCCGGCCCGACGAACGCCCGCCATTGCGCCCAGAAGCCGGCCTGCAGCGGCGGCAGCGCCACGCTGCTGTGCATGCCCTCCAGCGACAGGTGGCCGGAAACGGCGGGCGGGCGGGTTTCGGGTGCCTTGATCTCCAAGTTGTAGCTGGAGCTACAACACGGAGCCCCGGTTGTCAATGGGCTTCCCTTTTTCCCCTGCTTGGTTCATCTCTGGGGCGTGGCCCGCTCGGTTTCGCACCCCACCGTTCCGCCTTCCGTCGCCCTCCGGCGCACCCGCGCGGAGAACGCCCAGGAGACCGCCCAGGACTACGTCGAGCTGATCGCGGACCTTATCGCCGCCACCGGCGAGGCGCGCGTCACCGACCTCGCCCGCCGGCTGGGCGTGACCCACGTCACCGTCAACCGCACGATTCAGCGCCTGCAGCGTTCCGGCCTCGTCACCTCGCGTCCCTACCGGTCGATCTTTCTCACGGACTCCGGGCGGAAGCTCTCCGAGGAGTCCCGGCAGCGCCATGAGATCGTCGGCACCTTCCTCAGGTCGCTGGGCGTCCCCGACGAGGTGGCCCGGGCCGACGCCGAGGGCATGGAGCACCACGTGAGCAAGGAAACCCTCGCCGCCTTCGTCAAACACCTGAAGCCGCGGGGATAGCCCGCATATTTCACACTCGCGCATGGCCGCTTCGCCCACCCCGTCGCTTCGCGCCACTTCTCTCGGGAGCAGGGACTCGGAGCGCCGCATGCGCAATCCCCTCTGGAGAGGGGTGCCCGACAGGGCGGGGTGTGTCGGAGCGGATCCGGAGGTGTGAAAAACCGGGGCTAGCGGCGGCCGTCCTGTGATGCTGAGCGCAGCGACCTGTCCGCCGAAGCCTTGAGCTAGTCGAACGGGACGAAGGCGGAAGCATCCGCTTCGGATGCCGTGGAGGGCTTGGCTCCGTTCCAATGGATCCTTCACTTCGTTCAGGATGACGCCCGTGCGGTATTGCGGGGTAACAGGGTGCACTTCCGCCTTGTCTCACCCCGGCCCGGCGCGCCTACTGTCGCGCCATGTCGAGGTCGTTCGCCCGGGTCGTGCTGGTCGCCACGTTGGCGTTCTTTGCCGTGTTCTTCCTGTGGCCGCTGCTGCAGATCCTCCAGGGCGGGTTCGTCAATGCCGACGGGCACCTGACGTTCGGCTTCCTGCGCGTGCTGCTCACGGACCCGCTCTATCTCGCGTGCTTGGGAAATTCGCTGCTGCTCGCCCTCGCGTCCACGGCCCTGAGCTTCCTGATCGCCCTGCCCCTGGCGTTTTTTTTCGACCGCTTCCGCTTCCCCGGCCGCGAGCTGCTCGCGTCGCTGATCCTCGTGCCGATGATCCTGCCGCCGTTCGTCGGCGCGATCGGCCTGAAGCAGATCTTCGGACAGTACGGCGCGGCCAACGCCCTGCTCATCGCCCTCCACCTGCGGCCCCCGGGCTGGACGTTCGACTGGTTTGCGGCCAGCCAGTTCTGGGGCGTGGCGGTCATCGAGGCGCTGAGCCTCTACCCCATCATCTACCTCAACGCCGTCGCGGCGCTGGCCAATGTCGACCCGGCGATGGAGGAAGCGGCGGAGAACCTCGGCTGCACGGGCCTGCGGCGGTTCCGGCGCATCACCCTGCCCCTGATCCATCCGGGTCTGTTCGCCGGCGCCACCATCGTCTTCATCTGGACGTTCACCGAACTCGGCGTGCCGCTCATCTTCGATTACAGCCGCGTGATGTCGGTGCAGATCTTCTACGGATTGAAGGACATCGGAGGCAATCCGTTCCCCTACGCGCTGGTGGCGATCATGCTGGCTACGAGCGTCCTGCTCTACGCCCTCGGCAAGGGCCTGTTCGGGCGCGACAGCTACGCGATGATGGCCCGCGCGACGAGCATTCCGTCCGCCCGGCGCCTGCCGCGCGGCCGCGCCTGGCTATGCACCGCGCTGTTCGCCGGGACCACGCTGGTGGCCGTGCTCCCGCACCTCGGCGTCATCCTGGTGGCGTTTTCCCGGCACTGGCACGGCACGGTGTTCCCGCGCGGGCTGACGCTCGACAACTTCCGCCTCGCCCTCGGCCACGACCTCACGGTGCCGGCGATCGCCAACAGCCTGAAGTACTCCAGTGTGGCCACGGTCGTCGACCTCGTGCTCGGCGTCGCCATCGCCTACGTGGTGGTGCGCACGCGCGTCGCCGGCCGGCAGGTGCTCGACTTCCTCTCCATCCTGCCGCTCGCGGTGCCGGGCCTTGTGCTCGCCTTCGGCTACCTCGCCATGAGCCAGGAAGGCCGCTGGCTGGCGTTCCTCAACCCGGTCGACAACCCGACGCTGCTGCTGATCGTCGCCTACGCGGTGCGCCGCCTGCCCTACGTGGTCCGCTCGGCCGCGGCGGGCTTCCAGCAGACGAGCGAGACGCTCGAGGAGGCCGCCCAGAATCTCGGCTGCCCGCCGCTCAAGGCCACCGTCCGGGTCACGCTGCCGCTGATCACGGCCAATCTCATCGCGGGCGGCCTGCTCGCCTTCGCCTTCGCCATGCTCGAGGTGTCCGACTCGCTGATCCTTGCGCAAAAGCAGGTTTTCTATCCGATCACCAAGGCGATCTTCGAGCTGTTCCAGCTGCTCGGCGACGGCCGCTTCCTCGCCTGCGCCCTCGGCGTCTGGGCGATGCTGTTCCTCGGCGTGTCCATCGCCGCGATGAGCAGCCTGCTCGGGCGGAAGCTCGGCGCGATCTTCCGCGTTTGAATTCCGCCGCCCGGCGCCCGGGAATCTACAGCCGGCGCGGCAGGCGCGCGGCGGCCGCGCTCAGGGCCAGCACCCCGGCGCCGAGCACCGCCGTGAACAGAAAATAGCGGGCGCCAGTGTGCAGCCCAAACGCCGTGATCAGGGCCGGCGCGAAGCCCGCCAGAATGCGCCCGAGGTTATAGGCCGCGCCCGATAGCATGGTGCGATATTCGCCGAAGACTTCGTTGAAGAAGGCGCCCATCAGGCCGAAGGGCACGCCGTTGAGCAGCGGCAGCACCAGCGCGAAGGCGAGCGTCCGTTGCGGCCAGGCGCTGGACCACCCCCACAAGGACAGCGTCACCAGCGCCAGCGCGTAGGCCGCCAGGGCCCGGCCGACGCCGAGGCGCCGCACAATCCACGCGCCGGCCAGCATGCCCGGGGCGACGTCCAACCAGAAGCACACGGTGTAGGTCACCGACTGCGGCAGATCCTTCGCGTAGAAGACATTGATCGTGCCGCTGGCGATGGTCAGGCTCGCCAGGGCGAAACAGACCGCGAAAGCCGTGCCGTTCGCGCGCCGCGCGCGCGAGTCGAAGGTCCCAAGTCCCAAGTCCAAGGTCGATGCAGCCGACCTTGAACCTTGGACCCGCGACTTTGGACGCTCACCTTCCGCCATCAGGACTCTCCAGCGAACCAGCGACAACACCGCCACCGGCACGATCGACGCCGCGAACAGTCCGCGCCAGCCCCACATGCCGAGCAGGTAATGCCGCGCCAGCGCCGCGCCCAGGCCGCCGAGGATGGCGAACTGAAGCAGCGCGGAGAAACGATAGCGCGTCGCCCGGTCGACCCGCTCCGCCAGGTAGGTGTGACTGATCCCCCACTCCGCCCCGAGGGCCAGCGAGGCCAGCAGCCGGAAGCCCAACAGGCTCCCGTAGCCCCAGGCGGCGCTCAGGCCCGCCAGACCGGCGACGTAGACCCCGAAGACGACGAGCATCATGCGCCCGCGTCCAAACCGGTCCGCGAGCCAGCCGAACACCAGCGCACCCACGCCCACCCCCGCCAGGCCCACAAATTGCAGCGCGTCGCTCCTGGCCACCGTCAGCCGGAACGCGTCCGCCAGCGTCCGCTCGAGGTAGATGAACAGATAGAGGTCATAATAGTCGAACAGCAGCCCGATGAATGCCGTCCAGTAGACGCGGGCGGAGGAGGTCGGGGCGGCGGAAGGGACCATGCGCCCCCACGGCTTCCCCGCCGGTCCGCCGGTTGTCAAGCGCGACCGCCGCGAAAATGCGCTTCCCTTCCCTGCCCAACCCCGCCTTCGTGGAAACCTCCAGCGATCGAGGATCCCACCATGGCCGATGTCTATTGCTTTGGGCACGTGAGCACCGGTGTCCTGCTGCGCCTGCGCGACGCCTATCCGCCAGCCGACGGTTACGGGGAAGTGGTCGAGACCCTGGAGAACCACGCCGGTGAGGCGACGGGCACCGCGCTGGTCCTCAACCAGCTCGGCGTCTCCGTGGCCCTCGAGGGCAACTGGATCGGCGACACGCCGGCGTGCCGCCGCACCCTCGATTTCCTCCGGCAGCGCGGCATCGACTGCACCGGCCTGCGCGTCGTGCCCGGCTACCCCGGCGCCACCGAGGTGGTGGTCTCCGACGGACACACCCGCACGGTCTTCGGCCGCTATTGCGACCTGCTTTTCACCACCCGACAGTGGGACGAGCCCGATCCGCGCAAAATCGCCGCCGCAAAGATGGTCGCGCTGGACTCCACCTTTGGCGACGCCACGCTGGCTGCGGCGCAGGCGGCCGCCGCCGCACGCGTGCCGCTGGTCACCTACGACGCCCGCTACGACTCGGAGCTCGCCGCCGGCGCGGCGGCCTTGATCATCTCCGGCGAATACCTCCGGCGCGAATATCCCTCCGCCGCGGCCGACGAGAACGAACGCGCCGCGCTGTTCGCCCGCTACCTGGAGCGCTGTCCGGGCCTGATCGTATTCACCTCCGGCGCCCGCCCGCTCTGGTGGAGCCGCGCGGCAGCGGGCCGGCGCCGCGAGTTGCCCGCATTCCCCGTCCAGGTCGTCGACAGCGCCGGAGCCGGCGACAGCTTCCGCGCCGGACTGATCTATTCGATGCTGCACGGCTGGAGTGACGCCGACGGCGTCCGGTTCGCGGCCGCAGTGGCCGCCCTCGTGTGCACGCGCGCGCCCGGCTGCGTCAACCCGCCGACACTGGCGGAAATCCAGCAGCTGCTTTCAACCGGCGGCTAACTCCGCGCGCACCGCGCGCTGCAGCCGGGCAAGTCCGGCGTGCACCCGATCCGCCTCCGGGCCCTCGACCAGCAGGCGGATTTTCGGCTCGGTGCCGGAATAACGCACCAGCACCCGCCCGCGCGCCCCCAGGTCCGCCTCCGTCTCCCGGATGGCCGCCTGCACCGCCGGCAGCGTCTCGAGCGGCGGCTGTGCGGCCACGACCAACGCCGCCGTCGCCTGCGGGTACTTCTTCAACGCGTGACGCAACTCCGACAGCGGCTGACCGGTGGCACGCATCACCTCGATGACCTTCAGCGCGGCGACCAGACCGTCGCCGGTGGTCGACACTTCACCGCAGATGATGTGGCCCGACGACTCACCGCCGAGCACGGCGCCCTCGGCGGCCATGCGTGCCGCGACGTGCCGGTCGCCCACCGGCGTGCGCACGACGCGGCCCCCCGCCGCCTCGACGGCCGCATCGACGCCGAGATTGCTCTGCACGGTCACGACCAGGGTCCGGTTCGCCAGCCGGCCATGACGCAGCGCGTGCACGGCCAGCAGGGTCAGAATCTCATCGCCGTCCAGGAGCCCGCCACGTTCGTCGCACAGCAGGCCGCGGTCGCCGTCGCCGTCCTGCGCGAGTCCCAGCCGGGCGCCGGATTTCCGCACCAGGGCGCAGAGTTTCTCGGGATGCTCGGTGCCCACCCCGGCGTTGATGTGGCGGCCATCGGGTTCGTTGCCCAGCGCGACCACCGACGCCCCCAACGCCTGCAGCACGGCCGGGCTGGTCGCACACGCGGCGCCATTGGCCGTGTCGATGGCGATCGTCCACCCGGCGAGCGCCACGCCGGAACCGCCTTCCCCGGGCCCGTGTTCCAGGGGCAGCAAGCGCGAGACGGCGGCGATGTACTCCCGCACCGCCTCCGGACGCACGGCGCGCGGTGCGGACACAGCCTCCGACGGCGCCGCCATCCCCTCCAACTCGCGTTCGATCTCCGCCTCCGCGGCTTCGTCGAGCTTCATTCCTCCCGAGCCGAAAAATTTGATGCCGTTGTCGGCGGCGGGATTGTGCGACGCCGTGATGACCGCGCCGAAGGCCGCGCCTCCGCGGCACACGGCGCGCGCCACCGCCGGTGTCGGCAGGATCCCCAGGCTGACCGGCACCATCCCGCCGGCCGCAATGCCCGCCGCCGCCGCCGCCTCCAGCGCCGGCCCCGAGGCGCGGGAATCGCGCCCCAGCAGGACCTCCGTCCCCCGGGCTGCACCGCGGGCCTGGAAAAACCGCGCCGCCGCCGCGCCGAGGCGGCGCAGGAAGGTCTCGTTCACCACCGGGCCGCCATACGGGCCGCGCACGCCATCCGTGCCGAAATACCGCGGCTTCATGACCGGTAGAAATCCCGCGTGGCTGCAATCCGGGCCTGCACCGCGCCGCCCAGCAACAGGTCCCGGGCCGGGGCCAGCCCGTCCTCCACCCGCGCCGTGCGTCCGACGATCCACAACGCCACCGCGGCATTGAGCACCACCGTGTCAACCAGGCCGGCCGGACCCCGGCCGGCCAGGATCGCCTCGACCAAGGCGACGTTGGCGGCCACGTCGCCCCCGCGGATTTCGGCGAACGGCGCCTGGTTCAACCCGAAGTCGGCCGCGCGCCAGTGGCCGTCGACCGCCGCCAGGCGCCCGAAGCCGCGCACGCGGTTGATCGTGGCGGTCGTGAGCTCGTCGATCCCGCGGCCGTCGTCGATCACGCCCGTGACGGCGAGTCCGGCGTGCGCCCCGAGCGACTCCATGGTGGCGGCGAGCTTGACCGCCCACGTCTCCGCGAACGTGCCCAGCAGGACGTGCGCCGGATGTCCCGGGTTGATGAGCGGGCCGATGAAGTTGAACACCGTGCGGCGGCCCGGCACGGCCAGCGCCTTGCGCACCGCCGCGACATGCTTGAACGCCGGATGATAGGCGGGCGCGAAGAAGAACACGAAACCCAGCTCCCGCATCGCCCGGCGGAGCTTGTCGGCCGGCGCCGCCAGATCCACCCCCAGGGCGGCCATCAGATCGGCGCTGCCGCATTTCGACGTGATGCCGCGGTTGCCGTGCTTCATCACCGGCACGCCGGCGCACGCCAGCACCAGCGTCGCCAGGCTGGAGACATTGAAGCCGCCCATGTGGTCGCCGCCGGTGCCGACAATGTCGATTGCCCGCGGCGCCCATTCCTCCATCCCGGGGTTCACCGACAGCGTGCGGAAGACCGACGCAAAGGCCGCCACTTCCGCGGCGGTTTCACCGCGATCGGCGAAGGCCGTCAGGAAGGCCGCCTTTTCCGCGTCGGTGACCTCCGGCGCGGCCAGCGCGAACGCGGCGGCACCCACGTCGTCCGGCGGGAGTTCCCCGGCCGCGGCCCGCAGCGTCAGCGTGGCGAGATCGTTCATGTCAGAACCCCCGCGCGGCGAGCACGCCCATGATCGCCGCCGCCCCGAGACAATAATAGCCGAAATGCTGCCAGCGCCCTTTCTCGAGCCAGCGCGACAGCCAGGCCAGCGCGAGGAGTCCGGCGCCGAAGCTGGCCGCCATCCCGAGCAGACCCGGCTGGAGCAGATGCAGCAGCGGCGGGGCGCCCGGCTCCGCGGCCCGCGCCGCCCGCAGGCGGAGAAACTCCTTGGCGATGGCGGGCGGCGTGAGGATGACGGCGAGCGCGAAGCTGAAGAGCTCGGCCGGCCAGCGGCCGACCCCCGTGAGCAGGCCGACCGAGATGGTGCTCCCGGACCGTGAAAAGCCCCGGAACGGGATGCAGAATCCCTGGACCAAGCCGATCGCCGCCGCCGCACGCGCCGTCACCTCGCCACCATCAGTCCGTCGGCTGGTGGCGTGGCCCGACCACAGGATCAACGCCCCGGCGGCCAGCAACGCCGCGGCAATCAGCGGGAGGCAGGAGAACAGCTGCTCGATCTCGGCCTTGCCGTGGCCGGCGAGGATGACCTTCTCGATCAGCACCTTGAGTCCAAAGTACACCACAACCGTGCCGGCGCTCGCGATCACCACCGGCGGCAGCACGGCGCGGAACTGCGCCGCACTTGCAAAGTAGCTCCGGCGCCAGGCGCGCCAGAAATAGGCAATCACGGCGAACATCGTCCCGGTGTGCAGCATGACCAGCAGGAACGACATGGCCGGGTCCGCCGGATCCAGCCGCATGAGCTTCTCGGCCACGATGACGTGGGCCGAGCTGGACACCGGCAGCAATTCGGCCGCGCCCTGGATCATACCCAGCAGAATGATCTGGAGAATGGTGGGAGACATGGCGGGCAGGTTCGCGGGTACCAGAGCCTTGACGAACTTTGCGCGTCCAGTCCAGCGCGCGGTTTTGCCCGGCGCCGCCGCCGCCCCAACTGCACCCGGCTTGCGTCGCGCCCGTGGCGGCGGCGCCACATGATGTCTTGACCATCCCGGAAGCCGACCTTTACTCGGGCACCTTCGATCAGGTTGCGGGCGCGATTCCACCGCGTTGGCGCCGTCGTCCCCTCTTTCCACATGGCCAATCCGAAAAGAAAACAATCCAAGCGCCGCAGCGCCAACCGCCGGGCTGCCAACGCCTTCAAGGCGCCGCAGATCGCCCTGGATCCGACCGACGGCAGCGCCGTCCGGCCGCACCGGGTCAACCCCAAGAGCGGCATGTATCGCGGCCGGCAGGTGCTCACGGTCGAGGTCTGAGCCTGCCCTGAGCCTCCGGGCTCCTTCCCTTCAACCCCGCCTTTCCGCGATGGCTGACGCGCCTTCCGCCGGTCGCATTGCCGTTGACGCCATGGGCGGCGACCTCGGGCCCGCTGAAGTCGTCGAGGCGGCCAAGCTGGCGTTGGCCGAGTATCCCGGACTCAACCCGCTGACGCTGGTCGGGAAGGAGTCCGTGCTCCAGCCGCTGCTGGAGAAGGCGGGCCTGGCGAACCACCCGCTCATCAGGCTCTCCCACGCGTCGGAAGTCATCACGATGGATGACAAGCCGCTGCTGGCGATCCGGCGGAAAAAGGACTCCTCGATGGCGCGGGCCATCGAGCTGGTCAAGAGCGGCGAGGCGACCGCCGCCGTGAGCTGCGGCAACACCGGCAGCCTGGTCGCGGCCGGCATCCTCAAACTCCGCACGCTGGAAGGCGTGGACCGCGTGGCGCTGGCGCCGATCCTCCCGCACGTCGGCGGCTACTTCGTGCTCATCGACGCCGGCGCCAATCCCGAGGCCCGGCCCGAGCACCTCGTCCACAACGCCATCATCGGCTCCAACTACGCCCGCATCGAGCTGGGCTGCGCCGAGCCGCGCGTCGGCTTGCTGACCATCGGGACCGAGGAGGGCAAGGGAAACTCGGTCATCACCGACACCCACGACGCGCTCAAGCGCATCAGCCCCCTGGTCAACTACGTCGGGCCGATCGAGGGCTTCCAGCTCTTCTCGAACCAAGTCGACGTCGTGGTCTGCGACGGCTTCGTCGGCAACATCTGCATCAAGAGCTGGGAGGCGCTGGCCAAGTTCATCTTCGGCGAACTCCGGGACCAGCTGAAGTCCAACCCGGTGCGGGCCGCCGGCGCCCTCCTCGCCCAGGGGGCGTTCGAGGCGCTGCGGCGGCGCGTCAATCCCGAACGCTACGGCGGCGCGCCGCTCCTCGGCCTCAAGGGCAACATCGTCAAGGCGCACGGCTCCAGCAACCGGCAGGCGTGGAAAAACGCGATCCGCGTCGCCAATGAGGCCATCCAGTCCGACCTCAACCACCGCATCGAGCTCGACATCGCGCGGGCCAACGAGATCTTCCACGCGCCGGTCGCCTGAGGCGCCCGCCCTTCCCGCTCCTCCGCCACCTTTTCATGGGCCAATCCATCGCCATCGTCGGCACCGGTGCTTGCGCCCCTGCAAAAATCCTTTCGAATCAAGATCTCGCGAAGCTGGTGGACACCTCCGACGAGTGGATCACCACGCGCACCGGCATCAGGGAGCGGCGGATCGCCGGACACCATGAGCCCCCGTCCGAACTCGCCGCCCGCGCCGCCGCCGTCGCCATCGCCGACGCGGGATTGACCGCGGCCGACATCGACCTGCTCGTGCTCGCCACCGTCACCGGCGACATGCCGATGCCCTCCACGGCCTGCCTCGTGCAGCGCAGGCTCGGGCTCCCGCCCGGGGCCGTGTGCTTCGACGTCAACGCGGCGTGTTCCGGCTTCCTTTACGCCCTCGAGGTCGCCCGGGCGATGCTGGCCGCCGGCCGCCACCGCCACGCGCTCGTCATCGGGGCGGAGAAATTTTCCAGCTTCCTTGACTGGCAGGACCGCGCCACCTGCGTGCTGTTCGGCGACGGCGCCGGGGCGGTCGTGCTCGGCCGCGGCGCGGACCCGGCCCGCGGCATTCTCGGCTGCCATCTGGGCGCCGACGGCGGCGATCCCGCGCTGCTCTGCATTCCGGGCGGGGGCAGCCTCCACCCGGCATCCGCCGGGTCGCTCGAACACCGCCAGCATTTCGTCAAGATGAAGGGCCGGGAGGTGTTCAAGTTCGCCGTCCGCGCCATGGCCGAAGCCGCGCGGGAGATTCTGGAACAACATCATCTGACGACGGATCAAATCAGTTGCGTCATTTCCCATCAGGCGAACCGGCGCATCATTGAAACCCTGTCCCACGACCTCGGCATCCCCTTGGACCGTTTTGTCATCAATCTGGACCGCCACGGCAACACCTCCTCCGCCTCCATCCCGCTCGCCCTCGACGAGGCCCGGCGCGCGGGGCGCCTCCGCCCCGGCGAAATTACGCTGCTGCTGGCTTTCGGGGCGGGCTTGACCTACGGGTCGGCCCTGATTCGCTGGTAAAACCCTTGCCTATGTCGCTGTTCGCCGCGCTCCGCCGCCCCGGGCTCCTGTTCCTGGCTTTCGCCCTCGCCGGCCTGCCGGTACGGCTGGCCGCCGACCTCGTCTGGACGCCGGAGGGCGGCTGGAAAATCGAGGGCGGCGTGTTTTCCGGCCTCTCGGGCCAGGAGAGCCGCAGCGCACTCGATCTGATGAACCGGGCGCGCAGCGCCGAGGAGAAGCGCCATTACCATTCCGCGCTGAAAAGCTACACCAAGGTGACCAAGCGCTTCCCGAACTCGGTCTACTCCCCGGAGGCGTTCTACCGCATGGCCTACATTTACCTGGCGCGCCATCAGTATCTCAAGGCGTTCCAGTCGTTCCAAGAGATCGTCATGCGGTACCCGAACACGACCAGGTTCAACCAGGTCATCGGGGAGCAATACCGCATTGCCAGTGCGCTGCTCGACGGCGCCCGCAACCGCGGCTGGCTGATCCTGCCCGGCTTCAAGAACCGGGAGGCGTCGCTCGCTCTGTTCGAGCAGGTGCTGGCCAACGCCCCCTACAGCGAGTACGCGCCGCTCTCCCTCATGAGCGAGGCCAAGGCGTTCCAGACCTTCGGCGAGTACGAGGAGAGCATCGACGCGCTCGACCGGATGATCAACACCTACCCCAAGAGCCTGCTGACGCCCGATGCCTACCTGAAGATGGGCCAGGCCTACGCCTCGCTGGTGGAGGGGCCGAACTACGACCAGACCTCGACCAAGGAGGCGATCACCTATTTCGAGGACTTCGTCATCCTCTATCCCGGCGATCCGAATATCGCCACCGCCGAAAAGGGCCTGGCGCAGATGAAGACGGTCCTGGCGGAGAGCAAGCTCCGGATCGGCGAGTACTACTTTAAATACCGCAAGAATTACAAGGCGGCGCGCGTCTTTTACAACGAGGCGATCACCGACTACCCCGACTCCGCCATCGCCACGCGCGCCCGGACCGCGCTCATCAAAGTGGAC
>Ga0335078_10008789_pt1 | contig 15007 bp, 12 predicted proteins | sample Lox_Sample_32_FD_206711 | JGI IMG/M metagenome (GOLD analysis project Ga0335078, IMG submission 206711) | Soil microbial communities from Loxahatchee National Wildlife Refuge, Florida, United States - Lox_Sample_3.2 | ecosystem: Environmental > Terrestrial > Soil > Wetlands | place: USA...
CCGGCCGAGGTCGCCCCGGTCGAACATCTCGATGGTGCCGAGCTCGTGCAGCGCGTCGATGCGCGGGATCGCGAGCCCGGCGTCGTCGGCGATCGTGCAGGCGCGCTCGAACGCGGCTATCGCGGCATCGATGTCGCGCGTACGCTCCCGCCGCCCGATCACCTGCAGCGAGTCGACGGCGACCTCGGCTGCCCAGCTAGCCTGCCCTGCTTCCTCGGCGGCCGCCAGTGACCGGCGCGCCAGCCGCTCGGCGCGAGTCGCGTCACCCCCGTCCATCGCGCAGCGCGCCGCCGCGGCGTCCGCGCGACTGGTGAGCTCGGCGTCGCGCAGCCGCCCGGCGATCGCGCGGCCGGCCGCCACGTACGCCGACGCGGTGCCGGGATCGGCCGAACGGCAGGCCCGGGCCACCGCGATCCGCACCATCGCCTCCCGCCTCGGATCGGCTCCGGCGTCGGCGAGCCGGGCGATCAGGCGTTCGGCCTCGGGGATGAGCTGCTCGTAGTCGCCGGCCAGCCCGAGCGCGGTCACCAGGGTGTCGTCGATCTCGGCCGACAGGCCAGGGTCGGCTGGCTGACCCTGGCTGGCCAGCTCGCTGGCATCGCGCAGCGACGTCACGGCGGTGTGCAGCGCGCCGTGGTCAAGCGCTCGCCGGCCGGCCTCCAGCCGCAGCGCCGCCGCCCGATGCCGATCGCCGGCCTTCTCGCGCAGCTCGGCGGCCCGCTCGCACCAGGCGCCAGGCAGGCCGGGGTGCGCCTGCTCGATCGCGTCGGCGGCCCGGCCGGACAGCAGAACCTGGTAAGGCGGCAGCTGTCCGGCCAGGATCGCGTTCCTGGTCAGGCTGTGCCTGAACCGGAAAATGCCGTCACCAGGCCAGACGGGCTCGATGAGCTGGACGTCGCAGGCCTGGCGGAGCGCGCCGACCACCTTGGCCCTGGTCACCTCGGCGACGGTCGGCAGCATGGCCCACGCGAACTCCTGGCCGAGTACGGCGGCCGCCACGAGCACCTGGCCGGCGGCGGGATCAAGCGCGGCGAGCCTGCTGCGCACCGATCCGAGTATCGACGCGGGCATCGCGGTCGTGATGAGGTCATCGACCTTCCAGCCGTCGGCTCGGCTGACCAGCTCGCCGGAGGCGGCCGCGGCGGCGAGGAACTCCTCGACGGCGAATGGCAGACCCTCGCACTGCCTGAGCAGCTTGGTGACCGCGGCCGGAGCGGCGTCGGCGCCCAGGCACGCCGCCGCCATCTGGCTGACCGCAGGCTGGTCGAGCCTGGGCACCTCGATGATGCTCGCGGCGCCGGCCGCGCCGATCGACCTGACGGCATCAAGCCCTGCGGACGGCTCGCTGTCGCGTACCGTAGCGAGGCACAGCACGCGGGTGCCGGCCAGGCTGCCGGCGAGGTGCTCCAGGATTGCGAGCGTCTCGGGGTCGGCCCAGTGCAGATCCTCGAGCACGAGCAGCGACCCCTCCCGACCGGCGGCGGACAGCAGTCGAACCACGGCCTCGCCCACGATGGCCGGCGAGATCTCGGCGTCTGTGTCGCCTGGCCTGCTCCAGTCCGGCACCAGGGAGCCGAGCGCCGGGCGGTAGTCCGCTACGTCAGGGGCGTCGGGATCCAGGCCGGCCCGCGCCGCCCCCATCAGCGCCTCGGTGATGGGCCGAAACGGGGCCGGCAGCATCGACTCGGCGGCCCGGCCGGTGAGCACAAGGAACCCGAGCGACGTGGCCAGCCGGGACGCCTCCCGGCCGAGCCGCGACTTGCCCACCCCGGCCTCGCCTGCCAGCACGACCAGCCCGCCGTTCCCGCCCGCAGCTGACCGCAGCGCCGCGGCCAAGGCATCTACCTCGGCGGCACGCCCGACGAGCACGGGACACAGCATGGACCGCACGGTTGCCAAGGCTACCGGCAGTAATCAAGTAGTTCCTCCACGTAGTTACCTTGAGCGGCCATCGCGCGGGTGACCACGGCAGCGGTTGCGCGGTGGCGCGGCCGAGGCGAGCTTCCCGTTCCTGTACGACCTGGGCTGGCCCTCGCCGCGCTGAGCTGAGCCGGGCTGGCTGACCCGATCGAGCGCTGGGTGTCAGTCGGCCGACTCGAGGAACAGCCGGCGGGCGAAGCCGCCGCGCTGGCCACGCTTGCGGTCGGCGACCCGCGCGAGATCCTCCCAGGTCATGCCGAGGTCGTCGGCCAGCGCGCGGAGCACCTCAAGCACGTCGGCGAGCTCGGCGGGAAGCTCGTCGGCCGATGCATCCTGAGCTTCCCCGGCCTCCTCGACCAGCTTGTTCACCAGGGCGCGGCGGTAACCAGCAGCATCAAGGACCCGCGTGACCGGATGGCCACCGTCCGCCTCGATGAGCTCGGGGATGCGGTCCCTGACCAGCTTGCCGCCGGTGACCGGCGGGTCGTCTCCCGGCTGCTCGGGCCCCAGGTGATCGGGCACGAGGGGATCATCGCACGCCGGGCTCCCGATCTGCGGCCTCCCGATCTGCGGGCCGCCGATCTGCGGGCTGCCGACCGGCCAGTGCCGGGACCGGCCGTTGCTCGCTCGACAGGCGGCTAAATCGTTTCTTTTCGATCGGCGCCTCCCGGCATAATGACCCGGACTCGCTGACCGGCAGAGGGGAGCGATCGGCCGATGAACGTCGCAACTGGCCAGGAGGACCGGGGCGGGAGTCGGGTCGGCGGGCTGTTGCGGCAAAGGAATTTCGCCCTTTTGTGGTTCGGCGAGACGGTCAGCGGGATCGGCAGCGCGATGGCCGCCGTCGGGGTGCCGCTGCTCGCGGTCGTCGTGCTGAAGGCGGGCACGTTCGCGGTGAGCGCGCTGACGGCCGCCGCGTACCTGCCGTGGCTGCTGATCGGCCTGCCGGCGGGCGCATGGGTGGACCGGCTGCCGCCCCGGCCGGTGCTGATCACCTCTGACCTGGTCTGCGCGGTGCTCTACGCGAGCCTGCCGGTTGCCGCCTGGGCGCACGTCCTGACGATCGGGCAGGTCATCGGCGTGGAGCTGCTGGCCGGAGCCGCTGGCGTGTTCTTCTCCACCGCCTACGTCGTCTATCTGCCCTACCTGGTGCGCACCGACGAGCTGATGGAGGGCAATGCCAAGCTCTCGGCCAGCGGGTCGGTCGCTTCGATCGGCGGCCGGGGCGTGGCTGGCCTCGCGGCTCAGGCCGTCGGCGTGGCCTCTTCCCTGCTGTTCAACGCGGGCAGCTTCGGAGTCTCGGCGATCTGCCTGCTCGCGATCCGGGTGAGTGAACCGCGGGGCGTCCGCGAGCGCCCGGCGCGCGGCACCACCCTGCGCGCGGACATCGCGGAAGGGCTGCGGTTCATCTGGCGCGATCCGCTGCTGCGCACGCTGTCGATCTGGCCCGCCGTCGCGAACATGGCCTACGGCGGCGTGCTGGCCGTCTCGGTGCTGTTCCTGGTCCGGGTGGCGCACATCGGCGCGGCCGAGGTAGGCGTTCTGCTCGCGGTCGGCAGCATCGGCGGGCTGGCCGGCGCGCTCATCGCCAGGCGGATCGCGCACGGCGTCGGCACGGCGCGCACGCTGCTGCTCGCGGTCCTCGCCGGCGGCCTTGCCGGGCTGCTCATCCCGCTGACCGCCTCCGGGCCGCGGGCGGCCTTCTTCGTCGCGGGCTCCGGCATCGTGACCGCGGCCATTACCGCGGCCAACATCGTGCTGGTCAGCTTCCGGCAGACCTACACACCGGCTGAGGTGCTCGGGCGAACCACCGCGAGCCAGCGGTTCCTGACCTTCGGCACAGCGCCGGTCGGAGCGCTGGCGGCTGGCGCGCTCGGCACCGCGCTCGGGGTACGGCCTGCGCTGTGGGTGCTGGTCGCGGCGTTCGCGCTCTCCGGCACGCTGCTGCTCACCCGCCCGATCCTCGGCCGCCGCGACCTGCCCGCCAGCCCGGCCGAGGTCCGGGCCGGCGACCGGGGACGCCCGGGCCGCTAGCGCCTGCGCACCACGGCCAGGCAGCCCGTGGCCAGGTCCGAGCCCGGGCCAGCGGATACCAGGTGCCCGTGACCCTGCCGAGGACGCCGTGTTGGTCGGCCGGCTCGCCCGTGCTCACCACGCGCTTAAGGTCGATCACCGCAGCGTCGCTGGTCAGCGCCTCCGGGCGGGCCAGCAGGCGGCCGCGGGCCTCGGCGGGGCCGGTGCCTGGCTTGACGCTGAGCTCGGAGACTCCCTCAGTCCTGACCAGGCTCAGCCACTGCTCGACCCAGACCGGGTCGGCGAGCCCGTCGTAGATCCAGCGCGTCCCGAGCACGCTGTGCTCGGTGGTCGCGATTAGCGAGCCCGCCGCGCCGACGAGCGGGGCGCCACGGTAGGTCATCGGCACCTGATAGATCACCGAGCCATCGCTGACCAGGTGCGTCTCCATGCCCACTTCGCCCGCGGGATCCTCCATCCGGAAGTAGCCCACCGGCACCAGTTGCGGCACTCCCGTGCCGGCGTACCACTGCTGCCGCACCAGCCAGGGCGGCACAAAGTCACGAAAATGCGGAGTCAGGGTCGCACCTCGATGAATCTTCGCCACGTACCGGACCCTAGCCCAGCAGGCAGGATCTCCTGCTCGCTGTCCTCGCGTGGAGTGCCGGGCTCGACCCGGTGACCGCCGACAGGGTCGGCCGGAATTTTCGGCGGGCCGCGGTGCCTTGTACCTGGGGCCCGATGAAGTGCCCCCGGAAGAGGACGTCATGGTTGGCCGGATGAGCCAGAAGGTAGCCGTCGGCGTCGTCTTCGTCGCGGCCATGTTCATGTCGATCATGGACGCGACGATCGTGAACGTCGCGCTGCCGACGATCGGGCGCGAGTTTCACGTCAGCCCGACGGCGATCGCCAGCATCGCGATCGCGTTCCTGGTCAGCCTGGCGGTGTTCATTCCGGCCTCGGGCTGGCTCGGTGACCGGTTCGGCGGCAAGCGGGTGCTGCTGACCGCGATCGTGGTGTTCACCGGGGCGTCCGCGCTCTGCGGCCTCGCCACCAGCCTGGGCGAGCTCGTGGCGTTCCGCGTCCTGCAAGGCGCCGGCGGTGGCATGCTCGCGCCGGTCGGCATGGCCATGCTGTACCGCGTGTTCCCGCCCGAGGAGCGGGTCAGGGCGGCGGCGATCCTCACCGTGCCGACCACGCTGGCACCCGCGCTCGGCCCGGTGCTCGGCGGGCTGCTGACTACCGACCTGTCCTGGCGCTGGGTTTTCTACGTGAACCTGCCGATCGGGGCCGCGGCCTTCCTGTTCGGCGTGCTGTTCGTCGCCGAAAGCCGGCAGCCGCATCCCGGGCGGTTCGACCTGCCAGGGTTCCTGCTGTCTGGGTTTGGCCTCGGGCTGCTGATGTACGGAGTCTCCGAGGGGCCGGTCGAGGGCTGGCACTCCGCTGACGTGCTGGTCACGATCGCCGTCGGCGCGGTGCTGTTGGTCGCGATGGTGGTCGTAGAGCTGCGCACGGCTGAGCCGATGGTGGACCTGCGGTTGCTCGGCAACCGGCTGTTCCGCTCGAGCAACGGCGTGATGGTGCTCGGCTCGATAGCGTTCCTCGGCACCTTGTATGCGATCTCGCTGTATTACCAGGACGGCCGCGGGCTGAGCGCGCTCGGCTCCGGGCTGAGCACGTTCCCCGAGGCGATCGGCGTGATGGGCGGGGCGCAGCTTGCGACGCGCTGGCTGTACCCGATGTTCGGCCCGCGCCGGCACATTACCGGCGGGCTGGTGGGGGTCGCGATCTCGATCGGCCTGCTCGGACTGCTCGGGCCGGGAACGAGCCTGTGGTGGGCGCGGCTGCTGATGCTGACCCTGGGCGTGGCCATGGCGCAGATCTTCGTGCCGGTGCAGGCGGCAGCGTTCGCCACCATCACGCCGCAGGCGACCGGCCGCGCGTCGACGATGTTCAACACGGTCCGCCAGCTCGGCGGCGCGATCGGAGTCGCGGTGCTGACCACGGCGATAGTCGCGGTAGGGCCGGTGCACATCGTCAGCGGTCATCCGGTGGCCAACCTGACCGCCTACCGGATCGCGTTCCTGGTGGCAGCGGCGGTCGCCCTGGCCGGCACGGCGTGCTCGCTGACCATCCGTGACTCCGACGCGGCGCGGACGATCCCGCAGCGCAAGAGGCGGCCTGCTGTCCAGGGCCAGCTCGACACCGCCCCGAGTCTGGTGGACTGAGCATCGACGCGGACGGATGCGTACGGCGGAATAGGGGCGTGCGGGGCTGACCAGGAACCGCCGGCGACGGATAATCATGTCCGAGGTAGCGGCCATCATCGTGCTCGGGGCGATAGCAGTCATCGCGGTCGTCATCCTGGACGGGCACCAGGTGAGAACCGTAGCCGGGGAACCGGCACACCCGCATCGCCGCGCATCGACGCGCGCGGTGCCGACCTCCTCGGTCCGCGGCCCGTCACCGCCCCCCGCGGCCTCCCCGGCCCCATCGCGTACCGCGCCGGCACCGTCCAGGGATCCCGCGCCCGTGCCGACCCGGTCAGCCAGCCCGCGCAGCTCACCCAGCCTGCCCAGAGCTACGGCTGAGAACCAAACTCCCCGGGGCGCTAACCAGCTGGCGTGGTCCGAGGCCATCCTTGCCGCTCTCGGCGCTCCCGCGACGAGCGCCGACATCGAGTCGCTGGGATACTGGATGCAGAACGAGGCAGGCTCCCCGCCAAGCGGCTTGGTGGGCGCCAACAATCCGATCAACGTGAGCGAGCCCGGATACGGCGGCACTCCCATGCGCGCCGAGGGCCATGGATACTTCCTGTATTCGTATCCGACACCGCAGGCTGGCATTGCCGCCACCGTCGCCTACCTGGAGAACGGCACCTACGGCGGAATCGTCGCGGCTCTGCGGGCTGGCTCGGGCCTCGGTCTGCCTTCCCTGAGGCCCGAGTTCCTGGTCTACAGCGGTGGCGGATACAGCACCGTGCCTGACGCATGGGGACTCTCCCAGGGGAAGCCGGAGACCTAGGATTCCGCCGCCGTGCAGGGCACTTCGGCATGCACGTGCGGGCGGGCTGCACCGTACATCGCCGACCGCGCAACCTGAGGCGCTAGGGCCGGCCGCGGTGGCGGTTCCACTCGTGCGCGAGCAGCGACATGACCGTCACGTCGAGCCACTGATCGACCCACCTGTGTTCCTCGCGCAGCACGCCCTCAGCGACGAAGCCGATCTTGTCGTAGACGTGCCTGGCCCGCGGGTTGAAGTTGATGACCTGCAGGGAGATGCGGTGCAGGCCAACCTGCTCGAAGCCGTAGCCGATGAACATCCTGATCGACTCGGTGCCAAGGCCCCGGTTGCGGCCCCGCGGACCGATGATCGTCCGGAAGTTACAGCTCTGGTTCGGCTCGCTCCATTCGTTGAAGACAACCTCGCCGACGCACCCGCCGCTGGCCTTATCCACGATGGCCAGGTCGAGGCGGTCGGCCTGGTCATTCCTTGTGCCGTACCAGCTTAGGAACCTGGATTCGGCTGCCCCATCCCAGTCAGGAATGTCGCCGGGATGGTGGTAGCTCCCGGTCAGCCTGAGGACCTCGGGATCGCGCAGCATCTCACGGAGCGCTGGCGCGTCCTGATCGATGGCGATGGGGCGCAGCACGACGTTCGTGCCGGTAAGGGTTGGCTTGACCGACAAGCTGGCGGCCGGCCGATCGCTCACCCTCGGGAGCATGCCCGGCGCCGCCGTCCCGGGGCCAGGAGTTTTCGGCCAAGCAGACCTGGGGTCAAGCTGCCGTCAGCTGACCCCCGGCCTGCCGCCTGGGCTGGCCGCTCCGGCGCTGCCACGCGGAGGCTCGGCGTCAGTCGAATACCCTTGGGCACGACTGCCCGCATGGCGGCGGCGGACCTAAAGAATCACGGTCCACCGCGCTGCCCATGCGTGATCTAGGCGGTGTTGTTCCTTACTTGGCCGGGGCCGGGGTGAGTCGTGCGGTCAGGTCCAGCACGTCCTCGGCAAACTTGCGCTCGGTGGCCATCAGTTGCTCGGTGAAGTCGTAGACCAGCGGCGGGGTCACGGACGGAATCGCCGATGTCATCGGCTGAACCGCGTCGGCCATGACCTTCAGCGCCTCCAATGCCACCGCGTTGCTCTTACCGATCATCTCCAGCAGCCAGCCCTCCATGTCCCGGGCGACCGTAACGGTGTCAGCCATTTCTCCTCCAGGTATCCCTTGTCCTATGCTCATAATACCAAGCGAATGCTTGATATACCAAGCTAAGGACTGGCGAGAGCGCGTCGGGGTCCGCACCGGCATCGATCCGAACAAATTCGGGCATTCCGCTGCGGCCGGCAGACATGGCCGCCGATACTCGGCTCTGTGATTGGCGAGGACTTTCCTGCCCTTCTGGCCGCCGCCCAGCGCGGCGATCAGGCGGCGTTCTCTAGGCTGTGGCGGGATGCGAACCCTGCCTTGCTGCGGTACCTGCGGGTTATCGCCGCAGATGCCGCTGAGGACATCGCCGCGGAGACGTGGGTGCGGGTGCTGAGCGGCCTGACTCGCTTCCGCGGGGACGAGCAGGCATGGCGCGCCTGGCTGTTCACTACCTGCCGCCGACGGTGGATCGATGAGGGACGGCGCAGGTCCAGGAGCCGAGTGATCGGGATCGACGAGATCCCTCTCGCCCACCTGCCGCAGGTCGCCGACGCCGCTGACCTTGCGATGGAGCACCTCGGCACGAGGTCGGCGATGGCCATGCTCGCCAACCTCCCGTCGCTTCAGGCTGAGGTGATCTTGCTGCGGGTGGTCGCGGGACTTGACACGGACATAGTGGCGAGACTGGTCAAGCGCAGCCCCGGCGCGGTGCGCGTCGCGGCGCACCGCGGACTGCGGCGACTGGCACAGATCGCGGCCGAGGCAGGTGTCACGCTGTGACCGGGGCAGGCTCCTGGGAGGCGCTGCTGTCAGGCCGCGAGCTGGCCGAGGATCCGGACGCGGGCGTCCGGCACGCGTCCGACGTCCTTGCCGCGCTCCTGGCCGGCCCGGCTCCCGATGAGCTAGTCGGCGAGGCCGCCGCCATGGCCGAGTTCGTCAGCCGCGTCGGTGCGCCCGTGCACGCGCGGCGATCCCGCCGCCTGCCAGTCCTGGCCGGGCGAACCTGGGCGGGCCGCGCAGCAGCCGCGGCCGCGGCGGCCGCGCTCGCCGTGATCGGCATGGCCACCGCGTCGTACGCGGGGGTGCTGCCCGCTCCAGTTCAGCGCCTTGCGCACGAACTCTTCGGAGCGCCAGCGGCGCAGACCGGTGGCGGGCACCACCACGCCGCACCCCGCCCCGCCCCGGTCCGCAGCGCGGCTCCGGCCAGGCTCCGTTGCTCCTGGCATGCCAGCACCGTGAGGGACGGCGGTCGGCACGATACTGCCCCATCCTGCCGGGACAGCCGCCGGAACCCAGCCAGGCACTGGCGATCGCCCGAATGCCGGCCAGCCCCGCGGCACTCCTGGCAGCCAGGCCCGCGCCGATCGTGGCAGCCAGGCCCGCGCCGATCCTGGCGACCGCGCGCACGCCTAGCTCACCGCAGGTGCGGCCCCGCCGCCTTCCCTGCGCAAACGCCCATACACCACAGAATCCGGCCGTACCCAACGCCGCAGCGAACGACGTCAGCGCCCGGGCAAGCCCGCTACCCGCACCGGCCCGGCAGATAGCGGCGGTTGCCCGCATGCGGAATCGCCGCGTGCTGCCGGTTGGATGCTGCCGCTGGGCATCGCGGGGCCCGGCCGGGGGGGAGGGCCGGGCCCCGCGCGGAGAAGGGCCTCACCCCGCGAAACGCCGCGGGGGCCGGAAGCGTTACAGGCCGCCGCTCAGCGTGGCCCGGGCCAGCACTAGCATCTCGCAGGCGACGTGCGTATGGTGCGGGGGACAGTTGCGGTCAGACGGGGAGATTAGTCATGTCGACTGGTACCCGGAGCGCGGCGGGCCGGATCTCGACGTTCGGGGCAGTGGCGCTTGTCTGCGGGACGATGTCCGCCTGGGCGCCATCGCACAGCGCAGCGGGGTGGCACGGCCCGAAGGTACTGCTCGTCGGGACGTTCCACGGTAAGGCAGGCCGCTACCGGACCATCCAGTCCGCCGTGAACGCCGCCAGGCCGGGCGACTGGATCCTAATCGGCCCGGGGGACTACCACGAGACGGCCGATGAGACCGGCACGCTGGGCAACCCCAGCCAGGGCCAGATGGGCGGGGTGTACATCGACAAGCCCGGCATCACCCTGCGCGGCATGAACCGCAACTCGGTCATCGTCGACGGCACCAAGCCCGGGTGGGCACCGTGCAGTTCCCAGCCGAGCGCTCAGAACTACGGGGCGCTCGGGAAGAACGGCGTCCCCGTCGGCCGCAACGGGATCCTGGTGTGGAAGGCGAACGACGTGAGCATCGAGAACCTCACGGTCTGCAACTTCCTCGCCGGCACGGGCGCCTCGGGCAACCAGATCTGGTGGAACGGCGGGGCCGAGTCAGGCACGATCGGCCTGTCCGGCTACTGGGGCAGCTATCTGACTGCCACCTCGACGTTCTTCGGCAACGAGACGACCGCCGCCGAGTACGGCATCTTCGCCAGCAACTCGGCCGGCCCCGGCGTCTGGAACCAGCTTTACGCCAGCAACATGAACGACTCGGGAACGTACGTGGGCGCGTGCCGGCAGGTCTGCGACGTGATCATGAACCACATGTGGATGGAAAACAACGCGCTGGGATACTCGGGCACCAACTCCGGCGGCATCGTCGTCATCGAGAACTCGCGGTTCGATGACAACCAGGACGGCCTGGACACCAACACGCAGGTGATCGGCGATCCGCCGGCCCCGCAGGACGGCCGCTGCCGGAACGGCCGCACCAGCCCGATCACTCATACCCACTCCTGCTGGGTGGTCATTCACAACCGCTTCTACGACAACAACAACGCCAAGGCCCCGGCGGCCGGCAGCGCGGCGGCCGGGCCGGTCGGCACCGGGATGACCATCTCGGGCGGCCGCTACGACACGGTGATGGACAATACCTTCGCCCACAACGGGGCCTGGGGCATCCTGTTCGTCCCTTACGCCCAGCAGGGCAAGCCCAGCCTGCACCAGACCTGCCACGGCTCCGGCGGTCACGAGGTCCCGGGCTTCGGCTGCGTCCTCGACCCTGAAGGCGACGCCCTGCTGCATAACACATTCCGCCACGATGGCTTCTTCGGTAACCCGAGCAACTCCGACTACGGTCAGATCACGCTGTTCGGGAGCGAGCCGCAGAACTGCTTCCGAGGCAACCGCGCCCCGGACGGAAGCGCGCCCAAGAACCTCGAGAAGATCCAGCGGGCGTGCGGGATCACCACAAGGGCCGGCAATGCCGGGGGCAAGCTGTTCACCCAGGTGCTCTGCGACACCGGCCTGGCAGCGTGCCCCAAGGGCGCGCACTACCCGAAGCCGAACGGCACGGTCGTCCTGAAGCCCTTGCCGACCGGGCTTCCCACCATGCCCCATCCCTGCCAGGGAGTGCCTGCCAACCCGTGGTGCCCGAGGAGAGCGCCACGCCCCGCCGGACATCACGGGCGGCCATCAGCCGCCGCAGCCGGCGCCCTGGGCATCCCGGCGGGCCGCATGGTGCGCAGGCCGCATCGCGTGCGCTGAGCCGTCAGGTGGCCGTCGGTCCCTGCGCCGGCGGGTCAGGCGCGACGGGCGGGTCTGGTGCGACGGGCGGGTCCGGCGCGACGAGTGTGTCCGCGTCCTCCGGGACGAGCGTCGGCGTGGCGCGGTTCAGGGTCTCGCCGCGGAAGAACGCCGGGCCGCCGAACCGCCACACGATCATGGCGACGATACCCACCAACGCCGAGGTCACGGCGATCAGGAACACCCCGCCCACGTCGGAATGCGGCGGGAAGGGCAGGTGCCAGTGCGTGTAGCTCTGGGCCTGCGTGTTGTCGTAGTTCCAGTCCTGCCACAGGCACCAGCCCATGGCGAAGTAGAGGATCAGCCCGCCGAGGGCCGGGAGTATGCCCTTCATCCAGAGGTCACGGGCGCTGCGGGTGAGCACCTTGCGGTAGTACCAGGCGCAGGTGAATCCGGTCAGGCCGTAGTAGAAGGCGATCCAGATGCCGATCGCGGTCACGGCGTCGGGGATGAGATAGCCGCCGGCGAAGTGGTTGAACGCGACGTAGAGCACGATCGAGATCGCGCCCATCACGGCCGTCGCGACCGTCGGGGTGAGGTTGCGCTTCTGCATCCGGCCGAACGCGTCGGGCAGCCCCTTGTAGACCGCCATCGACAGCATGGTCCGCGCGGTCGGCAAGATGGTGGTCTGCGTGGAGGCGGCGGCAGAGGTCAGCACCATGAGCAGCAGCAGGTGAGCGAAGGTCGTCCCCACCCAGGAGTGGCCGAAGACGGCGCTGCCCATGACGGAGAAGACATCGCCCTGGTGCGCCGGGTTGGCCAGCCCGATCCCCTTGGATCCGACTCCGGCGAAGCTCTGCGCCGCCAGGGTCACGATGAAGTAGGTGACGAGCAGCAGGACGGTCGAGACGATGGCCGCGAGGCCAGGGTTCCTGGTGCGGTCCGCGGTCTCCTCGTTGATGGACACCGAGGTATCCCAGCCCCAGTAGATGAACAGCATGAGCAGCAGCCCGGCTGCCAGCTTCGAGAACGAGACGCTGGCAGGGTTGAACCAGTTCAGGCTCGGCACGAGATGACCGGCCGGCGCGGTGCCGATGCCCACCCGGACGAGCGCGACGACCGCGAAGACGAGGAGGATCAGCACCTCCGTGCTCAGCAGCACTCGCTGCAGCCGGGCGGACACCTCGATGCCCATGTAGCAGACATAGGTCATGGCCGCGATGAAGACCACGCCCACGAGCAGCACCCACAGGCTCGTGGGCTGGTGCCCGATCCCCTTGGCGTTGAACAGCAGGAACCCGTACTGCCCGGTGACCTGGGCCAGGCTCGCCATGACCAGGATGTCCGACGCGATGATGCCCCAGCCTCCCAGCCAGCCCGCCCACGGGCCGAAGGCCCGGGTGGCCCAGGTGAAGGTGGTTCCGCAATCGGGGTCGGCCTTGTTCATCTCGCTGTACCCGATCGAGATCAGGAGCATCGGGACGAACGCGAGGACGACGACAGCGGGCGACAGCACGCCGACCGCGACGATGATGAGGCCCAGCGTGGCGGCCAGGCTGTAGGCCGGAGCAACGGACGCGACGCCGATGACGATGTTCGCGACGAGACTCAGCGCATCGGACTTGAGCCCCTTGGCGGCAGGGCTGGTGCCAGGTAGCTGTACTCCGGTCGGCGTTTTCGAGGCGGTCGACATTGTGATCAGCCCCCTTCGGCGCCCATCTTCGGATCGGGCCGGCCTCCGGGGTCAGAGGCTGAGGTCGCAGCCATGCGGGACTTTCAGCACTTGTAGGGCAGGTATGGGCAAAGCATGCTCAAAGAGGTCAAGCAAACAGGGAGGCGCGCGATGCGGGTACTAGTTGTCGGCGCAGGCGGAGTGGGGTCGGCGTTTGCGCGGACGGTCGCGCGATGGGATCTGTTCGAGCACGTTGTCATGGCGGATCGTGACGAGCAGCGGGCGCAGCGGGCGATCACCGGCGACGGCGGCAGGTTCGCCGCGGTCGGCCTGGACGCCTCGGATGAGCAGGCGGTCGCGGAGCTGATCAGGAAGGAGCGTTGCGACGCCGTGCTGAACGCGGTCGACCCGCGTTTCGTGATGCCGGTCTTCCGCGCGGCCCTGGCCGCAGGAGTGACCTACCTCGACATGGCGATGTCGCTCTCCCACCCGAACCCGGCGGATCCGTACCGGCAGCCGGGGGTCAAGCTGGGTGACGAGCAGTTCGCCCTCGCGCAGGAGTGGGAGCACCGCGGGCTGCTCGCGCTGTGCGGCATGGGAGTCGAGCCGGGCCTGTCGGACGTGTTCGCCCGGTACGCGGCAGACCACCTGTTCGAGTCGATCGACGAGATCGGCGTCCGGGACGGCGCGAACCTGACGGTCGACGGTTACGAGTTCGCCCCGAGCTTCTCCATCTGGACGACGATCGAGGAGTGCCTGAACCCGCCGATCATCTGGGAACGGGGCAGGCGCTGGTTCACGACCGAGCCCTTCAGCGAGCCAGAGACCTTCACGTTCCCGGCCGGCATCGGGCCGGTGGAGTGCGTCAACGTGGAGCACGAGGAGGTCCTCCTGATCCCGCGCTGGATCGACGCGCGCCGGGTGACCTTCAAGTACGGCCTGGGCGAGGAGTTCATCGGCGTGCTCAAGACGATCCATAAGCTCGGCCTGGACTCCACCGCACCGGTCCGGGTGGGCGATGCTGCGGTCTCCCCGCGAGACGTGCTCTCCGCCTGCCTGCCGGATCCGGCCGAACTCGGCGACAAGATGCACGGACTCACCTGCGCGGGCACCTGGGTCCGCGGAACGGGCAAGGACGGGTCGCCGCGGGAGGTCTACCTCTACCATGTCGTCGACAACGCATGGTCCATGGCCGAGTACGGCTCGCAGGCCGTCGTGTGGCAGACGGCGATCAACCCCGTGGTGGCACTGCAGCTGATCGACTCGGGCGCCTGGTCCGGCGTCGGCGTCCTCGGCCCTGAAGCGCTGCCGGCCCAGCCGTTCCTCGAGCTCCTGAACAGCCACGGCGCCCCGTGGGCGTGCGAGGAGCGCACGCCGGCCACTCGCTGATGCCGCGCGGTCACGCTGCATGGTCAGCGCGACGTGTCAGCGCGACCAGCCTCCTGGCCGGCAGCACGGTCCAGCGGAGAGGATGTTCATGCACGAGATCGCGTACGCGGTACGGGGATTCCTCACGGTCCGCCGGAATTCCTTGCGCGTCCCTCTGAGCGGATCGCTGGCGGTCCGCGCGGATCTGGAGTCCGGCCTCTTCACCGGCGATCTCGATCTCCGGCAGTCCGCCATCAGCCGGACTGTTCTCGGTGCCAGCCTCTTCAGCGCCACCGTCGAGATCACGGCCGAGTCCCCGGTCATCGGCAGCGTCGACCGCGAAGGACAGATGGTCGCGACGGTCACGGTGGACGCGGTCCTATCCGCCGTCCGCGCCGCCG